>Ga0247844_1000976_pt1 | contig 56537 bp, 59 predicted proteins | sample LaCtaG_FD_192421 | JGI IMG/M metagenome (GOLD analysis project Ga0247844, IMG submission 192421) | Freshwater microbial communities from meromictic Lake La Cruz, Castile-La Mancha, Spain - LaCruzMarch201714.5m_1 | ecosystem: Environmental > Aquatic > Freshwater > Lake | place: Spain: Castile-La... | reverse complement strand
GATTGATAATTTGTTCACAAAACACAACGAAATAAATCAAAATAAGACCGAAATGAAATTGAATCATTTTGGATCAATAAGATTGTTGAAAAAAATAGGGTGTTTTCTTTCTGACACTAATTAATAATGAACAATTAATAATTAGTAAAAAGCAGTCAATGAATGTTTTATGAACTAATAAATACAACAATAAATAATTTCAACTACTTAGTTGCAAACATGCATTTCCATTACCATGCATTGCATACATGTTGCATCCATACATTTCACACATGGTTAATCATATTTAACCACGTTGTGGTTGTGGGATGGGTGACATTTTATTTCAATTGATTTTAATCCATGGATATAGAAATATATTTTAATAATTAGATTGTGAAAACAAATCTTATGTGTACATTTGCAATCCGTAATCTAAAAACCAATATAACAATACCCCATCGACAACAAATCGATGCAATGACAACATTTTCAACATTTTATAAATAGCATTTAGCTATTGTTCGCACGCACGAAACCTAGGAAATTTCTATTAAAGCGGACATCACAAACAGATTCAATGAGCAAATGCTCACGTCGGAAACGGCGTGGGCTTTTGACTTATCGTTTGTGGTGGGCTTTCCTAGGGCCTCGTGCGTGGATAAGGCAAAGTTCACGCTTTTTTTGTGCCGTGATGTTTCCTTTTCCTTAGAATAATGGCTGGATTGCCCTAATCCAAAGCCATGAATTTATTTCTTTCCCTTTCTTTTTTATTCCTTTATTTTGACAACGCTGTCAGGTGCAAACACACTGACTCGTTTGGCGCGTCCTACATCTTCCTGCAAAATCCTTTAATAGTCGAGTATTTCGAGACATTAAAGAGTTTTTGTTACGGGGCTTCTTATATCCTAGCGTCAAAAACTCTTAAAGGTCATTCTGACGTTTTATGGATTTTGTCAATCTCAAAAACTCTTAAAGGTCATTCTGACTCTTTAAGGATTTCGCCGTTCTCAAAAACTCTTAAAGGTCATTCTGACGTTTTAAGGACTTTGTCAATCTCAAAAACTCTTAAAGGTCTTGCAGACTCTTTAAGGATTTTGACGACCGCGCCTACCCACCTCATCTCCTTTGCAATATGATTATCACCTACCACAAAGAAGATTTTCTTTACACGCTATTTCCCGAACTTGCCGACGCCAGCAACGAGCTTATCATCACTACCCTCACCAACTATTACAGTTATGGTGGGTACAAACCTGCGGTGACCATTTCGGACGACATTATTATCATCCAAATTGATACTGAAAAGATTCAAAAGCACGATGCTGATTATCGCCGGGTGGTGGCATTGTGCGAAAAAGGAAATTATGCCGAAGCAAAACCATTGCTTGCTAAACTAATCACCAATAATCCCACCGTGTCGGAATATCACCGCATCATGGGACAAATTTTGTCCGACGAGGGCGACCAGGAAGAAGCCATCAACTGCTTGATTGATGCCTTGCGTTGGGATGCCAAAAACGGATGGGCACTGCTGATGATGGGTAACATTTTTGCTAAATTCAAAAAGGACATCGCCACTGCCATGAAGTACTACGACCATGCTTTGTTGGCCAACCCTACCGATCACACGGCGGTGTACAATATCGGTGCATTGCTTTTTCAAGAAAGAAAAATGACCGAAGCAAAAAAATACCTGATAGAATCTCAGAAGATAAACAATACTTATCCCAACACGCATCACGTGTTGGCCATGATAGCCGAAAGTGAGAATGATTTGCCTTCCGCTTTTTACAGCTGTATTCAGTCACTGAAATATAATCCCAACAAGGACATTCTATACAAAAACGCATTGCAGATGGCGTTTGCGCTGGCCAATAAAATGACGACCGGCAATAGCGGAAAAGCGATTTACCGTACCTACCGCCGAAAACTGGAATTGTACGGAGGCAAAGAAATTGACATTTTGGAAAATGCCGAGATACAAACCGCTGCCAAAATTGAGTTTGCCGAAACCTACAAGCGGAGCAAGCACATTGTGAAGTATAACCCCAACTATCCAGCGGTGGCGCACCTTATAATGCACGAATTGGTGCATCTCCATTTTGTGATTGAAGCGCGCAAGGCAGGCGTAAACAAACTATTCACTTCCAACGCTGCCAAGCGGGCTGAATTTATGCAACGAATTGAACCCACCATCCTCAAGCTGCGGAAAATGCAAGTGACGGAAAACGACATTAACAACTACAGCAACGGCTTGTTTGATGGCGTAAACCTACAAGTGTACAACACCCCCATCGATTTATTTATCGAAAACTACCTGTACAACGAATTTCCCGAACTGTGCCCCTACCAGTTTATTTCCATTTACAACCTGGTGGAAGAGGCACTGAGGACAGTAACCGAAAAAGGCATTGTAGAAATTACGCCCAGGGATATTCTGTCGAAAAACAAAACTTACAACCTTGTAAATGCCTTGCAATTGAAGGACTTATACGGCATTGACCTCACGGCCGAATTCCATGCCACTAAAGCAGAATACCAAACGGCAACCGCTTTTTATACCGAATACCTGGAATACAAAGACGACCGCCAACCAGCCGAGGAATATGAATTGCTGCAACATTGGGCGGACGACTTGAACCTTAGCGCTTATTTTCAACTGGTGGACGAGGCTACTTTTCACGGTGAAAACACGGTTAAGCAATCCATGTCGGACTTATTTGACAAATTCAGCGCACCAACCACCGACAATTCTAACAATAATGATGATGACCAAGAAGCCCTGATGCGCCGCTTCATAGCCACTCAAAAAGCCAATGGCACCAATGCCGATGTGGTCATTTACATGGTGGAAGCCCTCAAGTATTTCGAAAACATGACTGTGGAACAGATTAAAATCATAGCAGTAGCCATTGCCATGCAAGGCGCGCAAGGTTATGACCCCTTCAAACAATACAGCGTGGAGGCCATTCCCAACAAAACCTTCACGGGACTTCAAATTCTATCCTACTACTACGTCAGCTTTGCACTGGCGCTGCCCGACGTACTGATGGAACTAAACTTGAATTACCACGAGGAGTTTTTGCTGGCGAAGGGAATGAAGAACGGGGTGAATTAAAAAAGAAAAAAGATACTATAACTCACTATATGAACAAACAAGATTTAATACAGAAAATAAAACAGCTGGACGGACTTACTTCCGACGAGCAATCGGAACTCATCAACTTGCTGAATACCAAAAAGAAATACGGATTGGTGTGGGAAGACAAACCCGAAGCGGTGGAGGAAGAATTGCGTACCAAACTGCCAGTGCTGCGGGAAGTGGTGGAAAAGAGAATCCTTTCAGTTGATAATGGACAGTTTTTAGTTGATAGCGAAAACCCAGCTGCACCTGTACAAAAATTATTGTTTGCAGAAGAGTCTGAAATTCCCAACTGTGAACTTTCAACTGACAACTGTAAACTGCCTCCCAACCACATCCTTATCGAAGGCGACAACCTGCACGCCCTCACTGCATTGACTTTTACACACGAAGGAAAGATTGATGTGATATATATTGACCCACCGTATAATACTGGGAACAAGGATTTTAAATATAATGATACTTTTGTAGATAAAGAAGATAGTTACCGCCACAGTAAATGGCTGTCGTTTATGAGTAAACGATTGAAAATAGCCAAAAAACTGATGAGCGATAAAGGAGTGATATTTATTTCTATTGATGATAATGAACAGGCGCAGTTGAAAATGTTGTGTGATGAGGTGTTTGGTATTGATAATTTTGTAGCAGATGTAATTTGGGAAAAAAAGTATTCTCCACAAAATGATGCAAAATGGTTTAGTGCAAATCATGACTACATTTTAGTTTACGCAAAAAGTAAAGAAATCTGGAGACCCAATCTTATTGTCAGAACAGAAGAGCAAAACGCAAGATATAAAAATCCAGATAACGACCCACGTGGAGATTGGAAAATGAGTGATTTATCTGTAAAAACATATTCAGCCGATTATGACTATCCAATTACAACACCCTCAGGAAGAATTGCTAAACTACCCTCTGGAAGATGCTGGATGACAAATAAGGTACGAATGCAGGAGTTTATTGATGATAATAGAATTTGGTTTGGTAAAAATGGTGATAATATACCAGCATTAAAGAGATTTCTTACAGAAGTTAAACAAGGGGTAACTCCTATGACTATTTGGTTTCGAAAAGATGTAGGAGATAATCAAGAAGGAAAACAAGAGTTGATACAAATAATACCAGATAATTTATTCCAAACTCCTAAAGTTGTACGATTAATGAAGAAGATTTTCACTTTATCTTCACAAAACAATTCAATCATTCTCGACTTTTTCGCGGGTTCAGGTACCACTCTTCACGCCACTATGCAGCTTAACGCCGAAGATGGTGGAAATCGTCAGTGCATATTGGTAACAAATAACGAAAATAATATCTGTGAGGAAGTTACTTACGAGCGAAACAAGCGGGTAATAGAAGGTTACACAAATGCCAAAGGTACGTGGGTGGAGGGTTTGAAGGGAAATAACCTGCGCTATTATAAAAGTGAAATGGTACCCAGTACCAAAACCGAGCTAAACAAACGGCTGCTTACCCAAGCCAGTACCGATTTATTGTGCATAAAAGAAGATTGCTATACAGAATTGACTGAATCGTTGGGATATAATGCGCTGCAATGCAGGATTTTTACGAATGATGCCGGTAAATATATGGTGGTGATGTACCACAGTCGCCAGCAATGGGACGTGTGCTCACAACTTATTGCTACCATAAAAACGCTTGAAAACAGAACCGAAAATGTAAAACTTTATGGCTTTAGTCCCGAAAAGGAAACTTTGTTGGAAGATTTTGCCGAAGTAGCCGAAATGATTGATGCCGTGCCACTGCCCGAAGCCATTTATAATGCCTATCGAGCTACGTTTCTGACGCTGAAGTTGGATAAAAAAACCTTAACGCATGACCCCCTGCCCCCTAATGGGGGTTCTAATTAGTATTGGTTTGTTTCAACTTCTGCTATGTAAGCCGTTGTAAATATGAACAATACAAATCAAAACATATAAACTGCGTCTTGTCCCCCTCTCCTCGGGAGAGGGGTTAGGGGAGAGGTCGTGGTAGGGCTTGAAGCAATTAAAAGCCTGAAGGGCTTAAATATGATTAGCCACGGGTGCAAACCCGTGGAAATAGAAGAAGGGATTATCACAATCCTGAAGGGATTGAATATGACCCCTTGCCCCCTAATGGTGGTTCTAATTAGTATTGGTTTATTTCAAATTCGACATGGCTTAATATGTAAACTGCGTCTTAAGCCCCCATTTGGGGGTTGGGGGTCATAGCAAAAAAAGAAAAAAGAAAAGAAAAGTCCCGTTGGGCTTAGCTGTCAACTAATAACTGTCAACTAATAACTATCAACTAAAACTCATGTATATCCTTAAAGATTTTCAGGAAAAAGCTGTAAAAGGCTTGCTCAACCATACTTTCGAGACATTGAATACTGCCGCTTCGCAAATTCCTATTTTGTTGGAAGCACCCACCGGTTCGGGCAAAACGGTGATGATGGCGTCGTATATTGAGCGGATAATGGAGGAATTGCACTTGCAGCCAGGCTTGAACGACAATGTGGCTTTTGTGTGGTTTGCGCCCAACACGCTGCACATTCAGAGTTTTCTGTCGCTGCAAAAACTGTATGCTGACACCAACAAACTGAACTGTATCGACTTGAGCAATTTGAGTGCCAGCCCAGTGCTGAATGCCAAGGATTTACTTTTTGTGAATTGGAGCAGTGTGGACGGTATGAAAAAAATATGGCGCAAGGAAAACGAGACCAATACCAATCTGGAAACGCTCATAGAAAATACTTATGCCAATGGCACTCAGATAATATTGATAATTGACGAAGCGCATCTAAGTGCATTTACTGGTCCGCAAGCCATAGCGGTGCGTCGCCTTATCAATGCCAAAATTGAAATAATGGTGACCGCCACGCCGAAGTTGCGACCACAACGCACCGTATTTATTTCGCGTAAGGAAGTGATTGATGAACAAATGATTAAAAAAGGGGTGCGCTTGAACATTGGCCTCGACCCAGCGCATCAAAACAGCGATAATGTGCACATCCATTTGTTGCGAACGGCTTTTGCCAAAAAGAAAGAATTGGAAGCAATGTATAATTCAGAATTGGGCGAGAACCAGATTAATCCATTGTTATTGATACAATTACCATCGGAAACAGAATCGTTGAGCGACGAAGACAAATCCATCCGTGATATGCTGGTAGGGCTGCTGAGCAACGAATTTGACGTAACTGCCAGCAATGGTCGGTTGGCGGTGTGGCTGTCGGGCGAAAGGGACAAAGATGGACTGGAAGAACCTAACGGACTGCATGATGTGTTGATTTTCAAGCAAGCCATAGCGCAAGGTTGGGACTGTCCACGTGCTGCCATATTGGTGAGTTATCGCAATGTGCGCAGTCAGGATTTTGGTATTCAGACCGTAGGACGAATTTTGCGTATGCCACGCCAACGTCATTATCAAAATGAGGATTTGAATTATGGCTATGTTTATACCAATATCGAGAGTAACAGCATCAACTTTGTACCTACCGATGCCGATTATTTCAACTATCAAATTGCAGAGCGCAAAAAACATAACGATTGGTGTTTCGAGAAACTTACCACTGCCACAGTAGTGAATGACAGAGCAACCAAAGGTTTGCTGAATGGGGCTTTTGAGCAATTGTTTTTTAAAATAATGGAACAAAAATACGGTGTCAAACAATTGCCAGAACTGGATATTTTTAGTGATGAAGAAGATAGCGAATTAAAAAAAACAGTTGCCGCCAATAAGCAAGCATTGATGGATAAATTATGGATATTTGAGATTGACGACCACCAAATTCATATTCCCACGAACATAGAAATTGACCCCTACGAGGTGAGTTCCATAATTCTGAGCGCGCATCAAGTGAAGGACTTTGCCATAACTGTGGCGGAATTTGGCACCATGTTCGACCGCTTTTGCTATGATAGCATCACACGACTGAATCGCTCGAAAAGTTGGAAGAAGTTACGGGAAACATTGATTCATTTTGCCGAATACTATTTGAATATCTTCGAATGGGATGCCCGCAAATTATACTTGTATCCCCACAACAAAGGATTGTTGATTGAACACATTACCCATGCTTTGGAAGATTTTGAAACTTTGCAAACAGCCATAGGAAATGACAAACGAAGGGTGGAAACCAGCGACTGGGAAGTGCCAGAACGCCGATATTACAACGAATTGTATAATCGTCAGGAAATTGAAAGTCATGCATTGGAGCCTTTCTTTGAATACAATAGTGCATCTAATCCCGAAAAAGCATTCAAGGATTTTCTGAAACAAAATGAAGCCCACATAAGCTGGTGGTACAAAAATGGTGATAGTGGCAAAGAACATTTTGCAATAGACTACATGGATAGTTTTGGTGTGTTGAGGTTGTTCTTTGTCGATTTTGTGATAAAATTCAAATCAGGTAAAATAGGACTTTTCGATACCAAAACCAAACGTTCGGACACAGAAGCCCCAAACAAACACAATGCATTATTGGGATACATTGAAAAGGAAAATGAGCGAAATAAAGAACGAGTGCTAATGGGAGGAATCATCATTTCTGAAGAAACCAGCGGAATAGTTTCGTTCAGATATTGTACGAATAGAATTATTGACACAATTGATTTGAAGGGTTGGGATTATTTTAATCCTGCTAAAACAAATAACAATTAATATTATGGCAAAGAAAGGATTAGACACTACATTTCTGCATTACGGCATTCGCAAAGAGGATATTAGTTTAATTGAAACATTGTGTACCACTCACAATTTGGAGTTCGACTGGGTAAAAGAAGATATTCTGAAAGAGTTCCATGAGCGCAAAATCAGCAATTTAGAGCTTGACGAAAAGTCGGTGGAAAAGGTGATAGAAAAAGCACTTGGAAAGATAAAATAAGATTGTTGCGAAGTAGAAAATATTCAATAGGATTGGCCTTTAGGCCATTCTTAAATGGAGGAAGAGCTTTGGCTTTAGCCGAAAACTAAAATTAAAAACCCAATTATTAAATACATTTTTGGCTAAAGCCGTAGACAAATTCACCATTAACTTCCAGCTAAAGCTGGAGGCAATTGATTGGCAGTGTGCTAACAATGAAATGTTGGATAAAATGAAATGGGTTCAATTATATCAATAAGCATTATGGACTTTTACTTACAATCTTAAATTATTAATTATTACCTCTTAATTATTAATTAATCAAATCATGCTAATAAAACGAATTAAAGCACGCAATTTCAAGACTTATCTGAACCTCGATTTGGATATTTCTGTGCATCAAGACAGACCCATTATATTGATAGGTGGCGTAAACGGTGGCGGTAAAACCACTCTTTTCGAATCGATATATGGTGCATTGTATGGATTGAGGATATTTACGGCCAAACAATTTAGAGAGCTACTCAATGCTGGTGCTACTGGAAAAGAGGATGAGAAAATAGAGTTGGAATTGCATTTTTCGGGCAAGGTACTGAACGAGGAACAGCAATACGTGTTGACTAGAACGTATGCGTTGAATCCTTCGGGCAATCCCGTGGAAAGCGTAAAGCTGAACATGAGCGGTACCATTTTTGTGTACGGCACTGCCACGCCACCCGCACAAAGAGCTGAACAAGAGGCGCAAGTGAACAAAATCATCAAGGCCAATTTGCCACAAGAGTTGAGCCGTTATTTTTTGTTTGATGCCATGGAGGCTGGCAGTTTGCTCAAGGAAGACCAACTGAACCGCGTTATCAAGGAAAATATCGAAAACGTGATGGGTTTCAATAAGTATCTGCAATTGGCAAAATCGTCGGAAAGCTTGTACCAAACAATGACAGCACAACGCTTGCAGGTGGAAAACGAAAAGAAAGAATACCTGGAATTATTGGAACAAAAAAAGGCGAAAGAAACCACATTGGGAGTAGTGGAATTGCAATTGCAAGATGCGTTGCAGTATTCGGTGGCAAATAAGGAATTGTACGACAATTTGAAAAGTGGGCTCAATCAGGATAGTTCTATCAAAAGTAAAATTGACAATGCCAATAACCAAATTGGGTCCATTCATAAACGGGAAGAATTGTTCAGGGATGAGTTGGATAGTTTTGTGAAAGATATGGAGGTAAATGTCTGTTTGCCAAAGCTGACGGATGCCCTGAAAAATGAAATTAGTCTTATCCTAAAAAACAAAAACGAGAAATTACAACAAAGTAATACCAATGTAAACCCAGACCAAATAGAGTCTATCAGCAAAACAGTGTTGCTGTATCTTACGCACAACAAGTTGCTGATCAATGAAATCAAATTGTCCGATTTGGTAGATTATGTGATGGCTGCTGCCAACAACACCAATACACCCGACCAGTATGACTTTTTGGAGTTTTCGGAAGTAAAAGCGTTGGAGGATTTATTGAGTTTGCGCACTGCCAATACTTTTCCATCATTGCATCAGCAGCAATTGGAGCTGAATCTATCATTGAATCAAATACCAGGATTGGTGGTTCAAATAGAATTGATGAAAGCCCAAATAACTGGTAGAAATTATGATTTGCTGAAAGCGTATGAAGACAATGAAGCCAAGATAAAGCAATGCGACGTTCAACTATCTGAACTAACTGGCGAAATTGGCAAAATAGCCAAGCGTCTGCATCAATATGACATTCAAATTAGTCAGGAGCCCGACCCCAAATATGATACCTTGGGCAGGTTGAAAGGCTTCTTTGAGGATGTTGCCAATCAACTGTTGAAAGTAAAAAAGCAACAGATAGAAATGAAAATGAAGCAAGATTTGAACATCAATCTTACTGCCTATCGCGATGTAATTGACCGTGTGGAATTGTCGGAAAACCTTGCAAACCTCACCTTCAAAATCTTTCATACCACTGGAAATGAGATTTATTTGAACCAGCTCAATACTGCGTCCAAACAAATAGTGGTGCAAGTACTGCTAAAATCGCTACACGAGTTTGGCGATTATGACCCACCAGTGATGATTGATACAGTAATGGGGGTGCTGGACGAAGCAAGTCGCGCCACTGTGTTGGAGAATTATTTCCCAGAGCTGTCTCAGCAAACATTATTACTTAGTTCGGACAGTGAAATTCGCCCTGGGAGTGATTTTGAAAAGATTGAACCATTTGTATCTAAAGCATATACATTGCAACGTGACAGAGAAAAACAGATGACAGAAATTATTCCTGGATATTTTGGCAAAACCCTTAACAATTAAACTCTAAACAATTAAGCCATGAGCAGTATCAATTTTCAAAATATCAGACAAGCCGAGGGTTTAATGGAAGACCTGCATGAAGTACGTTCCAAAATAGAAGAACGCATCAATCTGGACAAATACTCCCCAAACCAAAAAGGGGTAATGATAAATGGCAATAAAATAATGCGTATCTGCCTTATGGCCGGTCTTTCGAGTTCCGATTTGCGTGATTTGCAAGAGGTGGAAGCGGTGCAATTATCCAAAGCCAGCAACCGTGTTTTCGATTCGTTTTTCACCACACATAACTTGAGTACCATTTATTCTGCATTGCTGAAACTAAGGTATCGTACACTTTCTGTTGATTGGGACAATGCAGTATTGCGCAGCAAAATATTCAATGCAGAAATAATTAGGGGCAGCAATATACTGTTAAATGATGCTGTATTGGAAGAATGGCTTTTAACTACGGTTTCTTTTGATGGCAGTAATAAGGCGGGAAGAATTCCATACCTGAACCTGAATATTGGTATGTATGAAGATGATATTCAAGCCAAACTGAATTTGAATGGAAAAGACATTACCAATACGCAAATTATTGTAGCGGGTACTACAGGCTCGGGAAAGTCAAACCTATTGGCGGTACTAATCAATGAAATAAGAAACTTGTCGGTAGAAAGTCCGTATCCGGTCAATTTTCTGCTGTTCGACTATAAAGGCGAGTTTTCTGACCCAGCCAATAATGCATGGCTCAATTTGTTTGAAGTAGATAGAACCTGCATTCTAGACCCCATAAAAGCACCGTTGCCCTTCAATCCATTTAAGGATTTTACGGGCAAAGCTCAAAATGAAATCAACCTCTATTCCACCGAATTGGCGACGGCTATTTGTGCCATAGACAATGCCCGCATGAGTGCCAATATGAGTAACCGTTTGTCGGAATCCATCATTAATGCGTACAAACGAACCCAAAATAAAGCGGTAAATTTCGATTTGATATTGAAAGAATACATAGCCGAGCAACCAGAAAGGGATAGGGACAAAGATGACAGTATCAAATCGGTATTGAAGCAATTGATTCGTACCAATCTATTTGCAAAAGACGATAGTGTAGATTTGGTGAAGGAAAGTTTTATAGTAAAAATGGATGGTTTCCCTAAAGATGGCCCAATAGCCAAAGCCATTGTCTATTTCATTGTTTCTAAGCTCAATACCATTTACGAAAAGCTACCCAAACAAGTGATAGATGATGATTGTGTAGAATTGCGACATTTCACCATTATCGACGAGGCGCATTATATGCTCGGATTTGACAATAAACCTTTGCGCGATTTGATAGCTGTAGGTCGTAACAAGGGGTTGAGCATTATCCTTGCCACGCAAAATATGGACAGCTACAAAAGTGAGTATTTTGATTTCTATGCAAATGCACAATATCCACTCATAATGAAACAGCAATCCATAAACGATGGTGTTATTAAGGATTTGTTTGGAGTATCGGGCAAAGATTTTCAGGAAATAAAGGAGGCTATTGCCGGACTGCAAAAAGGAGAATTAATCATCAAAAATCCGCTGGCCATCTCGTTGGGAATGGGTAAGAAATACAAGAAAATAAAAGTGAGTCATTTGATATAAAACCTTTGATTACAACCCATTCCGCCACCATCAAAAAGAAGCAACAGCTAGAAGAAATATCGGCGAAGTTGGGGCTGGGATTAAAGGTGGAAGTGGTATAATACAAACCCAGCCCATTTAATAAACAGGTTAGGTTTTGAGAGTTTAGCCATAGAAAAGATACTCTCTATGCAGTTGTGGGCTATTTCGAAGTAAGATTCATTCGTCTTGCTTCCATATATTTCTTTATTTCTTCAAAGTTCATATCTTTGATATCCATGCTGATTTTGTCTCTTACTTCGCGCATAAATTCAACAGCTTTGAATCCTTTGATGGTGGAATTATTCGTTTTCATATACTATAATTTCTTTAGGTGAACGTATATCTATGGTTTGGTAACCGAGTTTCATATTAACTGCATTGTAACCTCTAATTCGTATAACATTTACAATGTGTTTAAAATTCCAACTCACCAAAACATCTGCTTTATAAATGGTAGCTAATGCTATATGGAAGCAATCTTCACGACTTGTTTTTCCTACAACGTTTTCAGCGATGTACGAATCGGCGAGCTGGAGAGCCTCCTCGGTTAATTCAATGCGTGTTTTGTTAGCATCTGGAACTGTTGATAATAATTTTCTAACTTGTTCTGGAGCATTTAAAAGTTCATCTTCTGTAACACTTGAAAATACTATATCGAATTGATTGTTAATGACTGCGCTGAAAAGGAGTTTTGTCTCTTTTTCAAATTCAACATCAAAATAACCGCCAATAACAGAGGTGTCGATATATAGAACAAGTTTTCTGTTTTTCATATTGATTTCCTTATCAAATAATGCGATACAAATATAGTATATTTTTGAAAAACATCATTGAAAATTAGTACTTTATTTTTTTGCTTACCTCTCTCAGCAATTGGAATTTTGAATATAAATGAATTATTGGTTTGTAAAATTTACTCCATTCCATTAAGTTAGCACAGCTGTTATGCTTACGAAACATTGATACAGGTAGTTGATACAGTTGGTATTAAAAAAGTGGAAGCCTTGGGTTTAAAACATCTAGTGTTGGATTTTATCACCAAAACAAAAGATGATTTCTACAACCAGCACGAATTATCCGATGGTTATTTGATTACCACACACTCCGCCACCATCAAAAAAAGCAACAGTTGGAAGAAATATCTGCGAAGTTGGGGCTGGGATTAAAGGTGGAAGTGGTATAATTGTATGATAATTAAAGTAATAGTATGACTCCAAGTCATGCTATTACTGATGCAGCATCGTTCGATTTGCACACAAAGACCTAACAGGTTTTTAAAACCTGTTAGGTCTAATAAGCTATATACCAGTCGGATTAATTATGTTATTAGTCGCAGATCCTACACGGTTGAAAATAGAGACAGATTTTAAATTCTGTCATCCCGAGAAATAAATTAATCAATTTCCAGAAAGTAATGACCGCACGAAACGGGATGATAGTACATGAGATATCTATCAGTATCCAACTCTATCTTCTTTATCAGAAATCCAAGTCGGATCCACTCCAACTATGGTGTAGTAACCCATTACAGCGGTAAACCTCACATTCTCAATCCAAATATGGTTGCAAAAGGAGCTTTAGTTTTTAATTTTTTATCAATTGCACTAAAGATAAAAAAATTCACTAAATTTGCAGACCACTTCAATCATTGGGTAACTTCAAATTTCCCTGCAAGATGGCTTAACTTCATCAACCATTTAAAATCAAACCATTATGAGAGGATTTTCATTTTCGTGGAAGCGATTCATCGGGATTACTTCTGCAAAACAACAGTTTGCACGTACCACTGGTATTCCCACTACCAAAGGCGGTTTGGAACGCAAAATTGGCAATGGTATTATTAAGGCATTGTTTGGTGGCAGTAGCAAAAAGGACAAGTGGTATTGGTAGGGAAAATACTTTTGAATTATCTTAGATGAGTTAATTTACGAGTAAATAGACAGCAGTAAAATATATATTTAAAACCTAACTATTCTCAAGAATATGAATGATTTTTTTATTGAAGACTCAATTTCAGAAAACGATGAAAAAAAGGCAACTGCGAGTTTCCTTGATTTAGGCCGTATGTGGCAACCAATTGGTGGTTTTGATATGCAGGAGGTTATTGATGAATATAAAAAAGTAAATCTAGTCCATCTCCAGACTATGGAAAGGATTGACAAAATCATTTTAAATAATGAAGTTACCGATGAAGACAGTGACTATTTTGAAGAATTGGATTTGTCCTTTAGCAAAATGGAGCTAGACAGAAAAAGTATAAATTTAAATGGAGAAGAAATTACAGAAAGTATTTTACATGCAACCCTTATTGAAACCTACAATAAATCAAAAATATTCTTTGGCAATAATGATGTTTATCAGTGGAAGGTTAAAGAGAAGGAATACAAGGCTTTTTTTATCAAATTAGGACAACATGTACAATTAATGATTAGCACTGTAGGACGTCTATATACATTTCAAACCGATATTTTTAAAGCATTTGATACAAATTATAAAAAATATAATTCATTTTCGGAAGTTTGCGATTTTGATGCTCTTCTATATGAAGCGGAGAAAATAAGTGATTTGACCCAAAGAAGATTGTTAATTCTCAATATGTATGTAGGGGCAAGAAAGTTATATCTGCATATGACAGAGGATAGAAAGACTGAATCTTTACAGACTGAATACGAAAACTTTATAAAGAAATGCGAAGAGTATTTGGAGCTAATTGACTTTCAAATTGACAATGCATCTAAGTCAAATTCTATGGAAGTTCAACAACCTTTAGTTTCTGCACTAATTCCCTCTTCCACTTTTAAGCTCGCCCCCAAGAAAAAAACAGACTTTATAAAAGTCATTTCTGCCATGTACGATGCCAAGATATTTGTAGGAGAGGACGGAAAGGCAGCTGCCAACAAACAAGAACTAATGGTGGCATTTGGCAATTTGTTGAACGATGATTTTAGTAAATATAGTAGTTCGTTGGCACAAGCAAAAAGTGGTTCAGAGACTTTATATATGAAAACGTTTGAGACCCTGTCTGAAAAGGCTATGGATTATTTGAATGCAGTGTAGGTCAGAAAATAGCTTGGTCAAGGATTAGTAGTCAGGGTTTCACTCCTAGTGAAGCCCTGACTACTAATTACAGATATCAAAATGCCCAATTAAGTGTGAAAAACGCTTGATTGGGCGTTTTATTTTTCGGGGAGTAGCTATAGAAATGCTGTTTGATATTGACCAAATATCAAAAAAAGAGTGTTTTGAGAAAAATAAAATGAAAATTATTGGTAAAAGTACAGTTTGAATATGAGGTAGTTACAATCTATTTCGAAAGTTTTATTCATAAAATAAAACTTTCTCATATTAGGTAAATCTTAAAAATTTTGTGTTTGTGTTACTTTGCACTATAAATAATGCAAAACGCATATACTTAATTTTAGAAAGATTATCCAATGAAACTATTCAATTTTATCATCAATCCATTCCGCAATACAGCACTAAAATTCCGTACAAGGTTACAACATCCTGTATACAACAGTTATTTGCCAACGAGCAAACCCTCGAACTCCATTCTTAAGTCCCTCTCCTCGGGAGTCCGCCAGCTGGCGGATAGGGAGAGGTCATATACCCGACCACCGCCGTAATCAATCATTAATCACATATAGAAATAAAATAATTTATCAATTTAATATCTACAAAAAATGATACCAATAATATCCCATCGGCTACGCGCTGATGTTTTCGCAACTAACATAGTTTCTAACCTTTTAAACAAAGCAAAACAAAATGGCTGAGTTCAATTCAACGACTTTCGGAACCATTTCCGGTCGTCATGGTAGCGCCGTTGCTACCACCATCAAAAAAAGCGGCAAGAGTATTTTGAAAGTTTTTAAAGCGCCTACCAATCCAAAAACGCCAAAACAAGTGGCGCAGCGTACCAAGTTTGGTTTCGCAATTGTGATTCTGGCTTGTTTACGTGCCTTGTTCAACATTACTTTTCGTACCAAAGGCGGTGCCAATTATGGTATTGGCTTGGCCATGCGGGAAGCAATAGTGGGTACGTCACCAGATTTCAGCTTGGATTACAGCAAGTTGAAATTTTCGGAAGGTAGTCTGAAAAAGACTGGCGTAATGACTGTGACAAAAATGGCTAATATGGATGTGAAGGTCGATTGGAACGTGACCAATATCATACCCAACGATACCATTGCAAATGAAGATGACGGTGTAAACTTGATTTTTCTTTGCGAAGAATTCAATGAGGCGATGTTGTTCGACAACAGCAGCTTTAGAATAGATGCCACTGTTACAGTAACGCTACCCGATTATTGGGCCACTACCAAAGTGCATTGCTGGATGTATTTCAGTCGTGCCGATGGAAGTCTGAACTCCATCAGTCAGTATTTTGGTGTGCTACAAATGTAAAGAGGTACGCCGAGCGTCTTTATTAAACACCCTTATAGATTGAATTTAAAAACCTGTCGTTGAAAACCATCTGTTTTCAAGGCAGGTTTTTTTGTATGTAAAAAAGACCATGCGTTTTTCTGTTTATATATTCTACTTTGCTATTTCTTTCAGGGCGCAGATTCAAATTGCTATACAACCCAAGGCGTTGTCGTTTCAGGACGTTGCCTTTGGGCTAGATTCTTCTGCCTTTTCAAGGCGAAAACATCTTTGAAAATCACCAGTTATTGTTTAAAATAAAATTATAATTTATCATTGGGTGCAAAAGCCGATAGTCATTTTCTTCTATTAGTATTTTAAAATTGAATACTAGATACTATGTGTAGCTAAGTAGTTGGAATTATTTATTGATATATTTGTTATTTAATAAGATGGTCATTTACTACGTCTTACTAATTATTAATTGTTCATTATTCATTATTAATTACTTATGTGTCTTTAGGCTATGATTTATTATGTGTCATTTTTTTTTATTCAGGTGTAGCTATGGCTATCTACCCGAAACGTTACAGCCTAAAAAAGGAGTCCAATAGTAAAATACTTTTCGGTATTTTAAGAAGTATTCCTTTGTGATGATGATAAAAGCAATATCTCTACAGTGAACTATTGTGCCTCAGTGGTTCATTCTTTTAATTTGGTAAAGTAGAAATATAAAGTCTATTCAATTCTTGTACTGCATTTCATTCGGTTATCTGTTTTTTTGTAAGAGAATTGAAACAACCACAGGTTACTCTTTATTGCCCAATAGGTTTCACTACTATTGAGCGAAAAAAACACAAATTTAATTGCATCGGTATGTCTATATCAAATTTGGAATATAATATTGAGAGATAGCTATCGGTATCCTATTCTGTAAAAAATAGGTAACCCAAGTAAATATCGAAGCTGTGACTAACAAAGTAACTTGAATCCAAGCGAATCTGGTTAAGGTTACAATAACTATTTGGATTACATTTTGTATTGTAACAAATATTGTATTTTAGTCATATGTCATGATGTAAATGAGTTTCTTTGGCTAATTTAATAAATCACCATCTTTTCACTGCTAAAATAAAGTATTGATTATGTGGAAGATATATTGATTTTGAAAGGTCGAAAAATCCACTTCTAACTAATAAAAAATTATTTATCACTTAGGCATTGTCAATTAAAATATTATGTCTATCTTTGCAACCCAATTTGGAGAAAAACCAAAGGGATATAAATTAAGTATTTAAGTTATCAAAAACAAAGTAAAATGCCTACAATTCAGCAATTAGTTAGAAAAGGAAGAGCAGAACTCATCGACAAAAGCAAATCGCCAGCCTTGGATTCTTGTCCACAGCGTCGCGGTGTGTGTGTTCGTGTGTACACTACCACTCCTAAAAAACCGAACTCGGCTATGCGTAAAGTTGCCCGTGTACGTTTAACTAACCAAAAAGAAGTGAATGCTTACATTCCAGGCGAAGGACACAATTTGCAAGAACACTCTATCGTAATGGTACGTGGTGGTCGTGTAAAAGACCTTCCAGGGGTACGTTATCACGTGGTTCGTGGAACACTAGATACTGCCGGTGTTGCTGGTCGTACTCAACGTCGTTCGAAATATGGTACAAAACGCCCAAAACCAGGACAGGTAGTAGCTGTTAAAGGTAAAGGTGGAGCACCAGCCAAGAAAAAGAAATAAGTAGAACGGAGAAACAAGGTTGAAGGTTGAAAACTTTTGACGACACATTTCAATTCCATTCACAAAAAGAGTCTCTAACAAAATCAAGTTTAAACACTTGTTTGCGTTTTCAAGTAGCAGATGATCAGTTGAGTAAATAATTCGGAGGAATTATTGAAGTAAAACTAAAGCAACTAAAAAAACAAAAAACGGAAATTTTAAGTAAAAATGAGAAAATCGAAACCAAAAAAGAGGATCGTATTACCTGATCCGGTTTTCAATGAATCGATGGTTACAAAATTTGTAAACCACTTGATGTTCGATGGCAAGAAGTCTACTGCCTTTGATATTTTTTATTCATCGCTCGAAACTGTCAAAAAGAAGCTTCCGAACGAAGAAAAATCCCCACTTGAAGTTTGGAAAAAAGCCCTCGAAAATATTACTCCCCTAGTAGAAGTAAAATCTCGTAGAGTAGGTGGTGCCACTTTCCAAGTCCCAACAGAAATCCGTGCAGATCGCAAGGAATCAATTTCAATGAAAAATCTTATATTGTACTCACGCAAACGCGGAGGTCGCTCGATGGCTGATAAATTGGCTGCCGAGATTGTTGACGCGTTTAATAACCAAGGTGGTGCTTTTAAACGTAAGGAAGATATGCACCGTATGGCTGAAGCCAACCGCGCATTTGCACACTTTAGATTTTAATTGATTAGTAATTTTACAATAAAAAAGAAACTTTACTTTACAAATGGCTAAAGGAGATTTAAGTTATAATAGAAACATCGGTATCATGGCGCATATCGACGCCGGAAAGACAACTACTTCCGAGCGTATCTTGTTCTACACTGGTTTGACACACAAAATCGGTGAAGTGCATGATGGTGCTGCTACTATGGACTGGATGGAACAAGAACAAGAGCGCGGTATAACCATTACTTCTGCTGCGACAACTACTTCTTGGGATTATATGGGCGATAAATACAAAATCAACCTTATTGACACTCCGGGACACGTTGACTTCACGGTTGAGGTGGAACGTTCGTTGCGTATATTAGATGGTGCTGTTGCTACTTTCTGTGCTGTTGGTGGTGTTGAGCCTCAATCAGAAACAGTATGGCGTCAGGCTGACAAATATAATGTGCCTCGTATTGGTTTTGTAAACAAAATGGACCGTTCGGGTGCTGACTTCTATGAGGTTATCAGCCAAATTAAAACCGTTTTGGGTGCTAAACCTTGTCCTATTCAAATTCCAATCGGTGCTGAAGAGAAATTCAAAGGCGTTATCGATTTAGTGAAAATGAAAGCTATTCTTTGGCATGATGAATCAATGGGAGCTGAGTATTCAGTAGAAGAAATCCCTGCTGATTTATTGGCTGAAGCTGAAGAGTGGAGAGATAAAATGCTTGAAGTAGTAGCAGAATACGATGACGTTTTGATGGAAAAGTTCTTTGATGATCCTACCACCATTACTGTAGAAGAAATTCAGGTTGCTATACGTAAAGCTACACTTTCAATGGAAATCAATCCAATGATTTGTGGTTCTGCATTCAAAAATAAAGGTGTACAAACCATGCTTGATGCTGTTTGTGCTTACCTTCCAAGTCCTCTTGATACACCAGAAACGATTGGTTTTGACCCACGTGATCCTGAAAAACAAGTTATCCGTCACCCTGATGCTAAAGAGCCTTTGTGTGCTTTGGCATTTAAGATTGCAACTGACCCTTATGTTGGCCGTTTGTGTTTCTTCAGAGTTTACTCGGGTAAATTGGAAGCAGGTTCTTACGTTTACAATACCCGTTCTGAGAAAAAAGAACGTATTTCACGTATTTTCCAAATGCACTCTAACAAACAAAATGCCGTAGAATTGATTTCTGCTGGTGATATTGGCGCTGGAGTTGGATTTAAAGATATTCGTACCGGTGATACATTGTGCGACGAAGCACATCAAATCACTTTGGAATCAATGGACTTCCCAAAACCAGTTATTGGTATTTCTATTGAGCCAAAAACTCAAAAAGACTTAGATAAATTAGGTATCGGTTTGTCCAAATTGGCCGAAGAAGATCCTACATTTACTGTACATACACAAGAACAATCAGGTCAAACGATTATTAGTGGAATGGGTGAACTTCACCTTGAAATTATTATCGACCGTTTGAAACGTGAGTTCAAGGTTGAATGTAACCAAGGTCGTCCACAAGTATCTTATAAGGAAGCAATTACCCAAATGGTTCAATTGCGCGAAACTTATAAGAAACAATCGGGTGGTCGTGGTAAATTTGCCGACATGATTGTAAAAGTGGAACCAGCTGACAAAGATTACGAAGGTGGACCATTACAATTTATTGATTCAGTGAAAGGTGGTAACATTCCAAAAGAATTTATCCCTTCTATCCAAAAAGGTTTTGCAAATGCCATGAAAAATGGTGTGTTAGCAGGATTCCCATTGGATTCATTGAAAGTTACTGTACTTGATGGTTCATTCCACGCAGTTGACTCGGATCAATTATCATTCGAAATTTGCGCTTCTATAGCTTATAAAACTGCTTGTGCCAAAGCAAAACCTGTATTGTTGGAACCAATCATGAAAATGGAAGTGGTAACACCAGAAGAAAACATGGGTGATGTTATCGGTGACTTAAACAAACGTCGTGGTCAAGTTGAAGGTATGGATACAAGCCGTTCAGGAGCTCGTATTGTAAAAGCTAAGGTGCCATTGTCCGAAACATTCGGTTATGTTACTGCATTACGTACGATCAGTTCGGGCCGTGCCACTTCAACAATGGAATTCTCGCATTACGCAGAAGTTTCAAACGCAATTGCGAAAGTAGTTGTTGCTGAAGCCAAAGGTAAAGTAGAACTTTTATAATTAATAATTCACAATTAATAATTAATAATTGGGAATAAAAAATTAAGTAATTTAGAATTGTTGGATTTTCAAATAGTGAATGACTCTTATTTGAAAATCCAAACAATTAAACCAAACAAATATATAAATAAACGACAATGAGTCAAAAGATCAGAATCAAACTGAAATCTTACGATCACAACTTGGTTGACAAGTCAGCCGAAAAAATCGTAAAAACAGTAAAAGCTACCGGAGCAGTTGTAAGTGGACCAATTCCATTGCCAACTCACAAACGTATTTTTACTGTGAATAGTGCTACTTTCGTAAACAAAAAGTCACGTGAACAATTCCAACTTTCTTCTTATAAACGTCTTATCGACATTTATAGCTCAACCAGCAAAACTGTTGATGCCTTGATGAAACTTGAATTGCCAAGTGGAGTAGAAGTAGAAATCAAAGTATAGTAACCTACACCTCACTATGAGGTTAAGGATAAGATATAATTATAGTAAAAACGACTGTTCCCCCGTATTGGGGTTAGGGGTCATATAAACAACAATTGAAATGCCAGGATTATTAGGAAAAAAAATCGGAATGACTTCCGTTTTCAGTGCCGATGGTAAAAATGTTCCATGCACTGTTATTGAAGCAGGTCCTTGTGTTGTTACTCAATTAAAAACTGTTGCAGCTGATGGTTACGAAGCGGTTCAGATTGGTTTCCAAACCAAAACTGAAAAGCACACCAACAAAGCTGAAATGGGACACTTTAAAGTGGCTGGAGTAACACCTCAACGACACTTGGTTGAGTTCAACGGATTCGAAACAGAATTCAAATTGGGTGATGCCATCACCGTAGAAATGTTTGAAGAAAACACGTTTGTAAACGTAGTTGGAACTTCAAAAGGTAAAGGTTTCCAAGGGGTTGTAAAACGCCACGGATTTGCAGGGGTAGGTCAAGCTACACACGGTCAACACAATCGTTTGAGAGCACCAGGTTCTTTGGGAGCTTCTTCGTATCCTTCACGTGTATTCAAGGGTATGCGCATGGGTGGCCGTATGGGTAATGACAAAGTTACAATGCAAAACCTACAAGTATTAAAAGTTATTCCAGAACATAATTTGATTTTAGTAAAAGGATCTGTTCCAGGAGCGAAAAATTCAATTGTAATCATCAATAAATAACCATGGAACTAAGTATATTAAACATCAAAGGAGAAGACACAGGAAGAAAAGTATCGCTGAACGATACCATCTTCGGTATTGAGCCAAATGACCATGCTATTTATTTAGATGTGAAACAATATTTGGCCAATCAACGTCAAGGAACACACTCGTCAAAAGGCAGAAGCCAATTGTCAGGTAGTACTCGTAAATTGGGAAAACAAAAAGGTAGCGGTGGCGCTCGTCCAGGTGATATTAAATCTGGTGTTCGTGTCGGTGGTGGACGTATGTTCGGACCACATCCACGTGACTATCATTTCAAATTGAACAAGAAAGTTAAACAACTTGCCCGTAAATCAGCTTTGTCTTATAAAGCATCAACCAACCAAATTTTTGTAGTTGAGAACCTTGTGTTTGCAACACCAAAAACTAAGGATTTTGTTGAAATGACAAAAAGTTTGCAAGTTGTTGATAAAAAGCCATTAATAATTTTAGCAGACGCAAATAAAAACGTATATTTGTCGGCTCGTAATTTGACCTCGGCCAAAGTCGTAACTGTTTCGGAATTAAGTACTTATATTGTACTTGATGCGAAAGTTCTTGTATTTACAGAGGAAGCCGTTGTGGCATTAGAACAAATTTTAAAAGCATAAGGAGGTACAGAACATGGGAATTATCATAAAACCAATCGTTACAGAAAAGATGACTCAGCTGGGCGAAAAGCTGAACCGCTATGGCTTTAAAGTGCAAAAAGGCGCTAACAAGATAGAGATTAAACAAGCCGTAGAAGCAATGTATAGTGTTACTGTTGAGGAGGTTAATACCTTGATAATGGGGCCTAAACTAAAAAGTCGCTCTACAAAAGGTGGCGTTGTCAAAGGAAAAACATCTGCTTTCAAGAAAGCAATTGTTACAGTAAAAAAAGGAGAATCAATTGATTTTTATAGCAACATCTAACATTTACAACTTTTTCATTTACCATTTACAATTAATGGGAATGGGAAATAGTAAATAGATAAATAGTAAATTAAAAAATAAATGGCTGTACGTAAACTAAGACCCATAACACCGGGGCAGAGACACAAAGTTATTGGTACGTTCGATACAATTACTACGAATGCACCAGAGAAATCTCTTGTGAGAGGCGGAGTTAAATCCGGAGGTCGTAACCACGATGGTAAGATGACCATCCGCAACGTAGGTGGCGGACACAAGCAGAAATATAGAGTAATTGACTTTAAAAGAACCAAAGATGGTGTTCCAGCCACAGTAAAAGAAATCGAGTACGATCCGAACCGTTCGGCACGTATCGCATTGCTTTATTATGCTGATGGTGAAAAAACATACATTCTTGCGCCAAATGGATTGCAAGTTGGTCAGAAAGTCGTTTCCGGAGCAGAAGCAGCTCCTGAGGTAGGTAACGCATTGCCGTTGCAAAACATTCCACTGGGTACAATAATTCATAACATTGAATTACGCCCAGGTCAAGGTGCCGCGATGGTACGTTCGGCAGGAACTTTTGCACAACTCACTTCTCGTGAGGACAAATATGTGATTGTCAAATTGCCTTCAGGTGAGGTTCGCAAAGTGCTTGGCACTTGTATTGCTACTATTGGTAGCGTAGGAAACTCTGACCATGCACTAGAAAGATCAGGTAAAGCAGGTCGCTCACGTTGGTTAGGACGTCGTCCACGTGTGAGAGGTGTTGCAATGAACCCAGTAGATCACCCGATGGGTGGTGGCGAAGGGCGAGCATCCGGTGGTCATCCACGTTCTCGCAAAGGCTTGTTAGCTAAGGGATTCAAAACCCGTTCTAAAAAGAAGGCATCAAGCAAATATATTATTGAAAGAAAGAAAAAATAATCAGAAAAACTAAGTAAATAATATGAGCCGTTCATTAAAAAAAGGACCATACATCAACTTGAAGTTAGAGAAGAAAGTACTAACCATGAATGATGCCGGAAAAAAGACCGTAATCAAAACATGGGCTCGCGCTTCAATGTTATCACCTGATTTTGTTGGTCACACAATTGCAGTTCACAATGGTAATAAGTTTATCCCCGTATATGTAACCGAAAATATGGTAGGACACAAGTTAGGCGAATTTTCTCCTACTCGTAACTTCCGCGGTCACGGTGGTAAGAAGAAATAATCCATTGAAATAAAAATTAGATAAAATAAAAATTTCGTAACAATGGGTGCAAGAAAAAAAATAACAGCCGAAGAAAGAAAAGAATCTCAAAAGACGCTTTACTTTGCGAAACTTAATGGCGTACCAACATCACCTCGAAAAATGCGCCTTGTGGCTGACATGATTCGTGGTATGGAAGTAAACAAAGCCTTGAGCGTACTGAAGTTTTCGTCGAAAGAAGCTTCTGGAAGATTAGAAAAGTTGCTGAAATCAGCTATTGCTAACTGGGAAAATAAAACAGAGCAAAAAGCCGACAATGCAAACTTATATATAAGTACAATTTTTGTGGATTCAGCAACAATGATGAAACGTTTACGTACCGCACCTCAAGGTCGTGGATACCGTATCCGTAAACGCTCGAACCACGTAACATTGTATGTAGATACAAAAATTACTAACGATAACCAAATTTAATTGCTCGATGGGACAAAAAATTAATCCGATAAGTAACCGTTTAGGTATCATTCGTGGATGGGATTCAAATTGGTATGGTGGCAACAATTACGGTGACACTCTAGTTGAAGACCACAAAATCAGAAAATACCTTAATGCCCGTCTTGCAAAAGCTAGTTTGTCGCGCATCATTATTGAACGTACACTGAAACTTGTAACAATTACTATTTGCACAGCTCGTCCCGGTATCATTATCGGTAAAGGAGGTCAAGAAGTTGATAAATTGAAAGAAGAGTTGAAGAAAATTTCCGACAAAGAAGTTCAATTGAACATTTTTGAAGTAAAACGTCCTGAACTTGATGCCGTAATTGTAGCCAACAACATTGCTCGTCAAGTTGAAGGTAAAATCGCTTACCGTCGCGCAACCAAGATGTCAATTCAATCTACCATGCGTATGGGAGCTGAAGGTATTAAAGTAATGTGTTCAGGTCGTCTGAATGGTGCTGAGATGGCACGTTCGGAAATGTATAAAGAAGGAAGAACTCCTCTTCATACCTTCAGAGCTGATATCGATTATGCACACGCTGAGGCATTGACCAAAGTGGGTTTGATTGGTATCAAAGTATGGATTTGTCGTGGTGAAATCTATGGCAAAAAAGACTTAGCTCCAAACTTTACTGTTTCTAAGGAAACTTCACGCGGTGGAGATCGTGGCGGTGAACGTGGTGGTGATCGTGGTGATCGTTACAGCGACCGTTCGAAAAACGACCGTGGAGCAGGTAAAGGTGGCTTTAAAAAGAAAAAATAATTAACTGTTATAAATGATTTTGTAAGGAAATATTATGTTACAACCTAAAAAGACAAAGTTCAGGAGACAGCAAAAGGGGCGCATGAAAGGAAATGCCCAACGAGGTAATCAATTAGCATTCGGTTCTTTTGGAATTAAATCATTGGAATCGAAATGGTTAACTGGTCGTCAAATTGAAGCCGCCCGTATTGCTGTAACCCGTTATATGCAAAGACAAGGTCAAATCTGGATTAGAGTATTCCCAGATAAACCGATTACTAAAAAACCTGCTGAAGTACGTATGGGTAAAGGTAAAGGTGCTCCCGAAGGTTTCGTGGCTCCTATTACTCCAGGACGTATGCTATTTGAAGTGGAGGGTGTATCCTTTGAAATCGCTAAAGAAGCATTGCGTTTAGCTGCTCAGAAATTACCCGTGACTACTAAATTTGTAGTAAGACGCGATTATGATATAACCTCTCAAACTCTGTAAGGAATATGAAAACAAGAGAAATCAAAGAATTAAATAACAAGGAGATTCTTGAACGTATGGATGTTGAAAAAGAACACCTGGTTCGTTTGAAATTGAATCACGCCATTTCTCCGCTTGACAATCCGTTGCAAATTAAAGAGGTTCGTAGAACTGTTGCACGTCTAGCTACTGAGTTACATCAGAGAGAAATTAATAAATAAAATTAGACCCTGATGGAAACAAGAAATTTAAGAAAAGAAAGAATGGGCGTTGTTTTCAGCAACAAAATGGATAAAACCATTACCGTAGCTGTAAAATGGAAAGAAAAACACCCTATTTATGGTAAATTCGTTAACAAAACGAAGAAATATCATGCTCATGACGAGAAAAACGATTGCAACATTGGTGACACTGTACGCATTATGGAAACTCGCCCGCTGAGTAAATTAAAAAGATGGAGATTAACTGAAATTATTGAAAGAGTTAAGTAATTATGATACAACAAGAATCCAGACTCATAGTAGCCGATAACAGTGGAGCAAAAACTTGCCTGTGTATACGTGTATTAGGAGGAACCAGCAAACGTTATGCTACCCTTGGCGATATTATCGTAGTTGCAGTGAAGAGTGTTATCCCTTCAGGCGACATTAAAAAAGGTATCGTTTCTAAAGCGGTAATCGTTCGTACAAAAAAAGAAGTTCGTCGTGCTGATGGCTCTTACATTCGTTTCGATGATAATGCATGTGTTTTGTTAAACACAGCCGGCGAAATCCGTGGAAGCCGTATATTCGGCCCAGTAGCCCGTGAATTGCGTGCTACCAATATGAAAATCATATCACTTGCACCGGAAGTGCTTTAATCTTCGAAAAACAATATAGAGATGAGCAAATTACATATAAAAAAAGGAGATATCGTTTACGTAAATACCGGAGTTGACAAAGGCAAAACTGGTCGCGTGCTTGAAGTTCTTGTGAAAGACAATCGCGCAGTCGTAGAAGGTGTTAATTTGGTCTCAAAGAGCACCAAGCCTAATGCATCAAGTCCTCAAGGAGGTATAATCAAGAAAGAAGCTACTATTCATATTTCAAATTTAAACCCAGTTGAAAACGGGAAACCCGTTCGTGTTGGTCGCAAATTAAATGCTGAAGGAAAATTAGTGCGTATTTCTAAAAAATCAGGAGAACTAATCTAAGATGAATACTGCAAGTTTAAAACAAGATTATAGAGAACGTATCGTTCCTATTTTGTCGAAAGAGTTTGGCTATAGCTCAGTAATGCAAGCGCCAAAACTAGAGAAAATTGTTCTTAACCAAGGACTTGGAATAGCTGTTGCCGATAAAAAAATTATCGAAATCGCTATCAACGAAATGACTACTATTACTGGTCAAAAAGCCGTTGCTACCATTTCAAAAAATGATATTTCTAACTTCAAATTGCGTAAGAAAATGCCTATCGGTGTTCGTGTTACGTTGCGTGGAGACAAGATGTATGAGTTTTTGGAACGATTAGTACGTGTTGCTTTGCCTCGTATGCGTGACTTCAAGGGAATTGGTAACAAGTTTGATGGTAACGGTAACTATACTTTAGGTATCACTGAACAAATTATTTTCCCAGAAATCAATATCGATGGTCTTACTCGTTTATTGGGTATGAACATTACTTTTGTAACAACAGCTGCTACCGATGAAGAAGGCTATGCTTTGTTGAAAGAATTTGGTTTACCATTCAAAAAAAATTAATTTAGACATACAATGGCAAAAGAATCAATGAAAGCCCGCGAGGTGAAAAGAGCCAAACTGGTTGCTAAATTCGCAGAAAAACGCGCTAAATATATCGCTGAAGGAAATTACGATGCACTTCAATCGATTCCAAAAAACGCTTCTCCTGTACGTTTGCACAACCGTTGCAAAATCACCGGTCGTCCAAAAGGATATATTCGTCAGTTCGGAATCTCACGTATACAGTTTCGTGAAATGGCTTCGAACGGTTTAATCCCAGGCGTTAGAAAAGCATCTTGGTAATAATGATGAGGCTTGCCTCATCTGTATTACATTTTAAAAGAATTCATTAAATATTGTCCCGAAGGTCGGGATCAATTTAAAAAACAACAATATGACAGATCCAATTGCAGATTATCTTACTCGATTGCGGAACGCTATTAAAGCAAACCACCGTGTAGTGGAAATTCCCGCTTCGAATTTGAAAAAAGAAATGACCCGGATATTGCACGAAAAAGGCTATATCCTCAACTACAAATTTGTAGAAGATGGTCCACAAGGTACTATTAAAATTGCCTTGAAGTACGATCAAGTTAACAAAGTTAGCTCGATTAAAAAGATGATTAGAGTTTCTACTCCTGGTCTTCGTCAATATGTAGGGCACAAAGATATGCCACGTGTATTGAACGGTTTAGGAATAGCCATTCTTTCTACTTCTAAAGGAGTTATGACCAACAAAGAGGCATCCGACTTGAATGTGGGTGGTGAAGTATTGTGTTACATTTATTAATAGAAGGAGAAAAGAAAAATGTCAAGAATAGGAAAATTGCCCATTAACGTACCTGTAGGAGTTACAGTTACCGTTCAAGATACTTTGGTTACCGTAAAAGGACCAAAGGGTGTATTGACTCAAGAAATTAATCCTGCTATCACCGTTGCTGTTGCAGAAGGTGTTTGTACAGTTTCTCGTCATGATGAAGAAAAACAAAGTCGTGCATTTCACGGTTTGTATCGTTCATTGATTAGTAACATGATATTAGGTGTTTCGGAAGGTTACAAGAAAACCTTGGAATTGGTTGGTGTTGGATATCGTGTGTCGAACCAAGGACAAGTATTGGAATTTGCTTTAGGTTATACTCACAATATCTTTATGAGCCTGCCTGATGTAATCAAAATTGAAACGAAAAGTGAACGTAACCAAAATCCAGTACTTATATTGGAAAGTTGTGATAAACAATTAATTGGTCAAATTTGCGCTAAGATTCGTTCATTCCGTAAACCGGAACCATACAAAGGAAAAGGTGTTAAATTCGCGGGTGAAGTACTTCGCCGCAAAGCTGGTAAATCTGCTGGTAAATAATTTACGTAAACTTGTGAAATTATGACAATTAATAGAAGAATAAGAATAAAAGCACATATCCGACACAAAGTGTCTGGAACTGCACAAAGACCCCGTTTTACTGTATTTAGAAGCAACACACAAATTTATGCACAATTAATTGATGATGTAAATGGTGTAACTTTAGCTTCTGCTTCTTCACTGGGTTTGAAAGATAAAGTAACAAAATCAGAGCAAGCAGCCAAAGTAGGCACTATGGTAGCTAAAGTTGCTCAGGAAGCCGGAATTACATCTGTGGTATTTGACCGTAATGGTTATTTATATCATGGTAGAGTTAAACAATTAGCTGATGCTGCTCGCGAAGGTGGTCTTAAATTTTAATCAAGTATGGCAACAAATATGAATAAAGTTAAATCGACCAACGATTTAGAATTGAAAGATAGATTGGTAGCAATTAATCGTGTTACCAAAGTTACAAAAGGTGGACGTACATTCAGTTTCTCAGCAATTGTTGTTGTAGGAAACGAAGATGGAATCGTTGGCTGGGGACTTGGAAAAGCTGGTGAAGTAACTGCTGCAATTGCAAAAGGAACTGAAGCTGCTAAGAAAAACTTGATTAAAGTTCCTGTATTCAACGGAACTATACCTCACGCTCAACTTTCAAAGTTTGGTGGAGCGCAAGTGTTTATTAGCCCTGCATCTCATGGTACTGGTGTTAAAGCTGGTGGTGCGATGCGTGCGGTACTCGAAAGTGTTGGAATTACCGATGTTTTGGCCAAATCTAAAGGCTCATCGAATCCTCACAACCTAGTAAAAGCTACAATCGTTGCTTTAGGTGAACTTCGTGATGCGCATACAGTTGCTCAAAACAGAGGTGTTTCTCTTGATACAGTGTTTAACGGATAAATCAAAAAATTATGGCAACAATAAAAATTAAACAAGTAAGAAGTAAAATCAAATGTCCTCAAGTTCAAAAATTGACCTTAGAAGCGCTTGGTTTGAAAAAAATGAACGCCGTAGTTGAACACGAAGCAACTCCTCAAATTTTGGGAATGGTAGCAAGAGTGCATCACTTGGTTCAAGTTATCAAATAATATTATTCTTAGACTCTTTAAAAAATAAGATATGAATTTAAGTAATTTAACCCCTGCAGTAGGTTCTACTTTTACAAGAAAAAGAATTGGTCGTGGTACCGGTTCTGGTTTAGGTGGTACTTCTACAAAAGGTCACAAAGGACAAAAATCACGTTCAGGATATTCCAAGAAAATTGGTTTTGAAGGTGGTCAAATGCCAATTCAACGTCGTTTGCCAAAATTTGGTTTCAAAAACATCAACCGTGTTGAATACAAAGCTATCAATATCGAAACTCTTGAAATACTTGCTCAAAGCCATAGTCTTACGAAAATAGGATTAAAGGAATTGAGAGAAGGTGGTTTTCTTTCAAGAACTGCTTTAGCAAAAATTTTAGGTAATGGTGTTCTAACCGTAAAACTAGAAGTTGAAGCAAACGGGTTTTCTAAATCGGCCGAAGAAGCAATTCTTGCCGCAGGTGGAACCATCGTAAAACTATAAGAGGATGAAACTCATAGAAACAATCAAAAATATCTGGAAGATCGAAGACCTTCGTAATAGATTATTGACAACAATTTTGTTTGTGATGATTTATCGTTTTGGTTCTTATGTAGTTTTGCCAGGTATTGATCCAAGTTCTTTGACAGCATTGAAAGCACAAACTAGTGGTGGATTGCTTGCTTTGTTGGATATGTTTTCGGGTGGTGCTTTTGCAAATGCTTCGGTGTTTGCATTGGGTATCATGCCTTACATCTCAGCTTCAATCGTTATTCAATTGTTGACTATAGCCGTTCCGTATTTTCAAAAAATGCAACGTGAAGGTGAAAGTGGACGTCGGAAAATGAATCAATTTACACGTTACTTAACTGTAGGTATATTGCTTTTGCAAGGACCTTCATATTTAGTAAATCTAAGTGTTCAATTGGCGCAAGCTGGTACTGCCATGCCTAGTGGGTTTTTATTCACACTTTCATCTACACTCATTTTATGTGGTGGCAGTATGTTTGTGATGTGGCTTGGTGAGCGTATTACTGATAAGGGTATTGGAAATGGTATCTCATTCATTATTTTGGTAGGTATCATCTCTCGTTTCCCTGGTGCATTAATCAAAGAATTTGCTTCACGTTTAGGTGATGCAGGTGGTGGTTTGGTAATGTTCTTAGGAGAGCTTATATTCCTTTTGGTTGTTATTGCAGCATCTATCATGTTGGTACAAGGTACTCGCAAGATTCCTGTACAATATGCTAAACGTGTGGTAGGAAACAAACAATACGGTGGTGTACGTCAATACATTCCATTAAAAATTAATGCAGCTGGTGTAATGCCAATCATTTTTGCGCAAGCAATCATGTTTATTCCTGTGACTCTTGTAGGATTTTCGAATTCTGAATCAATGAGAGGGTTCGTTGGTGCATTCATGGACAATAATGGATTTTGGTACAATTTTGTTTTTGGTCTCTTGATTGTGGTTTTCACGTATTTCTATACGGCCATCACGATTAACCCAACTCAAATGGCTGAGGAAATGAAACGGAATAATGGTTTTATTCCTGGCATCAAACCCGGTAAACGTACTGCTGAGTATTTAGATTTAATTATGTCGCGTATAACATTACCTGGCTCTATATTTTTGGCAATTATTGCTATTATGCCTGCTTTTGCAACAATAATGGGTATAAACCAAGCATTTGCAGCATTTTTTGGAGGAACTTCCTTGCTAATTTTAGTAGGAGTTGTTCTTGATACTTTACAACAAATTGAAAGTCACTTATTGATGCGCCATTATGATGGATTGCTGAAATCGGGACGAATCAAAGGGCGTACAGGTGGTGCTGCTGCCTACTAAAGCAAAAGCTGAATGATTTTTTTAAAAACTGACGAAGAAATTGAACTGCTTCGTATTAGTAATCAAATTGTAGCTAAAACGTTAGCTGAAATGGCCAAAATAATTGCTCCGGGAATTAGTACCGAACAATTAAATAAAGTGGCTGATGAATTTATGAGGGATAATGGAGCAATACCTGGATTTTTAGGGTATAGCGGTTTTCCAAAATCTATTTGTACTTCAGTAAACGAACAAGTTGTGCATGGAATACCTTCCGACAAAGTTATTTTGGAGGATGGAGACATTATTTCTGTTGATTGCGGAGCTTATAAAAATGGATTTCATGGTGATTCTGCCTACACATTTTGTGTGGGTGATGTAAAGCCAGAAATAATTCATTTGTTGCGAACAACCAAAGAATCTTTGTACAGAGGTATAGAGCAAGCTCAGGAAGGACGCCGATTAGGAGATTTGGGATATGCCATTCAGTCTTATTGTGAAGAACGCGGTTTTTCTGTTGTTCGTGAAATGATTGGACACGGAGTAGGACGCAATTTACACGAAGCCCCCGAAGTTCCAAATTATGGTAGAAAAGGAAATGGTATGATGCTCAAATCGGGTATGACCATTGCAATTGAACCGATGATTAACTTAGGAGCCCGTAATCTTGTGTTTGAAAAAGATGGTTGGACAACTAGAACTATTGATAGAAAAGTTTCTGCTCATTTTGAACATTCGATAGCAATACGAAGAGGCAAAGCCGATATTTTATCGAGCTTTGAATATATAGAACAAATTTTAGGCAACAAAGCAATATAATTTATGGCCAAACAAACAGCAATTGAACAAGATGGTAAGATAATCGAAGCATTATCGAATGCCATGTTTCGTGTAGAATTGGAAAACGGTCACGTTATTACAGCTCATATCTCTGGAAAGATGCGTATGCATTATATCAAAATTCTGACTGGAGATAAAGTGAAAGTTGAAATGTCTCCTTATGACTTGTCAAAAGGAAGAATCTCTTTTAGATATAAATAATATTAAATATTTTCCCCATGAAAGTAAGAGCATCTGTTAAGAAGCGTACCGACGATTGTAAGATTGTTCGTAGAAAAGGTCGCTTGTATGTTATCAACAAAAAGAATCCAAAGTTTAAACAACGTCAAGGATAATTATTTATTTTTGAAAAAAAAGAATTTATGGCTATAAGAATTGTCGGAGTAGATTTACCTCAAAACAAAAGAGGAGAAGTTGGGTTGACTTATATCTACGGAATAGGTCGCAATAGTGCAAAAAAGATTTTAGAAACTGCCGGTGTTGATATCAACATCAAAGTTAAAGATTGGACAGACGACCAAGCAGCTAAGATCCGCGAAATCATTGGAGCGGGATTCAAAGTGGAGGGTGACCTTCGCTCTGAGGTACAAACGAACATCAAACGTTTGATGGATATCGGATGTTACCGTGGTGTTCGTCACCGTATCGGTCTTCCATTGAGAGGTCAAAGTACGAAAAATAACGCTCGTACACGTAAAGGTAAAAAGAAAACAGTTGCTAACAAGAAAAAGGCAACTAAATAAGGTTATTAACTGTTTGCGAATTTTAGAAAAAAGCAAAAAAATATTCAATTAATATGGCAAAGAAAACAGTTGCAGCCAAAAAAAGAATCGTTAAAGTAGATGGAGTAGGTCAATTGCACGTACACTCATCATTTAACAACATCATTGTTACACTTGCCAATGGCAGTGGTCAAGTTATTTCTTGGTCATCAGCAGGTAAGATGGGATTCCGTGGCTCAAAGAAAAATACTCCTTATGCTGCTCAAATGGCTGCACAGGATTGTTCGAAAGTGGCGATAGACTTAGGTCTTAAAAAAGTGAAAGCTTACGTGAAAGGTCCAGGTAATGGTCGCGAATCAGCTATCCGTACAATACACGGAGCTGGTATCGAAGTTACAGAGATTGTAGACGTTACACCACTTCCTCACAATGGTTGTCGTCCTCCTAAACGTCGTAGAGTATAATTCGAAAATCGAGATTCTTCGAAAATCGAATGGGTGAAGTTAAGAAATAGATTGCATTAAAACCTCTCTGTAATCGCGGCTGTAATAAATTTCGACCTATTTGTGTTCGTGGAACACATACATTAATTTTAAATTAAAACAAAAAAATGGCAAGATATATTGGACCAAAGTCAAGAATAGCTCGTAAGTTTGGTGAAGCTATTTTCGGACCAGATAAGGTGTTGGCTAAAAAGAATTATCCACCTGGACAACACGGTCAAGGTCGTCGTAAGAAAACATCGGAATACGGTATTCAGTTACGCGAGAAACAAAAAGCTAAATACACTTATGGTGTATTGGAAAAACAATTCCGTAACATGTACGAAAAAGCACAACGTACAAAAGGTGTTACCGGTGAGGTTTTATTACAATTGTTGGAATCACGTTTGGATAACCTCGTATTTCGTTTAGGTTTTGCGCCTACTCGTTCAGGTGCTCGCCAATTGGTTAGTCACAAACATATTACAGTTGATGGTAAAGTGTTGAACATTGCTTCATGTCACGTTAAACCAGGACAAGTTATTGCAGTACGTGAAAAAAACAAATCTATGGAAGTAATCAATACTTCTTTGGAAGGTTTTAATCACAGCAAATACCCTTGGATTGAATGGAATTCAGCTACAATGTCAGGTAAATACTTACATATTCCTGATCGTGAAGATATTCCAGAAAATATCAAAGAACAATTAATCGTTGAGTTATACTCTAAATAATAATTGAATCCATGGCTATATTAGCATTTCAAAAGCCCGAAAAGGTAATCATGTTGGAAGCTGACGCATTTCAAGGTAAATTTGAATTTCGTCCGTTAGAGCCCGGTTATGGTATTACTGTAGGTAATGCTTTACGCCGCATCCTCCTGTCTTCACTAGAAGGGTTCGCTATTACTTCCATCAAAATAGAAGGAATTGATCATGAGTATTCAACTATTCCGGGAGTAATTGATGATGTTACCAACATCATACTGAATCTTAAACAAGTACGTTTTAAACAAATTGTTGAAGATATAGAAAACGAAAAGGTGACAATTAATGTTTCGGGTGTATCTACTTTTAAAGCTGGAGATATTGGAAAGTATTTTACAGGTTTTGAAGTTCTTAATCCTAAATTGGTTATTTGTCAACTGGATCCTTCTGCAAGTTTCCAAATTGACATTACTGTCAACAAAGGACGTGGATACGTACCTTCAGAAGAAAATAAACCAGTAAATGCTGAAATTGGAGTTATTCCAATTGATGCTATTTTTACTCCTATTCGTAATGTGAAATATGCGATTGAAAATTATCGTGTTGAACAAGTTACGGATTATGAGAAACTAGTATTGGAAATTAGTACTGATGGTTCTATACATCCAAAAGATGCTTTGAAAGAAGCAGCTAAAATTCTGATTCATCACTTCATGTTGTTCTCTGATGAAAAAATTTCATTAGAAGTTACTGAAGGTGAAACAGGTGATGAGTTTGACGAAGAAATTTTGCACATGCGTCAATTGCTTAAAACCAAATTAACTGACCTCGAATTATCGGTTCGAGCTCTTAATTGTTTGAAAGCTGCTGATGTGGATACTTTAGGTCAATTGGCTGTTTTTCACCGTCATGATTTATTGAAGTTTCGTAACTTCGGTAAAAAATCACTCACTGAATTAGAAGAAAAATTAGAAAGCTTGAACCTTTCATTCGGAATGGACATAGCTAAATATAAATTAGATAAAGAATAAAGAGATGAGACATAATAAAAAATTCAACCACTTAGGTCGTCAAACGGCTCACAGAAAGGCGATGTTGGCCAATATGGCTTCTTCTCTTATTCAACATAAGAGAATTGCAACTACTTTGGCAAAAGCAAAAGCTTTACAAGTTTATGTAGAACCTTTGTTGACAAAAGCTAAAAATGACACAACACATTCACGTCGTACTGTATTTAGCCTTTTGCAAAAAAAGGAAATCATTACCGAATTATTTGGTGGTGTTGCTGAAAAAATAGCCAATCGTCCAGGAGGTTATACCCGTATTTTACGTACTGGTTTCCGTCAAGGTGATAATGCCGAAATGTGCATTATTGAATTGGTAGACTATAACGAAAATATGTTGAAAGAAAAAGCTGCTAAGAAAGCTGTTAGAACACGTCGTTCTTCTGCTACTGCTGCCAAGAAGGAAGAAGCTGTTGCTGCTCCAGTTGCTGTTGAAGCTCCTGTTGTTGCTGCTGAAGAAGCTGCTCCTGCTGCTGAGTAAATCTAAGGAACATTTATATTTTAAAAACGGAACAAGCCTAGGTTTGTTCCGTTTTTTTGTACATTTTAATTCATCTCTACAACTCGATTTGGTTTTATGTTTCTTCTGTTTGTTTATCTAATCAAAACCGCTACTTTTGTTTAAAACTAAACTATTGATATTATGCAGCTATTCCGAAATAAATGGACACCTTTGTTTTTGAGCAACTTTTTAGGAGTATATAATGATAATTTTCTTAAAAATTGCATTATATTCATTGCCGTCGGTTGGTCATTGCCTCAATGGTGTACTCAATCACAGCTTATATCCCTAGTTTCTGCCTCATTAATAATACCCTATCTTTTTCTTTCCCCAATAGCAGGACGTTTAGCAATTATCTATTCAAAGAAAAAAATCTTCACACTTTTCAAGCTGCTTGAAATACCTGTTTTGATGTTAGCTTGTGTTGCATTTTACTATCATTGGGCAATGGTGGCAGTATTCACTGTTTTACTTATGGGGATTTTAAGTTGTTTGTATTCACCATCAAAATATAGTTTAATTAGAGATATTGGCGGAGCATCCGGTGTTTCATTTGGAAGTGGAGTTTTTGAAATGATGGCATTTTTAGGAATACTGATAGGGACTGTTACAGCATCGTTGATTTCAGATAACTATAATATGTGGGTGGTCTTTGCCCTATTTATTGGACTCGCACTGCTAGGATATTTCGTTACTAGTTCTATTAATGCAGTTGAAACTCCTGAGAATAAAGACGAAGTCAGTCATTTAAATCCTATTCGTTTTCTCGTTCATTCCTACCGTTATGCTACAACTTATCAATTTGTAAATAGTGCCGTACTTGGAGCTTCGGCATTTTGGCTAATTGGAGGTATGTTACAAATGAACCTAGTAATCCATTGCACACAAGTCTACCAAGCTTCAAATACAACAACGGGAATGGTAATGGCATGTGCCGCAATAGGTATTGCACTTGGATGTTGGGCTGCTGGTAAAATGTCAGGAAAAGATGTAAAAAAAGGTCTAATACTAATTGGTATTACTGGAATGGCTATTCTTTTTTCTGTGTTGACCTTCATTCATATCAGTTTTACCATTTTTGTTATTTGCGTATTTTGGGTTGCTTTTTTGGGTGGGATTTTCCAAATTCCATGTTTGTCAATACTACAAAATGCTAATTTAGGACGTAAACTTGGAGCAATGATTGGGTACTTGAATCTTGTAACTTTTGTTCTTGTTCTCTTTGGAACTTTCTTGTTCTCTATAACAACACATTTTACAAATGATAATAGTTTCACTGTATTTGGAGTCATACTTAGTATTTGTGTTTCTGTCATTTTTTATTTCATAAATAAATCTCCAGTATTTTGGAAAGAAACCAAAGCATTATTGTTAAACAAAAAGAACTTTTAGTCCCTAACCTGGATAAACCAGAAATAAGAATGGGACGCGGATTTTCGCTGATAAAGCGGATTAAAAAACGGATTTTAAAATACTGCGTATTTTGATTTGAACGCCATATTTAGAACGCAGATAACACAAAAAACGCAAATCAGAAGAATTATTCATTTAAAATTTGCGGTAATTTGTGTTATCTGCGATCAAAAAAATATTATTGTGCCAAAAAATACATGAATTTGAGAGATTAGTCCCCAAAGGGAAATTGGCATTTGCAATCCAATTTAAAGTTTTCATAATTAAATGTTGCCAAATAAAATCATACTAACTTAGCTAGCCTTTAGGTGCTAGAGTTTTCTCTTCCATTTACTGCTCAAAAACACTGTTTAATAACATACATAATTTCATAAAATATTAATCAAGATTTCATACATTGCCATACGATTTTTCATAATAAAAAACAACTAATTTTTTAGTATTAATCATTTATAATTTAATACAATATGAAAGTATATCAATCAAATGAAATTAAGAATATCTCATTATTGGGAAGTTCTGGCTCTGGGAAAACCACTCTTGTAGAAGCGATGCTTTACGAGAGTGGTGTTACAAAACGTAGAGGCACTGTTAGTGGACAAAACACTGTTTCTGATTATTTCCCGGTTGAAAAAGAGTATGGCTATTCCGTTTTTTCTACCATTATTCAAACGGAATGGCTCAATAGAAAATTGAATTTTATCGACTGTCCAAGTTCCGACGATTTTATCGGTGGCGTTGTAACCTCTCTCAATGTAACCGATACTGCATTAATACTTCTCAATACGCAATATGGCGTAGAAGTCGGTACTAACAATCACTTCCGTTATACCGAGAAATTCAACAAACCTGTCATTTTTGTCACCAATCATCTTGATCAGGAAAAAGCCGATTTTGAACGAACATTATTACAACTAAAAGAAAATTTTGGAAGCAAAGTTGTGCAAATTCAATATCCAATTGTCACTGGACCACAATTCAATGCAGTGGTGGATGTTTTGAAAATGAAAATGTACCAATGGAAACCCGAAGGTGGTGTCCCCGATGTATTAGAAATCCCAAACTCAGAAATTGCAAAAGCACAAGAACTTCACAATGTTTTGGTGGAAGCAGCAGCTGAACATGATGAGGAGTTGATGGAAAAGTTCTTTGATCAAGGTTCGTTGACAGAGGATGAATTACGTATTGGAATCCGCAAGGGTTTGATTCACCGTGACATGTTCCCTGTATTTTGCGTTTGTGCTGGTCGCGATATGTGCGTTCGTCGTTTGATGGAATTTGTTGGAAATGTTGTGCCAAGTGTAAATGTAACCGAGAAACCCAAAACAATGGATGGCATAGAAGTTACTGCCGATGTTAATGGGCCAACCAGTATCTATGTGTTTAAAACCAGTGTTGAGCCTCATATTGGTGAAGTCTCGTATTTCAAGGTGATGAGTGGAAAGTTGAAAGAAGGCGATGACTTGGTCAATGTTGACAGAAGTTCAAAGGAACGTATTAGTCAGATTTTTGCAGTTGCAGGTCAAATTCGAACCAAAGTAGAAGAGATAGTTGCTGGTGATATTGGTGCTACCGTAAAACTTAAGGATACGCGGACTGGTAACACACTTAATATTAAGGGCTGCGAATTTGATTTCAAGGAAATTAAATATCCAGAACCGAAGTTTAGACGTGCTGTAAAAGCAGTTTCAGAAGCAGATGAAGAAAAGCTGAATGAAGTACTTACCCGTATGCACGAGGAAGATCCAACATGGGTTGTTGAATTGTCTAAAGAATTAAAACAAACCATATTGTACGGCCAAGGGGAATTTCACTTGCGTACATTGAAATGGAGGGTGGAGCACAACGATAAAATTCCAATTGAATTCAAGGAGCCAAAAATACCGTATCGCGAAACCATTACCAAGGTGGCTCGTGCAGATTATCGACACAAAAAGCAATCGGGAGGTTCTGGTCAGTTTGGTGAAGTCCATTTAATTATTGAACCTTATTTTGATGGAATGCCAGTTCCAGAAATGTTCCGATTTAATGGTCAGGAGTTCAAAATTAGTAACCGCGATACACAAGTTATCGATTTGGATTGGGGTGGCAAATTAGTTTTCATCAACAGTATAGTGGGTGGTTCTATTGACGCACGCTTTTTGCCGGCTATTTTGAAAGGAATCATGGAACGGATGGAGCAAGGTCCATTGACTGGTTCTTATGCCCGTGACGTGCGTGTAATTGTGTATGAAGGCAAGATGCACCCAGTTGATTCCAATGAAATTTCTTTCCGATTGGCTGGTCGTCATGCTTTTTCGCAGGCATTTAAAGAAGCTGGTCCAAAATTGCTGGAACCTGTTTACGATGTGGTTGTTCAAGCACCTTCTGACAGACTGGGAGATGTGATGAGCGACTTGCAAGGTCGACGAGCTATCATTATGGGCATGGAAAGTGAGAAAGGATACGAAAAACTTTCAGCTAAAATACCTTTGAAAGAACTCGGAACTTATTCTACAACACTTAGTTCACTTACTGGCGGTAGGGCTTCATTCAGTATGAAGTTTGCCAGTTACGAATTGGTTCCAATGGATATCCAGGAAAAATTATTGAAAGAATACGAAGCATCCAAGAAGGAGGAAGATTAATAATAACAATACTTGCAAATTCAAAATCATGGGAAGGCAGTTATCTGGAAACGGATGACTGCTTTTTAAATGGAATAAATAAATCGGCTGAACTTCATAAAAGAAATTCAGCCGATTAATTTATTCTGTAACTAACTACATAAATTGAAATAAGAACTTGTGTTAGTTGATTCTTTTAGTTTTCAATAGCCAGTGATATATAAACCCTGTTTGTGCATCACCAGTAATATAAGCTTGAACGAACTCCCAGCCTTCGCCTCCCATAAAATTCAATGCATCAACCATGGAATTGAACGATTTTACTTTTCCTGTTACTTCATCCCTTACTCTAGAATCATTTGCGCTAAAAAGTCCACCTTTATCCTGTCCGTAATCAACTTGAATAATTAGTTTTGTGCTTAATAGTTTTGGTGTGCCTACAAGTTCGCAGTATGCAAACTTATCACCGCTTGGCTGAGTAATTGTTGTCTGTCCATAACTAGTGAAACTAATCAATAGTATTGCGGCTGCAATTATAATTTTCCTCATTTTTGTTGAATTTAATTGTAATCCTACTCATAAGGCTTTTCGGTAACGCCCTAACATTGAAACCTTTGTTAGTCAGTTCTATTTAAGATTCTATTTAATTAGTTTCTTATTTCTTAGATTTAAACTTATTGAATGAAAATAATAAAAGTGCGACTCCCAAGATAAATAATATAATATTTCCAGTAACAAAACCTTTTCCATACTCCGACAAATCAGTTGGGATTTGTATACATTTTATTAATAGATAACTCGAGTAAAGTATCAAGATCACTGCAATTGACAGTAAAAAGTATTTCATAAATTCTTATTTAAAGAAATAATTATTAGGTGAAAATAATGGGCAAACCTGAATAGTCAGGTTTGCCCATGAAGAAATTTATTTCTTTACAATTGTCGTAGTTGGAGTGTATAATCCACTTGTAATTGCAGAAAGCAAGCCGTCAACAAATGTATGAGTCACTGTAATTGAATAATTTTCAGCTCCTCCAGCCATTTCTTTGACATCTGCAACACCAACTGGTACTAATCCAGCGATTAAGAAATGATTTGCTTTTTTTACTTCTACTCCTGTTTGTGGGCCTTTTCCGATTGTTGCTGTTACTGTGTAACAAGAGGTCATCATAACACATACGCCAAAAACAAAAGCTACTTTCAATAAATTCTTTTTCATAAATAAATTTTTTCTTTAATTGCCTACTCATAAGCTTTTCGGCTTCCGCTCTCAACACTGTTTTGGATTTATGATTATTCCAAATGTTTTAAGACTGCAAATCATGAGTGTCCACTAAAATAAATTAAGGAAACACTCTTTTGTTATTGGTTATAAATTTATTTTTGTCAACAATCGTAGTTAGCTTATTATCTGATCGTTGTGTTTTTGAATTATTTGTAATTTTCAATACAAAGAGATTGTTACTATGTTTTTTTGAAATTCAATTAAAAATAAAAATTCAAGTCGACACGTACAATAAATATCAGCAAAACCCTTTTTTGAAAGCAGTTTCAGATGAAAGTTAATGACTTTAAGTGGACACTCATGACTGCAAATATATAATAAGTTTTATAATAATAGTCATAAATAACTATCTATTTTTAAAATTAAATTTAATAATATTGATTTTGTTTCTATTATTCTGGTAATCAATATGAAATAAAAAACGGACTTCCATTTACATGAAAGTCCGTTTTTTATGCTTTGATTTAATTTTACTCTACGATTTTCTTGAACAAGTTCTTCATATTCACCAAGTCACCAATAATTTTGTGTAAGTCGGCAATGGCAACACGTTCCTGAAGCATTGTGTCACGATAACGTATGGTAACGGTATTGTCTTCCATTGTTTGGTGGTCAACAGTGATACAAAATGGTGTTCCAACAGCATCTTGACGACGATAGCGTTTCCCGATGGAGTCTTTTTCGTCGTACGCACATTTAAAATCGAACTTTAATTCGTTCATTATTGCACGCGCTTTTTCGGGCAATCCGTCTTTTTTTACCAAAGGTAAAATGGCGGCTTTGATAGGAGCGAGTACAGGTGGCAAATTCAATACCACACGGCTATCACCACCTTCAAGAACTTCCTCGTGGTATGATGCGGCCATAATAGAAAGGAAAGTACGATCCACGCCAATGGAAGTTTCGATGACATACGGTGTGTACGATTCGTTGATTTCTGGGTCGAAGTACTTGATGTTTTTGCCGGAGAATTTCTCGTGGCTGCTCAAATCGAAATTAGTACGTGAATGAATTCCCTCTACTTCCTTGAATCCAAAAGGCATTTCGAATTCAATATCTGTAGCCGCATTGGCATAATGCGCCAATTTGTCGTGGTCATGGAAACGGTATTTCTGGTCGCCAAGTCCAAGCGCTTTGTGCCATTTCAAACGCATCTGTTTCCAGTGCTCAAACCATTTCATTTCCTCGCCCGGACGAACAAAAAATTGCATTTCCATTTGTTCGAATTCACGCATACGGAAAATAAACTGACGCGCTACAATTTCATTACGGAAAGCTTTACCAATTTGACATATTCCAAATGGAATTTTCATGCGCCCTGTTTTTTGCACGTTCAGGTAATTTACAAAAATACCTTGCGCAGTTTCGGGACGTAAATATATTTTCATTGCACCATCGGCAGTAGCTCCAATTTCGGTAGAGAACATCAAGTTGAACTGACGAACATCTGTCCAATTACGAGTACCACTCACAGGGCAAACCACTTCGTAATCTTCAATAATGGCTTTTAGTTCAACAAGATTGCTGTCATTCAATGCTTTTACGAAACGACCATGAATCTCGTCACGCTTGGCTTGATTTTCCAATACGCGTTCATTTGTGGAACGAAAAACGGCAGCATCAAAACTTTCGCCAAAACGCTTGGCAGCTTTATCCACTTCCTTGTTTATTTTATCATCGTATTTTGCCAATAAATCTTCAATCAATACATCGGCACGGTAGCGTTTTTTGCTGTCTTTGTTGTCGATCAATGGGTCGTTGAAAGCGTCTACGTGACCAGAGGCTTTCCATGTAGTAGGGTGCATGAAAATAGCAGAGTCTAATCCAACAACATTTTCATTGAGCAAAACCATTGAATCCCACCAATATTTTTTGATGTTGTTTTTTAGTTCCACACCATTCTGACCATAATCGTATACAGCAGCTAGTCCGTCATAAATTTCGCTCGAAGGAAATACAAATCCGTATTCTTTGCAATGTGCAATCAGTTTTTTAAAAATATCCTCTTGTGAAGCCATAATTATATTTACAATTTATTGATTTACGATTTTCAATTTTATCAAAGGAGATTGATATTTGCCTTACGATAAAATAATTCCAAATTCTCCTTTAAAAAAGAGCTGCAAAGTTACTATTTTTTTTGTATTTTTGTCGGTTGAAAATGAAAAAATCTATCGCCCAATGTATTGGGCTTTTAAATAAACTTTCCAAATGAGCACAGACGAAATAATAGACGCAGAAAACGAGGAGGACGAATTGACGGACGCAGCCGAAGATGTCAATGATGAGGTCAATAGCGATGCTGAATCTGCTGCACATTCTACCTACAAAGTTCCTAAAATTAAAGACGATGCAGTGAAACATCACTTGTCGGGGATGTACCAAAACTGGTTTTTGGACTATGCTTCGTACGTGATTTTGGAGCGTGCCGTACCAGATATATACGATGGACTGAAACCTGTACAGCGCCGTATTTTGCACTCCATGAAGCGGTTGGATGATGGTCGCTATAATAAAGTGGCAAACATTGTTGGTCATACCATGCAGTTTCACCCTCACGGTGATGCTTCCATTGGTGATGCGCTGGTGCAACTCGGACAAAAGGATTTGCTGATTGACTGCCAGGGAAACTGGGGAAATATACTTACCGGCGACGGCGCTGCTGCTCCACGTTATATTGAAGCACGATTGTCTAAATTTGCGCTCGAAACGGTTTTCAATCCCAAAACTACAGAATGGAAAGCTTCGTATGACGGACGTAACAAGGAGCCAATTGCCCTGCCCGTGAAGTTTCCTTTATTATTGGCACAAGGTGTGGAAGGAATTGCCGTAGGTTTGAACTCCAAAATTCTACCTCATAACTTCAACGAATTGTTGGATGCCTGTATAGCACATTTGCGTGGAGAGACTTTTATATTGCTTCCTGATTTTCAGACGGGTGGCTCTATTGATGTGAGCCGCTACAATGATGGGGAGCGTGGTGGTGCGGTGAAGATACGTGCGAAAATTGGAAAGGTTGACAATAAAACGTTGGTAATTACCGAGATTCCTTTTGGCTCTAATACTTCAAAATTAATTGAATCCATCATAAAAGCCAGTGACAAAGGTAAAATCAAAATCCGTAAGGTGGATGATAATACTTCTGCCAACGTGGAGATTCTGGTTCATTTGATTCCGGGTTCTTCCTCGGATAAAACCATTGATGCGCTTTTTGCCTTTACCGATTGCGAACTGAGTATTTCGCCTAACTGCTGTGTGATTCACGATAATAAACCGCGCTTTTGTGGTGTGAGTGAAATGTTGCGCATCAGTTGTCAGCATACGGTGGAGTTGTTGAAGTTGGAGCTTGAAATACAAAAAAACGAATTATTAGAACAACTCTTCTTTACTTCGCTCGAAAAGATTTTCATTGAAAATCGTATTTATAAAGACAAAGGATTTGAAGACAGTACTTCGCAAGACGAAGTTATTGCGCATATCGACAAGCGTTTAGAACCGTTCAAGAAAGATTTTATTCGAGAAATTGTCCGTGAGGATTTTTTGAAATTGCTCGAAATAAAGATGATGCGTATCACCAAGTTCGATTCGGACAAGGCAACGGATACATTGTTGGCCATTCAGAAAAAAATAGATGAAATCAACCATCATTTGGCTCATATAATCGAATTCACAATTGCTTGGTACGAAGGATTGAAATCTAAATACGGAAAAGATCATCCACGAATGACTGAGATTCGTAATTTCGAAACCATTGTGGCCTCCAAAGTGGTGGAAGCCAACGAAAAACTATATGTCAACTACGAAGAAGGATTTATTGGCACAGCACTCAAAAAGGATGAGTTCGTATGCAATTGTTCTGACATCGACGACATTATTATTTTCTTCAAAGATGGAAAATATAAAATAGTGAAAGTGGTGGACAAACTTTTTGTGGGAAAAAATATTCTACATTTGGATGTCTTCAAAAAGAACGACAAGCGTACCGTTTATAATGCCATTTATCGTGATGGTAAAGTGGGTCCATATTACATAAAACGTTTCTCGGTGAATGGTATTACCCGCGATAAAGAATATGATATAACGCAAGGAACGGCGGGTTCGAAAGTGCATTATTTCACAATGAATCCGAATGCGGAAGCTGAAGTAATACGCGTAACTTTGAAGCCAAAACCACGACTGTTTAAGCTTACTTTCGAGAAAGATTTTTCTGAAATTGCTATCAAAGGACGTCAATCGATGGGGAATGTGCTAACCAAAAATGACATTCTGAAAATTTCATTGAAACAAAAAGGGGGTTCTACCTTGGGTGGACGTCAAGTTTGGTTCGACCGCGATGTGCTTCGCCTGAATTATGATAACCGTGGCGAACATTTGGGCGAGTTCCAAAGCGACGATTTGATTTTGGTTGTTTCCAGCAAAGGGAATTTCTATACCAGCAATTTCGACCTGAGCAATCATTATGACAAGGACATTATTGCAATAGAGAAATTTGATGCCAACAAAGTTTGGACAGTGGCATTGTACGATGCCGAGCAGAAATTTTATTACCTAAAACGCTTTCAATTAGAAGCTTCGCAAAAGCCGCAAAACTTGCTGGGTGACAATCCCGATTCGAAGTTACTTGTGATGTCTGAAGTTGATTTTCCACGTTTTGAGGTGTCATTTGGAGGAAATGATTCGTTCCGTGAAGCGTTGGTTATTGATGCAGAAGAGTTTATTGGCGTGAAAAGCTATAAAGCAAAAGGCAAACGATTGACCACTTTTGAGGTGGCAACCATCAAAGAATTAGATCCATTGCGTTTTGCGCCCGTTAAAGAGGAAGCCCCAGATGATAATGACGGTGGCGATGATGATACTAATTCTGAAGAAATTGAGCTTATTGATGAAGTTGCAGAAGTGGATATTGACGTTGTAGAAGTAGACAATGATGTGGAAGAATCCACTGAGATTTCTGAAGTAACAAAAGACCAAACCGCGTCATTAGAAGTTGAGGAAGAACCGCAACAAAAACCGTTGAAACTCAAGAGAGATAAAGTACCAAAAACGGGTCAAAGCGATATTGACCAAAAGCGTATTCTCGATGATGTTACTGGGCAGTTGACACTGTTCTAGGGATTAACATCAACTTAGAGAAACAAGAATGTCCGGAAAATCTAGTTATTTTTTCGGACATTTTTGCGAAACTATAGAAGAATTCTTTGATGCGATTTTTCAAACTCAGACTGATTTACGTCCCTGTTACTTAGACCATACTTTGACATCTTAACCAGGTTTCCGGGAAATGGGATAAGGAATGCTGCAATACATTACTTGTATAAAATGCATAAATAGTCATTTTTATAAATCGACCTTAAACCTTCCTGATTTTGAATAGTCCAACAATTTGAAAAACAACTAGAAACCTCCTTGTTTCCGGCAAGTTGTAGGTATGTTAGTCTGAAAAAATCCAATAAATCATATTTTCATTATGCTTTTTGTCAACTACCAATCTTTTTCGGCTACTTGTGAACTGTTTTCAGAAACCGTTTATCAGCTTTTTGGTTCAATTTCTCAAAAAGAAAGAGTGTTGACTATCAATGTGTTTGGTGGGATAACAGATGGTGAATACCTGTCGAAATCAGAAATAATTAGACAGAAAGCGCAACAAGTCTTCGGGCGGTTGCCTTTGCTGAGTTACATTGCACAGATGCCTGAGAATGAACATACGCTGATAGCCGAAGTGGGTTATCTTGCTGAAGGAATAAGCACTTTAGCGGTTTGTTATCACAAAATACCCGCAGGTCGGTATCTGACAACTGAAACAGATGATTTCAGTGCGATATTAATTGAGGGAATGATGTCCGACCAACTTAGGAAGCCGATTGCTGAACAAAGTTTCGACATCCTCAATAAGATTCAGAAAATTCTAAAAACCGTATCCATGCCTGTCGAGAATATAATTCGCCAGTGGAATTATATCGGTCACATTACGTCAGTTGAAAATAATAGCCAGAACTACCAGGAATTCAATAACGAGCGCGCACTATTTTATGCCTCTACAAACTGGAAAGATGGTTTCCCTGCGGCAACCGGAATTTCCATGGATATTCATGCCGTGATAGTCAGTTTAATCGCCGTTCAATTTCATAATAATACACGAATTTTGCCGGTTGATAATTCTCTACAATTGGCTGCTTACCGCTATTCTAAAACGTTGTTAGGCAAATCTGAAAAGAAGCAAACTCCCAAGTTTGAACGTGCAAAGCTTATCATCACTGGTCAGTCTGCTTGTTGTTTTATTTCTGGAACCGCAGCTATTCTGGGTGAGCAGAGTCTTACAAATGTAAATGTAAAAACACAAACTAGCCAAACGATTGCACTCATCCGACATTTGATTTCTACAGAAAACCTGAAAGAAAACGGCATTAATTTTTCCTGTGAATTAAAAATTGTACATTTGCGCATTTATGTAAAGGAAACTGCTGACTTTGAAGCTGTATGTCAGGTGGTTGAAGCAGAGTTTTCAGGAATCAGTCTGATGTATGTGTGTGCTGGAGTTTGTCGAGAGGAATTGTTGGTTGAGATAGAGGGAGTGGCTATGACCGAATTATAATCTAAAGAATATCACCATGAGATTTTGTGTAATTTTCGTCGTTTTATTGCTCACAACCGCAGTTGTACCGGCGCAGAATATTGATACTTTTTTTGTTCCCAAAGGCAAAAAAACAGCTTTGTGCAGCGATGAAGTTTTTCTGCGCCGAACTTATCTGAGCGTTACCGGTAAGTTGCCTCAAAAAGAAAAGGCCGCTGAATTTCTGAATTCAACCAACTCCAACAAACGTAAGAAACTGATTGATACCTTGCTCGAATCCGACGAATACCTGACCTATTTTGGTAATTTGTGGGGTGATATGCTTCGGATAAAATCAGAATTTCCAAGTAATTTGTGGCCAAACGGGGTGCAAGCGTACAACCGTTGGGTATACGAGAAACTGGCTTCGAATATGCCATATAATTTGATGGTCCGCGAATTGCTGCTCTCCAAAGGAAGTAATTTCAAAGTGCCGGCAGTCAATTTTTATCGTGCCTTTCCCCGCAAAACTCCCGACAATATTTACAACAATATTCAACTTCTATTTTTGGGTAACCGCAAACCTGCTGATGAGGGCAAGGTGTTTTTCAGCCAGATCCGATACAAAAGTACCAAGGAATGGAAAGAAGAAATTGTTTATGTGGATTATCGCATGAAGCCTCCAACGAACTCTGTACTTATCGGCGATAAATCAATCAAGTTGAACGAAAACGAGGACTGGCGAATTAGTTATGTGAATTGGCTGACCGATGCTTCCAACAAGCGTTTTGCAGCAATGATGTCCAATCGGCTTTGGTACTGGGTATTGGGGCAGGGACTTGTAAATGAACCCGACGATTGGAATGCTCAAAACCCGCCGTCGAAACCAGAACTGCTTGATTATCTGACGAAAAGATTTATTACTTCAGATTACGATATGAAAGAATTGGTACGTGAAATACTTCAGTCGTATGCTTTTCAGTGTGCCAATTCTGGTGTTGGAACATTTAAACCGACAAGGCTAAATGCCGAAGTGATTGTTGATGCAATTGCGGATATTACAGGCCTGTCAGACCAGTACAGTAGTCGCGTGCCCGAACCGTTTTCGTATTTTCCCATCGGAACACACGCTGTTGAATTGGGTGATGCAACGGTTTCGAGCTCTACTTTGGAACTTTTCGGACGGTCGTCGAGGGATGTTTCGCTAGAAAGTCAACACATTAAAGAATTGAATGCCAAGCAGCTGCTTTTCCTTATGAACTCATCGGAACTCGAGAATAAAATCAGGAAAAGTCCGGTGCTGAATGAATTGTACAAAAAACAGCAGACAGCCGATGATATTTGCAAAGCCATAACACTCACTGTTTTGTCCCGCTATCCCACAGCCGCAGAACTTCAGCTTTATAAATCGTACATTTTCAAAAATAAGCTGACCAACAAACAGTTGTGCTATGATTTGACGTGGTTGGAATTAAACAGTACCGAATTTTTATATAACCATTAATCCCGACGCTATATGTGTAATATAAGAACGCTCACACTTATTTTCTTTTCCCTTTTTATTTCGCAGATGGAGGCGCAGCACGCAAAATCGGTTATTCTGATTTATCTGGATGGTGGCCCGTCGCAAACGGATACCTTCGACCCCAAACCAGAAGCTACACGTGATATTTTCGGCAATTATAAAAATGTACAACCAACCAATGTGCCTGAGATGGTGCTTGCTGAAAAGTTCATTCAACTCAGTAAAATAGCCGACAAATTTAGCCTCATACGAAGCATGACTCACAGTTTCAATGGCCACGAAACTGGTCATTATGCAATGATTACCGGCGATATGAGTGGGGGTTCGGTGGTTTATCCATCCTTCGGGGCAGTCATCTCTTATAAGTTACAAGACTCATACAAAGGAATTCTGCCTCCCTACATTTCTGTTGTTGGTGCCAATACCCGTTTCAACGAAGGAGGTTTTCTGGGAAATTCTTTCAAATCGTTCGATACCAAAGGTGCTCCCGAGAAGCAAATTTTCGAAGTGGATGGATTGGTAAATACTTTTGTGCCGGTCGAAAACTTCAAGGAAAGAATGAATCTGCTAGCAGGTTTCGAAACGCTAAATAAAGACAGAATGCAAGAAGTGGATGTGGCAACCGCTCAATCGCTCAGAAGTGAAAACGTTGAATTAATCAGCGGAAAACTGAAGGAGGTTTTTGATTTGTCGAATGAAACCAAAGAAATGCGTGAAAAGTATGGAGTGACCCGACTGGGGCAATCCTGCTTGGTGGCTCGGAGATTGGTAGAGGCGGGTGTGCCCGTAATTAATGTTCGTACCACTGGCTGGGATACGCATAAGGTGCATTTTCAGAAAATGAATCAGATGCTTCCTGAACTCGATCGGGCATTGTGGGCATTGCTGACTGATTTGGATGAAAAAGGGCTGTTGGAAAATACCATCGTGCTTTGCGGTGGAGAGTTTGGACGCACGCCCAGAGTATTGTGGGAAGCGCCATGGAACGGCGGTCGCAGTCATTTTGCTGCAGCATTTTCATATATGGTTGCAGGAGGCGGTTTTATTCCGGGCAAAGTAATAGGTAAAACAGATGCCACCGGAGAAAATATTCTCGAACGCAAAGTATATCCTGGTGACCTCGTTGGCACTGTTTATAAACTGATGGGCATTGACCCTTATGGAACATTGCCACACGCTATTGAGGGAACATTGCCACTGTTGCCATCGCTCGACAAAAAAGGTCAGAGCAACGGTTTGCTACTTGAACTGATAAAGAAATAATACTATGAAACGGAATTTATTGAAAGTGAACGGTTTGTTGTTGGTGGTATTCTTTATCGCTTCAAATCTAACTGCCCAAAAAATATCAGTAGGATATATTTTTCCCGCCGGAGCAGAACGTGGTACCACAGCCGAAGTCGTTGTAGGAGGTATGAATGTAAGTAAAACCACCAGTGTGATTGTGAGTGGAAAAGGAGTGAAGGCTGAAATTATCAATCCAACTGAGGAAGTACAAACTTCGTTGAAAAAGAAAAAGTATATAAAGCTCGATGACCAAAGCAGTCCACAACTTGCCGACCAGGTGAAAATTCGAGTTACTGTTGATAAAGATGCTACTCCAGGCTTGCGCGATTTGAGGTTGCAGTCGCCTGTAGGGATTTCCAGCAAGCTGAATTTTGAAGTGGGGCAGTATCCAAATGTATTGGAAACAAAAGGTTCTACAATCCAAAAACCAAATCCTGTTGAAAGTCTGCCTGCTGTCTTGTGTGGTCAGATTCTTCCGGGCGAAACCGATTATTTTAGTTTCAAAGCTGAGAAAGGTATCACTTTGGTTGCTTCTGTAAAAGCGCGTGCGTTGGTTCCGTACATTGCAGATGCAGTGCCGGGTTGGTTCCAGTCGGTTATTATCCTAAAAAATAGCAAGGGGAAAGAAGTGGCTTTCTGCGACGATTATCGCCTTAATGTGGACCCGACGATTGTGTTGAAAGTTCCTGAAAATGACACCTATACATTGGAGATTCATGATGCCATATATCGTGGCCGCGAGGATTTTAATTACCGAATTGAACTGGGCGAAATTCCTTTTGTTCAGTCGGTATATCCTGCAATAGCCAAAGTGGGCAAAAAGGCAGAACTAACACTTACGGGGGTGAACCTGAATTCCAACAAATTGAAATTTAAAGCCGAAGTAGAAGGCTATAATACTTTGACAGCCATTGGTAAAAACGGAGAAATTTCAAATTCTTTTCAATTTTGGGGCGTAAATAAATCATCAGATCTGCTGATGAATGACAAAAACAAGATGCAGATAAAGGATGACCAAGCTATTTATGACACGCTCGATATAAAAAATAGGTTCAAGCAATATACTTACTTGGCCGATGCCAACGAAACGGTTACTTTTGAGTTGATGTCGCGTAGGATTGGTTCATTGCTCGATGGCCGGATGCGATTGCTCGATGAATATGGGAAATTGCATGCCGAAGCAGATGATAACGAGGATGATATGCAGGGTTTAATGACTTTTCATGCCGACCCGCAGCTAACTTACAATTTCAAAATACCTGGCTTGTATTACTTGCAGGTGGAAGATGTGCTTGACAACAGGGGCAGCGATTATTTTTATGTGCTCGAAAAAAAGAAATCTGTATTGCCGTTTGAAGTATTTGTATCTCCAGCCACACTTTCTGTAGCTCGTGGTGGAGCTTCCATTTTTACGGTCACTGTCAATTCCAAAGAAAAAATCAATAAACCCATTGAATTAAATATCAGCGGTTTGCCATCAGGTACAAAGCTCAGTAATCTGAAAATGTTTGCGCAAGCGAAAAAGAAAATGATTTCGGTTACCATTCCCGAAAGTAGTCGTGAAGGAAATTACGATTTAAAACTCACAGCTTCGATGTACAACCCAAAAAATCAATCAGATGTTGGCACTCAAAATGCTGTTGCAGCAGACGAAATGCTGCAGGCTTTTTATTATCATCACAATATCCCGGTGGCCGGTTTGTCGGTTGAGGTAATGCCCAAAGCACCTTACCGGATTGAATTCCCCAGCAGTTTGTATACAGGTGGCGAGTTTCAAATCTCATTTGCCGATGGTGACACGGTTATTTCAATTCCGGTAAAGATAAAGCGGAATCCCGATTTCAAAGATCCGATTGAATTGTCGCTTTACCCCAAAACTAAAAACTATGTGATGGATGCGGTGAAAGTGCTGCCTGGTGAAACGGAAAAAATGTTGACAATTTCAGTGCGGTCACCTAACATTCTGAAACAAAAGAAGCTCCGATACCAAATGGCAATTGTGGGAACAGTAAGTGGTGAAATTGACAAACGAGGAAAACGAACCGTTGAAAATGCGGCCTTTCGTGAAATGTCTCCGTTGATTATGATTGTTCGGGAATGAGAAAAACTTGTCTAAACATTAGGTTTTTCACCGCAATTAATTGCAATTCAGGATGCTACAACAAATGTGGAATTTTGATAAGCAAACTCTGGTGAAATATCATAATCCCACTTTATTTCTTTCCCGTCTTGAACCGTTTTTACAATTTCAACCCAAACAATTTCTCCAAACTCACCTATTTTTACTTTATTAAAGACTGTTTCGTTCAGTAAGTCCTCGACACCATTCAAATGCAAATGATGCTCAATGATTGGCTTAACATCTAATTCCTTTATAACACCATTGTTAAATTTGCATTGCAAAAAATAAGGCGAAGATTTTACTATTTCTATAACTCGTATCATTATTGTAAAGGGCTAATTTTGTGAAAGTTTTTACTTAACCACATATCCATGAGCTCTTCTTTATGAATTTCTGCCCATGCCTGAACTAATTTAAGTTTACTGACAGGGAAGTCCCCATTTAATAAACCTCCATTCTCAACCAATATATTTGCTTCAAATTCCCCCTATTTTACTTTAAAATGTGGAGGATTATGATCATTGAAAAACATAAAAACAATAATTCCATAAAATCGACTAATCTCGGGCATATTATTTATTGTAAAATTAAATACTGTATTTCCTCCTAAAGTTAATAATCAAAAACGCCTAAATATTTATAATGTAATCACTTTGCAAATATACAAATTTCTTGTCATTCAAAAAACAATACTCCTATAAATCTTGTTCGGAAAATAAAACGGCTAAACCTAATTTTTGAATTCATACCCATTACCTTTAATATATAAGGCAGAACTTTACTTTAGGCCGAACCTACTAAGAACAAAGTAAATGAAACTTTAAATTCACAAGGTATATATTTTTCTCAATGAGTAAGGTTCTATAATGCAATGTCGAACAATAAACATTTACTCATTTTAAGTTGTTTAGTATTCAAACAACTGAAATCAAAATGAGAACAATTAAAATAGCAGGTATTCTGTTTTTCGTACTCTTCGTTTTAGTACAATCCTACATGATTATGGCGACCAACCGAACCGAACAACAAAAGTACAAAGTGGTTCATACTGAAAAAGAATTTGAAATACGGTTTTATCCATCAGCAACATTTGCTACCATACAATCGGAGGCAAAAACCTACAAGGAATTGGCAAGTCCAGGATTCAGACAACTAGCGGGATATATTTTTGGAGGAAATGAAGCAAAAAAGCAGATTTCAATGACTTCGCCGGTTCACATGGATGTAAACGACACTACCTCAAGCATGAGTTTTGTGATGCCTTCTGATTACGACACCAGCAATTTGCCCAAACCCAACAATGCCAATGTGAAGATTTCAACTTCTGCGGACGAATATGTTGCCGTGTTGCGCTTTGGAGGATACGCCAGCGATAAGGATTTGAAATTCTACACGACCAAGCTTCAAAAGTTACTGTCGGAGAAAGGAATAAAAACCTACGGACATTATCGGTATTTGGGTTACAATCCCCCTTATCAGCTCTTTGGACGACGAAATGAAATTATTGTTTCGGTGGAATGGAAAACAGAATAATAACTCAGCCTACCCGATATTGCTTCATTTCTTATTCTAATGCCGGACGCTGAGTTGACATGAACCAGTCCTACCGAATATACTCCTCAGTCCTTATTTTACTCCCAACTCTTGTATTTTTTCCCGATAGTTATCGGGATTGTAAAGCGTTCTTAAAAAAACCGATTCGTTTATCGGACTGAAAACCTGCCTGCCGCACCTAGTCCTAAGGGTATATAGGGTGGCCCGATGGCTATCGTGGATAGAAATAATTAGCTACGCTGACCGTTGGTTCCCACCCACGAGCAACGCTCAGCTTTTAAACATCTAATTGAATACATATCCAGTTGGACTTGGGTAGAATTTCAAACTAAGGAAAAAACTTTTCATCAACTTCTACTCCATGTTCTTTTAGCAATGTCCTTAATTCATCCTCAAATGATACACCTTTGTGATGTTCCTGTTGGTTTTTTATGTAGTTTACAATCATCTCTTTATCTCTCCAAGCATAAGTGAAAGCTGCATACCCATCAGACCAACCTTCAAATTCTGCAAATCTTCCGGATTGTTTAAGCCAAATGGAAGATGATGTTTTCATGTCACGCACAAAATCAGCCAAAGCAAGGGTTGGGTGTAAATCGCACATGATATGTATATGGTCCTCCATGCCATTAATACGATAGAGAAAACATTTTTTGTTTTTTATAATTCCCATCAAATAGGCAAAAAGCTCTTTGGTATGTTCCTGGTTAAGAGTTTTCCCGCTATTTTTTGTACGGAAAACTATATGATATAAAATCTGACGATAACTTGACATAGTAATTTAATTGTTCACCCCCTTCGGGGATGGGTTTGTGTTTTACTATTTCCGTGGGTTTGCACCCACGGTTATTGATATTATACCACTTCGTGGCTGCTTTTTACTCTTTAATGAACTTAAAACTAAGTTTATTGATATTCACCCCTTCGTGAATGTGTCTCTGATTTACTTATACCGTGATTTTGCACCCACGGTTATTGATATTATACCACTTCATGGCTGCTTTTTACTCTTTAGTAATCTTGTATACACTGTTATTCATTCATCCACTTTGTGACTGCTAATAGCTCTGAAAGAGCGCAATTTCAATAACCGTGGGCTTAGCCCACGGATGCAACACAATGATATCCTGAGCCACGAAGTGGTTGAACCTTTTTATTGGCATCACTTATTTTACAATCACTTTTTTTACTGGACAAATTTGCTTTTTGGCTCCACTTCATATTTGGAGTTAACCGTGATTTTGCACCCGCGGTTAATAATATTAAACCACTCCGCAGCTCCTTTTTACTCTTTCATGATCTTGTATTTACTGTTATTCATTCATCCACTTTGTGACTGCTAATAGCTCTGAAAGAGCGCAATTTCAATAACCGTGGGCATAGCCCACGGATTCAACATAATGATATCCTGAGCCACGAAGTGGTTGAACCTTTTTATTGGCATCACTTATTTTACAATCATTTTTTTAAATGGATAAATTTGCTTTCAAGTCCACGAAAATTCCTTTATGGTCTGAAAGTTTCTTGTCAAAATTCCATTCCCCAATTTCTGTTTTCAGGTTTGCTGTGAAATCCTCTGAAATCGCAATATGGTCAACACATTCACTTCTGTCTCTGGTCAATAGATTCAGACTGCAATCATGGAATACTTTATTCAATTCATTTCGTCCGTGGTTTGTGAAATAGTAATTGTCGGCGAATGAGATATTGTAATCTCCAATTAAACAAAAGTTCTTATCCTTAGACAAATTCTTATAGTCTCTGATTTGTTGGGATAAATCTGTTTTAAAGTTTTTATTTCTGTTTCCGAAGATTCCGATTATTGTTCCGTAAATGAAAATGTTTCCAAGTTCTGTTTTAAGTTCCACACAAAGACTTGTATACTTGTCATAAGTTTCATGTTGTCTTACGATTTCGTAATTCGTGTAAATAGTGTCAGAAAGAAAACACCCTATTTTTTTCAACAATCTTATTGATCCAAAATGATTCAATTTCATTTCGGTCTTATTTTGATTTATTTCGTTGTGTTTTGTGAACAAATTATCAATCAT
>Ga0247844_1000973_pt1 | contig 56598 bp, 51 predicted proteins | sample LaCtaG_FD_192421 | JGI IMG/M metagenome (GOLD analysis project Ga0247844, IMG submission 192421) | Freshwater microbial communities from meromictic Lake La Cruz, Castile-La Mancha, Spain - LaCruzMarch201714.5m_1 | ecosystem: Environmental > Aquatic > Freshwater > Lake | place: Spain: Castile-La... | reverse complement strand
TGCTCGAGAGCCCTTTAAGCGCTCAATCGCTGGGCCTGAGAACACTGCATGTGTGGCGGCGATAATTACATCTTTAGCGCCGGCATCGAATAGCGCATCGACTGCCTTAGTAATAGTGCCAGCTGTATCGATCATGTCATCGATAACTACGCAAGTTTGTCCTTGCACATCGCCAACTACGCGACCAGTTGTTGATTCATTTGGAATACGTGGGTCACGAGTTTTGTGAATGAAAGCAATAGGGCAGCCGCCAAGTAGATCTGACCAACGTTCAGCAACACGGACTCGACCTGAGTCTGGTGAAACGATAGTTAACTTGCTGCGATCAACTTTGCTGCCCACATAGTTAGCCAACATCGGCAATGCGAACAAGTGATCAACTGGACCATCGAAGAAACCTTGAATTTGTGAAGTATGTAAATCAACGCACATCAAACGATCAGCGCCGGCAGTCTTAAAAAGATCAGCCATTAATCGCGCCGTGATTGGCTCGCGACCCCGGCTCTTCTTATCTTGGCGGGCATATCCATAGAAAGGTGCAACAACAGTGATGCGCTTTGCCGATGCGCGCTTCAAAGCATCGACCATGATTAGTTGTTCCATGATCTGCTTATTAACTGGTGTGGTGTGGCTTTGAATTACGAATGCGTCGCAACCACGAACTGATTCTTCGAAGCGAACAAAAATCTCGCCATTAGCAAAGTCATATGCAGATGTTGGTGTTAAAGGAATTCCAAGTTCGGAAGCAACTTCGTCAGCTAATTCAGGGAAACCGCGGCCAGCAAAAAGTCGTAAGCGCTTTTCAGAAGATAACCGGATCTCGCTCATTTACTAACCTTTCGATTCTTTAGCTTCGGCTGCTTGTGCTGACTTGGAACCAGCGCGCTTGCGCATGACCCAACCTAATACATTCCGCTGCTTAGATCGGCCAACGCCGATCGCGCCAGGTGGAACATCTTCAGTAATAACTGAACCGGCGGCGGTGTAAGCACCATCACCAATATTTACTGGAGCAACCAACATGGTGTCACTACCGATGCGAACATGATCGCCGACGACAGTTGGGTGCTTTTCAACACCGTCGTAATTAACAAAAATTGTGGCTGCACCAATGTTTGTACCAACGCCGATCGTGGCATCGCCGACGTAGGAAAGATGCGGCACTTTTGAACCTGCGCCGACTTGGGAATTCTTAATTTCTACGAATGCGCCAGCTTTGCTGCTCTCTTTAAGTACGGTGCCGGCGCGTAAATAAGTAAATGGGCCAACGTTTGCCTCAGCCCCAATTGAAGAATCGGTGCAATTTGATTCAAGTACCGATGCCCCTTGGCCTACTTGGCAATTAGTTAGCGTTGTACGCGGACCAATCACAGCGCAACAATCAATCGTTGTTGCACCCAATATGGCCGAACCAGGAAAAATAGTCACATCGTTAGATATTTCAGCCTGGATGTCGATCCAGGTGGTAGTTGGATCAACAATGGTTACACCGTTACGCATATGTGTTTCATTGATGCGATCACGCAACATCGCAGCGCTTTCGGCTAATTGATAACGATCATTAACACCAAGGGTTTCGACGAAATCTTCAATTAACACAGCGCCAATTGCTCCGCCTTCGTTGCGCAAAATTTCGATGACATCAGTTAAATACAGTTCGCCTTGGGCATTTGCCGAAGTTAACTTTCCGATTGCGCCAGCAAGTTTCGCGCCGTCGAATGCATAAACACCAGAGTTAATTTCAAAGATCATCTTCTGGTCTTCATCAGCATCTTTTTCTTCAACGATGCGCAGCAATGTGCCGTCATCGCCGCGAATAATGCGACCGTAACCAGTTGGGTCAGGATGTTCAGCAGTTAGAACTGATGCCGTTGCACCCGAAGCTTTGTGGGCGGCCACTAATTCCTTAAGCGATGCGCCAGTTAGCATTGGAGTATCGCCAGCCAAAATAAGAACAGTGCCAGAAACTTTGATTTCAGCCAGTGCTAATTGAGTTGCATGCCCGGTACCGCCACGGCGATCTTGAAAAACTGTTTTTGCAGTTGGCGCGATTCGGCTTAAATGTGATTCCACTGCTTCGCGCCCAGCACCAACTACAACACAAAGTTGAGCGGGGTTAATTTCAGAGACTGCAGCTAGAACATGTCCAAGTAACGAACGTCCAGCGATTTCATGTAAGACTTTAGGAGTTGCAGATTTCATGCGGGTGCCTTCGCCAGCGGCTAAGACAATTGCACAATCCAAGAGATGCTCCCCTGCTGCTAGTCAGGCCTTAATTCTAATCTGCCAATTCTCGAACTTTGTCAGGCGATCGCTCCGCCACCAGGTATCGATCCTGGACCCTGGGCTTCAAAGGCCCATGTGCTAGCCACTACACAATGGCGGAACCCGTATTCTCCCTTATCCGAGGGACTGCTTTTGACCATTAACCTTGCCCTTAGCGAGATTTCTGAAGAAAATTGCTAACAAAAATAGAAGGGGTGGGGTAAAAATGCGCGATGAAGTAGATCGCCTGATTGCCGCCTGGAAATCTGAACGCCCCGATCTCAATCTTGCGCCATTGGCCGTGCTTAGTCGCGTGACCAGAATTTCGCGCCAAATAGATATGACGCGCCGAAGTGCGTTCGCCGATCTAGAAACTTGGGGCTTTGATGTTCTCGCCGCTCTACGTCGCGCGGGCTCGCCTTATCAACTATCTCCCAGTTCATTATTGGCTGAAACTTTAGTAACAAGTGGCACGATGACTAATAGGCTTGATCGGTTAGAGGAATTAAAACTAATCACCCGCGAACCCGACCCAGCTGATGGGCGAGGCAGCTTGGTGACGTTAACGAAAACTGGCATGAGCGCCGTTGATTCTGCGTTGGAAGATTTACTTGGGCGGGAAGAAGAATTGTTATCGGCACTGACTAAAGAAGAACAGATTGATTTAGCGAGACTACTTAGTAAATTAGTTAACGCGTTTCAATAACTCGGGCACCAGGAACTGGCCCAGTTGCTCTTGCCACACTTCCAACTACGCCACTTGCCGTAAGTGCTACTGCTAAATCTAAACCAGCTTCTTCATCAGAAACTAAAAACGCAACTGTTGGGCCAGAGCCAGAAACGATTCCACCTAGTGCGCCATATTCTTGACCAACATCGAGAATTAAACGTAGCGCAGGCCGCAATGAACAGGCCGCACTCTGTAAATCATTGACCAAATGTTTACCAACTGAAATTGCATCAGCGGCTAGCAATGATTGCATTAACTTGTCACTGGTTTGTGGATTGGCAATTGTTAAGCCGGCACGTAAGCGATCGCATTCGGCATATACCGATGGCGTTGATAGCCCAGCTGAAGAAAGGGCTAAAACCCAATGATAAGTACCTCTTGAGAGCGCTGCAGTAAGTTCATCGCCACGACCGCGACCAATTGCAGTGCCACCGTTTAACATAAACGGAACATCGCTACCTAATTGACGAGCGACTTTAATCATTTCTTCGCGAGTCATGCCTAAGGAATACAGCGCATCGATTGCAACTATTGCGGCGGCGGCATTTGCACTTCCGCCAGCCATGCCGCCAGCAACTGGAATAGTTTTATGAATCTGCATAGTCGCATCGATTTCGACATCATATTCTTTAGCAATAATCTGAGCCGCTTTGGCCGCTAAGTTGGTTTCATCGGCTGGCACGCCGGCAATGTGATCTCCAGTAATTGAAAGTGTTAATCCTGAACCCGGCGCCGCGTGCGTAATAGTTAAGTCGTCATAAATAGAGATTGCTTGAAAAACTGTGACTAAACCATGAAAGCCATCGTTTTCACGTGGACCAACTGAAAGTTGTAAATTGACTTTCGCCGGAACGCGAACGGTTACTGAATTTGTGGCCACGATTGAACTCTACTTGACGCTTTGGCTGGCGTTATAGATGGCGCAGAAAGAATCAATCAATAGTGATTCGCCTCGTAAAGTTGGATCAATGCCAGCTGCGATAAGAACTGCTTCGGCTTTTGCTGAGCTTCCAAAAATGCCCGATAGCGCAGCACGCAACATCTTGCGCCGTTGGGCAAAAGCGGCATCTACTAATTGGAAAACACCTTTGCGCATCGCTTCATCGCCCGGCGTCTCATGACGTTTAAAACTTACTAACTTCGAATCGACGCCAGGTACTGGCCAGAAAATAGAGCGCGAAACCGAGCCCGCTCCGCTGACTTGGGCCCACCAAGAAGCTTTTAATGAAGGAATTCCGTATTCCTTTGTGCCTGGTTTAGCCGCTAGGCGATCTGCCACTTCGGCTTGCACCATTACTACACCGGTATTTAGTGAAGGCAGAATTTCTAGCAGGTGCAGCAAAACCGGAACTGAAACGTTGTAAGGCAAATTTGCAACCAAGACAGTTGGCGCTACTGGTAACTCTCGAATGGCTAACGCATCAGTATTTATGACAGTTAACTTGTAATCTGAATCTTTATGTTCTGCAACTGTAATTGGTAAACGATCTGCCAACCGCTGATCAATTTCAACTGCAATCACGTTAGAAGTAACTTCAAGCAGCGCCAGAGTTAACGAACCTAACCCTGGGCCTATTTCAAGTGCGATGTCATCGGCAGTCACGCCTGCAACGCGCACAATTTTCTGACATACGTTGCCATCGATTACAAAATTCTGGCCAAGTGATTTGGCAGGGCGCAGATCTAGTAACTCGGCCAGCTCACGAATTTCAGCAGCACCTAGCAGCGACATTAGTTGAACTTTCCGAAAGCTCGCTCAGCATTGGCGCTCAACGCATTTGCGAACTCAGCCAAATCATCGCCGCGTTCAGCTGCCATTGCCCGAATTACCGTTGCAACCTGTGCTGGCACATTTAGCGCACCGCGATTGGGCATTGGCGATAAGAATGGTGAATCCGTTTCGGCCATTAGTTGATCTATCGGAACTAACTTAACTGCCTCGCGAAGTTCAGGTGCATTCTTAAAAGTGATGGTGCCCGCAAATGACAAGATGTAGCCGCGTTCAATGCAGATCTTGGCCATTGCCGCATCGCCTGAATAACAGTGAAATATAGTCGTTTCAGGAGCACCCACCTCTTGCAGAATAGAGAGCACATCGTCATGCGAATCACGATCATGAATAACTAAAGCTTTATTGATGCGCTTGGCTAGTTCGATATGCCACTTGAAGGAATCTTGTTGACGTTTACGCAATTCAGGAGGCGTGCGGAAATAATCTAAGCCAGTTTCGCCAATTGCGCGCACTCGTGGATGCTGCGCCAATTTTTCGATGATTGCTAAGTCAACATCTAAATCTGCAACGACTGGTGCTTCGTTTGGGTGCAGTGCAACTGCTGCGAGTACAGAGGTATTCCATTTCTCCGCAGCATCAACGCACCATTGCGATTGTTCGGCGGAATAACCAACTTGCACAATGCGATTGATGCCAACAGATGCGGCATCTGCTATCACTTGACCAACGGCGGCAGAATCAGCAGCTGCATTAGTAACAATTTCCATATGTGCGTGCACATCAACGCAAGGGACAGGAAGTGGTTCAGGAAGCGGCGCAGGTTTACGATCTAAATCGCGATTGTGCCGATCAGCCATGAAAGTGAATTATTCCGCAGCTTCAAGACGTGGGAAAAGCACTGGCGTTTTAGTAACTGTTGAACCAGCTGGTAATTGACCCCAAGTTGCCACGTTTGAAATTGGCTGATTACCAATTGCACCTAACTTTTCATTTGCGCCAAGTGATTGCCAGAGAATTTCACAAGTTGCTGGCATGACTGGATTTAATAGAACAGCTAGCGCACGTAAAGCTTCAGAAGTGTTGTAAAGAACCGATTCAAGTTCGGCCTGATTTGCTGGATCTTTTGCCAACTTCCATGGCTCTTTCTCGGTTACATAACCATTTACTCGCTTGCAGAATTCCATAATCGCATTGATGCCACCTTGGAAATCAAGGGCGACCATCGCCGCATCTGCTTTAGCCACAGTTTCGGTTAAAGCTGCGCTCAAACCAGCGTCATTGCTTACGGCCGGCAAGACTCCGCCACAGTATTTTTCGATCATGGCAGCTAAACGAGAAGCTAAATTGCCGAAATCATTAGCTAATTCACTGGTATAACGGGCGCTCATATCTTCCCAAGAGAAAGAACCATCGCTACCAAACGGAATCGCGCGCAAGAAGTAATAGCGGAAAGCATCGACGCCGAAATGATCGGTGATGTCTTTAGGCGCGATACCAGTGAGCTTGCTCTTGCTCATCTTCTCGCCACCAACTAGCAACCAACCGTGCGCAAAAACTTTCTTGGGAACTTCAAGGCCCGCAGCCATCAACATAGCCGGCCAGATGACGGCATGGAAACGCAAAATATCTTTACCAACTAAGTGCACATCGGCTGGCCAAGTCTGAGCAAACTTCTGGCCACCTTCGGAATCTGGTGCGTCAGTTAACCCAACTGCAGTTGCGTAGTTAAGTAGTGCATCAAACCAAACATAAACAACTTGATCGGTATCCCATGGAACTGGAATTCCCCAATCAAAGGTAGAACGTGAAATAGAGAGATCTGAGACGCCACCTTCAAGGAAAGAAATAACTTCGTTGCGCGCACTTTCTGGTTGGCACGCCTCTGGGTTTGCTTTGTAATGTGCCAGCAATCGGTCAGTGAAAGCAGATAACCGGAAGAAATAATTATTCTCGTTAACAATTTCTACTGGCTTGCTATGGATTGGGCAAAGCTTTTCATCGCCAGATTCAATTAAATCGCCTGGTAATTTAAACTCTTCGCAACCAACGCAATATGGGCCTTCGTATTTGCCGGCATAGATATGGTCGGCATCTTTTAAGCTTTGTAAAAACTTTTGCACTCGTTCAGTGTGGCGAGGTTCGGTGGTGCGAATGAAATCATCGTTTGCAATATTTAGCGCTGCCCAATTAGGTTTCCAAGCATCTGCCACCAAGCGATCACACCAATCTTGCGGTGCTACACCGTTTTGATCAGCAGTGCGCATTACTTTCTGGCCGTGCTCATCGGTGCCGGTTAAGAACCAGACTGACTCACCACGTTGACGATGCCAGCGAGTTAGAACATCGCCCGCAACTGTTGTGTAAGCGTGGCCAATATGTGGCGCATCGTTTACGTAGTAAATCGGCGTCGTTAGATAGAAAGACTTATTAACTGCGCTCATTGGGACATCTTATTGGCATCGACGACTGCGGCATAAACGATCTTCTTCGGGATCTTAAATTCCTCGGCCACGGTAGCAATTGCACCTTTTCGGTCCATGCCAGCACCTTCAAATTCGCGCACTCGAGCGACCATATCTGCTGAAGTTGCAGCAGCATCGCCAACTGGTGCTCCAGCAATTACCAATGTGATTTCACCTAATACTTCATTGGTATCTGCCCAATTTTGTAATTCCGAAAGTGTGCCCCGAATAGTTTCTTCATAGCGCTTGGTCATCTCGCGACAGATCGCACCTTGACGGTCGCCACCAATTGCAATTACCGCATCAGCCAATGATTCGGCTAAGCGATGTGGTGCTTCAAATAAAACAATGGTGCGTTCTTCAAATCGCAAAGACTCATAGAATTTTTGTCGTGCTCCACTGGCGCGTGGTGCAAAACCATCAAAAGTAAATCGATCAGTTGGTAGCCCTGCTAAAGCGATTGCCATCGTGACCGCACTTGGCCCAGGTAGAACGCTGACTTCGATATTGGCTGCAATCGCATCGCGCATCAATCGAAAACCAGGATCACTAATTGTCGGCATGCCCGCATCTGAGACAACCACAACTTTAGAACCGGTCTTAAGCAGCTCTAAAACTTCTTGGGTTCGTGCATCTTCATTACCTTCAAAGAAGGAGAGCACTCGAGCCGTAAAGGTCACGCCTAAATCGGCAGCTAATCGGTGAAAGCGGCGTGAATCTTCGGCAGCGATAACATCGGCATCAGTAAGTGCCGCAATTAAGCGCGCACTGGCATCACCTGGGTTGCCAAGTGGGGTTGCTGCCAAAATTAAGCTCACGCGCATACGCTACCGTCATGAAGCAGTTCGCCAGATCAGCGCTAGCGCCATATGCAATCTATTTGATCTCGCTAATCGCTTTTGGAATGCGACTACTGCATTTAGGTGAGCCAAAGGGCTTCATCTTTGATGAGCTCTACTATGTAAACGGAGCCCAGGATTATTTGAAATATGGTGTTGAAGTCGATGGCCTAAAACCCGAATTCATTGTTCATCCCCCAGTTGGAAAATGGGCAATCGCCCTTGGAATAGAGCTTTTTGGTGATCGCGAATTTGGTTGGCGAATTGCATCTGCCTTCTTTGGTTCACTTCTAATTCTTATCGTGGGATTAATTGCCAAAGAATTGTTTAAATCAGATAACTGGGCCGCGCTTGCAAGTGGATTGATTGCCCTTGATGGTTTAGCACTAGTTCATTCCAGAACTGCATTACTTGATTTGTTTCTTACTTTCTTTGTAGTCCTTGCCCTCTGGGCATGGCTAAAGAATTGGCATTGGTTAGCTGGGCTCGCATTTGGTTTAGCGGCAGCGACTAAGTGGAGCGGTGTTTACTTCTTAGTTGTTTTCGCGCTGATAACTTTCTATCGAATTAGCAATAACAATTCTGGTCGAGCACTGATAAAACCACTCCTAAAATTTCCAGTGCAATACGGGTTGTTGCCAATAGCGACTTACTTAGTAAGTTGGATTGGTTGGTTCCGAAGTGACCTGGGCTGGGATCGCAATTGGTCACCGAGTGCACTTAAATCTCTCTGGCACTACCACGCCGAGATGTTGGGTTTTCATACCGGCTTAGTTGAAAAACATTCCTACCAAGCAAACCCATGGAGTTGGTTAATTCAAGGTCGACCAACATCTTTCTTTTATGGCACACCTAAAGGTTGTGGGTCAGAGAGTTGTTCGCAGGAAGTTCTTGCGTTGGGCACACCTCTACTTTGGTGGTTCGGCACGATTGCGATCTTCTTTGTATTTGGAATTTTGATTCGTAACTTCTTAAATAGAAGGTATGAATTGACGCCCATCTTTATCTGGGCTGGGTTAGCTGCGGGCTATCTACCTTGGTTCCTATTTCAAAAACGTACAGTTTTTTCATTCTATGCAATTGTGTTCGAGCCATTCCTGATATTTGCCTTGGTTTATTGCGCTAAATACCTAATGGAATCAATGGTTAGAAAGGAAATTTCGCAAGCTCTAATAACGGTTGCAGTAATTTTGATTGCGTTGAACTTTATCTACTTCTACCCGATCTTTACCGGCGAAGTAATAACCTACGATGCTTGGTATGCCCGAATGTGGCTACCCTCTTGGATTTAGTCTGCCAACTTAATAAGCAGAGCTAATTATTCGTTAACTACTTTACTTTCGTTCAAACGATCAACTGCTTCATCGGCAAGTATTTGATCAAAGATTTCATCTTTTGATGGCGCTACTGCATTAAGTGCGGCTAAAGCTAACTTCTCTTGCTCTTCACTCCAGCGACCAGGCTCTGTTAAATCAATCACGCGCTTTTGTGAAACTGCTTTAGGTGCGCTCAAATAAGTTGGGGCTGGAATCGAATCTGGTTGCCAAGTGCGACGTTCTTCAGCTGAACCCTTTGGCAAAATAACTACGCCAGTTAATTCACGTTCTGAAAGTGGAATCCAATGATCGGTCGGTGCTTTAGGAGCGACCACGTCAACCAAATTGGTAGTAGATACGCCATTGGACTCGCGTTGTAATTGCTTGATGCGACGTAGTTGCAGTCGCTCTGAGATTGTTTCGCGACGAACTTGCACTATGTAAAGCGCAATTCCAGAAATTGGGACCAAGGTATAAATGAATTGCAATCTATTCATGACTCCACCCACCGAAGTTGCTAATAAGGAAAAAGTTAACAAGGTAAAAATAATTCTTCGACGTAATATTCTTTGAGCGTTCTTGGCAACAAAATCTAAATCGGTATGCATAATTCCAGTATCAGGTAATCCACCCGGTGAATTACTGGCAACAACTTTGAGCGCACTCTTGTATCGCTCAACAGATTTTCCAGAAAATTCTTCGCGGTCGTGAATCCAACGCGGCAGAAAGTAGGAAACCCACATTCCGGCGATCGCGAGATAGATAAGTCCTGAAGCCATGATGGTTAAAGATAGAGGGGGTTTACGCTCAAATCGGGTATTTAGGGGTCTTTAAGACTCGCTACTTAATTGCTGGATTCTCTTTTACAAAGCAGATGTGATCGCGCCATGCGCCATCAATATGTAAAAATCGTGGGCGATCGCCTTCGAAAATATAGCCAGCTTTTTCGGCTACCTTGCGAGAGGCACCATTTTCAGGGCGCAAATTAATTTCGATGCGATGCAGACCTAGCTCTTCAAACCCGTATGCAGTAATCATTTCAACGGCCTGGGTGGTAAATCCTCGATTGGCAAAGCGGCGATCAATCCAATACCCAATATGCGCACCGCGTAGGGCTCCATAAATAATGCCGCCCATAGTTATCTGACCAATCAGATTCGGGCCTAGCCAAATAGCCAGCGAGATCGTGCGACCACTGCGCCCATCACGGTTATAGATGCGCACCATCTCAAGAAAAGATGGCCTTTTGGAAATTAGGTCCCCGCCATCGATATGTTCTGGCACTTGGGGCAAGGTGGCTTCCCAGGGGGTAAGCCATTCACGATTTTCAGCACGTACGGCAAACCATTTTGCCCGATCGCGTAATCGCAGCGGGCGCAAAACTAATTCGTTGCTCTTTAAAACGACCGGCCAATGTTGATCGCTCATGATGGTTACTTAGATATATCGACGTTCAAGCACAACGACGGTTACTTCTTGCCCAATTGCTTTTTCAATATCACTTTCGGAGAGTGCAATAAAAGCATTCGCATCAGACAGTGTTGATTGCTCATCTTGTGATGGCAGCGGTAGTACTGAAGTTCCATCTTCGGAAAGAATTGCGCGAATATATGAACGTAACCCTGCAGTAGATGCAACGGGCTTTTCTAATTTTGCCTTTACTGCTGGGCGATGAATTGTGGCAGCACCTAATAAAGTACGAATCATTGGGCGAATAAATAGTTCGAACGAGATATACGCTGAAATCGGATCACCTGGAAGCGTCACAACAGGCGTTCTATCTGGACCGATGGTGCCAAAGTTATGGCGGCCGCTTGCTTCAATAGCTAAATCAACTGTGGTGATATCGCCTAATTTAGCCAGGGTGCGAGTGATTAGATCAAATGAATCATCTTGGCGTTCGCCACTGATAATAATTAAATCTGCACGCACTAATTGATCTTCAATAACTCGTTGCAATTGTTCTTCGTTATCTGGAATTGAGTGGACGCGGTAACCAATAGCACCAGTTTCTCGAACCGCAGTAGTAAGCAACCAAGAATTAGTTTCGTACTCTTCGCTGCCAGTAAGTGATTTCCCAGGTTCAACTAAATCAGGACCAGCCGAAAGAACGACTACGCGTGGATGCGGTCTAGTTGGTAAATGATCTAAACCAATCGAAGCCGCTAAACCAATTTGGGTAGCTCTGATTCGTGCCCCTGTGCGTAACACCAATCGCTCACCAGCATGAACATCGCTAGCCAAGGTTGCTCCGTGAGCATCGAGCAGTGGCATATCAAATGATTCAAGCGGCTTACAAATTGAAATTAATGAGGTGAGAAACTCATCTACCTTTGTACGCTCTGACATAATCCCACCATACTTTGTAACTCGATACTTCTTAGGGATTTAACTATGAATGAAGATGTGAAGTCTGACAAAGAGCGATTACGCAAGCGTTTTCGAGTCGAACGTCGCGATGGTTTCATTCCGGTTGAATTTACTCATTTAGCGCAAAGTCCCGAAATTGCAGCCGCTCAAGTAATCGCAAGCTATTTTTCTTACGGCGATGAGCCAGTGACAAAACTGTTAAATCTGACCTTAATTAAAGCAGGGAAAGTTCTTCTACTTCCTTGCATCAATGGCAATGAGATGACCTGGGTGCAATGGAATGGCGATGAATCACAACTCAACACTAAAACTAAAATCACCGAACCAATTGGGCAACCGTTTACTGATTTAGCAGCAATCGATGTGGTCTTAGTTCCTGCACTGCGAATGGATTCCGATGGTTATCGGCTGGGCCAAGGTGGCGGATTTTACGATCGCTTCTTACCTAAAGTTAAAGCTTGGAAAATTGGCTTGCTTCATGATGGTGAGTTATCTAGTCAAAAATTACCGCGCGAACCGCATGACATCCCGCTAGATGCCGCGGCTACGCCAGATTTAGTTGTGCGCTTTAAGATTTAGGAAGATTGCGCGCGATAACTATTCGCTGAACTTGATTAGTGCCTTCATAAATTTGAGTTAACTTGGCATCGCGCATCATTCGCTCGACTGGGTAATCCGATACATAACCGTATCCACCCAAGATCTGAACCGCATCAGTAGTAACTTTCATTGCAACATCACTAGCAAAACATTTGCTTGAGGCTGAATAGAACTTTAGGTCGCCATCGTTGCGCTCTGATCTAACCGCTGCGGCGTAAGTTAACAAGCGAGCAGCTTCGATACTCATCGCCATGTCAGCCAACATAAATTGCACTGCCTGGAAATCAAAGATTGATTTATTGAATTGCTTACGCTCGTGTGCATACTTTGTTGCTACATCAAGTGCGCCTTGAGCTAGTCCAAGTGCCTGCGCCGCAATAGTTACTCGAGTGTGATCAAGGGTGTCCATCGCGAGTGAAAAACCTTTACCTACTTCGCTAATTCGGCGATCATCAGATAGTTCTACGTTGTCGAAATAAACTTCGCGAGTTGGCGAACCTCTAAAACCCATCTTCTTTTCGGGTGCGCCGAAAGAAACACCTGGATCTGATTTTTCAACAACAAAGGCGGTAATTCCCTTTGCGCCAAGAGATGCATCTGAAGTTGCTAAAACTGTGTAGAAATCTGAAAAACCAGCGTTTGAGATCCACTTCTTGCTGCCGTTAAGGATCCATTTGTCGCCACTTTGCACTGCTTTGGTGCGCATTGATGCGGCATCTGAACCAGCTTCTGATTCAGATAAGCAATAGGAGAAACCTTTACCTTTTGCTAACTGAGTAAGCCAACGTTCTTTCTGCTCTTTATTTCCACCGATCATCAGCGGAAGTGAACCAAGTTTATTTACCGCTGGGATAAGAGATGAAGATCCGCAAACACGAGCAACTTCTTCAATAATGATTGCGACGCCGAGAGCATCTGCACCTTCGCCACCAAATTCGGTAGGTACGTGCGAAGCCGCTAAACCAGCTTTTTGTAGCGCATCAAATGCTTCTTGTGGAAATCGGTGTTCTTCATCGACTGTTTGTGCGTGTGGAGCAATTTCATTTTCAGCTAATGAACGAACACTTGCACGCAGATCTTTATACTCACTTGGTAGATCAAAGAGCGCGTCCATTGTTACTCCATCACTTATTTGCCCGACCGACGTTCGCGATCAGCAAGTTCTTGTAGGTACTTATTATATTGAGCCAACTCATCTGGCTGACCCATGGCCGCCATTCGTTCCGCTGTGCGATCTATTCGGCGCGTTTCACGCGCATCATCACGAGTCCACATAATGAAAGTCGCAATTAACGCGATTAGAATTGGAATTTCGCCCATGGCCCAGCCAATTGCGCCGCCCTTATTTTGATCAGCTAATAAGTCACCAACCCACGGTGTTTGCAGCGCTGCGAAGTAACCTGAATCGATCAAGGTCGAAGATGACATCAAAGCAACTGAGAAAAATGCATGAATGCTCATTGCAGCTAATAAAGTCACAATGCGCACCAGAAAGGGTGGCCGTTTTGGGTTTGGGTCAATTCCGATGATCACATGGAAGAAGAGAAAACCGGCCAATAAGAAGTGAAGGTTCATGAACAAGTGGCCAGCGTGAGTGTTCATCAATTTTCCGAATAGCGAAGTGAAATAGAGTAGAAAGAGCGAACCATCAAAAATAATTAGCGCTCCGACTGGATTAACAATTATGGCTGAATATCGTGAATGCAAAGCTGAAAGTAAGGTTCCTCGAACACCGCGTTCTTGTGAGTTTCTACCTTGCGGCAAAGTGCGAAGCGCCAAAGTAATCGGTGCACCTAAAACAATTGCGATTGGTGCAATCATTCCAAGTGTCATGTGCGCAATCATGTGCCACGAGAAACTGAAGTGTGCGTATAAACCTAAACCACCACTTGTCGCAAAGTCGACGGCACTTATTCCAATTGCAAAAGAAATTGTGCGACCAACTGGCCACTTATCGCCACGCTTTGTTAAAACCATGACACCTTTTATATAAAGCGCGACTGCAAAAATTAGCAACCCGATCATTAACGCATCTGGTTCATAACCAAAAAGTATGCGAGAGAGAGTTGGTGGTTGCGGTGTCTTGATTCCAACAATCGATAGTGCGCGATCTACCACTAACCCAGACTCGCGTTCTGGCGGCTGGCTAGAAGAGAGTTTCGATCCAATAATTAACGTGATAACCATTATGAAAACTTCAGCCAGAATTAACTTTAAAAACTTAGCACCTTTTAGTTCAGGCAAGTTCTTTAAATTCTTACGATGTAAGTAGCCAATCACAATTAAACCAGCGGTTAAAAAGACTTTTGCCAGAACTAGATATGCGTAGTTACTAGTCCATGCTTCCTTGAAATCCAGGCGGATAAAAGCATTCACGCTGCCGCTAACGACTACTGCGATAGCTGCCCAAAGAGCTAAAGCGCTAAAGCGGGGCACGGCAGCTGCCCTACTTTCAGGGGTTAGAACAGCTAGCGCGAATACGCCGCCGACCCAAAGAGCTAAGGCAATTACATGAATTGCGAGTGAACCAATGGCCATTAGGTGCGAGCCACTTGATGCTGAATGACTTTGAAAAACCGGAATCACGATCGCCAGCAAGGTGGCAAGAAATAAGAAAGCACCGGTGCCAATTGAGTTAAAGCGAGGAATAACTAAGGAAATTAAAATCGAAAGTAAGAGCTGGGCAAATAGGTATTGGCCTAGTGGGATTTGCAGTAAAAATGAGCGCATAATATTGGGCTGTAAAACATCAGAGACACTGGAGTTTAGAATATTTGCCAACGTCAAAATAATGAAAGCAAGATTCGAAAGCAGCCAAATCAAACTAGCGATTGCTGCAAACTTTCTTAATCTAAAATTTGTTTGCGCTACTTTTCCGTTTATATCAAGAGTTAAAAAAGTTATTGCTAACAGAACGCCAACTAAGAAAAAGCTAGAAGTTATTGCGGTGAATTTAAAAACACTTAACAAGGCACTTATAAGCGATTGGCTCATCTTTCGTTAAATATTTTCCGCGCGTACATTCCTAATCCGACTAGCACGAATATAGATAGAACTAACAACATGATTACTAAGAAATCTGTACCTTTGCTACTACCAGCACTTGGCTGAGCAGTTTCAGAAGCTTCTATTGCAATCGGAGTTGGAGACTGTGATGAGACTGTGTCTGGGGCAATAAAGTTGAAGCGATAATTTCCGGTTAGTGGCACATCATTCTCGGCGAACAATGTGTAGGTAACGGTGTAATAACCACCAACTGTTAGCGGAGTTAAGCCGACTAATGCTTCGGTATCAGCAATTGCTAGCGTGCCATCATCGACTCGATTTCCTGAAGGGTCAGTAACTTCAACGCTATTTCCTTCGGCCATGAGCGGCATTGAAGTAATGATGGTTACCGCACTTGGTGAAACCAAAACAGTCGAACCACTGGCGGGATCGGCGGTGACCAGTTCATTTGCATTGGCCACTGGAAATGACATCAGGATCACTGCTGCAAGAACTGCGCCAAATTGCTTCAACTTCATGATTTAGCCTTTCTGGCCCGCGCCGATTAGCCTCAATCGTCTCACTTCTTTAGACTTCCCTCTACTACGCCCGTTCATCAGGCTTAAATTTTGGAAACTAGAGCCGGAAAGGAATCGAATGCCAACGTATCAATATGCATGCACCGCGTGTAACCACGAATTCGAAACTTTCCAATCATTTACCGAAGACTCCTTAACCGAGTGCCCAGAATGCAAAGGCGAAGTTAAGAAGGTTTATTCGGCGGTCGGAGTAGTTTTCAAAGGCTCAGGATTTTATAAGACTGACTCGGCTAAAAGTTCTTCCGCTACGGTTCCGGCAGCTGCACCGGCGCCTGCGCCACCAGCTGCAAAGTCTGAATAGTTTAAAAGTATTTACTCGTCGTGATGCGGCGGCTTATCGCCAGCGATTTCAGCATCACGTTTGGCATCTTCAATAGATTGTTCGTGATCAACTTCATCTGAAGTCACCTTTGGAAATAGCTCGCTCATAATTGGTAAGCCTAGCCCTTTCGGTAGAGTTCGCACATGTTTGAGAAACTTGGTCACGTTGTAGTTCGCCGTCGTAAGTCAATGGTCATTCTATTTATCGTTGGCGTTCTGACTGCTGGCACCTTTGGTTCGATGGTTTTCAGCCGACTCGACTCGGGCGGGTACTCAAACCCAGATAGCGACTCATACCAGGTTTATAACTATCTAAACAAAAACCTAAAAGTCGCTGACCCTAATATTGTTGTAGTCGTCGACTCGGGTGATCTGCCAATCACAGACCCAACTGTTGCAGCTAAAGCACAAGCTCTAGAAACCGAAATTGCAAAAGCACCAGATGTGACAAGTGTTGTTTCTTATTGGAACACCGGCGGTGAAAAAACACTCGCCGCAACTGATGGAAAAGCTGCATATATTTTGGTCTACGGTGGTGGCGAAGCATTTACGCCCGAGAGCCAAGAAATGGGCGCTTACTTCCAAAAGAATTTTGATGGCAAGCGCGATGGCTTAACTATTTACTCAGGCGGCGTTGGAGTCGTAGGAAATGCAATTAACAAAAAGATTGCCGACGATTTGAAAATCGCTGAGGCCATTTCAATTCCGCTAACTTTTATCTTGTTAGTTCTCGTCTTTGGAGCTATGGCGGCATCTGCAATGCCACTAATTGTTGGCGTATCTGCGATTCTGGGTGCCTTCTTTCTCCTTTACTTAATCTCACTGGTTACCACCGTCAGTGTTTATGCCCTCAACTTAACTACCGGCTTGGGGCTCGGTTTAGGAATTGATTACGCGCTATTGATAGTTAATCGCTTCCGCGAAGAGCTACATCGGGGCAAGAGCGTAGAAGATTCAATCGTTGACACTATGGCAAGTGCTGGAAAAACAGTTTTCTATTCCGGATTAACAGTTCTGGTAACTCTCCTTTCGCTTACCTTCTTCCCGCTACCTTTCCTTAAATCATTTGGTTATGCCGGTGTATCAGTTGTAGCTATTGCAGTTGCTGGCGCTTTGTTTGGTCTGCCACCAATTCTGGCCATGCTCGGTAAAAAAGTTGATAAAGGCGTTGTCCGCAGATCAGCAATCACTCATAAGGACGAGGGGCGATGGGCTCAAACCGCTCGTTTAGTTATGAAAAGACCAGTTGCGGTTGTTCTGCTTTCGCTAATTGTGATTGGCATATTGGCTGCACCTATTAAAAACATTGCTTTCTCGCAAGGTGATGCCAGAATTTTGCCAGCCAGTAATCCAGCTGCAATCGCTACCGCAATGCAAGAATCGCGTTTTGAAAGCAACATCTCAACTATTGACATAATTATTTTGGATGGTGTTGGGCGAGAAGCTGAAATTTCTAGTTTTATCGAAGATATTAAAGAAGTTACAGGAATTGTTAGCGTAGCTCCACCTCAAGCTTTTGGTAAAGATATTCGAATCACGGCATATGAATCAATGTTGCCGCGAACGCCTGAAGCTCAGAAGTTGATAAATGATTTGCGTGATGTCTCGGCACCAGTCGGAACCTTAATCGGTGGAGTCGCAGCCGATTACACCGATACCCAAGAAGGAATTTCACAAACTCTGCCACTTGCTCTTGGTTGGATTGCAATTAGCGTTTTGATTCTGCTCTTTGTCTTTACCGGTTCAATAATTTTGCCGATCAAAGCAGTGCTGCTAAACGTTTTGTCACTTGCCGCAACTATGGGTGTGATGACTTGGATCTTCGTGGATGGCAACCTGCAATGGTTAGTTGGTTCATTTACGGTAACCGGCACACTTGACACCTCAATTGTCATTCTTATCTTTGTAGTGGTCTTTGGCTTATCAATGGACTACGAACTCTTCTTGCTCTCACGCATTCGCGAGGAACATCTGTTAGGTAGATCCAATATTGAATCGGTTGCAACCGGTCTGCAGCGATCAGCGCGAATCATTACGGCAGCTGCTGTAATTCTCGCCGTTGTTTTCGCAGCGTTCGTTACTAGTGGCGTGACTTCGATCAAGATGATGGGCTTTGGTGTTGCATTTGCAGTCGTTCTCGATGCCACTTTGATTCGTGCCTTGCTTGTGCCAGCTCTGATGCGTCTACTCGGTGAACGCAACTGGTGGGCACCTAAAGCAATGCAACGATTTACGCTTAAGCACTAATAAGCCTTACCCTTTAGCCATGGATTTAATTGCTTCCCTGCAATGCGCTGACCAACCAGGCATCGTTCATGCGATGACCTCTGCGGTCTTGGCCTGTGGCGGAAACATCATCGAAAATCAGCAATTCACAGATCCAACTACTAATACTTTTGTAATGCGCACCCGCTTTGAAACTTCAGAAGGCCAAGTAGCGGCAGAAAAGTCTTTGAACGAAGGTTTGGCTAAATACCAACCATCTTTGAAAATCCGACCAACTTCAGAACGACCACGTGCTCTAGTTATGGTTACCAAAGAGAGCCACTGCTTACGTGACTTACTTTATTTAAATGAACTCGGCGAACTTAAAGTTGAGATTCCATTAGTAATTTCAAACCACGAAGAACTGCGCCAACTTGTTGAGTCTCATGGCGTTAAGTTCATGTATTTGCCTGGTGATAAAGCTACGCAAGAAGCTGAGATTACTAAGCAGATTGAATTACTTAAGATTGATTTCGTAGTTCTTGCTCGTTACATGCAGATTCTTTCGGCTGAGTTTTGCGATCGTATGCCGGGCAAGATCATTAATATTCACCACTCATTCTTACCTGGATTCAAGGGCGCTAAGCCTTACCACCAAGCACATGAACGTGGCGTAAAAATAATCGGTGCAAGTGCTCACTTTGTTACTAGTGATCTAGATGAAGGCCCAATCATTGAACAAGATGTTGCGCATGTAACTCATATTGCAACCCCTGAAGAATTAATTGCCATTGGTCGCGATATTGAACGCCGGGTTCTAGCAAAGGCAGTAAAGCTTTACTCTGAAGATAAGATCTTTGTAGTTGGCAAACGCACTGTCGTTTTTGCTTAAAATCTAAAACGCTTAAATCTAGAAAATTGTGTCCCCGGCGGGAGTTGAACCTGCGACCTACCGCTTAGGAGGCGGTTGCTCTATCCACTGAGCTACGGGGACTTAATTAATAGGTGAAATCTACCCGTCACTAAGGCTTGTAAATACAGGGTTGGCAGATCACGCTCATGCGGAGTAGCCTCGGCCTTCTACCGAGATGGAGTTTTTTCCTCATGAGAGGCCAACAATGAAAGCGCTAGTAATAGGCGCTGGTGGCGTCGGTAGAGCAATTGCCAATATCGCATCCCGCAGAAGTTTTATCTCTTCTATGGTCATTGCCGATCGCAATTTTGCTCGAGCCGAAGAAGCAGTCGCCCGCGTTAAAGATGCCCGATTCTCAGCCGCTGAAGTAAATGCCGCTGAACTAGAAGATATTCGTGCGTTAATTCGCAAAGCAAAGCCCGATGTGGTTATCAATGCAGTTGATCCACGTTTCGTAATGCCAATTTTCTTGGCCTGCGAAATTGAGAATACAAATTACATTGACATGGCGATGTCGTTATCGCGTCCACATCCGCATTACCCAAATACCGAAACTGGTGTGAAGTTAGGTGACGAACAATTTGCACGTGACTGGAACTGGGGCGAGCGCGGAATTTATGCACTCGTTGGCATGGGTATCGAACCAGGCATGAGTGATGTTTTTGCTAAATACGCATCTGACTATTTATTTAGCCGCCTAGATTCAGTAACTGTTTTCGATGGTTCAAATTTAACTGTTGAAGGTTTTGATTTTGCGCCTTCATTTTCAATTTGGACAACCATTGAAGAGTGTTTGAATCCGCCACTGATGTGGGAAGACGGTCGTGGTTGGTTTACGACCGAACCATTTAGTGATCTCGAAGTATTTGATTTCCCAGAAGGTATTGGGCCAGTTGAATGCGTAAACGTTGAACACGAAGAAGTTGTGTTAATCCCCCAGAAAGTTGATGCCAAGAAAGTTGCATTTAAGTACGGGCTTGGCGCGCAATTCATTACAACGTTAAAGACAATTCATATGTTGGGAATGGATCGCAAAGACACTGTCGACGTTCAGGGTGTCGCAGTATCACCACGCGATCTATTGGCAGCTGCATTGCCAGATCCAGCCACACTTGGTTCGCGCATGAAAGGTAAAACTTGTGCCGGAACTTTGGTTAAAGGACTAGATAAAGAAGGCAAACCGCGCGCTGTATATATGTACAACGTGGTTGATAACGCATGGTCAATGGCTAATTACGGCGATCAAGCTGTTGTTTGGCAGACCGCAATTAACCCAGTTATTGCTATGGAGTTGATTCATAAAGGTATCTGGCAGCCAGATGGCGTAAATGGTCCAGAGTGGTTTGATGCAAAGCCATTCTTAGATTTACTTGAGGAATATGACACTAGTTGGCATATCCGCGAAGAATCTACTGACGGTATCGTCCCTGATGATGCGGCTTCAATCGCGTAATAGAGTTGGCAGAGATCATGAGCAATCAAGGAAATCAAGCAAATAATAACAAGTGGGCGCTAGTTACTGGCGCCACTGCAGGAATCGGCGAAAGTTTTTCACGACTACTTGCAGAACTTGGTTTCAACCTCGTTTTGGTTGCTCGTGATCTACCGCGGTTAAATGAACGTGCTGCTGCGTTAGAGGCGAACTTTAAGATTCAAACAAAAGTTATTGCAGCTGACTTAGCTACTGATTCTGGATGTAAATTAATTGAAGATTTCATTGCAACTAATGAAGTTGAAGTATTGATTAATAATGCTGGTTTTGGAATAAATAAATCCTTCTTGGTAAGTGACATTTCCGCTGAGCAACAGATGTTTGATGTTTTAGTTCGCACCCCAATGCGCTTAATGCACGCGATCTTGCCCGGCATGAAAGAGCGCAACTCGGGCACTTTGATAAATGTTTCATCCGTGGCAGCCTGGATTGCCGGCGGTACATATAGCGCAAGCAAGTCTTACTTAACAGTGTTGACTGAATCACTGCATACTGAATTAGCTGGCACCAACGTAAAAGTGTCTGCACTGGCACCCGGATTCACCCGTACTGAATTTCACCAACGTGGTCGCATGAAGATGAATGGTTTGCCAAAATTTATGTGGCTTGACGCCGATGTGCTCGTCGCAAAAGCTTGGGCTGACGCGCAAAAGGGCGCTGCGGTTTCAGTTCCTGGTTGGCAATACATTCTTTTAAGTTCATTCTTGCGCTTTGGCCCAAGACCGCTAATTCGCAAACTTGGCATGAACGTTCGTATCCGCCAGCGCAACAAATAGCTTCTCACACCAATTTCGCAGGGATTCCTCGCGTTAAAGGCAGGTCCGCTTAACCTGCTTCGGTAAGATTGCCCCATAATCTATGGAGGTCAATATGTTGCGCAAGGTTTCTACTCTCTCTATTGCAGGGGCGCTTATCGCCGGGATGTTGGTATCAACCCCCGCCTATGCCGCAGTCAGCAATGGCTCAACCTGTACCGTAGTTAATAAGACCACCAAAGTCAGCGGATTTACTTATAAGTGCGTAACTGCAGTCAAGTCAACCGTAACTCTCGATGGAACTAAGACCACGATTTATTTGCCGGCAGCCTCTACTGTGAAGAACGCTAAGAAGTATTACTTAGCGATTGACTGCATTAATGAAACAGCTTCATACATTAAGTCAGCCAAGGCACTTACTGCCCTTGAGACAAGCACTGCAGCTGCTCTCGTTGGAATCGATGCACAAATTGCCGAGCAGAATGCCGCTAGCGCGAATGTGCAAACTCAAATTGATGCTTTGACTAAGGAAAATGCAGAGATTGCAATCAAGATCAAGGAGCAAACAGATTTAATTCCGATTGCTCAAAAAGAAGTTGCCGACTTAACTACCAAGATTGCCGCTGTAACCAAGCAGATCGAAGACTTCACAGTAATTTTGAATGATTCGAAAGCTAAATTAGCAACTTTGCGCGAAGATAAAGTCAACGCAGCAAAAAATGCAGTCACGATCACTAAGTTATCTACTGCAATTAGCCAACTATCAAGTTCAATCACCTCTTTGAAGACATCTAATTCAACCTCAAAAATTCAGATGCAATCTGTAAATGGTTCAATTAGCAAATACAACTCTTCAATTATGCAATTAAAGAGCACCACCACAAAGAATTTAGCTTCGATCGAAAATTCTAAGAAAATTGGCTCAAACATCACTAATCTGAATAAAACCAAGGAGTTAACATCCACACAACTGCAACAAGCAAAAGATGCGCTTAAGCAGACCATGAACTCGCGCAACCTACTTTGTAGCGTAGGTTTATAAGTAATTAGTTAAAAGAATAGGGCTGGTCAGGTAACTCTGGCTAGCCCTATTCTTTTCCCTTTTCCAAAGTAATTAAGTGTTTAAGTGACTTACTTGAAAATGTTTCGAATCGGTGGCTTTTTCCTAGTTTTGCTTTCATTTCTCTCGAACCTAAATAGATCTGAGCCTGATTTTCTGACTGATTTGCTGCTTTATAACGCTGTTCCGCTGGCTTTATTGCTCTTAAGTGCTTACGCCCTAACAGGTGAAGATTTGCGCACTCGTCTCTCCTTCGAATTTGCGCTTTTCTTCTGGTTTGCCGGGTCAGTGCTCTCATCGCTAACCGCCGTTTACTTGTTTACGGGTAATTTTCAGCTGGCTTCCGAATTTCTCTACCTCCTTTTCTATCCCTGCATTTTTATTGCTATCCCACGATTATTGAACTCAAATATTTCAAGCACGTTTCTGGAAAACATAGATGCTGCAATTGTGGCACTCGGAGTCAGTGCTCTTGCTTCAGCTTTACTCATGAAGCCGGTTCTTCCAAACTTTAGCGGCGATCAGTTAGAAACATTCTTTGCCATTATCTTTCCAGTTGCTGACATCGTGCTGATCGCACTTGTTATTTCGATTAATCCATTCCACCAGATTAATTTGCGCAGTTCTATTCTAAGTGTTGGCATATTTGCGTTCGCTGCCGCAGACTTCGTAAATCTCTGGTTAGGCCGTAACGGTAACTATAGTTTCGGAAGTTGGACTGATTCACTCTGGTTGCTAGCTCTATTTATCATTGTGGAATCTTTGTGGCACAAACGTAATGAGAACAAATCACCGATTCAAACTCATCCGATATTGATTGCGGTTGCTGTTTTATTCAGCGCAGTACTTCTTTCATTGCTCGCTCTTAAACCTGGCTACTTACCTGGCTTCATAGTTGGTCCGGCAATTGCCACACTTTTCCTAGCTTTCATTCGAATGGTTGTTGCGCTTAGGCAAGCTCAAGAGATCGGAACTGAACGCACTCTGGCTCGCACCGACGAATTAACTGGATTGCCAAATCGGCGAAAGTTCATGGCTGAGTTAATTGAGTTTTCAAATACGCAAGGTGCGCTTTTACTTCTTGATTTAAATGGGTTTAAACCAATAAATGATCAATACGGCCACGAAGTTGGCGATCAACTTTTAAGAGCAGTCTCACAACGATTCCGCCGCTCGCTACCTAGCCATTCCACGCTCGCGAGATTAGGTGGCGATGAGTTCGGCGCTTTGATTTCAGGGGATTTTGAAAGCACCATGGAGGCAGCTTTAGCGCTTCATGCCAGCGTGAGTTATCCATTTTCTATAGCTGGTGAAAACATATTCATTGGCGTGAGCGTTGGCTTTGTAACTAATGATGGCACTCGCGACATGATGCATCGCGCTGATCAAGCGATGTATAAAGCTAAACGCGAGGATCTAGGGGTTTGTCAGCTTTAATCTCAGCCAATCGTTCTAAGGATTCAATACGTTCGGCCGCATGATCAACAACTCGTTCAACATACCCATTGCTATAGCCATCTAGATATAGCCAAGGTTCGTGAATTTCGGCGGCTGACAAATGAGCAAGTTCTGGCACAAACTTTCGGATGTAATCACCTTCGGCATCAAAACGCTTGCCTTGCTCAATTGGGTTAAAAACGCGGTAGTACGGCGAAGCATCAGTGCCACAGCCAGCAGTCCACTGCCAACCGTGTGAATTCGATGCCACATCAAAATCAATTAAATGTTGTCCGAAGAAGCGAGCGCCATGTTGCCATTCCAGGTGTAAGTCTTTAACTAAAAATGAAGCAACTACCATGCGAGTGCGATTATGCATCCAGCCCGTTTGTACTAACTGTCGCATCGCTGCATCTACAAATGGGTAGCCAGTTTTTCCTTCACACCAAGCGTTAAATTTAGAATCTGGTTCGTTATATCGCATCTCTTTAAATCGAGGAGCGTAGTACTCCCAGGTCGTATGCGGGTTGTGGTGCAATACGTCGGCATAAAATTCGCGCCAAGCAATTTCTTTCCGAAAAACATCGTGTGCTTTACTATCGCCCAACTTGGCAAGCAATGTGCGCGGGTGTATTTCGCCCCATCGTAAGTGCGCACTCAAACGGCTTGTTCCATCAATGCCGGCAAAGTTGCGATTTTCATCGTAGGAATCAAGTCCGTTACTTTGAAATTCTTGCCAACGATCAAGAGCCACGTTCTCGCCAGCTGAAATAGATATTTCGGTATTCCACTCTGGAAAATTGCGATCGGTGGCAAGTGGCTCAGCGGCCTTGATATTTAATGGTTTTGCAGCTGGCTCGCGCCAACCATGAGTGCACCAAGCGCGGTAGAACGGGGTATAAACGCGATAAGGAGTTTCATCACTTTTGCGTATCCGACCTGGTGCAACAGCATATGGACTACCTGTTTGGGTTAATTCAATTCCGTTTTCAATTACTTTGGCATCGCGTGCGACTCCATAAGGTGTGTAATCAGCGCTGACATGAACTGAAGTTGCGTTATATCGACTCATAACGTCTTTGAGCACTTCGCTTGGTTCGCCAGCAATTACTAAAAGCTTTTCGCCTAAAGATTTATCTAGAGTTTGCAGACTTTGAGCAAGATATGCCAGGCGGAATGAACCGGATTTACTGGCTATTCGACTATCCATAATAAAGAGCGGAACTATCTCATCGCTCTCTTCGATCGCCGCCAGTAGCGCAGAGTGATCAGAGATGCGCAAATCACGGCGAAACCAAATGATCGCCCGCTTCTTTACATTTCCCGATGCCATGGCATTATTCAACCACTATGGAGTTAATTAAGAGATATCAAGTTCGCGGAGTACCCGGTGAGGTAAGCCGAGTGAATTTTGCTGGCCGAATTGTGGACTTCTGGATTCCTCGTGGCGATACTCAGCATCTATTGATCGCACATGATGGCCAGAATGTGTTTGATGGCAAGACCTCAACTCATCGACGTAGCACATGGGAGATGGCGCAGAGTGCAATTCGGGTTAGCGAGCACCTAGGAATTACGCCGCCTGCCATAATTGCGGTTTTTCATAGCGGTTCAAAAGAAGATCAACACGGGCGAGCTAAAGATCTATCCCCACAAAGATTCTTTCAAGAAGACGTGATCCCAGATGTAGCAAATGTCGTAAAAACCGACATAGATAATCTACGTGGTGATCAATATTTGAATATGATTTTTGATGAAATCGTGCCCGAAATACTCACCGCCTATGAGCTTGAAATACCAATTTCTAACCGTGCAGTGATTGGCGCGAGCATGGGTGGTTTATCAACGCTTTACGCTGGAATTCAACGCCCTGACCAAATGAGTGCCTTGCTGGCACTTTCGCCGCATTGGCCTATTGGTGGCAACCGTTTAGTCGAGCGCACTATCGAAGAATTGCCAAAGCCTGGCAGTCACAAAGTTTGGATGAGTCGCGGTACGAAAAGTATTGATGCGGGTTACAAGCCATTTCAAGAATTAGCTGATCGGTTAATGAAAGAAAAGGGTTACCGAATCGGGCATGACTTTGTCACCAAAGTTTACGAAAAGACCGGCCACAACGAAAGATCGTGGGCCAGCTATTTAGACCAAGTAATGAAGTTCTGGCTTAATAACTAACTTTGTATTTAACAATCTTTGAAACAGCAGTTTTATTCGCCGCGTTTTTCACGATTGAGACAAACTCTAAATTAGTGCCATTTGGATAATTACGGGGCTCTAAGAACACGCGATACAAACCAGCTGTAGCTATCTCACCTTTTACAGTACGGCGATCTGAAGTTCCAATGTTTACCCAACTCTTACCGGCTTCACGGACTAGATAAGTTACCTGGTTGTACTCATCACCTTTAACTGTTGAACTTAACTCAAGCAAATAATCCATTGCGAAATCAGATCGTGGCTGATTAAGCGTAATAGCAGGAGCGAGTTTGGCTTTGAACTTAGTTGCAGCTTTGAGAACTACATAATTTGTAGCGCCAACCTTGACGGTTAAGTTAACACCAGTTGCCGATGAAGAGATAGCAGAACCGAGAATTGGCGTCCACTTCGAGCCGTTGGTGCTTACATTGAACTTAACTTCTTGCGCAGTCTCGCCAGAATTAAATACAACTGCGTATTCCTGACCGTTCAAGTAACGAGTGACTGCAAATACCTCGCTGTTGTTAAAACGAATCTGCTGGGTACCTGCACGCAGCGCTGGGTTAGCTTTAATGATGGCTTGCATTGAAGTGATCTGATCTTCGAGTGGATTTCTGACATCAAAAGCACTTCGGGTGCCGATTGGGTCTGACCCGATGCGCTTTTCATCTTGCCAGTATGAAACCAGCGTAGGGAACATGTCTTGGCGAGCAGCCTTATCGCCGCCACTGCCAATCATTCCCTTTTCATCGCCGTAATAAAGAGCTGGGCCACCACGTAATAAGAAAAGAAGCGCATTTGCTAACTTAGATTTTGCTAACGCATCAGCCTCGTTGCTTGCGGCATTATCAATGAACATTCCGATTCGGCCCATATCGTGGTTTCCCAGGAAAGTAGTTAAGCCATATGCCGAAGTTGTCGAAGTCGTGTACAGATCATCAGCATTAAAGAGTTCGACTAACTTTTCGGCGCCCCGACCATTAGTTACATACGCTGTCACATTGCTTTGAAAAGCAAAGTCAAGAACACCTGGAAAAGCTTGATTGCGAACAAATTGCGCAGTCGTCAATGGATTTGAGTCAAAAATTTCACCGTAGATTGGGAAATCATTTTTGCCCGCAGCTTTAGCAGCCTTCAAAATCGCTGGGATAAACGCTTGCCAAAATTCTGGATTTACGTGCTTGGCGGTGTCGATGCGAAAACCATCGATTCCGAACTTAGTAATCCAACTGCTCCAGACATCAATCCAGCCTTTTACGACCTCTGGCTTTTGGGTAAACACATCATCTAGGCCAAAGAAGTCGCCATCTAGAACAGATGTGCCTGACCAATTTGAATCACCACGGTTGTGATAATTAGTTATGTCATTTAGAAATGCTGGTTTCTTAATATTCGCATTGACTGCGTCAACTGAAGGTTTCTTCGCAAACGAAACATTGGCATCTAGCTTCGGGAAATTGTCTTTTCCGGCAAATAATGCTGGATCAAATGGTTTTCCAGAAGCGTCTAGATAAGGTGCGCTCTTGTGACTAACGTAGGCGTTGTTATCTGAGTACTGGATTACATCAGCTGTGTGATTTACGACGATGTCAATAATGACTTTCATGCCGATTGCTTGAGCTTTAACTACCAACTCTTTAAAGTCATATTCGCTACCTAGGTACGGATCAACAGTTGTGAAATCTAGACCCCAATAGCCGTGATAAGCCGCTGAATTTCCTTGCATAGTTTGTTGCTTAACCGGAGGCGTGATCCAAATGGAGGTAAAACCCAGCTTTTTCAGGCGATCTAGGCTATTTGTTATACCTTTGAAATCGCCACCATGGAACATGCCGTAATTACTTGGGTCAAATCCGCTGTCATATGAACCAGCTTTAAGGCCGCCGTTGTCATTACTCGTATCGCCATTTGCGTAGCGATCAGTCATTACAAAGTAAGCAGATTCATCGCTCTGCGCACCACGTGCGACATTTGTGGCCAGCGCTGCGATGTTCTGAGCTGCCGAACTTCCGGCAGCCGAAATTCCGAGCGTTGCAATTGTAAATAGAGCGATAAATTTTTTCATTAAGCAACTTCCCAAATTCCGGCGAGGCCATTCTTAGATTTTAACTTTAGGCGAGAACCGCTAGCTGTTGGGCCAAAATGAGTTCCGATAATTGAGTAACCGAATTTGCTTAGATCGACATCAACTTTAGTTTTATCGCGAGCGACCAGAATCAATAGATTCTGATCGGTAGCTTCGCGCAAGAAAAGCAGATGATCATCTTGGACGTCAATCCAACGTAGCCCACCTTCGACAAGTGCTGGTGAAGTTCGACGAAGTTTTACTAACTCTTTAACTGAATTTAAGAAATTGTGATCCCAATTTTGCGCATCATCCCAAGTCATGGTGCGACGTCCGTCTTCGCCCCACGCACCTTCAAGCCCGATTTCATCGCCAGCATAAATTGATGGCACGCCTGGATAAGTCAGTAATAGACCCATCGCAGCGAGATGTTTTTCTTTGTCGCCGCCAACAACATTGCGCATACGAGCAGTATCGTGAGAATCAAGAAGCGTCATGCTGTCAATCAAGTTGCGCCAAGGAATTGATGAGTTAAAGACAGTCATTGCTTTAACAAATTGCGCACCGGTTGTTTTTGGAATCGCAATCGGTAAACCGTGGAATCCACCTGCTTCAAGATTTGGATTGTGATTAAACCAAGCCCAAAGTGGTCGCATGAATCCGTTGTAGTTCATGGTGCCATCCCAGCCAGTGCCATTTAAATCAGTTGGCCACATATCGGCGTTCTCGGCAACTAACCAAGTATTTGGCTTCATCTTATTCATCGCAGTGCGAATATCACGCATAACTTCATCGTGCATATCGGCCTCACGATAACGGCCAGTTTGGTTGCCTACATCGATGCGCCAGCCATCTAAACCATACTTCGGAGATAGCCACTTCTGAATAACTGAATTTTTAGCTTCATAGAAACGCTTGCGCAATTCAGCTGAGGCGAAATTCAACTTAGGCATCTGACGAACTAAGTAGAAAGTCGCATAACCAAATGGCGATTTCTTATCCCAGTAGAAGAACTTGTTCTCTTTTGAGCTCTTGCTCTTTTGACCAGTTAAGAACCAAGGATGTTCATTGCTGCAGTGATTTGTAGTTATGTCACCAAGTACTTTGATCTTGGCTTTTTTCGCAGCTTTCATAAATTCAAAGAAAGCTTTGTCACCACCTAGTAGAGGATCAATTTTGTCGAACGAAGTTGCGTCGTAACGGTGATTTGATTTCGATGGGAAAAATGGTGTGAAGTAAATTCCATTAGCACCTAAATCAATTACGTGATCTAGGTGTGCTGTGATTCCTTCGAAGTCGCCACCGAAAAGTTCGATACCGGTAGTTGGGCCGTGGCCATGTGGCAACGCATTCCATGCCATTGGCAGCGCCCATTCAGGTGCTGGGCGTTCTACGCCTTTAGCAAAACGATCTGGGAAAATTTGGTAGAAAACTGAACTCTTAAGCCAAGTTGTCGTGCGTGGACGAGCGATGATTCGGAAATCTTCATTGGTGTGAACATCGTGGCCAAATAAACCTGAAGCGTTTAACCATTCATATTTGCCGGCGCGCGTAAAAAGAAAACGATATTGAACGTCGAAGTTCTTAACTGGAATCTTGGCTGACCACCAGGACTCAACTTCGCCATCGCTCTCTTTGGTCAGCTTGGCAACTGTTGACTCGCTATCCATGTAATAACGAACTAGCCCGATATCGAACGTGTAGGTGTTTGGTACGCGCACTCGAAGCGTTACTTCAGAGCCTATTTTTGGCGCATCCGAACTTACATAAAGTTCGCTTCCGTCATGGTGAGGTTTTAGATGGGCATCGTTGAAGGAATTGTTGAAGGTCATTTCTTCCCCTTGTGTTTCGCGGTATCTGGCAGGTTGAGCCTAAAAGTACCTGTTTGCCAGCGCTTTTTTCCTCTTAAAAAGGTGCGCTGGTCAGGCTCTAATTGTGACTGTACGGCCGCCATGTAACAGCCTTTAATTACAACGATTTCGATACAAATCCCGTTATGGCTAGAACCGCCGAATAACGGCTAATAAACTCTGGCTAATCCCTAACGGGTTTGATCATCCCTCTAAGAAGTTAGAAAGGCAAACAATGATTCTACGTAAGCGTAGCCTTGCAACTGCAGCAGTTCTTGCTGTAGCAGTTTCAGGTGCAATTGTTGCTCCTTCAACCGCAGCAGTAACAGCCGCCAACACAGTAACAATTTGGGTAGGCGTTGCAGATGCAACTAAGGACCAACAGACTCCAATTATTAAGACTTGGGCAAAGACCCAAGGCATCACAGTCAACGTTGTTTACAACAAGGGCCGTGCAGATTTCATTAAGGCTGTTCCAGAAGGAAAAGGCCCAGACCTAATGGTTGGCGCACATGACTGGACAGGTCAGCTTGTATCTTCAGGAACAGTTGCTCCAATCGTGGTTGGTTCACTTGGTACAAAGTTCTCTAAGGAAATGAAGTCAGGTTTCACTGTTGGTGGCAAGCTTTACGGAATGCCTATCTACACTGAAAACATCGCACTTGTTTACAACAAGAGCAAGGCAAAAGATCCAAAGGGAATGACATGGGAGCAACTACTTGCTTCAGACCGTGGCGTAACACTTCCATTCACACGCGGTGGAACTGGTAACGACCCTTATCACATGTCACCAATTGCAACTTCATTCGGTATCTCAATGTTCACACGTAACAACAGCGGTTGGACAACAACTGTTGGTTACACAGGTTCAGCTGCTGATAAGTATGCTGCTTGGTTAGCTACAAACGGACCTAAGTTCGTTGACGGTGGCTGGGATCAAATGGTTTGTAATATCCAAAATGGTGGATACGGAATCACCGGTCCATGGATCATGGGATCACTTAAGTCAAAGTCTTCAACTAAGTTGATCATGTCTGATGGATCAAAGAAGGATTGCACAGGCGCAGCTATGACAGCTGACGAAATCGGCGTTGCTTCATTCCCATCAGCTGGTGGAAAAGTTGCACGTCAGTTCTCAGGTCAATACGGATACTGGCAGTCAGTTAAGGTTTCTGGCGCAAAGAACGCAGTTAACGTAGGAAAGGTTCTACGTTTCGTTGGTTCAGCCGGCTTCCAAGGTGAATTCGCAAACATCAAGGGTGCAGAGCGCATCCCTGCAAATGCTGATGCTCTTTCAAAGCTAGATGACAAGCAACTTGCTGCATTCGGTGCTGCTGGTCAAAATGCATATCCAATGCCTTCATACGCATTCATGGATAGCGTTTGGACAAAGATTGGCGCAGCTGAGAAGGCACTTGCTGAAGGAAAGGTTGCTTCAGGCGACATTTCTGGATACATGGACAAGGCAATGAAGGCTCTTCAGAGCACAATTGACGCTGCTTAATTAGCTTCAATTCACTAGAGATAGTGGGTTAGGGGTTCGAGGCCAGCAATGGTTTCGAACCCCTAACTTTTCTAATAAAAAAGTTTTAGAATTAACCATCGCAAGAAATAAGATAATTACTTGAAGGAGCAATCTGCCCATGAGAACGCGAAATAAGAATTTCGAACTTCACTCTGGTGGTACTCCGAGTTTGCGTGGCACGTTAGCCAAAATATTTATTCTGGGCATAGTTGATGCCGGTGTTGGTTTCGTACTAATGATTTTGATCGGCAAAGAAAAATATGGTCTGGCGATATTCTTTGGAATCGTTACAATCGTAGTTAACTGGATCTATTTACGCCGAGGTGGACTTCCAGCCAAGTATTTAACCCCCGGAGTTCTCTTACTTCTCGCTTTTCAAGTTTATGTAGTTATTTTCAGTGGATACATTTCATTTACCAACTATGGCGATGCACATAATGGCAGTTATACCGAAGCGCTAGATGCAATTCAGCAAGCGGCAGTTGAGCCAATTGAAGGAGCATCCGAATACGAAATTAAGGTTGTGCGTTCAGAAGATGGGGCTGTGCAATTCCTGGCCTTTGATTTAGCCACCAACAAGATATTTATGGGTGGTGAGAATTATTCAAAGCATCCTTGGCGTGAGATAACTGCAGCCGATGGTTTAGTCACTGATGAATCGGGCTATCCAGCCTCACTTGAGGGAGTTACGTTTTTAACAGATGATGAAATCACGGAAATCGATCCTGGTGTAACTACTCTAAAGATTCCACTCGGGCCAGATCTAAGTAAAGATGGCTTTTTAGCCACAGCTGATGCTTTCTTCGCTCAGCAAAATCGCTTCTCATATACATACGATGAGAAGACCCGAGTCATGACTCGAGTAAGTGATAACAAAGAATTTATTGCCGACGATACGGTCGGATACTTCAAGAACGCTGATGATGGCGAACTTCTGAGCGGTATTGGCTGGCAAGTTCGAGTTGGCTGGGACAACTACAAGAAGATCTTTAGTGACAAAGACTTGCGTGGCCCACTGGGCGGAATTCTCTTGTGGACTTTCATGTTTGCCTTTGGCTCTGTATTTTCGACTTTCGTAGTTGGACTTGCCCTTGCGCTTATGTTTAATGATCAGCGAATTCGCGGGCTGCGAATTTATCGAGCTATTTTCATCTTGCCTTATGCATTCCCGGCATTTTTATCGGCCTATGTTTGGCGAGGTCTGCTAAATACTGAAAATGGTTTTATTAACACCACGATCTTGGGCTTTATGGGCGACAATAAAATTCAGTGGTTTGAGCAACAAGGAGCTGCGCGAGCGGCAGTTCTACTTGTTAACTTATGGCTGGGCTTCCCATACATGTTCTTAATCTGTACTGGCGCGCTTCAAGCAATTCCAAATGACTTAACTGAAGCGGCAAGTATCGATGGTGCCTCACCATGGAAGATTGTTAGGTTAATTAAGTTGCCACTGCTATTGGTTTCACTAGCACCACTTTTGATTGCTTCGTTTGCTTATAATTTCAATAACTTTGGCGCCATTTATCTGCTTACAGGTGGTGGTCCATTCTTGGATCCAACCCTCAAAGTAGAAGCTGGCGCCACCGATATCTTGATTACTTTCGTTTACCGAATCGCATTTAGCCGTTCAGTGGGAGCTGATTACGGTTTAGCGAGTGCTTTCTCGGTACTTATCTTCTTGCTCATCGGTTCAATTTCCTACTTTAGCTTTAAACGTACTCGCGGACTTGAGGAGCTAACCCAATGACCACCATTACAGCTAAGCCTTTAAAGCACGGTAAAGCAAAGCGTGGCGGAATTATTCGCTGGTTCAGACAAGTAGGTTGGAAACACCTAATTGGTCTATTTTTTATCGCTTTTTCTACTTTCCCATTGCTTTATATTCTCTCCACTTCTCTCACTAAAGCAGGAAATATTGAGAACTACACTTTGTTCCGACAATTCTATTTAGGAAATTACACAGACTTATTAAAGTCATCGGATTATCCATTTGTTATTTGGATGAAGAACACGCTGATACTTGCTGGTACAACTGGAGTCATTAGCGTATTTATAAGTGCGCTAGCAGCATTTGCTTTCTCTCGTTTACGTTTCAGAGGTCGTCGCGCTGGTTTGGGATCCCTGATTTTAATTCAGATGTTCCCGTCAATTCTTGGTTTAGTTGCTGTTTATGGAATCTTGAGCAAGTTAACTGACTATGTTCCGGCCATTGGCCTTGGAACTAAAGCTGGTTTGATTTTGATTTATCTAGGTGGCTCACTTGGTGGTGGAACCTACTTAATGTACGGCTTCTTTAATACGATTCCGAAGGAACTCGATGAGGCAGCAAAAATTGATGGTGCAACACATACGCAAATCTTCTTCAAGATTATCTTGCGTTTAGTTGCTCCAGTTCTCGCAGTTATGGCGCTGCTTTCATTCATCGGAACTTTCGGTGATTATGTTTTGGCCTCAATTGTTTTCAATACAAATGAGCAATACACGGTCGCCGTTGGATTGCAGTTACTGCTAGCTGATCCATGGACCAAGAACTGGGCCATGTTTGCAGCAGGTGCGGTTATGTCATCATTACCAATTGTGATTCTCTTCGTGTCGCTGCAGAAGTACATCACCAATGGTCTAACTGGCGGCGCAGTAAAGGGTTAAGCCTGTAACCAGACTGTTGTTTCACCCGGCACTTGGCTACCAACTAATGGTTGGCTGCTAAGTAAAACTTTGCCTTTCGGAAGTTTTACTGGTGATTTTCCAAAGTTAGTAAATGATTGCCAACCATTTGGTCGCGCAAAGTGCAAAACGCAGCGATTCCAATTGAAGATGAAGTTAATCTCTTCGGCACATTGCAACCCTCGGCGCATAGCAATTGCTGTGCGGTAAAGATTAAGCACTGAATTAGCATCTGCTTCATTTGCTTCAACTGAATATTTCCCAAAATCAGCTGGCATTGGTAAGTGCGAGCCGCCGGGGCCAAAACCAAATGAGGATCCTGTAGTAGTCCAAGGCAATGGAATACGGCAGCCATCGCGACTGCGAGCTTTGCCTGGGTTTCTAAACCATTGTGGGTCTTGCATTGCTTCGCGAGGAGTATCGGCTACTTCAAATAGGCCGATTTCTTCACCTTGATAAAGATAGGTGGAGCCAGGCAGCGCCAGAATTAACATGGTTGAAGCGCGAGCACGATCAATGCCTTGCTTGGCATCAAGCGGGGCTGATTTTCCCTCTGAGATATACCACTTAACTAAATCTGTTTTATCTGGCAATCCGTAACGAGTTGGGTGACGCACAACGTCATGATTAGAAAGTACCCAAGTATTTGAAGAGCCAGATTTATCGGCACGCTTCATGCTGTTACTAATTAAATGCTTAAAACGCTTGGTATTCCAATCAGCATGCAATAAATCAAAGTTAAATGCTTGACCTAGTGTTTCTTCACTTGCATAGGCACCAAGTCGATGTGCTGGTGCACTTGCTTCAGCAACTGCCACACGAGGTGGGTCATATTCATTAAATACTTTGCGCCACTCGCGATAAATCTCGTGCACTTCATCGCGATCAAAGAGTGGATCACTACCGTCGGGCTTAGTTGGATCAATATCCATGGTGTCGCGCGCCGGTAAGCCATCAGAAAAGTCTTTTGTTAACGCGTGCGCCACATCGATACGGAAACCATCGACGCCGCGATCTGACCAGAAGCGCAAAGTTTTAATAAAGTCATCGCGAACTTCTTGGTTATCCCAATTGAAATCTGGTTGTTCTGGTGCGAATAAGTGCAGATACCACTGCCCTGGTGTGCCATCTGGTTCAGTAACGCGAGTCCAACCCGTTGGGCCGAAGTGGCTAACTAATTCAGAAGGGCGGATATCGCCGTTCTCGCCTAAACCATCGTGGAAGATATAGCGATCGCGTTCTGGCGAACCGCGGCCAGCTTTTAGTGCAGCCTGGAACCACTCATGCTGATCTGATGAGTGGTTTGGAACGATATCTACAAATACTCGAATTCCAACTTTATGTAGCTCTTCAATTAATTTATCGAACTCTTGCAAAGTTCCAATGCGTGGGTCAACATTGCGGTAATCAGCAACGTCATAACCGCCATCGGCTAGCTCAGATGGATAAAACGGGCTGAGCCAAACTGCATCAATACTCAATGATTTTAAGTATGGAACCCGATCGATCATGCCGGCCAAATCACCGATGCCATCGCCATTTAAATCAGCGAAGCTGCGTGGGTAGATTTGATAAACGACAGCTTGACGCCACCATTTTTTGTCACCAGCGATGAATTTATAATCAGCCATAATCTGCAAAGGCTAACAGAGACGGTGAGACTATTTGGCCTTTACCATGCGTTGCAGAGTTGGTAACAAAACAGTTATCCATTTACGGTAACCGTTTTCATTTAAATGTAACTTTAAAGTTGGCTCATCGGGCAATACAAACTGATCTGCCAGAGATAACCCATCAGGGGCGACGAAATGTGCCCATAAATCAATAAACTCGAGATCGCTTTGCTTATTTGACTTGATGTAATCATTAGCTTCAATTACTCGGTTGCGCAGATCCACGCCTGAGTCCTCGATGCCTCGGGGCAGGATCGTATGCAGAAGAATTTGGGCTTCGGGTAATTGCAGTTTAAACTCTTCAACTATCGCTAAGACGCGTGCGCCAACATCGGCACCTTCACGATTTAACAAAGTATTTCCAAAATCATTAGTGCCAATTAAAATTGAAACAATATCGGGTTTAGATTTTGTAATTCTTGGAATCATTTCAAGCAAGGCATCGGTGGAATCACCTGACACTGCAAAGTTCTCAACTTCAGCAAAATCAATTGCTTCAGCCCAATTGCCAGATGCAGTGATGCTGTCGCCAGCGAATGCGATTCTCAATGTACGGATTAGTTCAACTAATTTCTTAGCTGTGAATCATTCCGACGGTTTCATCCCAACCAGCAACATCCTCTGGGCGGCGAGCTGCCTTGCCAACATATCGAGCAGATGGACGAATTAAACGACCAGTGCGCTTCTGCTCAAGGATGTGTGCTGACCAGCCTGCAGTGCGTGCAGCGGTAAACATTGAAGTAAATAGCGGTGCTGGAACTTCAGCAAAGTCGAGAATGATTGCTGCCCAGAACTCAACGTTGGTTTCTAGAACGCGATCTGGTTGACGCTCACGAAGTTCCTTAAGCGCTGCTTTCTCAAGAGCTTCGGCAACTTCGTAACGTGGTGCATTAAGTTCTTTTGCCGTACGACGTAATGTGCGAGCACGTGGATCTTCGGCGCGATAAACACGGTGACCAAATCCCATCAAGCGCTCTTTGCGATCAAGTAATCCCTTTACATAAGTTTCGGCGTTACCTGCTTTTTCAACATCTTCAATCATTGTCAGTACGCGAGCTGGTGCACCACCATGTAGTGGGCCTGACATCGCACCGATTGCACCTGAAATTGCTGCTGCAACATCGGCACCAGTTGATGCAATAACGCGAGAAGTAAATGTTGATGCATTCATTCCGTGTTCTGCTGCTGAAACAAAGTAAGCGTCAATTGCACGAACATGTAGTGGGTCAGGCTCTCCGCGCCAACGAATCATCATTCGCTCAACAACAGTATGCGCTTTATCAATTTCAGATTCTGGAACTGCTGGAGCAACAATTCCGCGAGCTGCCTGCGCCAAATAAGAAAGCACCATCACTGATGTACGCGCTAAGTTACTGCGAGCTTCTTCATCAGAAATATCTAGAAGTGGCTTGAATCCCCAAGCTGGTGCCAACATTGCAATTGCTGATTGCACATCTACACGCACATCACCTGAGTGAACTGGAAGTGGGAATGGCTCTGCGTTCGGTAGACCTGGGTTGAATAGATCATCAACTAAAAGGCCCCATACGTTTCCGAAAGTTACGCGACCAACTAGGTCATCGATATCAACGCCGCGGTAACGAAGCGCGCTACCTTCTTTATCGGGTTCGGCAATCTCTGATTCGAATGCGATTACACCTTCAAGACCTGGCTTGAAATCATCAGACATGTTGAACTCCTCATGGACTGGGGCCGCTTTGCGAACCACGCTTATGGGGTAATTCTGCCCCTTAGGCGGGGGTGCTTTCTACCAAGTGGGCTAAAGATGCTTACTTGAGGAAAGTGACGTTAGATACAGCTATGGACAATTCATTAACCCGGGCCGAAATTTCAGCTATGCGCCGTTCATATGGCGAGGCCGGATTAGAGACTTTGCCAGCCGACCCGTTCGAAGCGTTTATGACCTGGCTGACTGAAGCTCGTGCCAATCCAGTAATTGTCGAAGCGAATGCCATGGTCCTTTCAACTCTCGGTGGCGATGGCGACATTTCTACGCGCACGGTTTTGTTAAAAGATGTTTCCGAAGGTGGCTTTACTTTCTTTACCAATTATTCATCACGTAAAAGCCATGCGATGGAAATTAATCCGCAAGTAACTTTGCTCTTTCCTTGGTATCCAATGGAAAGACAAGTTTCAATTAGTGGAACTGCTGAAAAAATTGCGCAATCTGAATCGGCTGAATATTTTGCAACCCGACCTTGGGCTAGCCAGATTGGTGCTTGGGCCAGCCATCAATCAGCTCCGCTTGCTTCACGCGAAGAATTGGAGCAACGTTGGCAAGGTGCTGCTGAAAAATGGCCTGAAGGTACAGAGGTTCCGCTGCCTACGAATTGGGGTGGCTATCGCGTGATGCCTAAGAACATTGAATTTTGGCAAGGCCGTTACTCACGATTGCACGATCGATTGCGTTATGAGTTAGATGCCACAACAAATAATTGGGCGTTAAACCGCTACTACCCTTAGGCTATGCCGGTGAGCGAAATTAAAATACCTGCAGATATCAAGCCCGTTGATGGTCGTTTTGGTTGCGGTCCTTCAAAAATTCGTCCAGCCACGCTAGATGCACTAGTTGCTAGTGGCACGAAAATTTTAGGAACTTCGCACCGACAGAAGCCGGTTAAGAACGTAGTTAAGAATGTGCGCGAAGGTCTCTCTTCGCTATTCGCTCTTCCTGAAGGTTATGAAGTTGTTCTTGGCAATGGTGGATCAACTGCGTTTTGGGATATTGCTACCTTCGGATTAATCGAAGAGCGTTCACAACACTTAGTTTTCGGTGAGTTCTCATCTAAGTTTGCTGCAGCCGCTAAAGAGGCGCCATTCCTAGGCGAACCAACTGTCATTAAAGCCGAGCCAGGTTCGCATCCAGTAAATGTTGCCGAAGCAGGTATCGATGTTTACGCGCAGACTCATAACGAAACTAGCACAGGCGTTTCAATGCCAATCCTTCGTCCAGCCGGCACTGATGGCGCACTGGTATTAGTTGATGCAACTAGCGCAGCCGGTGGCTTAACTGTTGATGCTAAAGAATTCGATACTTATTACTTTGCCCCGCAGAAATCATTTGCTTCTGACGGTGGCCTCTGGATTGCACTAATGAGCCCGGCTGCAATCGCGCGGGCAGAAAAAATCAAAGCAAGCGGCCGTTGGGTGCCAGCTTTCTTTGATCTCGGAATTGCAATCGAAAATTCACGTTTAGATCAGACTTACAACACTCCTGCGTTAGTTACTTTGATGATGCTGGCCGATCAAGTTAATTGGATGAATGAAAATGGTGGCTTGAGTTTTGCTGCCGGTCGAAGCGCTGAATCAGCGACTCACATATATGATTGGGCCGAGAAAACTTCTTACACAACTCCATTTGTCACAGACCCAGCAATGCGCTCAAAAGTTGTGGCAACGATTAACTTCGATGAATCTATCGATGCGATGGCAGTTGCTGCAGCCCTTCGCGCAAATGGAATTGTTGATACCGAGCCTTATCGCAAGTTGGGTAAAAACCAATTACGTGTTGGCATGTTCCCAGCCATTGATCCAAGTGATGTTAAAGCTTTGACTGCTTGTATCGATTATGTTGTAGCAGCTCTTTAAGATGGCATTTCAGCGCGATCGCGTTTTCTGGACAATCTCGGCACAAATCGCCCTCGTTAATTTCTATCTTGGCGGATTCGGGCCAGCCCAACCACTTCTTCGCGAAGATCAAGGCACTTCATTAACAGTTGCTGGATTGCACGGCACTGCAATGGGAGTTGCCTCAATAATTGCTGGTGCGCTTAATTCACGCGTTGTACATAGATTTGGTCGTTCTCGCGCTGCTTGGTTAGGTCTTGGTTTATTCGCACTCGGCATCGTGATGTTTGTTTACTGCCCACCAGTTCAATTAACTCTATTGGCAACACTTTTGGGTGGCATTGGTACCTCATTTGTTATTAACAATATGGTTACCGGAATTTCACATCACTACAAAGAAGATGCAGCGATTGCACTACCGCAATCAAACTCAATTGGTTCTGCTGGTTATGTAGCTGGAACTTTATTTGTGGGAACCCTAGCTGGAACTTCAATTAGTTGGCGTTATGGCTTGTTGCTTGCGGCCCCGCTCTCCTTGATTTTGTATTTAGTTGGCCGTGAAAAGGATGCCGAAGAACATGTACCCGATGTTGAAGGTCCACAACGTGGCAAGTTATCGCCACAATTTTGGTGGGCCTGGATCGGTTTTGTTGCCTGTATCTCTAGTGAATTCGCAACCACCTTCTGGGCAGCTGCTCTGTTGCGCGAACGCGTTGGTTCAACTGCCGCGATCAGCACTGTTTGCATTGTGGCCCTTGGAACCGGCATGGGTATTGGGCGTTGGTTTGGCGGCCCAGTACTTAAGCGCTACAAACTAGATCATCAACTGCAGATAACTATCGGTACCCAATTCATTGGTTTTGCAATCTTTTGGTTCTCGCACAACTTGCTGCTCTCATTATTCTCGCTATTTACTATGGGTCTCGGAATCTCGATGCAATTTGCTTTGGCATCTATCCGCTTGATCGGCTTAAGCGATAATCGACCAGACTTGGCGATCGGCAAGAGTTCATTGGCGGCTGGTTTAGCTATCGGTGGCGCACCATTCTTGCTGGGAGTTCTTGGAGATTCCTTGGGCATTAGCCGTGCCTACATCATGGTGCCGGTGCTTATAGCAATTGCGATGATCATCATTGTAAAAGTTCCATCTCATGACGATACGAATATAATTAAGTCATGAGTTATAAAACCCGCCGAATAGTAACTTTGGTAATTCTATTTGGGCTTTTAGGAATGGTGCTTTTAAGCGGTCTTTAATACCGCAGCAATTGAAATATCTGCTGGCACCGCAATACGGTCTTTGAATTTCAACCAAATAGCAGTTGGGGCAAAAATTGTCATAAGTGCGCAAAGCACAATAGTTCGTCGAATTCCAAAGGCTTCGGAGAAGAGGCCAAGGATTGGAGTTACCAGTGGTGCTCCCCCAAGTAATACGAATTGATAAATCCCTAATATCCGACCGCGCACTGCGCTATCAGAATTTGTCTGCACGGTTGAATTAGATGCGATCAAGGTTGTTAATGCGCCAGCTCCAGCGATTGGAAGCATGATCATATAGGTGAGAAAAGTTGGCATAAATGCAATTATGAAGATCGATATTCCAAAAGTGATAGAGCTGGCAATCACAAATTTAGTAGAGCGATACTTCTCAATTCTCGGTGAAAAGAGCGCGGCACTTAGGGAGCCAATTGCAATTACGGTTCCCATTAACCCAAATGAGGTAACACCTTTATCAAATACCTTGGTCGCCATTAGGGCATTGAATAATTGAAAGTTAAGCCCAAAAGTTGTCACAAAGAAAACAACCGACATAACTACAAATAAGTCGGGGCGTGCCATAACGTATCTAAAGCCTTCGCGAATTGTGGTTGGTCCGGCTACTCGTGGCTCGCGAAATAGTTCGGCTTCACGAATATTTGCCATCACAATAATGACCAACACATAAGTGAATGCATTAATTAAGAATGATGGGCCAGTTCCAAAAGCGGCGATCATTAAGCCTGATAACGCGGGGCCAACTAATCTTCCAAAATTGAAATTTGCTGAGTTCAAACTAACCGCATTCGGTAAGTCAACACCGCCCACCATTTCGGAGGTAAAACTTTGTCGAACGGGTTTATCGATTGCATCCGCTATTCCGAGAGCAAAAGCTAGCGCCATAACATGCCAAATTTGCACATTATTGGTCACTACAAGAATTCCAAGTATTAACGAAGTTAATCCAGCGGCAACGTTGGTTGCGATTAAAACTTTACGTTTATTAAAACGATCAGCTAAGGCCCCACCAGGCAAACTAAAAAACCAGACTGGAGCGAATTGCAGCGCAGTTACTATGCCCAAATAGAATCCACTATTAGTTAACTCTAAAACTAACCAATCTTGTGCAAGGCGTTGAACCCAGCCCCCAATATTCGAAGCTGCATTGGCTGGATATAAAATTCGGTAATTACGGTGTCGAAAAGCGCGCCAGTTACCATCGCTCTTGACTGCAAAACGCATTACTCTGCTCTCATGTCAGATCAAAATTTAGATCGAAAAGTTCGAACAGTGGTAATTCTAGTGACTATTGGAACTATTGCGTGGCTTATTGCCGGAATAGTTGCGCTTGTAATCGAAACAGATACCAAAATTATTTGGACTTGTGTTTTTGGTGCAGCACTTGGAGCAACTGGCGTGCGATATTCAATTCGTCGCGCAAAGCGCAGCGGAATTTAAGCTTCGAGTTGTCCAGCAATACCGCGCAATACGCGACCTAGACGTTCGGCTTCGGCAGCAGTTGGACGACGGCCATGGCGTAAACCATTTCCGACCTTGTCTAACATCTTGATCGAATCTTCAATAATTGCCGCTAAATCATCGGGATTAATACGATTGTTTTCAGCTAATGAAGGTGGCGCATCAATGATTACAACAGAGAGTGCTTGTGGACCACGACGACTATCAGCAACGCCAAACTCAAGTTTGGTACCTGGCTTAACTGTTGTTACTCCAGCTGGAAGTGAAGAAGCGGCTAGATAAACATCTTCGCCTTCATCGGATGCTATGAAACCGAAACCTTTTTCCAGGCTGAACCATTTAACGCGGCCTGATGGCATTTGGGGTCTCCTTCAACGCTAAATAAATTTGAGTTTTCGAACTCTGGTAATCGTTTAGCCGCGGTTGCGGACAGGGCGCTAGTTTATCGCACTTAACTTGAGGCGTGAAGTGCGATTGTTCGCTTAGAAACCTTTAAAAAGTAGCTTCAGAATGAGCGCCACAGCCGTGTGTGGCCGAAACTACGCGGCCATCTTCAGGTGAGATCGCATTAGCGCAAGCACCAAAAGCGCTGCGCATTGAACCAGCAATTGGAATAAAGAAACCACATGAATTACATGGCTTAGGTGCCATCTGCGCCATTGGCGAATTCGGCCCACGTTCACCTTCGGACCAACGCTTTGCTGCTTGGTCGCGACCCTCGATCGATAGAACGCGAGTGCGACCTAAACCTAATTCAAATGCTAAACCTGGATCTAATTCTTCATCGCCCGGCAATGCAGCCTCACCAGTTGTTAAGCGAGTGTCATCAAGGGATGAAGGAACGATGTCGCCAACACCAACATCACCTGGCTGTAAACGATCACGATATGGAATCCACTTTGGTGGAACCAACGCATCGGGGCCAGGTAAAACAACTACATCACAAAGTGTGGCAGTTGAATCACCATCAACTTTAGAAACTGTTACTGCCCAGCGCCATCCGCGATAGCCACTTAAGTTCGCTTCGAATAAGTAAGTTGCAATGCGATCTTCGTCATCAAAATCAACATTGACAAAGTCGCCAACTAACTTGGCATCGCCAGCATCTTCAACTGCAGCAGCGAGTGCTAAATCGCGGGCATCCCATTTACTCATGGGTTAAGAGTAAAGCAGAACGCCGCTCTCGAGGTAATCGAGAACGGCGCTTGCCTATTTAATAGGTATTCGTGCGTGATTAGTGAGCCTTAGAAGTCCATATCTCCGCCGCCTTGCTGTACCGGCGCTGGATTCTTCTCTGGCTTATCTGTAATCACTGCTTCAGTTGTAATGAATAGTGCGGCGATTGATGCTGCATTTTGAAGTGCAGAACGAGTTACCTTAGCTGGATCGATGATGCCAGCTTTGATCATGTCAACGTATTCACCAGTTGCAGCGTTTAAACCATGTCCGGCAGTTAAGTGACGAACTTTCTCAACGATTACGCCACCTTCTAGACCGGCATTAATTGCGATCTGCTTTAGTGGAGCCTCGATTGAAAGTTCAACAATCTTGGCACCGGTTGCTTCGTCGCCTTCTAATTTCAACTTAGCAAATACTGCATGTCCTGCTTGAAGCAGTGCAACGCCACCACCGGCAACGATGCCTTCTTCAACTGCAGCCTTTGCGTTACGTACTGCATCTTCAATGCGGTGCTTGCGCTCTTTAAGTTCAACTTCAGTAGCTGCGCCTGCCTTAATTACAGCAACGCCACCAGCTAACTTCGCTAGACGCTCTTGTAGCTTTTCGCGATCGTAATCTGAATCGCTCTTTTCGATCTCGGCACGAATTTGATTTACGCGGCCCTTGATCTGATCAGCATCTCCGCCACCTTCAACGATGGTGGTTTCTTCCTTGCTGATAACTACTTTGCGAGCTTTTCCAAGAAGTTCTAGACCAGCTTGATCAAGCTTTAGGCCAACTTCTTCAGAGATAACAGTTGCACCGGTAAGAATTGCAATATCTTGCAACATCGCCTTACGACGATCACCAAAACCTGGTGCCTTTACTGCAGCAGCACGGAAAATTCCGCGAATCTTGTTAACTACAAGTGTCGCAAGTGCTTCGCCTTCGACATCTTCAGCGATGATCGCAAGTGGCTTACCTGACTGCATTACCTTTTCTAGAATTGGTAGCAAGTCTTTAATGTTAGAAATCTTTGAGTTAACTAGAAGAATGTAGGCATCTTCTAGAACAACTTCCATGCGATCTTGATCGGTTACGAAGTAAGGTGAGATGTAACCCTTATCAAAACGCATACCTTCGGTTAGTTCTAGTTCGAGACCAAAAGTATTTGATTCTTCAACTGTGATCACGCCTTCTTTGCCGACCTTATCCATTGCTTCGGCGATCATTTCACCGATAGTTGAATCAGCGGCGGAAATAGATGCAGTAGCTGCGATCTGTTCTTTTGAATCTACGCTCTTTGCCATCGATAGAAGTTCGGCAACGATTGCATCGACTGCTTTTTCAATTCCGCGCTTTAGCGCCATTGGATTTGAACCAGCTGCAACGTTACGTAGACCTTCGCGCACAAGTGCTTGAGCAAGCACGGTCGCAGTTGTTGTTCCGTCGCCGGCAACATCATCAGTCTTCTTAGCAACTTCCTTAACTAGCTCGGCGCCAATCTTTTCCCATGGATCATCTAGTTCGATCTCTTTGGCGATGGAAACACCATCGTTGGTAATTGTTGGGGCGCCCCACTTCTTCTCGAGGACGACGTTACGTCCGCGAGGTCCGAGCGTAACTTTTACGGCATCGGCGAGCACGTTCATTCCGCGCTCTAGCCCGCGACGGGCTTCTTCGTTAAAGGCAATCTGCTTGGCCATGGTCTTGCTCCTTCGTGCTCATTAATCATTTGTTGAACTTTGAATAACTTTGAAAAACTGGGGCGTTTTATCACTCACACCCCTCGAGTGCTAACGCCAAATCTACGCAGATTATTTCGCCCGCGCAAAACGAGGCCAGGGGCTGAAATCAGGTTGGATTGAGCGCTTTAGAAGGCTTTGATTGGGTTTAGCGGGCTGAACGAGCCTGTGTGCGGGCCTCTCGGAGGCGGCGCAGGCGCTTAACTAGCATCGACGAGGCAGCCAAGGCGTCTTCGCGGTCGATCAAATCATTTAGTAGGCGGTAATACTTAGGCGCATCCATATCGAAGAGTTCCTTAATTGAAGACTCTTTGGCGCCGGCATAACGCCACCAATTTCGTTCGAATTCGAGGATCGCCATTTCAAGATCGGTCAGATTTACCGAGACCGAGAGCTGTTCTTGTGCGGACATGAGGGCAATCTTACTTAACACATGCGTAAAAGTGTGGGAACTTCAAGTGATTTATAACCGCTGCAAAATCAGATCAATGTCGCTGAATTTCGTCCACGGGTTGACTATGGCAAATCGCAAAATTGGTTGACCATTGTGTGATGAAGGTGGAATAAATCCAACTTGTTCAGTTAATAGTTCATCACTCCACTTTTGATAATCTGAATCAGTCCAACCAGTGCGAGTAAATGCCACAATTGAAAGTTCTGGTTCGCAAAGTAATTTTAAATTTGGATGTTCGCTAACTTTTTGCGCCGCATACTTTGCAACTTTAAGTGATTGTTCCATCGCTTCTGAATACGCATCGGTTCCATATGCAGCGAGAGAAAACCAAAAAGGTAAACCACGTGTGCGACGCGTTAACTGAATTGCGTAGTCCGACGGATTCCAATTTCCATCATGCAGCGTATCTAGATACGAAGCATGTTGAGTATGAACTTCGCGAGCTAATTCAGGTGCGCGATAAATTAATGCGCATGCATCGTACGGCGCAAATAACCATTTATGCGGATCAACAATTAAGGAATCTGCATTTTCAATGCCATCGAACTTTGAGCGAACTGATAGCGCACATAAGGCAGCTAAACCATACGCACCATCGACATGGAACCAGATCTGACGAGCTTTTGCAGCAGCACCGATTCCGGCTAAATCATCAATAATGCCTAAATTTGTTGTTCCAGCTGTGGCAACTACTGCAAATACCCGACGACCACTTTGTCGGTGCAGCGCATCTATTTCTTTAGCAACTGTGTCGCCTTGCAATTTACCGTTTTCATCAACTGAAATCTTTAAAACATCGACATCCATAACCTGAGCAGCCGATGCGATAGATGAATGTGCCTGTTCGCTACAAGCAATTATCCAGCGAGTTGTGTCTGGATACTGCTTACGTGCTTGTGCCCGTGCCACAACTAACGCCGAAAGATTTCCTACGGTGCCGCCCTGTACAAAAACTCCCCCGGAACTTTGAGGCAAACCTGCTAAATCAGCGATCCAGCGAAGTGCTTGATTCTCTGCAAATACCGCGCCCGCACCTTCTTGCCATGAACCGCCATAGAGGGCGCTCGCACCAACTACTAAATCAAAGAGGTTTGCATATTCACTTGGCGCAGATGGAATGAAAGCTAAATTGCGGGGATGGTCGGTTGAAATACAAGCCTTTGCCAATACAGATGTGAAAACATCAAGTGCTTCTTTGCCGCCAAGACCTTTTGCGGTAATTGTGTTTCCGACTTGAGCAAAAAGTTCGGCTTCAGATAACGGACCATCTAATGGTGGGTCACTCTTTAGTCGCTCGAGACTGTAAGCCAACACTTCATTGGCTAACGCTTCGACTTCAGGAGTGAACTCATGCATAACGAGAGTCTGCCACTAATTGAGAAATTTAGTTAACGAATATTGCGCTGAGTCTTCTTAACAATGTTGCGCAACATGGTTGGAAACACAAAGGTGTGAAACGGCAGTACGGAATACCAATACAACTGGCCGCCTAAACCGCGTGGTGAAAATGTAGCCTCTTGAATTATTCGAGTTTTTCCATTTTCTTCAGATACTCGGAATTCCAGCCAAGCTTTGCCTGGTAAAACCATTTCGGCATAGAGGCGCAAAACAGATTCCCGTTCAATTCGCTCAACGCGCCAGAAATCTAAACTGTCGCCAACACGTAAATGATCTGGGTCTCTTCGGCCGCGACGTAATCCGACGCCACCAAACATGCGATCTAATAAACCTCGAGTCCACCAGAGGAAATCTGAACCGTACCAACCATGTTGGCCACCGATACCTTCAATAGTTTTCCAGATATCAGCTAATGGAATATCAGTTGTTGCTTCGCGGGAATCTTTAAGAATCATTTCGCCCGCCCAATCTGGGTCTCCTTGAGCTTTCTGCCAAGGCGCAGTCGGGTATGACGCATCGGACCATCGGGTTTCTACTTGGCCATCACTGGTTCTGGAAAGTGCCAAAGTGATTGCACTCTCTACATTTAGCAAACCTTCGGCAGGTTTCGGAATCAAGCTATCGATACTCTTCTTTGGATCTGCCACGACTTCATTGATCAACGAACCAACAAGTGGTCTGGCTAGTGCGGTCGGAACTGGTGTTACTAGCCCAATCCATAAACTTGATAGTTCTGGTGTTAGCACCGGAACTTTAATTATCCACCGCCGTGGCAGACCAGATAGTTTGGCAAACTTTTGCATCATGTCAGCGTAGGAAAGTATCTCGGGGCCACCGATATCAAAAACTTGATTTACTGGTGTCTCAAGAAGTGCGGTGCTGCGCAAATAATGAAGAACATCTCTAATTGCAATTGGGTGAGTCAGATTAGAAACCCACTTCGGCGTCGTCATGATTGGTAAGCGGTGAGTTAAGTGACGCAACATTTCAAAGGACGCCGAACCTGAGCCAATAATGATTCCGGCGCGTAGTTCTAAAACTGGCACAGTCCCAGAAGCTAATTCAGCACCTGCTTGAACTCGAGAAGCTAAATGTTGGCTAGATTTTTTATCATTCGCGATTCCACCCAGATAAACAATTTGCGAAACTCCAGCAGCCTGGGCCGCTGTGGCAAATCCGCGAGCCATAACTGCTTCGATGTCATCAAAATTCTTACCCAGATTAATCGAGTGCAATAAATAGTAAGCAGTGTGAATTCCAGTTAGCGCGGCAACTAGATCAGCTTGCGAATTAGCATTACCCTCAACAATTTCCACATGGTTAAACCAAGCTTGACCTTTTATTTTCTCTTTATCGCGTACTAGTACTCGAACATCCAAATCTTCATTCAACAAAGTTCGTACCAAACGACCGCCCACATAGCCAGAAGCACCTGTAACAAGGTACTTGCGGGCTTTGGTCTGCGGTTCCATGTAATAAACAATAGACTTAACCCATAACTTTTGCAGTTTTTGACTTCATTGAAAGGGGAATCACATGGCCAAGCCTCGAGTAGTTATCTTGGGTGCGGGTTTCGGTGGCCTAACTGCTGCCCGCGAATTAGCTGGCAAGGCTGACGTGACCCTGGTCGATCGCCATAATTTCCAGACTTTCTTGCCGTTGCTCTACCAGGTAGCAACTGCTGGACTAGCTGCTGATCATGTGGCTTATCCGGTTCGAAGTGGTCTACGCAAAAGTGATATTAATTTTCGAATGGGTTCACCAATTGAAATTGATCATAAAAACCAAGCCATCAAATTAGATAGTAGCGAAGTTCTTCCTTTTGACCATTTAATTTTTGCACTTGGTTCAGCTACTGCGGATTTCAATATTCCTGGCGTTAGCGAGCATGCGCTAGGCATGAAAAGCATTGCCGATGCAATTAATATTCGCGCCGAAATCATGCGCAGATTCGAAGATCTCTGTCGTTTTGAAGATGAAACCATTCTTTCGTTAACAGTCGTCGGAGGCGGCCCAACTGGCGTTGAGATGGCTGGCGCGTTAGCTGAACTCATTGCGGGGCCGCTTAAGAATGACCACGAGCATGCAGCGAAACACATGAAGATCAATCTGATTGAAGCTGGGCCACGCCTGTTGCCAACTTTCTCACCCAAGTTATCTGACCGCACTAAACGTGATTTAGAAAAAATGGGCGTTCAAGTTTTTCTAAATACAGCTGTGGCAAAAGTTGCGCCACGAAAAATTTCAATAAAAGACGGTTCTGATATCCCTTCTGAAGTAACTATCTGGGCTGCAGGTGTACGCGGAGAGCCAACTGCTGAAGCTTTAAAACTGCCAATGGTTAAATCAAGAATTGATACCACGCCTACTTTGCAGGTCAATCACTACCCAAATATTTGGGCGGTCGGTGACATCGCAGGTTTGACTGATGCGAAAGGAAATCTACTTCCTATGGTTGCACCTGTCGCACTGCAGCAGGGTGCTTGGGCAGCAAAACAGATTCTAAATCTGAGTAACGGTCGCCCAACAGAAGATTTCAAATACCGCGATAAAGGTTCGATGGCGACAATCGGCCGCCATAAGGCAGTTGTCGAAGTTAAAAATCTTAAGCTAACCGGAGTTCCTGCTTGGTTTATCTGGATTTTTCTTCATCTCTTCTACCTTTTGGGTGGACGCAATAAGGTTGGCACAATTGCTGATTGGACCTGGAACTACCTAACTTTTGATCGAGGAAATCGTCACATTATGGATATTGCGTAGCCGAAATTCGCTTATGAAAACTTTAAATGTTTCTGGCTACCCGCTCTGGAGTTTTGAGTGGGCCAATAATGGCGAAGCAGTTCTTTTGTTACATGGCGGCTTGAGCGATACCGATTCTTTTGCAGAAGTAATGGTTGAGCCCCTGCAAGATTCATTTCACTTATTCGCCTACGATCGCGCGGGCCACGGCCGCAGCGCTGATCAACCCGGAAGTTTCTATTTTGATTTTCAACGCGATGAAGCGATTGCGTTCATTACCGAAGTGATTAAGGGCCCAGCGCATTTAGTTGGCTATAGCGATGGTGCGAACATTGCCCTAATGGTTGCTATTGCGCGGCCAGATCTAGTGAAATCAATTGTTTCGATTGCTGCTAACTTCAATGCTGATGGCATTGTAGATTTACCCGAATTTGATCCAGCCGGAATCAGCGATGAATATCGAGCGGAATATGCGCAAATGTCACCTGATGCCCCTGAGACGCTAGATGCGAAGATTGCAAAAATGCATGAAATTTGGAAAGTCGAACCAAATATAGAAGTCACAGAGTTAGCGCAGATAAGTGTGCCGACCTTGGTTTTGGCTGGCGATGATGATGTTGTAAAACACTCACACTCAATCCAACTATACGAAGCATTGCCACTTGGACAATTAGGGATTGTTCCCGCAACTTCGCATGGCTTAGTTAAAGAAAAACCTGAATTAGTAACTGCAATTATCAAAAGTTTCTTGACCAATCAGTCTTACCCAATAACCCGGCAACCGATTCGTCGAACTAACCCAGCTTAATTCTCGATTGGTTCGATCTTGCCAGTTGCAACGTGGTAGATGCCGCCACTCACAATTACATTTTTAGGAATTAACGGAAAAGCGCGAATCCGGGCAAGATCTTGACTTAGCGCAGCGCGTTGATCGACCACGGTATTAAACTCAAGCGAACGAGTATCTACCCCGTGTTGTTCCTCGATCATGGCATGAATAACTTCTTCATCTTCTTGAGCCATGCGGCAATCAGTGTGTGGCATTACCAAAATACGATCAACACCTAGTAAATATGTGGCTAAGACCAAGGTACGAAGCACATCTTGTGTCACTCGAGCTCCAGCATTACGCAAAATTTTAGCGTCACCAGATTTCATGCCAACCACAGAGAGCGGATTAATGCGTGAATCCATGCAAGTAACAATTGCTAAACCACGAGCAGCGCGACCAGTAAGTTCACTGTACTTAAAATTATTTACGTAATCTTCATTAGCACGCCAAAGATCATCAAAGCCATTACTAATTGATTCGCTCATGGCTGTGAGTCTAACAAAAAGGAATTAGATCGGATTTTTAAAATCTGGAGCCCCCCGTCAGGATTGAACTGACGACCTACGCATTACAAGTGCGTTGCTCTACCACTGAGCTAGGGAGGCCTTGACTTACATCACCGCAAGGGTCGTCATTATGGCAGGAGTTTGTAAAATTCAGAAATCGTTAACTATCTACCCAGCAAAACCCCTGTAGATTGCGCCTATGCGACTCGGTGTTCTAGATCTTGGATCGAACACTATTCACCTGCAGGTAGTAGATGCCCACCCCGGGGCGCGACCTAGCCCTACCACTAATCAAAAGGTTGAGCTTCGCTTAACTGATTACCTGAATAAATCTAATGAGATAACCGAGGATGGCATTGCGCTACTGCGCCAAGCGATTTCCGATGCAGTCGATCATGCCCGTGAATTTAAGACCGATGAAATTTTAGCTTTTGCAACATCGGCCATTCGAGATGCTCGAAACGGTGCGCAAATTCTGAATAGCTTAAATGAAGAATTTGGCATCGAGATAAATATTCTCTCTGGTGATGAAGAAGCAACCATGACTTTCTTGGCTGCGCGTCGTTGGTATGGCTGGTCGACTGGTCGACTGTTGGTGATTGATATTGGCGGTGGCTCCCTAGAAATCGGACTTGGTGACGACGAACATCCTGAAGCGACTATTTCATTACCGCTAGGCGCTGCTCGGCTTACTCGAGAATTTTTAGAAAATGATCCTTATACAAATAAGGAAATTAGAACTCTAGAATCAAAAGTACGCGAATTAGTAATTTCTGAACTGCCTGAAGAAATTTTCGAACATGCCGCAGATCAATTTGTGGCAACAAGTAAAACTTTTCGAACCCTTGCTCGATTAGGCGCTCATTGGTTTAAGGGAGATCCAAATGTCTTAGAGCTCAGTGCTCTAATGATGATGATTCCAAAGTTAAGTGAAATGACGAATAAATCTCGTGCAGATCTGCCAGGTGTATCAGCCAGTCGGGCAAAACAAATTACTGCAGGTGCAATTGTTGCGCGGACTGTGATGGAGAGATTGCATGTAACTCAGATTCAAATTTGTCCTTGGGCGCTACGCGAAGGCATTGTTTTGCGCTGGTTAGACTGGATGGAACGCTAAAGCAATTAAACCGCTGGGGCTTCGATCCAGTCGACCGCGACTACTTCGCCATCGCGATGGTGCAGAATAAATGCTTCACCAGGTTGTAGATCTACTTCGATCTTTTTAAAATTCTTTTTGCCGATCAGCTTTTTGACTAATTTAGGCAGAATCGGATTATGGCTACACACAACTACGTTCAGATCGGGCTTTAGAAGGCTCCAAACGTAATCAAGTGGCGCTTCTTTATCTTTTTCATAACGATATTCCGATAAATCTCGTGAGAAAATGGGATTTAACTCAAGTGACTTTGCCATCGGTTCGATCGTCTCAATACAACGCTGCGCATCCGATGTATGAATTTCAGTAATTCCATAATTTTGATAAACAGAGAGCATTCGTTTAGCTTGACGTTGACCTTTGTTATCTAACGGGCGGTCGCCATCGTCGCCTTCCCACTCTTCGCGCTTTAACGCTTTGGCATGACGTAGCAAAACTATTGGTGTGGTGTTTATGCCAAAGCTTTCAAAGAACTTAATAATTTCGCGATCATCATCAACGCTAACTTTTTTCTTGGCATCAGTTACTGAAAGCCAGATAACTTGGTCAACTTCATGGGTATCACTAGGTCCAGTTGATGTGCCGGTCGCACGAGCAGACCAATAACGAACTTCCTTAGGAGTGCCTTCAGCTAAATATTTAGCTGTACCGATCTCAGGGCCTAGGACTGGTTCAAAACCGGTTTCTTCCATCGCTTCGCGAGCGGCGCAAGCTAAGTGAGTTTCACCTGGTTCTACTTTTCCTTTTGGTAGGGACCAATCGTCATATTTTGGGCGATGCACCAAAGCAATTTCAATAGTTTTCTTAGTTACTCGCCAAAGAACGACTCCGGCACCTTGAATTGCTTCACTTTCGCTCATGGTTATCCGTTCTGATACTTCTGCATTAGGAGCTCCTGAATATCTTCGGCGGTCTTATGGCGTTTCCATTTATCATCAATTTGATGCCAGCTGCTCGTGGATGTTGATAGTGAAATATCGAATATTTCTTGGAGCAAATCCTTATGTTGTGACTTATCAACACGCATCAAACTCTCTATTCGTCGATCCAGATTTCGGTGCATTAAATCAGCACTTCCAATCCAGTACTCATCTTCGCCGTCATTAACGAAGTGATAGATCCGAGAATGCTCAAGGAATCTACCTAAGATTGATCGAACGGTTATGTTTTCAGAAAGACCCTTAATGCCAGGCCTAATCGAGGAAATGCCACGAATTACTAAATCAACCTTAACGCCAGCACTTGATGCACGATAAAGCGCTTCCACAAACTCTTCATCTAGCAAAGAATTTAATTTAAATTGAATTCCAGCGGTTTTTCCAGCCTTTGCATTCCTAATTTCGTTCTCGATCTTCTCAAGCAATCCTGATCTCAAGCTGCGAGGCGCAACTAGCAAGCGAGAATAAGAAGAAGATGGGGCTAAGCCAGATAATTGATTAAACAACTTGCTTAGATCTTCAGTTAACGATGGGTCTGCGCTAATAATTCCTAGATCTTCGTAGAAGCGAGCGGTTTTAGGATTGTAGTTACCAGTACCAACATGGCAGTACCGGCGTAAACCATTAGCTTCATCGCGGACCACTAAAGATAACTTCGCGTGTGTCTTGAGATTCATTAAGCCGTAAACCACATGTACGCCGGCAGCTTCTAGCTTTCGTGCCCAACGCACATTTGCCTGCTCATCGAATCGAGCTCTAATTTCAATTACTGCTAGAACTTGTTTGCCAGCTTCAGCTGCCTCAATTAGTGCTTCGATGATTGGTGAATCTCCCGAAGTCCGATAAAGCGTCTGTTTAATCGCTAAAACTTGAGGGTCTTGCGCTGCATTCTGTAGGAATTGAACTACCGAACTGGTAAAAGATTCATACGGGTGATGTAGCAAAATCTCGCCCTGGCGAATCGCGGCAAAGAATAGCTCTGGATCACCAGAATCCACTTCACTCAAAGATGAAGCAGTGCGAGATTTAAATGGGCGAAACTTCAAGTCGGGAATGTCTAGATCCGCGATTCGATTAAGCGCAGTTAGGTCTAATGGTGTTGGTAATGAAAATACGTTCTCGCTGTTGATTTTGAGTTCTTCGCACAGCTTTGCGAGAAGTTCTTGATCGATACCTTCTTCAATCTCGAGTCGAACTGGTGGTCCAAATCGTCGGCGAGACAACTCTTGCTCAAGTGAAGTCAATAGGTCTTCAGACTCTTCTTCAAGTTCAAGATCTTCGTTACGAGTAACTCTAAATGTGTAATGATCTTCAATTGTCATTCCAGGGAAAAGTTCTTGAAGGTGAATGGCAATTACATCTTCTAGTGGAATAAAGCGGCGAGAACCTGTTGAACTTGTCGCAATAAAGCGAGCGAGAATAGGTGGCACTTTCACTCTGGCGAAATAATCTTCTTTGGTTGTTGGGTGCTTAACCAATACTGCCAAGTTTAGTGATAAACCAGAAATATACGGGAACGGGTGCGATGGATCCACTGCCAGCGGAGTAAGAACTGGGAAAATTCGCTCGCGAAAAATCTTAGTTACGTATGCGCTTTCATCATCGCTTAATTCATGCCAATTAATCAACTCAATGTCATGTTGGCGCAAATCCTCTAGCAATACGTTTCTAAAGTGATCTGCCTGGCGTATTGAAAGTTCACGAGCTTTCGAGGTAACAGCTGTGAGTAGTTTATTAGGCGTAAAACCGGCGGTATTGCTTGCCGTAATTTCATTATCAATCTTGCCCATTATCGAAGCAACGCGAACCATAAAGAACTCATCTAAATTATTTGTAAAAATCGCCATAAAGCGGAGTCGTTCAAGTAGAGGCAAATCCTTATCCTCGGCCAACTCAAGTACCCGCTCATTGAATGAGAGCCAACTAAGTTCGCGATCTATTAACTCTTCTGGTTTTGGCATGATCAGACTTTCTCCTATGGAAGTGAACGTGAGGTGGCTTAAAGGTGGATTATCGCTTAAAGCGGCGGCCAAGCGGTTGGATTCGGATACTTTGCGCTGCGCCCGTCACCTGAGGATTTACCGCGAATTCGTCGCCAGATCCAAGGTAAAGCAAAAGTAATAAACCAAGCGACACTGGTTGCCTTCTTTACTAGCCAAGGTGTTGGTTTAGCAGCCGGCAATGGCAATCGCCAATTTGGATCAAATGGCATTTCTAGTACTTCAAGTACCCCTTGCGCGACACGATCGTGCCCAAGTGAATTCAAGTGCAATCGATCGAATGCTAACAAGCGTCGATCTGACAAGAATTGTTTTTCATTTGCATCAACAATTATTGCGCCAACTTCTGCGGCAATTTTGCGAACATTCTTATTGAAAGTGCTAAATCGCTCAGCCCACATGTCGGCCGTCTTGCCAGTATTTCCAGTTCGCTCTAGAACAGTAAACAACATTAACGTTGCACCAGTTGCAGATAACTTTTTAACTGCCTCGTTATAGATTGGAAAAACGTTTTCTGGTCGATAGCTAGGCCGCAGCACATCGTTTGCTCCGGCATGAAATGAAACTAACGTATCTTTTCCTGTAATTAGCGGAATAGCTTGAGGTACTTGATCGCTAACAACTTGCGTAACTAGTTTGCCGCGAATCGCTAAATTCGCATAGGTAAAATCTGGTGACTGAGTTGTTAAAACATCAGCTACTCGATCAGCCCAGCCGCGATAATTACCATCAACGATCTCATCTGACATGCCTTCGGTGAAAGAATCACCAAGTGCGATAAATCTTTGATAGATCATCTCTAATTCTTTCGACGTTGCTCGTCTACCCAGAAGAGTGCAATCGAAGTTGCGACACTTGCATTTAGCGATTCAGTGGCTGAATTCATCGGAATCGAAACAACTAGATCACACTTTTCACGAACTAGACGAGATAAGCCTTTGCCTTCGCTACCAACTACGATCATTAGTGATTCGGTAGCAACTCTCATACCGCTTAGTGACTCATCGCTTTCACCGTCTAAACCGATGACAAAACAGCCTAATTTCTTAGCTTCTTCGATTGTGCGAGCCAAGTTTGTTACTTGGGCAACTGGCATGCGCGCAGCAGCACCAGCTGATGCTTTCCAGGCTGATGCGGTCATTGCAGCTGCGCGACGCTCAGTCATTACAACACCATTTACCCCGAAAGCACCTGCACTTCGAATTATGGCGCCGAGGTTACGTGGATCGGTAACACCATCGAGTGCCACAATCAACATTGGATTCTTGGCTCGCTGAGTTATTTCTTCGAAACT
>Ga0247844_1000972_pt1 | contig 56684 bp, 44 predicted proteins | sample LaCtaG_FD_192421 | JGI IMG/M metagenome (GOLD analysis project Ga0247844, IMG submission 192421) | Freshwater microbial communities from meromictic Lake La Cruz, Castile-La Mancha, Spain - LaCruzMarch201714.5m_1 | ecosystem: Environmental > Aquatic > Freshwater > Lake | place: Spain: Castile-La... | reverse complement strand
GAGCTATCGAACATTACAGCCAATCATTAAAATATGATCCCAGCACAGTAGAAGCCTACAATGGCCGGGGACAGGCCTATTTTCAAATTCGGAAATACCCGGAAGCATTGTCTGATTTTACCAAAGCGATTGAGGCTGGAATCGTCACACCAAAGTTGTTTTTGAACAAGGGGAAGTGCCTCGTGATCCTCAATCGCGCCCCTGAAGCCGTGCCGGATTTAAATCGCAGTATCGAGCTGGAACCCAAGTCGCCGGAAGCATTTTACTTCCGAGGTGTAGCACATGAAAAAGGAGGGAACATCCCAAATGCTTTGGCAGATTATGGGCAAGCCCTTGTATTGAATCCAAATTATGTGGAGGCGCTTGTAAATCGCGGCCTGTTGCGCACGAAAGGAGACCAGTTTTCAGAGGCCGTGGCAGACTACACGGCAGCGCTCGCCATTGCAACACCACAAGTACAGCCAATGATTTTGAACAATCGGGCTTTTGCCCAGCTCAAATCGGGCCAACTTGCCAAGGCTCTGGAAGACGCTGATAAAGCCTTAACACTCAACCCAAACTACCCGTTTGCTTACAACACACGAGCTGCCATTTATCAGCAAATGGGTCAAGGTGCAAAGGCGCAGGCCGATTTAGCCAAGGCGCAACAATTACAGGGAAAATAAGCTGATTTATTTTTTGGAAGCTTCCTCGGCGGCATCCTGCAAACCGTGTTTGTTTGCCAAATGGATAAATCAATGCGCATCCAATGAATTGGCCGCAATTGCCTTCTCAAAATGATATTGGAGTCCCACTTTCGCGGCCATTTCCGTCACATTTTGAGTGATCTGCCGCGTCTGTTCCAGTGACCAGCCTTTTCGCTCGGACAAATTTTTCTGGTAATCAGTACCCGTAGCCGACGCATCAGGGTCAAGTTGAAAACTTTTCCAAACGATTTCAACCTGGTCTCTTTGGGGGAAACTCTCGAGCGCTTGTTCAAACTTCCTTTTCCCGATATAACAAAATGGGCATACGATGTCGCTCCAAATTTCTATTTGCATAAAAATCAACGCTGAAGCACAAACCGCATCACTTCCTTCTCACCTTTTTCATTGCTGACCTCAAAGAAGTAAACCCCATTGGACAGGCCCCGAGGCATTTCCACCCGAAGTACATCTTCTTCTGCTGAGAAATTCAGTGTGTGTACCAGTTGGCCCTGGGTATTGGTCACCTGCACCTGCAATTTTTGACCTTGCCAATCGGATAAATCAGCGTACAACACGCCAGTGGTTGGGTTTGGAAACAGGAGCACCGAGTTTTCGCTTTCTACCGCACTAGCATCTCGACCTTTGGCATTATTTGTAATGTCTGGTGTTTCTCCGACGATACAGTTGAAGGTATTTAGATGCGCCTCATAGAACGCTTGTGATGTCAATCGTGATGTGATATTGATATACGACACTTTCGATTGCGCTGGAAGTGTGTACTCAAACACCTCAGACTGACCATTTGCAATGCTGTCTGACAACGATTTGAATTGTACAGAATACATTGGGGAATGGTTTGGACTCCGCACGATGTAAGTACGCCCATTCGGGGAGGTGTAGTAGGTGTTGTTTGCAGGTGTAATGGTCGTTAGTCCATCTGGTATTTGTATCGCAGTATAAATCAACTGGTTAGCGCAGGTGTTTGTGACGCGAATTCGATAAGTGGTGTTCCGCGCTGGATCCTCCGTGATGCTTAACAACTCATATTTCATGCAGCCGTTCTGCTTTACATCACAGGGATTTTCTTCCCGGATATCCACGTTGAAACAGCAAGGTTTTTCTTGTCCGCAATTGTCTTTGGCACGGTAACAAACCTGAGTAACACCCACCGGGAATTGACTTCCAGAAGCCGGGCCTACCCTGTTTAATTGAAGACCAGGGCAAACGCAATCGCTGGCAGCTACGGGTTCTGCATAATGAGCGATCATGGGTCCGGCACCCGATGCCGCGACGATGGTCACATCATTTGGACATTGAATGGCGATATTGGAGGGCGCTGGAGTGAGGTATTGCAGGGTGTAAGTGGCCACGGTGTCGCAACCGCCTGCGATTGAGGAAGCAAGGTTTACAAATACGGTTCCGGGCTGAGTATAGGTTTGTCCAGCAATTGCCACCGATTCGCCTGGGCAAAAACTGTGTGTTTCGGCGAGCGTGGCTTGCGGGCGAAGTTCCATGGTGTAGGAAACAATGGTATCGCAACCGCCTGTCGTAGAAGCGAGGTTGGCGATCACAGTGCCAGGCTGATTATAAGTTTGCCCAGCAATGGTCACCCATTCTCCGGGACAGAAGCCCCAAGTTTCGCTGCGGGTAGGTTGTGGGCGAAGTTCCATGGTATAGGTAACCATGGTATCGCAACCGCCTGTGGTGGAGGCGAGGTTGGCGATCACGGTGCCCGGCTGGTTGTAGACTTGCCCGGCAATGGTCACCCATTCTCCAGGACAGAAACCCCAAGTTTCGCTGCGGGTGTGCTGTAGGCGAAGTTCCAGGGTGTAAGTTGCAATTGTGTCACAGCCGCCATTGCTGGAGGTGAGATTTGCAATCACGGTGCCGGGCTGATTGTAGACTTGCCCAGCAATTGTCACGGATTCGCCTGGGCAAAGTCCGCGCGTCTCTGCGAGGGTTGGTTGCGGGCGAAGTTCCAAATTGTAGGTCACCATCGTATCGCAACCACCATTCACGGAAGCCAGATTTGCGATCACAGCTCCAGGTTGATTATAGGTTTGTCCTGCAATCGTCACGGATTCGCCTGGACAAAAGCTTCGTTTTTCTGTACGGGTTGGCTGCGGACGAAGCTCTAAATTGTAGGTTACTATCGTATCGCAACCACCATTCACTGAAGCCAGATTTGCAATCACGGTGCCAGGCTGATTATAGGTTTGTCCTGCAATCGTCACGGATTCGCCTGGACAAAAGCTTCGTGTTTCTGTACGGGTTGGCTGCGGACGAAGCTCTAAAGTGTACGTTACGAGCGTATCACAGCCCGAATTTATAGAAGGTGCGGTTACCACAACAGTTCCTGAATGATCGTACGAATTTCCTCCAATAATGACCGATTCTCCGGGGCAAAATGCAATGTTTGTAGCTCGGGTTGGCTGAGGGCGTTCCACTAAGGTATAGGTTACCAAAGTATCGCAACCGCCTGTAGTCGAAGGAACACTGGACTGCACTGTTCCCGCTTGTGAATAAAGTTGACCGCCAATCATTACCGATTCTCCAGGACAAAACGCAAGGGTTTGTGCTGCGGTAGGTTGTGCCCAAGCCTTTAATACTATGGAGTAAATGGTGTCACAACTACTCGTTGTAGAGGCTACTGTGTCCAGCAAAGTGGTTCCAGCAGTATACTGAAGCCCTTTATAAGTAAAAGTCTCACCAGCACACAATCCGATCACCCGGATGCCTAAATTATACTGGGCGAGCGTTAGGTTGTAATTAAATATTGTGTCACAACCATTGAGGCCTTGAACAGTGTCCATAACCTGTTTTGGAGCAAAGTACTTTGCACCTCCAATACTGATAGACTTGTTTGGGCAAAGCGAGATGGTTTGCGCTACCACAGGTGCCGCGTTCGGGCTAAACACTTGGCCCGTTAAATTCAGTGAAAGGGGTGTGGTAGTCAGTGCAGCGGTTTGATTCCAGGCGGATTCGCCAGACTCCAATGTAAGATTCTCTGCTGCAAAATTTGATGATTGAATATTTGCATTTTGGGGACAACTACCCGCTACATGGCCATTCGCGTCCGTCTTCAAGAGCAGAATGTCGCTGTTGCCGTTTGCGTTGTTGCTGCGGGTATCGCCTACTGCGATAAAGCCCCCATCGGTAGTTTGTACTGCCTTCATCAAGCGGTCAGCAGCAGCACCTCCGTAGTTGTAGGACCATATCAAGCTGCCATTGGAATCAATCTTGGCCAGCAAAGCATCTGCCTGAGCAGCATTGTTGCTATCATAAGGTACTAGTAAGAATCCGCCATCGTTTACTTTTTCGATTCGGCCGCGAATATTGTCGTTAGCTCGATAGTAGACTTTTGACCAAATGACTTGGCCTGTATTTTTCTTTATTTTTTGAACCCAAAGATCAACCTCCACGCCCGTTGCGGCTGACCTCGTATGGTCTGCGATGACGAGGTTGCCATCCTGCGTAGGCTGCTGGTAGGATAACGCCTCCGTCGCGCTGCCTCCGTAGATTTTGGTACTTAATAAATTGCCCGAGTTTAGGTCAATGCGAACAAAGGCAGCTTCGCCATCTGCGCCGCCGCTTGCATAGACAACGTTTTCGTCAATATAATTCGAAAGCAGAAGATTGCCAATTCCGGTTGTGTAGGTACGGCTCCACATCGTGTTGCCATCTTGATCCAAGCGAAGAAATACGGAGTTGGGGGCCATATCAGAAACCTGGACCGAGTGGCCAGATACCACAAACCCACCTCCAACAACAGGAATTATGCTACGGGCGATATCATTGTGGTTGGCATCCCCAATCGTTTTGCTCCACAAGACGGTTCCTGATCCATCTACCCTTACCAGGAAAATGTCGGCATTGCCAGCGCCAAAACTGCGTGTTTCTCCCGCAGCCAAAAATCCGCCGTCTGGAGTCGCAATTACGCAATGAAAAGCATCTGCTTGAGATGCACCAAAACGTTTTTGCCAAATGGCATTGCCCGAGGCATCCAATCGGATCAATAATGCATCCTGATTGCCGTTGGTATTGGTGACTTGGCCTGATATCACGAAACCATGATCCGCTTGGACAACCCAAGTAGCGGTCTCGTTGCCCGGACCTCCAAAAGTTTTTTGAAAAGTGGTTTGGCTATGCACCAAAAGAGTGTGTAGGCACAACACCCACACAAGCGGTTTTCTCGTACGCTTTGCTGCCATGAGTAAAAAGATCGGATTGGTGAACTACTATTGCTACTCCTTTAGCAGCTGTGCCCTTCTTGGGTTTCAAAAATTCCCGTTTGCATTCAAACAGAAAAAGGAGATTCCCACACACGCTTAAAGAGTTGCCTTCTGCAATTGTATCCCCCAAATGTACTACGCACACCAACTTGTCAAGAGTAAATGCTCTAAATTGTCTTCTAGACGCAATATTTTTCGACGAACATACCCATTTATTGGTAAGAATGGGTGGGACGGGTTAGATATTCAGTCCAAATACCGTTTTGCAAGCCCATCATAGAAGTCAATACGTCTATCCCGGAAGAATGGCCAGATACGGCGCACCGCTTCTGTGCGGCTTTTGTCAAGCTCAAACACCTCGTTTTCTGCTTGATCTGGACTGGCTTGAAACAATATTTCTCCCTGTGGCCCAGCCACAAAACTCTGTCCCCAAAACTGAATGCCGCCTGTCACGCCTGTCCAATCAGGTTCTACCCCTACCCTATTCACTGTGATAACGGGAAGCCCGTTCGCTACTGCATGGCCACGTTGAATAGTCTGCCAGGCCCCATGCTGACGGCTTTTTTCTTCCGGCTCGTCGGTACTTTCCCAACCAATGGCGGTGGGATAAATAAGCATTTCTGCACCCGCCAATGCCATGAGTCTGGCAGCCTCGGGATACCATTGGTCCCAACAGACCAACACTCCGAGTTTACCCACGGAGGTTTGAATAGGCTGAAAACCCAGGTCACCGGGTGTGAAATAGAATTTTTCGTAATAAGCCGGGTCGTCAGGGATGTGCATTTTTCGGTATTTTCCAGCAATACTGCCATCTTTTTCAAACACGACCGCTGTATTATGGTATAGCCCGGGCGCTCGTTTTTCAAAAAGAGAGGTCACCAGTACAACACCATATTTTTTTGCAGCAGCGGCAAACACTTCGGTGTCAGGACCCGGTATCGGTTCGGCAAGATCGAACATACGGGTTTCCTCCGCCTGGCAGAAATAAATGCCACAATGAAGTTCTTGTAGCACCACCAACACGGCGCCCTTGGCAGCACACTCGGAGATGCCTGCGAGCGATTTCTCAATATTAGCCTGTTTGTCTGGGCTGCAAGATTGTTGAACTATTCCGACTTTCATGGTGATGAGGTGATGGAGTGATAGAGTGATGAAGTGATGAAGTGATAGAGTGATGAAGTGATAGAGCGCTCGAGTACCCAAGCAGTACCACGAATCAAATCACTTCATCACTCTATCACTTTATCACCCCTTGGGGATATTGCATCGTAACGCAATGCAAGGAGCCATGTTGTAAAATCAGCGGTCGGCAGTCAATCCCAATGGTCTCGCGTTCTGGAAAAAGGGCCGATATGATCTGCAGGGCTGCCGCGTCTTGTGGCACGTTGTAGGTGGGCACAAGCACTGCACCGTTGATAATCAAAAAATTAGCATAGGTGGCAGGTAAACGATGTCCTTCCGCATCAAAACAGGCATCTGGCCAGGGCAGGGGCACGAGCTGATAGGGCGCTCCATTTAGGGTCTTAAACTGCTGCAATTCTGCCTCCATTTTTTGGAGGGCGTCATAGTGTTCATCAGACGGGTCGGTGCATTTGACATAAGCAATTGTATTAGAAGAACAAAGTCGCGCGAGGGTGTCAATGTGCGAATCTGTGTCGTCGCCCGCGAGGTAACCGTGGTTCAGCCAGAGCACCCGCTGTAAGCCAAAACATTCTTTCAAGTGAATCTCGATTTCTGCTTTACTCAAGTGAGGGTTCCTATTGGGGGAGAGCATACACTCGGTCGTGGTGAGCAAGGTGCCCAAGCCGTCACTTTCCAATGCCCCACCTTCTAACACAATGCCCCCATGAAGTATTCCAGCATTAAACAGACCTCTATTATATAGGTGTCGAGTGATAAGGTTATCCTTATCCGCAGGGAATTTCAAACCCCATCCATTAAAAACAAAATCGAGGATGATCGGAAGCCCGTTTTCAATAATGGTGATACCTCCATGGTCGCGTGCCCAGGTGTCGTTGCTGGCAACTGCCATGAACTTGATGTTTTTGAGATTGCCGTGTTCAACAAGTGCATTCGTTTCCTCAATATCGTTGCAAAGGATTAAAACTTTTTGAAAACGACTAATGGTTTCAGCGATTTGCAGAAAACATGGCAACACCTCTTCGAGCACATCTGCCCAATCCGTGTCTTTGTGCGGGAACGTTAATTGCACGGCACTTTGGGGTTCCCATTCCGCTGGTAGGCGTCGCTGGGGATTTTTTTCAGTCATTTTACATTTAAATTGGCCGCAAAAATAGGAAAAGTATGCCATGCATTGAAATTCAGTAGTTCCATTTGGTCCAATAAAATCTGCGCAGATCCTAAATATCAGAAGTAGAAAACCTGCTATCTTCGGGCTTCCACCTATGTATGCGAATTTTGTCTCTTCTTTGCCCCCGTCTCCGTCAAGACTGCAGCAGATAAAAAGACTTCGGCGGGTAAACCAACCTATTATATGAACAGCAAACTTGTACTCTGGTCTATCACCGTCGGACTCGGCGGCTTTCTTTTTGGTTTGGATACGGCGGTCATTTCCGGCGCGGAACAAACCATTCAAAGAATTTGGAATCTCGACAATACCCTCCACGGCATAGCCGTCTCCATGGCCTTGTTTGGCACAGTATTCGGAGCAGCATTTGGCGGTGTTCCGGCAGACAAATATGGTCGTAAAAAGACCTTGCTATGGATTGGTATTCTGTTTTTTGTGTCGGCCATTGGCGCGGCATTGGCGCAAGATGTCTACACTTTTATGTTCTTTAGGTTTATTGGCGGACTGAGCATCGGTGCTTCCTCCGTGGTCGCGCCCGTGTACATTTCCGAGATAGCGCCCCCAAAATACCGGGGCAGAATGGTCATTTCCTTCCAGGTGAACATCGTGATCGGGATCCTGTTGGCCTACGTTTCCAATTATCTATTTCTGGGTGTTGGCGGCGAAAACGACTGGCGCTGGATGCTCGGTATAGTAGCGTTTCCGTCGCTGGTTTTTTCAGCCATGGTACTTTACACACCCGAAACGCCGCGTTGGCTGTTGCTGAATAAAGGGGATGAAGCAGCCGCTCGCAAGGTATTGGCCATCACCGATCCTGAAGTAGACAAAGCGGTCCAGGAAATAAGGGACTCTGCTAAAGCCGAGCAGGGTGTTGCGAAAGAGCCATTGTTCTCAAAAAAGTACAGTTTGCCACTTTTATTGGCTTTTTTGTTCGCTTTCTTCAACCAACTTTCAGGCATTAATGCCGTTATTTATTACGCACCGCGCATCTTTGAAATGACCGGCTTGGGCAAAGACAGCGCCTTTCTCTCCACCGCCGGGGTGGGCCTGGTGAACCTGCTTTTCACCTTTGTAGGCTGGTACCTTATTGACCGTTTTGGGCGTAAAACTTTGATGTACATTGGTTCGATAGGCTATATTGTTTCTCTTGCGCTTATTGCAATGTCTTTTTACACAGCGTCTTACAACAATGTACCGCTCTACATATTTGCCTTTATCGCCAGCCATGCCATCGGGCAAGGCGCCGTAATCTGGGTTTTCATCTCCGAGATTTTCCCCAATTCCGTACGCGCTTCGGGTATGGCCTGGGGATGCCTGACCCACTGGGTTTTTGCAACGCTGATCGCGGGAGTATTCCCCAAATTGGCGGCCGATTTGGGAGGCGGCCCCATTTTTGCTTTCTTCAGTGCTATGATGGTCTTCCAATTGATTTACGTTTGGCGAATGATGCCAGAAACGAAGGGGGTTTCACTGGAGGAACTGCAAAAACGACTGACAAAGTAAGTTTTAAAACCCTTTTGTCCGATTTCAAACGTGGCAGTAATGGGGAATTAAGGTAACACCTCCTCCTTTGCGGGGATGTCACCTTAATTCCCCTTTCCACTTTATCCGCGTTTTATACCTTCGCGCCGTGTTTGACCTAGACCTAGCCAAAATACTGGAGGAACTGACCAAAAGTCCGCTCATAAGGAACGCCGTCGGGCAGTTCGAGACCGTATCGCCCTTGCTTTTTAGCTCTGGGCTTTTTTTGTTTCTTTTTATCGGTTTTTACGTGGTTTATCAGGTTTTGATGCGGCATAACCGCCTGCGAATCGCCTGGGTCACCTTGTTTTCGCTCTTTTTTTATTTCAAATGCGCAGGCATTTTCTGGCTGCTCCATGTCCTCATCGTGGTGGTGGATTTCAACCTCGCGCGATGGATGGATCATTCAAAAACCCGAAGTGGAAAAACCATCCTGCTCGTTTTAAGTCTCGTGGTGAACCTGGGAATGCTGGTATATTTTAAGTACAATCTCTATTCCGAGTTGTTCTGCGAAATTCTCGACCAACCTTTTGATCCTCGTTATCTGTTTCTTCCTGCGGGCATTTCATTCTTTACTTTTCAATCGCTGAGTTACACCATTGATGTGTACCGAGGGCAATTGAAGGCCCAGGACAGTATGCTGGATTACGCTTTTTATGTCACCTTTTTCCCTCAAATGGTGGCTGGGCCTATTGTTCGAGCGGCTGATTTTTTGCCACAAATCCGGGTTCCGGTCTTGGTTACCCGCGAAGATTTTGGGCGTGGCTTTTTTCTGATTTGCACAGGATTTTTCAAAAAAGCGGTCATTTCGGACTATATTAGTGTCAATTTTGTAGACCGGGTGTTTGAATCGCCCTTGCAGTACACTGGCTTGGAAAATCTATTTGGGGTGTATGGGTACGCTATGCAGATTTACTGCGACTTTTCTGGCTACTCTGATATGGCCATCGGCCTTGCCTTGCTGATGGGTTTTAAATTCCCGATCAATTTTGATTCTCCCTACCAATCGCTGAGCATCACGGAATTCTGGCGACGATGGCATATTTCACTTTCTACCTGGCTCCGGGACTACCTCTATATTCCAATGGGTGGCAACCGAGATCAAAGCGTAGCAACTTGGGTGGTGACGGGCGGTTTTTTCGCGCTAACCCTAGGCATATCTGTCTTTTGGGCATTCAATGGCGAGTGGTGGTGGCTCGCCTTGTGGGCTTTGGTGACCAGTGTCGTAGCCTTGCCAGCGATGTGGCGCAATGACACCCAGGCTTTGTCCACCAATTTCAACCTTTTTGCTACCATGTTGCTGGGGGGACTTTGGCACGGCGCAGCGACCAGGTTTATTATCTGGGGGGCCTTACACGGACTTGCCTTGACGGTAGAAAAATGGATCAAAAGCAATATTCCAGGTTCTTCAAGTCCCATGCGCCGAATCTTCGGTGGCATCTTGACCTTTCATTTCGTCTGTTTTTGTTGGATATTTTTCCGGGCAGAGGGAATGGAAAAAATAGGACAAATGTTACATCAAATCGCTTACGAATTCCGGCCGGAGTTCTTCCCTGATTTTCTGAGCGGATATGCGGCCGTTTTATTCTGGATGTTGCTGGGCTTCGGGCTTCATTTTCTTCCAAAATCCACCGAAATAGCAGCTCAACGCTTTGCCACCGCGCTGCCACTCTTCGGCAAAGCACTCCTGCTTACGGCTATTATTGCACTCGTAATGCAGGTAAAATCTTCAGAAGTGCAGTCGTTTATTTATTTTCAGTTTTAAAGGCTGAATATTTCTCCTCTACCCATTCCCAATCCACAACCGTTTCATTGTCAAGCCTTTGTCTAATTTTATTCAGCCCGGGCATTAGGTCTGCGCGGCGATCTTGACTACGCAGCAATTTGAGTTTGAACAAGTCTTTGGCAAGCGGGAAAAACCGCAGACGTTCTGTACGTCTGTGAGGAGGCAGGGAATCGTCGCGACGCAGCCGGGTAGATGTGGCATGCAACATGCGCTCCGCATAGTCGTCGTCGAGGTCATTGAGTTCATAACGAATGCGCGTATCGAGGGTGGCGGCAATCGCATAGAGATAAATATCGTCCAATGCGCCGTAAGTCAGGTAATGCGGCAGTGTTTTGGCAGCGGCCGCAAAGTCTTTTTTAGCAAAAAGTATGGCAGCATGGGCAATGTCGAGCAAGAGTGATTTTTGCTCATCATCATCCAGCCCACTAATCCTTTTCTGATATTTTTGAAAAAAATCCTCTGCCCATTCGGTCTTTCCCAATTTCAATGCAGTGAAATGTATGTTTTGAAAATGCGTGCTGGGCAAGTTTTCTTCTGGTTTAAGTTGTTGTAATTGATCCAGTTGCAGCGAAAAAATCTTTTCCAAAAAACGCGGATCTTTCGTTTCACGGTAACGTGCTGGCCAAAAGCCGCGCACCATCACACGCATGGCTTGCACACGCTGCGAGGGCAGGGCTTGTGGGTTTTCCTTCAGCAATTTATCAAATTGTTCGGACAGACGTTCCGCTTCGGCCGGATTACTCTGCGTCAGGAAATCCAATAAAGTACAGTAAAGTGCCATAGCTGGCTGTTGAAAAAAACCATTGGCCCGAAGCGTATGGGCAATCTGTACGGTTGTATCCCGATTCACCTGGAATCGGGCAAGTTCGGGCGAGTCCTCTTCAAAAAGCCGCCACATTCTCTGGTAATGTACCAGGCGGCACATCTGATCGAGTTTGCTCATCAGATAATAAGTGTCAAGTTGTTCTGTGGATGCCAAGAGGTTTTTATCGCCGTCCCGTTCGCTATTGTGTTCCTCAAAGAAGGCTTTTTCCTGTTCAACCCTAAACCTGAACAGGTGATAATCAGCAAACTCGTGTTCATCGAAGTCGGTGAAATCCAAGCAGTTGTCCAGTTCCTTTCGCGCCTGATTGTTCAGATTTTCAAAGAAATTTTCGGATTTCCGGCTTTTGCGCCCTTGCTCTTCTGCGGGTTGAGATGGAGCTGCGGGCAAATTGGCCTGCCGCAACCGTTCGCTATAGAAGCGCATGAGGGAGAGTTTTTGTTGCACTTCATGAAGCAATGCCGAACCATTGGGTTCTCCAGCGTCGCGCAACACCGCATAACGGAAGGTAACGAAGTGCCGCACGATGCTCATCAGTTGAGCCATGGTGCGCTGCAAAGCGCCTACCGGATTGCTTGCTTTCGGGAAAAAGCGCTTGCCTGCGGCGTCGCGATGAAGTTCAGGGCTTTCAAAATGGGGATAAAACTTCTTCAAAAATTCAAACAGCTCCAGGGTTTCGTCGGGCCTGGTATCGTTGAAAATAGGCGATGCAGCAAAGAGATGCAATGCGTCAAGCTCTTCTTGTGAAAGAAGTTGGAGGGTGCGGAGGAGTGGGCTGGCGTACATCTTAGGCCTATTATAAATATAAAAACACTGAAAATCAATGCTTTGTGTGCCATATTGTCATTTAGGGAAACACAAAAATCTCAAAAAAATCCCAGTAATGGAAGTGATGTCAATTTCTGTGTTTGGCTCCCCCCCTCGATCACCCCCACCTTTGACCTATCAGAAGCGAACAAGGAAAGCCGAAACGTTTTTGAGAAAACTGTCAGAATCGAGAGACCGGAAGGGCCACATGAAAACGGCCTGGCAAAGTTTGCCCAAACAACCCCGAGCAGCGCTCCGCCCCTCAGAAGATAGAGCAGGAAAAAGGTGAAATCGCAGGAGCGCTGCCGGGGGCCAGGTTTATCCAAATCCAAAAAGAAGACAGGAAACAAACACTACATGAACCTCAACGATTTTTTAACACGCTTCAAATCAAGGTCTATGGAACCGCTCCTGATAGAAGTCAGTTGCAACCTCAGCCAAAACGACCCAAAATGGGAAGAGATTTCGAGCCTCTCCCTTGAAGTCGGATACCGAGGGCTCAACGGAAAAACCATTTGGAAACACATCGGATGGCTTCGAGAACAACTCGTGCCTACTGGACGAAATTTTGCCCACGCCCTGTGGAAACCTGCGATGACCGACCATGTGCTGGTGTTCGATTTTTTACCAGTGCCCCACCTTGGAAGCCCTGAACCTGAACAAAGCTACAGACTGCGAAAACGAATTGTAGGACCGGATGGAAAAAGCCGTACTGCTCGCTCAGGACTTTTGAAAGGAGATTTCACCGACGAGCATTTCACACTTCACCCGGTCTATCCAACCCAGTAAAAATTAAGACACCAATTAAAACGGCATTCGAATAACTGCCCAAACCAATTGAAAGCGAGCACACCTAAAACCCTCCACCCACGGGCATTTGACCCAAACAAACACTGTGCCCCCAACCCTTGAAGCCACCCTAACCAAGTGAGTACGGACTCCAAAAAGCCATTTGAAAACCAAGAAAAGGCGACCATGAGAGCGGCCCTTAGTCATCCATTCATCTTCATTTAACCCTGACCCCATCAAACCAAGCCCCAAATTACCTTTTGAAAAAGCCTTCCTATGGAGGCCATCCATCAACCGACCAACCGCCGTAGTAATTACGGCTCCCTGTGTAACAGTTTAGAATCGAAGAAAACAATTTTTAGCCCGTTTCCTCCCCAGAGTGAACGGGCTTTTTTGTACCGGCGGCTTTAGCCACAGGAAATAATCATCCAGCGGCTAAAGCCGCCGGTACAAAAAAGTGCCGCCCCCACCTCTGGGAGCGGCACTTGTCTCATGGTTGCACTTCATTAGGGGTTACACAGGGCTTAGGGTAATTTAACAGTCTTTGCTTTTGCGGAGGGTCGTTCATTGGCGACGTTCACCTTGGTGGGGCCTTCATCTTGGCGGGCCACGGAGTCGCTGCTCATTTTGAAGTACAGCATAGCCACCAATGCAAGGTGGAGGGCGATTGCAAGCACCATAGCGTGCCTTTTGCCTTGGCGCTCATTTCGTTCGGTAGTGTGGTACATAAGGAGGGTATTTATTGGTTAATTACATCAAACAACCAAACGTGAACGCTAAGACCCTGAAAAATAGTTTCATTGGATAAAATTTTTATTAGTTAAATTTTCAATTAATCCAAGAGCCCGTCCGGCAAGTCTACCAACACCCGGCGGTTTTGCTCGTCAATTGAACGGATAAACTGTTGATTTAAAGGGACTAATACCTCCCGACCCTTATACTTCAGAAAAGCCATTTCTTGTTGGGGCATTTCCAGCACTTCGTCAATCAAACCGATCTCTCCCTGGGTTTCATCCACCAACAAAAAACCCGTGAGATGGTCATACTCCAGCGCATCGTCCTCCTCCACCTCAAATTCCCGGGCATGGTCTGGCAAGATGTCTTGTTCGCGCAAAAGCACATCGCGCGATTGGAGCAAGGTGGCGGTATCCCTATTGTCTACCTCTTCGAGTTTCACGATCATTTCTCCACCTCCGCGCACACCGGCTATGAAATAGGGGATTTTTGCACCCTTTATTTCCAGGAATATCCGTTCGTTTTTCATGAAATCTTCCAAATACCGCTCTTCAATGAAAACTTTCAGCTCGCCGGTAAGGCTGTGTGCTTTTCGAGTGCGACCAATGGTGACGTATTGTGGTTCTGCCATGGTTAGACGTTGGATGTTGGACTTTGGACATTGGACAATTGGACTTTGGACAATTAGACACTGGACAATTGGACTTTGGACAATTAGACACTGGACAATTGGACATTAGACGTTTAAAGTCCAATGTCCAGAGTCCCAGTGTCCAACGTCCAACGTCAATTAAAAGCTATTACGGTTTGACGAAGGATAAAGCCCTTTTCGGCCTTCTGCTCCCAAGGACGGGTATCACAGTCGCCAGGCGGGGGTGTTTGGTTGCAATACTGAGAATCAAGAATCCACTGCTCCCGCCAAACTACCCCAATGTGCTTCGCGTAACGAACCCTTGAAAATCGTCGTTCGATGACATTGGAGTCGTCGGCCTCCGTGACCAGTAGGGTTGAGTCAAACGAAAATTGGCCCACGGATGCTTGCACGTCTATAGAATCCACCTCATAAACCCAATTGCTGAATGGCCGCATTCGTTCCCCTGCAATTTCTATTTCGCGGCTTTTGTCAATCCAAATATTCCCATCCCATTCGCTCCGGCGATCCATGGGGAATACTAACTTCAAAAACCTCCAATTCTCTTCAGTGCGAACGGCTTGCGCTGTCGTTTTGGTGGCCGTAATCGTGTTTTTGAATTTCCAAGGTGTATTTTCGGTTGGTCGCTCGTACCGTTCAATGAGGTAACGCAACTCCCCTGAATTATCTCGCAGGGTATCAGCCACTAATTCTCTGGCATAAGTACGCGAAGAATCTTGAATTGTGCTCCCTCCGGAAGCAAAGTCGTACACTATACTGTCTACCTGATACTCTACAAACTTACCTATTTCTAAGGGGAAATAGGTGTATTGCGAAACATCAAAGGGGTCTGGTTGTATAGTTTGTCGTTCACCGCAAGCGAAGGCTAACGATACAAGGACGATTCCAAAGAAGGTATTCTTAAGCGACCTAGGGCTTAAAAATCTTATGGTAGCAGTATTCCACAGGGATTTCATTGTCATGTATAATTTGGGCAAAGGTAATGCAGCCTCTATTGCTCAGGCGGCAAATCTTCCTTGTTGAAAGTAAGAAACCCGGTGCAGACATTCTGCGCCGGGTTTCTTGCTATAAAATTTTTGAAAATCAATTTGCTCTGTCCAAAAGCCGTTGTGCGATTTCCCAAACTCTGCCCAAAACAGAAACATCAGGAACAGAAATTTTGCCAGATCCGCTTGCTTCTTCGTTTTCCACTTGATTTTGGGCCATTTCTATTTTTGAAAAAGGCTGAGCCGACGTAGAATTGGTACGGAAATTTACGAAAGCAAAGGCAAAAAGGCTTAACAATGAGACGGTTGTCAGGAGTGATTTGAAAGTAAGTGATCGTTTCATAGCCTTGTCATTTTTAAAAGACGGGACGAAATTAAAGGAGTTTTTTGGATATTGATGTATTTCATGTCCAATTTTTTCAAGTCCATAGACAGGCTGTCTAGAAAAAAGGTTGCTGGTCATAGGGCTTTTTTTTCAAAAACAAAAAAACCCTGCCGGTATTGCACCAGCAGGGTCGTATCGTCAAACCAAAAATCAATCAGTTCTTATTGCTTGATGCCGCCGTTGCTGGCAGGCACTGCTTCTTGTGTTGGTGGCACCAAAACTTCGCCTTTAATGGTAAGGGTGTGCGTATCTGGTGTTTCATTGGTAGTAAGCGTCACCGTTTTGGTGAATGCACCTGGACGGTTGGTGTCGTAGCTCACGTCAATTGTTTTGGTTTCGCCCGGCATGATTGGCTCCTGTGGGTAGGTTGGAACCGTGCAACCGCAGGAACCTTTAGCGGATTTGATGACAAGTGGCTCGTTGCCCGTGTTGGTGAACGAGAACTTGCGGACTTTATCGCTTCCTTTTTCGATCTTACCGTAATCAACGGTAGTGGTAGGGAAAGTCATCACTGGACCTGTTGCATTTTGTGCATTGATTGCAAAGGTACCAAGGAGAAAAAAAGCGAGGAGGGAAAATGCTTGTTTCATTAGAAAGGAAACCGTTTTAAGATGAGATGAAATGTTAGGTGCGTTAATTATCGCTGTCAGAATGATGGCACAAAAGTATGGGGGGGGGCACTGCCTAAAGAACACCTACGCTGTTAACGATAGCCAAAATAAAGCAAACCCTTCTTGAAGTTCTCTAATGAATTGAAAAACAAAGGCTTTTAAAGGTTTTTTGACCTCAAAAATCCAAGTTGGGGTTCCACATGTTTATGCGAATTCCAGCACCTAAAACCTTGGTGGAGAAATCTCGGGCACTGTCTTCGCTGTTCTTTTTTCGATAAAGCAGCTTTAGATCCACAAACACATTATGCCACAAAGCCCAGGAAGCATCCAATCCGAAGAGGTCAATATTGGCTGCTACGCCTTGCCCAATCTCGTTTTCATAGTCCTGTACTCGGGTATCATAATCCAGGAGTGGGTTAGCGCCCCAATTGTTGGCTGGCGTATTGTCACCTATACGGGCATGTATTAGGCGTGCTTGCAGCAAAAACCGGTTAAGTGGCTGCCAACGAAGCAAGAGCAGCGTTTCAGCAAAATTAGCCCCCAAGGGATGCGCCAAGGGTTGGTTGTAGTGTGTGTAACTATTGGCTGGATCATAGTGAGAGTACGTGAAGGGCCGAGCACGGTTGTGCTCTACTTGTAGATCCAAATGGTCAAGGCCAAATGCATTCACATATTTTGCACCGACTTGGACTCCCCACTTGTTTGCCCACCAACCACTTCCACTAAAAACTTCAGCAGCCTTTAACTCGTCGAGCATCACTTGACCATAGAGTTGGACGCTCCTCAGCACGTTCCAACGCCCATCTAAACCCAGCAGCACGTTATCGGGACTGCCGATCATACCTTCCACAGTTCGGTAAAAAATGACCGGGTTAAGGTATTGGAACTCAAACTGCCGACTGCGGTTGAATACCGTGGCTTCAAAAAAGCCAAAGGCCAGCCGGGGCGTGACCTTAAAGTTAAAATAATGGATGGCCGCATATTTTTTGGGCAAGAGGGGGCCGGGAACTTTTACCTGCGACACCGGGCTGAGCTCCAGGAATAGATTTTGGTAATGGAACTTCCAGACCCTTGTGTCTAATTTCAGGAAAAAGGTAGGCGCTCCAAAATCTGACAGGAGCATGGAGCGGTAACCATTTCCAATGAAGTGCTTGCCATGCCCCAACTGGACACCAAAATGTGGAGTGGCTTGAAAACCGAGATAAGCCGTGGCCACATTGTAGTCGTAGCCATTCTGAATGTTAAAGAGTTTGCTGTTGTAACCCTTAATAAAGCCCGCCCCTGGCACCGCTGAAAACTCGCCCACCCGCTGGGAGACATAACGCGGAAAACGCGCTTGCGTTTCCACTAAATTGGTATAAAAAAACAACTTTCGGTCTACCTCGCCGCGCACTTCTAAGCCCCGTTGGTTTTGGAAAACGATCTCTTTATAGCCCTCCTCACGACCCAGATGAAAATTGAGCATTGGGTTGGCTCGCAGCTTGAAGTGCCCGGTGTTTACCTCAAATAAGTTGGCGGGCGTTTGGTAAAAATATTTCAGCAGCCCTCGTCTGGATTTACGGCGCAAATAGCGGCTCGTATCTGCCAGCCACTCGTTGTTATCAGCCAAAATATACTGTATGTCCGCATAATCTTGATGAGAGAGTCGGTTGGAAGCCAGGGAATCCAGCTTGAGTGCATACATGGCAGCATCGCGCCGGTTGGAGTATTTGAGTTCTGGGTGAATTGGACTTTCCACGCCGCTCAGGATTTCCAATCGGTCGAGAATTTGGTAAGAAGGAGATTGGAGTGGAATGCCCGAGGTCTGAGAAAGCAGGGGGAGAGATAGCAGGAAAAAACCGCTGCTGCAAGCAATTCCTTTTGGGTGTAGATTCCTACACAAACTGCTGAATATGAGTATAATATTTCTCAAAATTTAAAATATTTAAGATGAAAACATGCTGAATGCAACAAAATATCTTTCCTAAAACGCCCAGAAAACGCTGCGCTTACAAAAACCTCGAGGCTTGCAGTTCCCCTAAAAAAACGGACTTCCAATCTTGCCAAAAAGGCGTGTTCCATGAAGAATTGTGCCAGAGGAGCGTGAAATCTCCCCCGTGTTTTTCTGTTGCTCGGCGAAGTTCTGACAGGCGTTCCACGGCTTGCTCTGGGGTGTAGCGACGGTATTGCGCGAGCGTTACATCCATTGCAACAAGTGGTTTCTCCCGCAAGTTCAGCATTGTTCGCTGTACTGTGTCGAACACCGGGAAATCGTGGCAAATCCCACAACGGAAGCCTTCGGCCTCAGGATACCCTAAAGTGCAGTCTTCCAACAAGCCTGCGGTCTCCCACATTTGCCAGGTTTTTGGGGCAGCAAAGCGGAGATAATGCTGACGGCCAGCAGTGATTTCAAGCGGAGAAACGCGGCGTAACGAATCGAGTTCCTGATTGAAAACAGGTTGGTTATCAAATGCTTCGTAGCTTGGATGAAAGCCGATTTTATGTCCACACTCCGCGATTTTCTCCATCAAGTTTTTAACAAAGGGATGCTGGAGTGGGTACCAGCAATCGCTTGAACGCGGTCTTTCTCCCATGAAATTGAATTGCGCGATGATCTCATTTTTTTCAAGGAGATCAAGCCATTCATCAAACACATCGAAAGGATCTTTTCTTTGCAAAAAGTGGTTTTTAACCCAATAAACTGCCTCATTAAAGTTTCCTCGCTTGATGATAGCCCCGGTCAAGGTTTTCACCCGGTCAAGAGACGACCACCAGAGCCGGGGGTGATCCACATCGCAACTGATGGAGATTTGAAATGTACGCCGCTTCCTTTCGCCCTGCCAGCCGAGCTGAACTAGTAATTCCCAAAGCCAATCTGCCCATTCATTCACGACTGGCCGATGAAGAAAGCCCTGTTGCCATGCCAAGGATTGTTCCGCAGGAAATCGTCCGTGTTCGTCGCGAATTTGCGAAGCGGTTTCTTCCCAGCGGGAGAGCATGAAAAATGAGGCCGCGAAAAGGTCGGGGAAAGGCAGATTCAGAGATTTAGTAATTTGGGGATTGATGAGCCCGCTTTTCGAAAGTTGTTCACCGAATGAATCAGGATTGGAAAATTCAAGATTAGAAAACCAATCTTCGAATTTCAATTCAGCACCGTTGGGCAAACGAATCACGTGGTTACTACCCTCCAGATATTTAATATGATAGTCAAAGCCCAGCATCTCACGAAGTATGACATGCAATGCGTATTCTTTTTCGGGTCGAAAATGTGGAGCAGAGATAACCGTTAGCAAAATAGTATGGTGGTAACGAATGGGCGAAGATAGTTTGAATAGTTTGATGGGTTTAGCGCATTCCTCAGATTTCATTTTACGCCTGCCCGCCTACTGGAAGGCTGGGTTTTAAATTCTGCTGTTTTACCTCAACAGTATGTTAACCTCTGCCCTAATGGCGGGAGGCTGTCTATTTTTGCGGGTCTTTTTTGAATAAATTTACCTAATCCATTCAAAGTCAACATCTTGAAATGAAACGTATACTGCCATCCTTTTTACTTCTTTGCCTTTTAAGTCAAATCATAACGGCACAAACGGCCGGAAAAAACTACGAATTCCGCAACGGTCAATGGTACGACGGAAAGGGATTTGTAACGACTACCTGGTACACCACCAATGGTTTGCTGAGCAAAAAAGCCCCTGCTAAAATTGACTCTGTGATCAATCTTGAAGGCCACTGGGTGATTCCTCCGATGGGGGATGCGCACTGTTCCAGCATAACGGAAAACCCTTCAGCCCCCAACACTTTGAACCTTTATATGGGTGAGGGTGTATTTTACCTCCAAATGCTTGGTAACACACAAGAAGGCCGCACAGCCACCGCGCCTCTGATGAACAAGCCTACTGCTCCCGACGCAGTTTTTGCCAACGGGGCGATTACCGCCACCTTGGGCCACCCATTTTTGGAGTACGAAGGCCCGGCAAACAAGATCAAAAACCCAGCACAATGGGGCGAGCGATACGCCGAATTGAAAACCAGTCAAAAAATGCTGGGAAACGGCTACTGGTTTATGGACAACAAACAGGCTTTGGATGCCAATTGGGAAAAACTGCTCCAGCAGAACCCGGGCGTGATTTCGATTTACTTGCTGGATGTTCAAAACAATGGCGGCAAAGAAGGTAAGGGCCTTTCTGCTGAGATGGCGAAGCTGGTCATAAAAAAAGCCCATAAATCTGGGCTTCGTGTATTTGCACATATAGAAACGGTATCCGACCTTAGTATTGGCATGAAGCTGGGCGTGGATGGGTTTGCAAACCTCCCAGGCCACAGCTGGGACGGCGCAGGCGACCCTGCAAGATTTGTGATCTCGGATGCAGAACTTAAAACGCTTGCTAAGAAAAAGATACCTTTGGTGTTACTGCTTTCCCATGCGCAAGCTGCCACCAATCGTGCTGCCGTGCAAGAATTCCATAAAAAAACGATGAAGCGTCTGCTTGATGCTAACGTAAACGTGGCGATGGGCTCCGACGACTCACAGCGCACCCTTCGTATGGAACTGAACTATTGGTTTGGGATGGGCGACTTAGACGATGCTCGCACGCTCAAAGTGCTGTGTGAAAACACCCCGCGTGCCATTTTTCCAAAACGAAAGATCGGCAAACTTGAAAACGGTTATGAAGCCAGTTTCCTCGTGCTGAGCGATAATCCGCTTTCCAATGTGTTGAAGACAAGGGTTCAAGCGTTTAAAGTGAAGAATGGGGTGTTGTTGAAATAAATTTTGAATCTGAAGGCGAAATAATCTGAAGGCGAAATAAATTTCGCCCTACATCATTTACAACATCAACAAAAACATGAAAAAGACGATTCTGCTCTTTTCCCTTTTCGCGCTGGCGTGTGGCACCGCAGCGGCCCAGAACATCCAATTTGTAGAGTACGACCTGCCCAATGGCCTCAAAGTAATGCTCCACGAAGACCATACAACGCCCATCGTGGCCGTTTCGGTCATGTACCATGTGGGATCCAAGAACGAAAAGCCCAAGCGCTCAGGCTTCGCTCACTTTTTTGAGCACCTGCTGTTTGAAGGCTCGGAAAACATTAAGCGCGGCGAATTCGACGATTATATAAACAATGCGGGAGGCATGAACAATGCCAATACCACTTACGATCGCACCTATTATTATGAGGTGCTGCCGAGCAACCAACTCGCGCTTGGCTTATGGCTCGAAAGCGAGCGTATGCTCCACGCTAAAGTAGATCAGGTAGGGGTAGAAACCCAACGCCAGGTGGTGAAAGAGGAACGTCGACAACGTATGGACAACCAGCCTTACGGCAAACTTTTGGAGGAAACCCTCAAACGCCTTTACAAAGTTCACCCGTACAAGAGTTCGGTTATCGGCTCGATGGAAGATCTGGATGCAGCCCAAGAGATTGACTACAAGACATTTTACAAGGATTTTTACCGCCCCGACAATGCGATTCTCAGCATTGCAGGTGACATAAATATAGATCAGACGAAGACGTTGATTGATATTTATTTTAAAGACATTCCTCGCGGGAAGGGCGAAATTCAGCGCAAGTTTCCACAAGAACCTGCCATTACGCAGCTTCGTCGCGACACCGTGTACGACAACGTGCAACTGCCCGCAGTCATCATTGCCAACCACATCCCTGCGCAGGGCACCCCAGATTTTTATGCCGTAAAGATGCTTGGTATGATCCTCAGCCAAGGAGAGAGCAGCCGTATGCAGAAAGTCCTGGTGGATGAACAGCAGAAAGCAGTATTCGCTGGCTCTTTCCCACTCGGACTGGAAGACCCTGGCGCAAACATCAGTTTCGGCATTGCCAATCTAGGGGTAGAAGTGGCCGACCTTGAAAAAAGTATGGATGCTGTCATCACTGAGTTGCAAACCAACCTGATTTTAGAAACAGAGTTCCAGAAACTTCAAAATCAAGTTGAAAATGACTTCATAAGCGCTAACAACAATATGGCGGGGATCGCCCAAAGCCTTGCTCAGTATGAAATGTACTACGGCGATGCAACGCTCATCAACACTGAAATCGAACGCTACCGGAAAGTGACCCGCGACGAAATCCGCGCCGTTGCTAACAAGTATTTCAACAAAAATAGCCGCGTTGTGCTTCATTGGCTGCCACAACCCGCAAAACCCTAATGGTGATTGGGTTATTAGTAATTGGTATACTGGTCATCTGGAAAGCTAACCCAACCAATCACCAGTATACCAATCCCTAATATACCAATCACTAATAAACCGATCACCAGTATACCAATCACCAATAAACCAATCACTAACAATTGATTTTCAATGAAAAAAATATTCTTTTCCATCATAAGCTTGTCGCTGTTACTGGCTGCGTGTTCGCCTAAATCAGCCAATAAAACAAGCAGCGCAAATCCAGCTCCCTCTTCAGCGCCCGTAAGCGCAACAGGTAAAGCCCCTCAAATTCCCCTGCCGATTGGCGAACCGCGCAAACAAGCCCCAGCCCCAGGCACTGCCCCAAAGGTGCAAATTGGGAATGCTGAAATTTTCAAACTCGACAACGGCCTGACAGTCATTGTAGTAGAAAACCACAAATTACCCAAGGTGTCCTATCGCGTGTTTGTAGATTATGACCCTGTGTTGGAATGGTTTTCTGCGGGTTACCTTGATATGACGGGAGATCTGCTTTCTAAAGGAACTACCACCCGCAGTAAGGCACAAATTGACGAGCAGGTTGATTTTTTAGGCGCAACGCTCTTTTCAGATGCAAATGGTGTGAACGGTAGTTGTCTGAGCAAGCACAGCGACAAATTGTTGACCATCATGGCAGACGTGCTGCTCAATCCTAGTTTTCCGCAGGAAGAACTCGACAAATCTAAAAAGCGTGCGGAGAGTGGCCTAGCCTCCCAAAAAGACGATGCCAATGCCATTGCAGGCAATGTTGCAGCCATACTGCGCTACGGCAAAGACCACCCTTATGGCGAAATTATGACGGAGGCCACACTCTCGAAAATCAACCTGGAGCAAATCAAAAACCATTACAACACTTATTTCAAGCCTAATATTGCTTATCTCGTTGTGACCGGAGATGTGACCAAAGCGCAAGCTGAAAAACAGGCCAAGCAGTATTTTGGGGCATGGGCCAAGGGAAATGTCCCCGCCCATCAGTACGACACCCCACGCCCTCCAGAGAAAGCGCAGGTAGATTTTGTACACAAACCCCGTGCGGTGCAATCCGTGATCAACATCACTTATCCTGTTGATTTGCAACCCGGACAACCCGATGTAATTCGCTCCCGTGTAGCAAACACCTTGCTGGGAGGTTATTTCAACAGCCGCCTCAATAGTAACCTTCGGGAAGGTCATGGATGGACTTATGGTTCGGGCAGCTCGCTGAATCCTGACAAATTGGTCGGTTCGTTCACGGCCTCTGCCAGCGTCCGCAATGCTGTGACGGACAGCAGCATCATGGAAGCTTTGAAAGAAATGCGCCGTTTGAGTGAAGAAAAAGTGGGCAACGCCGAATTGCAGGTGGTCAAAAACGTCATGGCGGGCAATTTTTCAAGAAGTCTGGAAGAGCCGGGCACTGTAGCTACGTTTGCCTTGAATACGGCCCGATATAAACTTCCTGCCGATTATTATGAGAAGTACCTCGAAGTGCTGCAAAACGTAAGCGCAGAAGAGGTACAGGCCATGGCCAAAAAATATATCCACCCCGATCGCGCACACATACTAGTCGTGGGTAACAAGGAGGATGTGGCTGAACGTGTTAAGCAATTCTCTGCTGATGGTAAAATCAATTTCTATGACGCTTTCGGCAACCCTGTGAAAGCAGCGGAAACGGCTCTCCCTGCCGGGCTCACTGCTGAACAAGTGTTGGAAGATTACCTGAATGCGATTGGTGGACGCGCTAAAATCAATGAAATAAAGGACATGCAATCTACCTCAGCCATGCAGTTGCAGGGTATGTCCTTTGGAATGAAGACCTTTCAAAAAGGGCGAAACAAATACGCTGTTGAAACAACTATGAATGGTCAGCCAATGAACAAACAATTCTATGATGGAACCCAAGGTTTACAATCCGCCATGGGCCAAACGGAAACCTTGGAAGGGGAAGCATTGAATGACCTGAAGGAACAAGCACTTTTTTGTAAAGAGGCAACCTACAAAACAGGCGGCTACAAATACGAACTTAAGGGCATAGAAGCGATAAACGGTAACAATGCATACATTGTGGATGTGATCCGGCCGGACGGAAAGAAGATCACCGAATATTACGACACGAAAACAAGCTTAAAAGTCCGCGAAACAAGCACCGGCAAAGGAATGGATGGATCTCCAACCGTTCAGACGGTGGACATGTCGGATTACAAAACGGTAGGCGGCGTGAAATTGCCCCATGCAATGACCGTTAGTGGTGCATTCCCGGTTCCTTTCAAGGTATCGGTATCTGAAATAAAACTGAATGCGGGAGTGGATGATGCCATATTCAAACTTTGAATAACTTTGTCGTAGTATAAAGCATAAAATATTGCACATATGGGACTAGTATATGCAGAAATTGAATTGATAAACGGTGACGATCTCGCTCTTTCGCGCCGACACTTCATTGGCGAAGATGAGGTGCGTAGGATGCCTGTGAAAGCATTGGTTGACACAGGGTCCTATATGCTCTGTATCAACGAGGCAATTCAGGCCCAAATGCAATTCCCGGTGGTAGAGAAGCGGAAAGGCCAATTGGCAAATGGGGAAATCGTAGAATTTGAGGTGGTTTCTTCCGTAGAGTTGAGGTTCAAAAACCGCCGAACGATGTGCAATGCTATGATTTTGCCCGGCGAAAGTGAAGCCTTGCTCGGCGCTATCCCTTTAGAGGATATGGATGTTCTTATCCATCCACAACGCCAAGAACTCATAGTCAACCCAGAGCACCCCTATTTCGCACAGATGAAATTGAAGTAAGGGGTGTAAAAGTTTAGCGAAATAAAAACCTCCCGCAACTACCTTTGCGCGCCATGTCAAACCTCGGCATGGTGCTCTTTTTCTAAACATTGCCCTCAGTTAGCAAATCCCTGCCTACAGGCAGATAGGCACTATTCAACAAATCAACAATGTACCACACACTTTTACAAGCTCCAGCAGCGGGCAGCGGATGGCTCGGGATGCTTTTCCCCTTCCTCATTATCATCGTTTTTTACTTCTTCCTGATCCGCCCACAAATCAAGCGGCAGAAAGACCAGCAAAAATTTGTCGAGAGCCTCAAAGAAGGCATGGAGGTCGTCACCAATTCAGGCATCATTGGCCGTATCACTAAAATAGATGGCCCTGTGATCCGATTGATGGTGGACGAAAAAACGTTTATACGTGTCGTCAAGTCGTCTATTCAGGGCGAGTATAAGGGATAAGGGACGTTGGACGTTGGACAGGTGGACATTAGACATTGGACGTGGGACATATCCGCAGTCCAATGTCTAATGTCTAAAGTCCACCAGTCCAAAGTCCACTTGTCTAAAGTCCTCTTGTCCAAAGTCTAAATTCAAAACCAATAGATTATGATCCGAAAACATCTTCCGAAAGCAGCGTTCCTACTTTTTCTCCTGTTGGGCGCATGCACCCGCAACACTACCCTGCGCGTATTGCAACCCGCGCAAATGACCTTGCCGGAGCACATCACCACGGTCGCCATCGTAGACCGCAGCAAACCTTCCAACGGCTGGTCCAACTTCCTTGAAGGCCTGTTCACGGGCGAAGAAATCGGTCAAGACCGACGAAGCCGCCAGACTGCGGTGGACGGGCTGACCAACGCACTCACGCGCACCCCACGTTTTCAGGTAAAAACTACGGGTATCGAGTTGACCAGCAGCAAAGCAGGTGTCCGGATGCCCCCCGCGCTCGATTGGGGCGAAATAGACAAAATCTGTCGTGACTACAATACCAATGCTGTAGTAACCATTGAATCCTTCGATTCCGACAATTCGCGCAGTGCCCGCGCTTATTCAGAGACTAAAAAGGACAAATCCGGGAAAAATTACACCGTCACCAGCTACCGATCTCAGCAACGTACCGGTGTACGAATCGGCTGGCGTTTGTACGACCCTAAGACGAAAATCGTTGTGGACGAGTACGTTACCGAAGATTACCTAGAACGCAGCGGCAGCGGCACGACGGAACGTGCGGCACTCAGCAACCTTCCGTCCCAGTTGGACGTGACCCGCGATGTTGCATACAATGTTGGCATCGAATACGGTGCGCGTATTGCACCGATCTATGTCAATATTAGTCGAGCTTACTACCATAAGGCCAAGGGATTCAAGGATCATATGAAAAAAGCCGCACGGCATTTGGAAGATAGGAACATCGAACAAGCCACGATTTTGTGGAAAAGGGTCATTGCTACTGCGGGCGACAACCGCAAAGCCGCAGGGCGCGCCGCTTACAACATGGCCGTGGCTTCCGAAGTGAGTGGTAATTTAACCCTCGCGCTGGAGTGGGCGCAAAAATCTTACAATGACTATGGTAACAAAAAGGCTCGTGAGTACATTAACATAATCAAAGCCCGGCAGAACGACGTTCGCAAAGTAGATGCGCAAATGCCGGGAAAAAAAGTTTAAACTCATGTTAACCAAGTACTTACTCACCTTTGTTTGTCTGATTCTTTGGCTCCTCATCTTTAGTGTGGGCGCCTTTGTAGACACTAATCCGATCCGTACAAATCTTGCGAAACAGTTCGAAATGGGTGATTTCCTGCTCATTGTGGTCGCGTGGATTCCTACGAACCTGGCCATTTTGTCCATTTTAGCCGGCTTGAGCGGGTCACTTTGTCGGTCACTTTTGCGGACCCTTGAAGTTGGTTTAGATCAAATTCGCACCGAAAAAGAAGGCTCGCGCATTTTGGGCGGTGCCGTAGCGGGTTTGCTTTTTTACCTTTCCCTAATGGCTGGCGCTTTCCTGCTTATGAGCCATCCTTTCGAGACTACTACAAAGGAGCAGTACTTTCGCATAGCAGGTGTGGTATCGTTCCTGTGCTTTTTGGCAGGGTTTCGGCCTGATTTATTGCGGAGGGTGTTGGAGAGATTACCGGGATTTTGAGGGGTTTCAAGACAAATACTTCCCCACAATAGGCATTCTTCGGCCCATCCCGAAAGCCTTACTGCTGACCCGAATGACCGGTGCAGCCTGTTCCCGTTTGAATTCGTTGATGTTTACCATACGCAGCACACGCTTCGTGAGAGCTTCGTCAAAACCCATGGCAATCAATTCACTCGGGCCTTTTCGGCATTCGATGTACTGGAAAAGTAATGGGTCGAGTATTTCGTAGGGCGGCAGGCTGTCGGTATCTTTTTGGCCGGGACGAAGTTCGGCAGAGGGCGGTTTTGTAATAGAATTCTGTGGAATGACTCCTGCCACCCCACCCCTGCCCTCCCCCATTGGGAGGGAGTTTATGTATTTTACCAGTTCATAAATCTCTGTTTTGTACACATCGCCCAGCACGGCGATCCCGCCGCACATATCGCCGTAAAGCGTTCCGTAGCCTACGGACATTTCGCTTTTGTTGGTGGTATTCAATAGGATATGGCCAAATTTGTTGCTCATCGCCATGAGCAGGGTGCCGCGTACGCGGGCTTGAATGTTCTCCTCTGTGACATTAAACGGCAGCCCGTCGAATTGTTGAGCCAGCGCCGCCTCGAAGGCATCGTACATTGGTTTAATGGCTACGATGTCGTACTGAATACCCAGGTTTTCGGCCAATTGCCGGGCATCGTCTACCGAGTGGCCGCTGCTGAATTGGCTGGGCATGAGTAGGACATGCACATTTTCAGGGCCTAAGGCTTTGGAGGCCAACACAGCCGTCACAGCCGAGTCAATGCCCCCGGAAAGGCCCAGTATTGCTTTTTTGAAGCCCAATTTTTGGAAATAATCTCGGATGCCGACGACGAGCGCGTCGTGGATGAGTTGGATCTTGTTTTTGGGTTGTTCAATATTCTGTTGTCCCTGTACAACCGCTTCTAAATCATAAGTTTTCAGGCATTCTTCAAAGTATGGCATCTCATCGAAGACCTGTCCATTTGGAGAAACTACGAGGCTTCCGCCATCAAAAATCACGTCCGTTTGTCCGCCTACCTGATTGGCATAAAACATCGGAATTTTGTACCGTTCCACATTGGCACGAACGGTGTGGATGCGAAGTTCTGCATGGGCATAGTTGAACGGAGAAGCCGAAATATTGACAATAAAATCGGGCTTCTGGGGCATCATTTCGTCCAGAGGGCAAACGGTGTAGAGCGGATTTTCGTCGCCCACATTCCAGATGTCTTCACAGATGACCAAAGCGATGCGCTTGCCCTTAAATTCGATGGTTTTGAACTCCTTAGCTGGTTCGAAATAGCGGTATTCGTCAAAAATATCGTAGGTTGGCAACAGCGCTTTGTGCTGAATACCAATGGTTTCGCTGTTGTAAAGAAAATAGGCAGAGTTGTAGAGGTCCTTGCCCGCCAAAACGGGATTGCGAGTGGGCGAACCTACGATAATACCAATGCCATGACTGACTTTTCTGAGTTCGTCTACTGAATGTTGGCAGCGCTGGATAAAGTCGTCGAACTCAAAAAAATCGCGGGCCGGGTAACCGCACACCGCGAGTTCGGGGAAACAGATCAGATCGGCTTGTTGGCTTTTAGCGGTTTCCACTGCGACGAGCATTTTGGCGAGGTTTCCCTCGAAGTTGCCGATGTGGAGATTGAGTTGGGAGATGGCTATTTTCATTAATTTGATTTGATAACCAGCGCTTTGTCTATTACCATGACTTGTTTGTTTTTACAAAAGTTCAATAATATTGATTTCATAAAGAGGCTCATCCCTCCACATAATACATATCAATATCCCCCTTGTTCTTGGCCGATATTTTGCCCCGGTAATGACAAGGATAAAAGTCCTTAATCACTTGGTATGCCTCGCCAGAGATATTAATTCGTCCGCCTTCACCCGCTTGCTCTACCCGAGCGGCAATGTTCACCGTGTCGCCCCAGATATCGAAGGCGAATTTTTTGGAGCCTACCACCCCGGCTACCACCGGACCGCAGTGAATGCCGATGCGTGCGTCAAAACGCGGCAGTCCTTCTTTTGCGCGACCAACATTCCATTCAAAAAGCCAGGTTTGCATGTCTTTGGCAGCGGCCACCATATCACGAAGTTGAGCCCCCCCGCCATCGGGCACCCCACCTGCACACATGTATGCATCACCAATGGTTTTAATCTTTTCGAGGCCATGGTGTGCGATGATATCGTCAAACTTTTGGAAACAGGTGTCCAGTTCTGTCACCAACTGTTGCGGGGTTAAGTGTTCTGCGATTTGGCTAAAACCCACAAAATCAGCGAACAACACGCTCACATCTTCAAAATAACGCGCCTGAGTTTTTCCTTTCTTTTTAAGCTCCTCGGCCACCAAGGTGGGCAGGATGTTGAGCAACAGGTTTTCTGAACGCTGTTGTTCTTCGCGAATGGTTTTGTTCTTTTCTTGCAAAACGCGGGTGTTCATTCGGGCCCTTACAAAACTGAAGGTGGCGCCTCCTGCCAGCAACAGCAGTACGCCCATAATGGCGTAATTGAAATTCCGGTTGCTTTCTGCCTCGCGCAAAGCGAGGTTGGCATTGGAAACTGCGAGCGAATCCATGCCCCTGCTGAAATACACTGAATCGAGCAGCACTCGTTGTTGCATCACGAGCATGGCGGTTTTCATCTGCTCCTGCGTCATCAAGTCCAGTTCTGCTTTTTGAGCGGCCAGTTGGGCTTGGAGGGATTGGCTTTCCTGGAGGAGTTTGGCCTCGCTTTCACGAAATTTGTTTTGATTTTCAGCGAGTTGCTTTTGTGTGGTAGAAAGTTCGCTTTGTATTGCTTGTTTAGATTCAGCCGTTGCGCCGACGAGGCTTCCGCCGTTGCGAAGCAGGGCAATTTGATCGTCCAAAACCTTCATCTCTTTGTCGCGGCCTGCGCGTTGAGCAAGGGTTCGAAGGTTGTCCAGATTGTCCAAAGCAAGCGTTTTATTGCCGCTTCGAGTATCCCGGAGGATTTTAAGGCTTTGTTCAAATTGGCTTGCCGCCTTGCGTTTTCCGCTGAACATCATTGCCTTACCTTCTCGATTAAGTGCGTTGGCGCGGAGTTCAGGCATTTTGAGTTTGGATGCCAAATCTCCTGCTTTATCTGCATTGTCGATGGCTTTGGCATATTCGCCCGCATAAATATGGGCATCGGAGAGCGCGATAAGCAATTCAATGCGCTCGGCTGCTTCTGCCCCGCGCAACTGTTCTTCCAGTTGGCGCACTTTGTCAGTCTGAGCAAAAAGACTGGACGAACTGGCCCAGAAAAGCAACCCGTGGAAGAGTATTCTTGAAATTTTTAGAGACACGATTCGGAAGTTTTGAAAATCGTTGCGAAGATAAGGTCTTGGTTGTAAGTACGGTCGAAATAACAATTTCATGATTTGGCAACCAGCTGTCATTCTAGTCGTTGTGGCATGGTTTTGCGGCAGTTGGAACACACTAATATGCATTATGAAATACATCCTCATCACCGTTTTCGCTTCTTTTTTGCTTTTTGAAAATTTGTCCGCCCAAGGTCTGGTTTTTCAAGACACTGTTTTTACCGATCCGGTATCGCTCAGCGATGAGCCGGACTTCATTACTTTTCAAAATTGTCGTTTTGTCAACATCATTGGAGATGCGCTCACCCTTAACAAATGTGGTGCCGTAATTTCTGATTGCAGTTTTGAAAATATCGCGGGCGCCGGGATCGTGCTGGACAGCAGCGAGATTTATTTGATCAATGATACGCTGCAGCATATTGTTGGCGACGGGGTTTATGCAGAAAAAAGCACCGTGGTTGTTCAAGGATGTCGATTCTCGAATATTGCTGAAACCGCACTGTATTTCCTTTTTTGTGAGCTGTCTGAAGTGGGCAATTGCGATATAGCAGATGTAATGGAAGGTGTTTTGGCATTTGGGCCCATAGAAGGTCAAATGTCTGTCTTCAACACGAGTATCCGTCGGGTAAATGGGAAACCAGGTCAAACAGGCACCGGATCGGCGATCTACGGTTCAGAATTGAGATTTGTAGAAATTGAGGCCTGTACTATTGACAGTTGCCTAGGATTTGGAATTTATGTAGATATGATTGGGGCTATTGATCCTACAGCAGAATCGGTCATTATACAGGGCAACACTATCAGCAGGGCCGATTATCTCGGGATTCAGGGAACGAAATCAGCGAATGCAATCATTCGGGACAATGAAATAAGTTATCCGGGATTTTTGGGCGGTTTTAGCAGTTGCATTTGGTGGGGAGGCCCAGACGCTCGCATCGAAGAAAACCATCTTCACCATTCATTTGATAGTACTAACGGACATGGTTATGGGATTTGGGCGTTAAACTCAGCCACCATCGCCCGAAACCATATACATGACTGCACAAGCCATGGGATAAGATTTTCCGTTCTAATTGAACCATTTGGAGAAGCACCTGTACTCATTTTCAATAATAGTATTCACGATGTAGGAAAACACCCTGTTTTCTATGAAGGAGATGGCTTCAATGCACCCACTGAACCCACGCAGGTCATTATTCGTAACAATACCCTCCATGCTACGCCCAGTGTCAATCCTCAACGAGATGCTCCCATTGCATTTTGTTGTAATGATGTCCCCATTGACGTACAGGGGAATATTCTAATTTACGAAGGCGTAGCAGATACTTCCAGCTACGTTTATCAGAATTCGGGCAATTGGGTCACGGACAAGCTCAACCTAAAAGTCCCCGGAGACATCAATTTTGTGGACTACGCCGGGCGGGATTTTCATCTGGCTTCTACCAATTCGCCCGCCGTTAATTACCTGCCCCTAAATTTCGGCCTCCCCAATGACGACTTTGATGGCAACCCGCGGATCGGCCAACACGACGCAGGAGCCTTTGAACTGGCCAACACGGACACGATTTGTGGTTGTACCAACTGCCCTTTGACCATTCCTGATCTGGCTTTTGGCGACTTTATTTATAGTGTGCGGGATATTGCCAACAACAACCTCGCCAGCCCGGCACAGGGTGTTTGCGGTGTTAGGGTCCAATTTGAGCATGAATACATTGGCGATATTACCATGGAACTTATCTCCCCCAGCGGGCAATCAGTTCAATTGGTGGGGCCGACAGGATTTTTTGAAGCCTCGGATCAAAGTAGCTGGGATATAGGTTTTACCACCTGCGCCGGAATTGCAACCCCAGACCCCGGCTTTGCCCCTTTTTGGAACAACAACCAGTTTTGGGGCATGGGGGGCAATTACACGGGCATTTATTACCCAACCAATGGTTGCCTCGAATTTTTCAATTCTGGTTCTGTCACGGGAGATTGGACCCTACGGGTAAAAGATTTCCAGGCCAGCGACACCGGAGTGGTTTACAAGTTTGAAATGCTGTTTTGTGACATGACCGGCATTTCTTGCCAACCCTGCAGCAATCCTCCAGAGGCCTTATTTTTAACCACAACGGTGGGCCCATGGTCTGTCTCTCTACAAAATCAGACCGCAGGCAGCATTGCCCAATTTCAGATAGATTTTGGCGATGGGTTTATCGCATCGGGACATACCATTCCAATATTTCATACCTATACCGACACTGGCAGTTTCTTAATTCGACTCGTTGCTATTAACGAGTGCGGGGCAGATACGTTTTCACAATCTGTTCATATTCAAGGTGCATTGCCCATTGCTTTCGTGAGTGCGACGCCCATATCGGGGTGTGCCCCACTGGAAGTGCAACTGGGAGTTGCTTTTTCCAGCGATGTAGACCAATGGCATTGGGTTTGTCCCGGAGGCAATCCGGCAGAATCGTTGGAGGCTACACCCATCATCACCTACACTACCCCAGGCATTTATCCCATAACCACGATTGTCAGCAACGTTTTGGGTTCGGACACGATTTCAGGGGTAATTTCGATTGAGGTGCTTCCGGGCTTGATCAATCCTTCCTTCATCACTCAAGTGATTGGCGACAGCATCGTTTGCATCAATACCACCCAAAATGACACGTCATTTTTCTGGACGTTGAACAACGGCACCCCGGTTGGAATAAATACAAGCCCTCAAGTGTTTGAGGTGGATTCTTCAGACGTTTACACCGTCTCGCTGACGGTTTCCAACAGCTGCGAAACCACTGCTGTACTCAATACCGTGACGGTAATTGTTGTTAAATCGAAAAATCTGGAGGTGAATGGCTGGCAGTTTACCCTTTCACCCAATCCAAATGACGGGCAGTTCAATCTGAGCATTGTTTCGCCTGAAAATTCAAAAGCTCAATTGTCGGTTCTGAACGCGCTTGGGCAGGAGGTTTTTGCTGAAAATATTCTGGCGGTGGAGGGAAGGAATACCGTTCCTATTTCGATGGGTGAGTTGCCTGCGGGGCTGTACAGTTTGTTTTTTCGGACGGAAAAAGGGGGCGCGGTGTTGAGGTTTATGGTGCGGTAGTAACTGTACCGGCGACTTTAGTCGCAGGAATGCTGCGATTAAAATCTCAAATATATCCTGCGGCTAAAGCCACCGGCACAAGTTAATCCTGCGGCTAAAGCCGCCGGTACAGGGCGTTTAATGCGCCAACATCACCTCTTCAAACTCCCGCTGTTCTTCCCCGAGCGGTGCATAGCGCACTTTCAGGCCAAAATCACCGCCTGTGTTGAAATATACAATCCGAATCGAGTGCCATCCCCTTTGAAGATGGGCAATTCCTGTTTTTTCGGTCAAGCCGTGTTCACCGTCGTTGTTCACCACCATTTCACCGTCAATGGAAAGCACCGAGCCATCGTCTGATTCGGTCCAGAATCGGTATCCACCGGAGGTTGGAATATCAATATAGCCTTTCCACACCATCCCGCATTTATTTTCAGCGCAGAAGGGATCGGGTTCGATGATGGTCACGTCGTCTGCTTTTTCCAAATAGCCACGCATTACTTTGTCTACACTGTACTCGTCGCCGTCCACAGTGCGAAGTTCAGCGCGGAGGCCTGCGGCAGGCTCCTGGAGGAGGTTTTGAGCAGGCAGTTGTCTTAAAACTTTCACTTGTGCGGAGTCGCTATTGCTCGAAATAAGCCCCGCTTTGAAAGCCTTGGCCCGGATGGTGCAGTTAGCGGAAGGAGTGAAGGGCACAGTATAAGTCGAAGATGTCTCGGAGGGTTCTGTACCGTTGGTGGTATATCGGATGGTAGCACCGAGGGTTTTAGTCGCAATTTTCACCACTGGTTTTACCGTCTTAGAGTCATAGCTGACCGCTACTTGAGGCTTGGAAACAAAGTCACCGAAGCCACTAATTTTCACCGCGAAGGCATGTGCTGATTTAATTTTGTTCGGATTGTACTCAGGTAAGGTGATGACTACATTCCCACCCAGGTTTTCCGCCTTTAGTTTATCTTTTGTAGCCAAAAAGGTGACTTCTGCTCCCGTCAAGGGTAGTTGCAAACCCTTCAAAACCAACTTTTTGTCATTCGGATACCGAGGGAAAATAGCATATACCGACTTGGTCTTAGGATTCCAGGTAAAAAAAACTTCTTTCACGGCAAAACCAGGATCAGGGTCCACCGTTTGCTTCAACAAGGGATCTCCAGCCGTTTTAGCGCCCTCAATACCTGGCTTCCAATCGCGGCGACCAGCACTCCATTGCACCGGGGCCCGCCAACGACGAGTGCTGTAAATCGCTTCCCCATTCACGCCCAACCACTTGCCAATATCGAGCAAACGCTCTTGCATGATGGGCGGTATTTTCCCATGTGCGTCCGGGCCAATATTAAGCAAGAAATTGCCACCACGCGAAACCTTGTCCACGAGATGCAGCACCAAAGATTGGGAAGAATTGTAATCCCAGGCATCCTCGGCACGATTGTATCCGTAAGATGCCCCTATGCTCTGACTTCCTTCCCAGGCCTGACCTTCAAAATCCAGCTCAGCCTCATATTCCGGCGTGTAAACCCCTCCATGCGCAGACCGCGTGTCGCTCCCCCAACGGTCGTTGACCACTACCCGATCGCGCACGGCACTTTCAGAATAAAGCCAACTGAGAAACTGAGGAGATTGCCAGACCTCAGAGGTAGCCTCCCAATCGCCATCTGCCCACACGACCCACGGCTCATATCGCTCCACCACTTCATAAAGCTGTGGCATCGCGTGCTCTGTGGCGTATTGGGCATGATCATACATCCAAATCGGGTTATACCACTCATACAGAGAGAAATACAAGCCTGGCTTGACCTTGGTTTTATTCAGCGCTGTAAAAAATTCGCCGAGCAAATCACGTCCTGGCCCGCGAACTTCGGAGTTCCAAGGAAAGTCCCAGGCGCGATTGGCCTGTTCATTCGGCCATAGGCAATAGCCATCGTGGTGTTTGGACGTTAGCACCGCATATTTTGCGCCAGCACGCTCAAAGAGTTTGGCCCATTCGTCGGGGTTGTAAAGTTCTGCGTGGAAATCGTCCGCAAGTTCATTGTAGGTTCGGTCACCATAATTGGCTTCATGGTAGGCCCGGATTTTCCCTTTGAGTGCGTTGGTTTCCAGTGCATGCTGATACCATTCGGCATCGTTCCCTTTAGTAGAAAAAGCGGGCACGGAATACACGCCCCATTGGACTGAAATTCCAAATTTGGCATCTACCCACCAGTCGGGCGTTGGGCGAGCATCGAGTGATTCCCAGTCGGGGCTGTAGATCTTTTGAGCCGAAATGCTAAGGGAAAGTGCGGCGAAAAGAGGGAGAAAGAATGGACGCATAAGTTTGTTTAAGTTGGTTTTGTGAAAATGGAACACGGGTAATCCATGTTCTTTAAACTTCCGGGCGCAAAGTATTTAATTTCGTAAAAATACAGGGCAATCATCTTACAAAACCGCCTTGTGCACTTGTCGCCGATGCCTTTCAAAGTGTGAACTGAAAAAATCGAGCATGTGCAACCAACTGAGTCGCCCGGCGCGAGGATGGTTGTAGGCCGCTTTATCTAAGAGGTCTGGTGACATTTTTTCAAAAAAAGCCGTCCATTCGGCTCGTATTTTTTTCCAACGGGCATCTACTTCTTGTAAAGTGCCAGACTCTGGGATCCGTTCGTTGCCCGCCGATTTAGGGGCTTTGAATTTGAACGGCGTCCAAAGCGTAGCCCGAAGTAGTAGGCTTCGCCACCAGGAACTCAACCCTGCTTTTTCTAATGGCGGGTTAAAACTCAACTTTTTGTGGATGTAAGCCATGGAATTCTCTTCCACCAAAATCAAATGGTGCAAGGTCTGGATGGCTGACCAGCCGCCGTCGGCAGGCTTGCGGTTGAGGCGTTCGTCGCCGAGCGGGATGAGTTCGTTCAGGAGAGATTCCACTTGAGCAGCATAACGGGCATTTGCCTGGAGAATCTTTTTTTTCATGTCCTAAATTTATTGTTGGCGTGAAGGTAGGTTCTTCGCGAATTTCATCCTCCCAAAAGTCTTTGTTACCTTTGCAGACAGTCAACGGTCAATAGTCAACGGTCAAAAGTCAATTCCATGCAAACATTTACCACAAAAAAATACATCAACGTTTTCCTTGGTTTAGGAAGCAACGTTGGAAATCGGGGGTCTAACCTTCACTCGGCCGTTGGCTTGATTGAAAAAAACATTGGCAAAGTTGCTAAAAAGAGCCATGTTTACGAGACACAACCTTGGGGAGAACCCAACCAAGACCCGTTTTACAATCAGGTGTTGATGGTCAACACGACCCTCGACCCGCGCGACATACTCGATAAAATAAGCCGGATCGAGCGCGAACTGGGCCGTGAAAAAAAAGAAAAATGGGGCCCCAGAGTCATTGACATTGACATCCTTTTTTACGGCAAACGCTTAATTCGTGACAAGGGCCTGGAAATCCCCCACCCCGATTTGCACAAACGCGCTTTCGTTTTAGTGCCCATGATGGAGATTGCCCCGGAATTTGAGCATCCAGTGCTTGAAAAACAGATAGATGAACTTTATATGGACTGCGAAGACGGCTCCGAAGTGGTCATGCTGAACTATTAATCGCAACGTGTCACGGTGAAAAACGTCCAAACGCCCAGGGTTCACTACAATTTCATAGCCATTGAAGGCAATATCGGAGCAGGTAAGACAACGCTCAGTCATCAATTGGCTGATCGTTTTGGCTGCGATTTGGTGTTGGAGCAGTTTACGGACAATCCTTTTTTGCCGCCGTTTTATGAGCAGCCAGAACGCTATGCTTTCCCGGTTGAGCTCTTTTTTATGACGGAGCGACACAAGCAGTTGTTAGAACATTTTTCCCAACCCGACCTGTTTCGTTCTTTCACTGTAGCGGATTATTTTTTTGTAAAAACCCTGCTTTTTGCAAAAAACAACCTGAGTGAGGAGGAGTTCCGACTGTTCCAGCGGCTTTTTTTGATCCTGAACACCACCTTCCCCAAACCCGATCTGCTGCTTTACTTGCACCGCCCGGTGGAAGTTTTGTTGAAACAAATCAAAAAACGCGGCAGGGATATTGAACAGCATATTACGCTTGGATATCTGACAGAAATTCAGGACGCTTACCTTGATTATTTGAAAACTGAAACAGAAACCCCCGTGCTAGTACTTGAGCTGGGCGATGCTGATTTTCAGGGGGATGCAGCCGCATTTGAAACAATTTCCAAAATTTTGGATGTTCAACATACTCCCGGAACTCGATTCTTAAAACTGTAGCATTTTCAAGTCGCGGGAGCTTGCAGTCTATTAGCGTATAACTGCCAAATCGGTTTCCGACTGATTTGCTTCCGCACCCAACATAAACAACCAAAACGCACCGCACATCAGCAAATGCCCGATGTCGAAAAAACTAAACCAAACGCCCAGGGAAATTTTGGAAATATGGATGAGCACTGCCCCTACCAGGAATAATATTCCAAATAACAGGTAGCGGCTTCCCGCTTGTTTTTTGTTGAAGAACAACCACATTTCTAGGGGGGCAACAATGCATAAAAATCCAAAGGCTGAATGTATCTCCACAACCGGAAACCAGAGCGTAGCGGTCACAAACCAAAGTGCAAGCGTCAGTTCTACCAGGTTCACCCAAGTGAGTACCCTACTCCACCCTGCTCCGATATACGGCTTTGCCCGAACGATGGATGCCTGCTCTAATGCTGACACCGCGATCATACTGAGTATCCAACCCGGGGCTTTGAACGCGAATGGCAGACAGTAAATAAAGCAGTGCCCAACTAAGGAGCCGATAAGCGTAGAGAGTCCCATGAGCAGGAAAAAAATGCGAGAAAGGCGAAGCGTATCCTCTCTTTCAGCTTGCCTACCCAGCCGTATCCATGCATAAAAACAAATGATGGCAGACAAGAGCGCAGTTAATGCAATCATCGGCTCGCCAATGCGCAGTCCGGCTACTATGATATCAGGTTGAAAATTGTCCGTAGGTAGAACTTCCATGGCGCAAAGATAAGGCGATGAATAATTGACTGGTGATGGATGAACTGGCCAACCGAGATAATCTTTACCCACCTGGCTCGTTTTGCGCAGATTTATTTTTATTTCAAAACAAAATATTTGAATTTTGCGGAGAATTTCAAAATAACCACAGCAGCCAACAGTCAAAATTCAACGGTCAATAGTCAACTTTGTCAAAAACACTTGCAAACGAACCCAGCGGCAACGAAGAAAAAGTCGTCGAAAAAGCCCTGCGCCCCAAGCTCCTGGAAGAGTTCAGTGGCCAGCGCAAGATTGTGGACAACCTACAGGTCTTCATTCAAGCCGCCAAAAAGCGGGGCGATGCACTCGACCATGTCCTGCTGCATGGGCCGCCAGGACTGGGGAAAACCACCTTGTCGCATATTATCACCAATGAAATCGGGGCAAGCCTCAAGTTAACCTCTGGCCCGGTACTTGAAAAACCTGGCGACCTTGCAGGCCTGCTCACCAATCTGGATCCGGGCGACGTGCTTTTCATAGACGAAATTCACCGGCTCAATACCGTGGTGGAAGAATACCTCTACTCTGCCATGGAGGATTATCGGATTGACCTTATGATTGACTCCGGCCCCAATGCCCGCAGCATTCAAATAACGCTCAATCCCTTCACGCTCATAGGCGCCACCACGCGCATGGGCCTGCTTACCTCGCCGCTTCGCGCCCGATTTGGCATTACTTGCCATCTGGATTACTACGACGTGCCCACGCTCGAACGCATCTTGCACCGCTCGGCAGCCATTCTTGAAATACCCATTGCCGATGAAGGCGCACACGAGATTGCCCGCCGCAGCCGTGGCACACCGCGTATCGCCAACGCCCTGCTGCGACGCATCCGGGATTTTGCCCAAATCAAAGGCGACGGCTCTGTAAATGTGGAGATTGCGCGTTACGGCCTGGCTGCCCTCGATGTGGACGAATCGGGCCTCGACGATATGGACATTCGGATATTAACCACGATTATCCACAAATTTAAAGGCGGGCCGGTGGGGCTTACCACCATCGCTACCGCTGTGGGCGAGGAGGCTGGCACGATTGAAGAGGTGCATGAACCGTTCTTGATTATGGAAGGATTCATCCAACGCACCCCACGCGGGCGAACGGCTACAGAGAAGGCGTATAAACATATTGGGGCGGTACCGCCGAGGAAGGAGGGGACCTTGTTTTAGTGCAAAAATCACACAAGATCCGCGCTAAATCCGAACAACCCACCCCTATTTCGTGTTATAGTTGGCATGAAACTAGTCCTAGCCATCACGGGCTCATCCGGCGCCATCTATGCCAAAGTCCTGCTCGACCGACTCTTGTTGCTTGAAAATCAATGGGAAAAAGTCGGCGTCGTTCTTTCCGATAATGCCGTCGTGAACTGGGAACTCGAAATCGGCCCACCCGACTTCTCCGCTTACCAGAAATTTGAATTCTACAAAAAAAATGATTTTTTCGCCCCTTTTGCATCCGGTTCCGCCAAATACGGGACCATGATCGTATGCCCATGCTCTATGGGCACGCTTGCACGGATCGCCACCGGAGTAAGCAACGATCTCGTTACCCGTGCCGCCGATGTAGTGCTGAAAGAGCGCCGCCGACTTATCTTGGTTAGCCGCGACACCCCGCTCAGCCTCATCCACATCAACAACATGAAATCCGTGACCGAGGCTGGCGGCATCATCTGCCCTGCTTGCCCCTCGTTTTACTCCAACCCTGTGGGCGCCGAAGCCATTGCGGCAACCGTGGTAGATCGTGTGCTTGATTTGGCTGGTTTTGATCTGCCAACTTACCGATGGGGAGAGGGAGAATAATTGCTTTCTCACCCGCAGCGAATGTCCTAGTTTTCCTTTTTGCCTCCTCCATCCTTCGCAAGGTTGGAGCTCAAAAAGATTTTCCCATCTGCTGTTTTGAAAAATTCCACAAAAAAAGTAAGGACACGAAAAAAAATTTTTACCAAAAAAATTTTTTTTTGAATAGATCCATCCTCACTCGACCCGTTAGGGTCTTGGGAAACCACGTTTTGGCCGCAAAAACGTGGTTTTAAAGTAATTATGTTATTAATATCTAAGATTGTGTAACAGATAACGAATTAAGCAATCCGTCCTCCCGCCATGAAAAAGCCAGTTCAATACTTTAGATAAAATATTGATTTTCAATAAAAAAGCAAAGATTTCCTCCTGCGACTGCACCGTGTTGGATAAGTCACACCCTGTGGGCTTAATTACTCAAAAATGGTTAACAGAAGGTAGCAAAAAAGCATTAAAATCTTGTTAAACGAAAAAGTTTACCAAGACTGGCACAGCATTAGCACGTCTCTAATCCATCTGCACGTTTCGCAGCCGACTTTACAAAACTCAAAAACTGATTCATACCATGCGTACCATCCTCTATTTCACATTACTCCAGCTCTGTATCCCGATATTTTTGTCGGCTCAGATCTCCATGAAAAACATAAAAGCCCCTGAGACCATTACGGTAACAGGCAAAGTATTTGACCAGGTTTCGGGCACACCGCTCAACCAGGCTCTTGTCACGGTCTTCGACGATATGATGATCGCCTCGCTTGCACAAACCGAAACCGATGCTGATGGCGCTTACACTTTGACGGTGCCAAAAGTATCTCGCTACCAAGTGCTGGCGGAGAAGTCCACCTATTTTGATCAAAATGTAGTGATTACCCACCTTAATGGTATCCTGACTGCCGATTTGGGCATGAGCAGAAAACCCGGCTATGTGTTTGACATCACGATTTTTGACAAAGCCTACGAACACGACCCTATCAACACTTTGCGCGATTGTAAAATTGAAATTTACAACAATACCACACAGCAGCAAGAACTGACCATCGAACGGCTGCCTAAATCGGCCTTCAACTTTTCTTTCGCTGAGGGTAACCACTACACGATGCTCGTACGCAAACCGGGCTACCTCAACCGCCGTGTGGAGGTTTATGTAAATGTAAATGGCTGCATTCTTTGTGTGGATGGAATGGGTATCAAAGAGCCCGATGTGGTGCAGATTATGACCCATGACAACGAGATTGGACACTTCCTTGGCACTGTTGACCTCGATTCGATCCAGGTTGGGAAGCGGTTTCAACTGAATAACATCTACTATGACTTCGATAAATGGGCCATCCGCCCAGAAGCAGCCAATATACTTGACAAGCTAGCGGTGTTTCTGAAAGACAACCCTGGCATTACGGTCGAGCTCGGCTCGCACACGGACGCTCGTGGTAGCGACGATTACAACCTTTCGCTTTCTGACAAACGTGCAAAATCCGCCGTGGATTACCTCGTGACTTCGCAAAATATTGATTTTGAAAAGATTACTTCAAAAGGTTATGGCGAAACTCAACTGGTAAACCGTTGCGATGACGGTCAGTCCTGTTCTGAAACTGAACACCAGTTGAACCGTCGCACCGAAATAAAAATTACGGGTATCCTCGACCAAGACCCACTCTGGCGCAAGTCGCTGAAGGAAATAATCGAGGACAAGGACCTCTACAAAAAAATCATTGAGCAAGAAAAGCGACAAAAAAAACTGAGCACTCACTCTAAATGACAATGGAAGTTGGACAATGGACATTGGACTTGCCCTCTCCATTTTCAGTGTCCATTGTCCAACGTCTATTGTCCAAAGTCCAACGTCCATCATCCATAATCTTTCACATCATGAACTCTTTCTCGAATTTCGGCAAACATTTTGCAATCCCAGCGGCTCTTGTCTTGGCAGCCAATTTCAATGCCCTGGCACAAAACCCGGTGGAATCCACCCACGTTGACGAAAAGTACGCCTATACTACTGTGGTGTACAAAAATACCGCCGCAACGGATAAAGACGTGCTTTCTTCCCTTGAAAGCAACTTCAGTATTGGGGATGTTGTGCGGGTCACGCTCGCTCCACCGGCCAAGCCGATTGCGGCTTCAGAACCTGTGTATGCAGACAAAAGAAAAGGGGAAGATGCCTGGATGCCTAATTTTGACAAACCTGCAGACAATCTGGCGGCATCCGTCAACATTAATCCAGCGCCCAGAACCACTTTCAATACGATTCCAACTTCGCCGAAGCCCACGCCAATCGTATCCAAAACGGTCGCGCTAAAATCGGTTGAGGATACAAAAACTACAGCGGTCGAGCCAGTGCAGGCTGAAAATGTTGCACCAGCAAACGTTCAAGGTCAAAAAGTAGAAGCCGTTCCCGTAAACACGGCTTCTGAAACCACTTCAAAAGCAAAAACTTCAAGCACTGGAAAGTCGACAAAAGCACACAAATCAGGTAAAAAACCGGTAAAAAAGAGCGGTAAAAAAATGAAATTGAAAAACCGCAGGCACAACAAACAGCGGTATAGTTGCCCAAAATTTTAATCCGAAATAAATTTTGCGCTAACAAAAAGCGGGCCTTCCAAGTTAGTTTGGAAGGCCCGCTGGCATACGGTAGGGCGAAATTTATTTCGCCCTACTTTAGGGCAGCCACGATAGTCGCAAAATCGTCGGCTTTGAGGGATGCCCCGCCTATAAGTCCTCCGTCCACATCCGGCTGTGCAAAAAGTTCGGCAGCATTTTGAGCGTTGCAGGAGCCTCCGTAAAGAATCGGAGTATCGTCGGCTACTATTTTGCCATATTTTTTTGCCACGAGTACACGAATAGCCTGATGCATCTCCTGCGCTTGCAGACTGGTAGCCGTTCGCCCCGTTCCAATCGCCCAAATAGGCTCATAAGCAATGACGACTTTCCTGAAATCTTCTTCCTTTAGGTGAAAAAGTCCGGCTTTCAGTTGTTTCGCCACATAGCCGACGTGGGTATCTACCTCTCGAATATGGAGTGGTTCGCCGCAACAAAAAATTGGGCGCATTCCCCGCGCCAGGCTCACATTCACCTTGGCAGCCAATACTTCATTCTTTTCTTTGAAATATTGCCGCCGCTCCGAATGGCCTATGATGACAAATTCACAGCCCACCGAAGCAAGCATGTCTGCCGAGACCTCACCGGTGTATGCTCCTTTTTCTTCTTCATGGCAGTTTTGTGCGGCCAGATGAAAGTGTTTTCGCACTTTCAGCATTTTGCCCAGCTCACGCAAGTAAGGAAAGGGGGGGGATATGACTACAAGCCCGTTCGGCTTTTCTACTTTTTCTAAAATGGCTTTGGTGAGTTCAATACCCTCTTCGAGGGTTTTGTTCATTTTCCAGTTTCCGGCAACAATTTGCTGGCGCATAAGATATAGTTTGTTAAAATTAAGCGCGAAGGTATGCATGCCCCTGCACTAAAAAAAAGCGAGCCGCCTCCCAAATAATTGGGACGCGGCTCACCGTGTATGGTTTGCGAAATAGAAATCGTTGTAGGATTACCTGCCCACGGTCACTTTCACGAACATGGCCTGGCCATCTGCTTGAACGCGAAGGGTATACACCCCAGCAGCCAGATCGCCATAATCAAATGAACGAAGCATGAATCCAGCGCCAAAATCAGCCGTTTCGCGCTTGATTTGCTGTCCGAGTGCATTGAAGAGTACAAACTCTACCTCGTCCTGCGGCAATCCGTTCATTTCTACCGTAAAGATACCAGAATTCGGGTTCGGGAAAAGACGGAAACCTTGAATCCAAGCCGCTTCGCCGGTGCCAGAGGTGATGACAATGGTTTGCTCAAAAATCGTTGTGCCACAGTTGTTTGAAGCAGCAAGGGTAACATTGTAGGAGCCTGGAGCACTGTAAGTGTGGGTTGGGTTCTCCTCATTGCTGCCGTTGCCATCCCCAAAAGTCCAGGCATAAGTAGTAGCATTTTGCGAGGTGCTGGTAAATGCCACGGTTGTTTGGTTGGCCACGAAACCGAACCCTGCTGTTGGGGCAGATTGCACCGTTATGTAAGCCGGGAATGTCTGGGTTGAAGTACCAAAGATATTGGTGACCTCCAGCACCACGTCATAAGTACCTGCGGTATTGTAATTAACTGCAGGGTTTGGGTCTGTACTGGTAGCTGGCGTTCCACCTTGAAAAATCCAATTCCAAGAAGTCGGCTCGCCCGCTGATTGATCGGCAAACTGCACCGACAATGGCAAACAACCGTTCGAATTGTCAGTAGTTATCGCAATAACTGGTGGGGCGCCTTGGATTTCTACGGTCTGCATGGAGGTAACAGTACCACATTCATTCGTAACACTAAGCGTTACAACATAAGACCCAACTTGACCATAGGTATGACTGGGGCTTGCCTCTGCGCTTGGGGCGCTGCCATCGCCAAAGTCCCAGGAATAGGAATTGCCATTCGAGGAGATATTAGCGAACACAGCCGTAAGACCACCAATTTGATAAGTAAAATCTGCTGTGGGTGCCGTACCGACCGTAATGGTAGTTGTGCTCGTGCTGGTGCCTGCGCTATTGGAGGCAGTAAGCGTCACGACGTAAACACCTGCTGTATTCCAGGTCACACTCGGGTTTTCCTGTGTTGACGTTAACGGGGTGCCGCCTAGGAATGACCAAGCATAGGAGACTGCATTGCTGCTCGAGGTGTTGTTAAACTGGACTGCAAACGGCGTGCAACCTGTTGAAGCGCTCGTCGCAAAGCCAGCAGTGGGTGGCGTAATCACCGTAACCGTTTGCTCAAATATGGTTGAACCACAATTGTTTGTAGCGATAAGCGTCACATTATAAACACCATCATTGGCATACGTATGGCTTGGGTTTACTAAAGTGCTGTTGCTTAAATCTCCAAAACTCCAAACGTAAGAGCTCGCGTTGGAGGAGGTGTTGGTGAAGTCGACCGTAGAACCGTTTGCACTAGATACAAATCCTGCACTTGGTGCTCCATTCACAGTGATGATACCTGGCTGCGTGAAGGAACTGGTGCTGCCCCCCGCTGAGGTGACCACAAGGGTCGCTTCATACACACCAGATGTGAAATATTGGACGCTCGGATTTTGTTGCGTGGAGCTGCTGGGGGTTCCTCCAGGGAAACTCCATTCCCAACTTACCGGGCTGCCAGAAGAGATATCTGTAAAGTTGACGGTCAAACCAGCACAACCGCTAGAAGTGCTCGCGGAGAAGCCCGCTCCAGGTTCAGTATTGATGACCACATTTTGCGTAAAAGTGTTGGTGCCGCAATTGTTGGATGCGGTCAACACCACGGTATAAGTGCCATCCAGAGCATAATCGTGCGCCGGATTTGCTTCGTTGCTGCTACTACTACCGTCACCAAAGTCCCAACTGTAACTGATACTGTTGGAAGAGTTGTTGGCAAATGTCGCAGTAAGGCTGCTTACCGTTGAACTGAAATTAGCTGTTGGGCCACCGTTCACGACGATTGTTTGGGTCGAAGTGTTATTACCCGCAGCATTTGAAACCGTCAAGGTAACCATATAAGTACCCGGCACCGCGTATACAACGCTGGGCGGATTCTGGGCGGTTGAACTGGATGGAGACCCACCGGGGAACTGCCATTCATAGGTGGTTGCATTTGCGCTGGAAGCATTGCTAAATTGAACCGAAAGTGGCGCACAACCAGCATTTTGTGAAACCGTAAAGCCTGATGTAGGGGCCGTCGTTACCGTTACGTTTTGCGTCGTTGTCGTGGTGCCACATGCATTGGTAGCACTTAAAGTAACGGTATAAGTCCCGTCGGTCGCGTAAGTATGCGAAGGATTGACATTAGGGCTGACGCCACCATCACCAAAGTTCCAGGCATAGGTAGTCCCGTTCGTGGTAGTGTTGGTAAAGTTTGCGGTCAAGCCGTTTGCGGCGCTTGTAAATCCTGTTGTAGGCGTGGTGTTCACCACGATGTAATTGGTACGACTGAAGGTGTCCTGGCCAGAAGTGTTGGTCGCGATCAGCGTAGCAGAATAGGTTCCGGCGGTTGAATAAACAACAACAGGATTCTGCAAGTTGGAAATGTTCGGCGTTCCTCCTGGGAATTCCCATAAGAATGAGGTGGAATTCGCGGTAGAACTGTTGTTAAACTGAACGCTGAAAGGAGCACAACCACTCGCTGACGTTGCGGTAAAGTTTGCATTTGGGTTAGTCACAATGGTGACCATTTGTGTATCATTGACTGTGCCACAATCATTGGTTGCCTGCATGATGACCATGTAGGTATTAATGATATCAAGTGCAGCGTAATCGTGTACTGGATTTTGAAGTGTACTACTATCGCCATCTCCGAAAGTCCACAAATAGGTAGTAGCCCCTGCAGAAAGATTAGCGAAAGAAACGGTTGTGTCGTTGGATACGGCGTATGCAAAGTCTGGTGTAGGGACTGTGTTGACCGTGACAGTAGTCGAAGCAGTATCACTGCCATTTACATTGCTGGCAATTAAAGTAGCGGTGTAGGTTCCTGGGTTGTTATAGTTAACCGTAGGATTCGCTACTGTAGAACTTTCAGGACTGCCCCCTGGAAAACTCCATGAATAGGAAGCGGCACCTGTTGTATTGTTGCCAAAAGTGATGCTCAACGGAGTGGGTGCAGGATTCCAACAGTTGTCGATAGGAATAACATTGGCTGCAGCGCCAGCATGGACAGAGAGCCTGTTGGCTTCTTCAATGGTCCTCAAAACATTATAATGATTGATGTTTTGGCCATAGTCGCCAGGCGCCACATGTGCGCCATAAAAGACGGTAGGGATCTGGTTGGTACCAGCATTAACATTCTCATCGTAGGTGACAATAAGCAAGGAATTGTGATCAACACACCATAGCTTATAGGCGTCCAGATTGTTTTGTATCCAGCTATCGAATTGGCTAACACTGTTGTTCAACGGAGGACAATTATTATGACCACCACCGCATAGATCAGGAATCACGAATGCGACATCGGGAAGATTGTCAAAATTGACAGGGAAGGCTGTGAATGGCTGATTGGTTGTCGCCGGGATCTGATTCGTTCCATTACCCATCCAATTGGCCGCTGGGTTGTGGCTTCTGGTATAATTTCCGCTGAGGGGCCCATTAAATCCAACGGAGGGCAAGCCCTGAGAATAGGTAGTGTAGGATTTTTGGGCATCTATTAATGCACGACCCAGATTCGCAGTAGTAAATACCGAAGTAATCAGATTATCGTTTGTGACGCCCTGATCGCTGCCGGAATATAGCGCCAGATAATTAGGCTGGCTTGGATCAAAAACGCCAAATGAATTGCTGAATTTGGCTCCATTGTTTGCCAGTGAATTGATGTACGGAGCATTGGGGTTGCCAAATACAGCATCCGCATTAGCCTTTCCCCCTACTACAACCACAATGTGATCATACGCAGGCACAGGATTGTACGGAACACAACCTGTTGATGGATTGACAGAAATAGCAGCCGTTGGTGGCCCAGAGGAAACCACTTCAACTTGCCTGGTTTTTGTACTGCTTCCACACTCGTTGGTGGCGGTAAGGACTACATCATAAGTACCTGCGTTGGCATATACATGCACTGGGTTTGCCAAAGTGCTGGTGTTCCCATCGCCAAAATCCCAGAGATAGGAAGTTGCTATGCCAATCGTCGTGTTGACAAAAGTGGCGGTTGAGCCAGTGACCGTCGAGTTGAAGTTCGCCGTAGGAACAGTCTTCACCGTAATGTAGTCAGTACGCGTAAAAGTACTTGAGCCTGAGCCGTTTGTAGCCTTAAGTGTAATGGAATAGGTGCCAGCGACAGGATAGACGACGGTCGGATTGATTTGGTTGGAAGCGGAAGGTGCTCCACCTGGGAAGGTCCAGGTGAATGTAGTTGCATTGGAAGAGGACTGGTTGTCCATCACTACAACCAAAGCAGCACAACCGCTTGTTGGACTGGCCTCAAAATTAGCGGTCGGCGCTGTATTGATTGTAAACGTTTTGGTAGCTGTGCCACAGATGTTGGATGCAGTCAGAACGACTACATAAGTACCTGCTACTGGATATTCGTACACCGGGTTTTCATCAAAACTTGCACCGCCATCGCCAAAATCCCACTCGTAGGACGTAGCATCGGTAGAAGTATTGGTAAAAGTTACTTCCAGCCCATTGACAGCGTAGGTAAAATTGGCTACTGGCAAGGGTTTAATTTCAACTACTTGTGTAATGGCATTGGAGCCGCCCTGACCTGTAATGGTAAGGGTCACGTTTTTAAACCCTGGCGTGCTCCAGGTCACCGTCGGATTTTGCTGGTTCGAGGTAGACGGGGTTCCTCCTTGGAAAGTCCATGCCCAGTTTGTAATGTTGCCCGTAGAGAGGTCAGTAAAAGTGACAGGTTGATTTTGGCAACCAGGGTTGGGTGTCCAGTCAAAACCAGCCACGAGCGGTGGTGGGGGTGGACCACAGGTCTGAAGACAACCGCTATTGATTTTACTGGTAATATAAGCACTAATGGCGTCCACCGACTGGTCACTCCAGGAAGTGCCCTGAGAAACGGATGGGCACATGATGAATTGAGGTGGCGGGCAACCTGCATCGTGTCCGCTGCTCCAGTTGTGTCCCAACTCGTGAGAAGTCAACACGCGCAAGCTATTTGCGTTACCCGTGTAGTCTTGCAAACAGTGGTATTTGTTGCTATTGCAAATGCCATTCAAGTAGGCAATGCCCACCGTGCCACCATTGAAATCCCGGTTAGTCCAGAGTTCAGCGTTGTCATAGGCCACACCAAAACCTCCGTTGTTGCCCCAATTCCGAAAATCTGCAAGGAGTGTGCCGGCATCTGTAGAAGGAGTCCAAGGATCATTGCCTGTAACAACGAACTGCGTGACAACGACATATTCTATGTCATGGTTGAAATTGCCGGTGTAATCCCCTTGAACATCGTTGAGCACCCCAATATTATGGTTTTCTACAGCCGCTGCTGATCCATATTTATCAAACATGGAGCGGTCCGACGCAATGGCGATTTCCAGTTCGTAGCAGGCTGAATTTTCTGCTCCACCGCTTTTGGATTTGTCTATCTCCTCCAGATGTTCATGTTCTGCGTGTTCTTCCGTCATTCCACAGGCATCTGGGGCGAGGGTATTCGCAGCATTCTGATGGTAAAACACGAAAAGATCGTGCGCGGCACCGGGCTCATAATACCAGAGCGGCTCGATGTAATACCGCTCGGTGCCCTCTTCTACAAAGCCGTAAAGGAATTCTCCGTTGATCGTAAGGCGGACATTCCCGCCACCAATCGTTTCATAACCTTTGAAAGCGATTTTATGCTTTGGGTAGGTGGTTACAGTACCTTGAGGGGTTTGTACCTGCAAAGAATAATTTTCTGAAACAATCCGGCTTGGCGTCAAATTCAACTGCCAATGGTGCGTCCCTATCTGCAATATTACAGGTGAGCTTAGGTTTGACTTCACATGGGCATCCAGCAGAGTTGCGTCCAGTTGAAAAACCTGATATTGGCGAAAATTTTGTGACAACGCTGGCGAGGTATGCGGCTCTACAGAGGCCGTAAACGATTGAGCGTCCAGTTGAAAAACAGGAGATTGAAGAAGAAAAATTGCCACAAGGCAACAATACAGGCGTAGAAACTTAGCCATAAACTTTGGATTTGTTTAACGTGATAGTAAGGAAGTACGACGGTGAACTGCAATCGGGAATAAAGGGGAGACCAAACGATTTGAAGATTGCTTTCGCCTCAATATGCGGCATAAGGCATTGCCTGCGCAAAAATTGACCATTGTTTATCTCTTGATCAAAATTTTCAGCGGGCGAATGTAGCACTTATCTTAAAATGCCATTTCGAATTCGCCAAAAAAAGTGAGTTTGGTCAAAAAACTGACTTTCCACCATCGCTTCTTACTTTTGCCCCAGCTAACGAACAATTTGAACCTATGCGATTTAATAAACACATTGCTACACTGCTTGCTTTCATCCTCTTAATTTTCATTTCTCAAACAGTTGCCGCCCAACGGCGCGACAGAGAACGCGAACGGGATCGGGAACGTGAACGTGAAATTCAGCGAGACAAAAAAGAGGAGAAAGAAACACCCAAGGGTTTCAAAGCACGGCTTTGGTACGGAGGGGGAATCAATCTCGGCTTTGGAGGCTCCAACTGCGGAGGCAGCATTTTTGTAATTGGGGTGTCGCCCATGGTTGGGTACAAAATTATAGGCCCGCTTTCAGTGGGCCCACGAGTCGCTTATGATTTCGCCTCGCTTAAAGAGCCTAATGCTAAGGCGGTTGGCCTCCATAGTGTGGATGTAGGTGGTTTTGCGCGTTGCCGGGTCTTCCAAGGCTTGTTCGTTCAAGGCGAACTCTCCAACAGATGGTTACAATCAAAATATTGTGGCAATCCAAAAATCAAGAATGAGCAACGTGTCAACCAGCTTTTCGGCGCCGGATGGAATTTTGGCGAACCGGGTGGCGTCGGCTCTGAAATCAGCATTCTTTACAATTTCAGACTTGCTCAAGACATCAATGCTTCCGAAAACCCCATAGAGTACCGATTTGGGCTTACCTGGAGGTTTTAGGACGTTGGATAATTGGACACTGGACAATTGGACACTGGACAATTGACTGGTTCGATATCTTAATATCCCAATATCCAACGTCCAATTGTCCAGTGTCCAATTGTCCAGTGTCCAATTGTCCAACGTCCAGTTGTCCAACGTCCAACTTTCCCCATGCGCATCCTCTTCGACCACCAAGTTTTTTCCTGGCAGACCTATGGTGGCATTTCCCGCTACATTGCCGAACAGATGCGCGGATTAAAAGCCCTTGGCCAACAGGTGTTGTTGCCGGAACACTTTTATTCTGAAAACGTTTACTTGCGGGGATTCCCTAGTTTTCAACGCAAAAGCCTCACTTCTTTTTCGTTCAAAGGAAAAAAAATGCTGCAAAATGTTCTGGGACGCGGAGCGTCCATGAAGGCCATACGCGAGAAAAATCCGGAGGTTTTTCACCCCACTTATTTCGACCCCTATTTTTTAAAGACACTGGAAAAACGGAACATCCCTTTTGTGCTTACCGTCCACGACATGATCCATGAAATATATGGTCATGGCAGCCGGAGTTTTTTTTCCCTGGATGCCCATGTCATTGAGAACAAACGACTTCTGGCGATAAAAGCCAAGGCAGTAATTGCCGTTTCGGAAAACACCCGTCAGGATTTATTGCGGTTTTGTCCTGAAATTGATCCTTTGAAAATCCATGTCATCCATCACGGAAATTCATTGCAGCCTACCGATCATCTCACTTCCAATGCGGCCACGGATAAACCGTACCTCCTTTTCGTAGGCCAACGCAAATCCTATAAAAACTTTGCGTGGATGGCAGAGCACCTGGCAGATTTGCTGCGTTCAGAAAAGGACTTGCAGTTGATTTGTGTAGGCGGATCAGCGTTTGATAAGGCTGAAATCGAACAATTGGCGCAGCTAGGCGTTGCACACAAGGTTCGATACGTCATGGTTCGTTCTGATGTCGAGCTGACCAGCCTGTACCAAAAGGCGAAATGTTTTATTTTTCCTTCTCAGTACGAGGGTTTTGGCATCCCCGTCCTGGAGGCGTTTGCTTGTGGTTGCCCCGTGGTGTTGAACCGGGCAAGTTCCTTGCCTGAGGTGGGCGGTGATGCTGCAGCGTATTTTGAAGAAGCAAATCCAGACAGTTTAGAGGAGAAAATCCGGCGTATTTTGAATGACAGTTCCTTTCGGAAAAGCTTGGTCGAACGCGGATTTGAACGTGCCAGACATTTTACCTGGGCACAAAGTGCTGCCAAACATCTTCAGGTTTATCAATCCGTTTCAAATTAGGCACAAGGCGTTTACGCACCATGGACTACTGTTGCACCACTCCCCTGCTGCTGTTGCTTTTCAACCGCCCGGAACATACGGAAGCGGTGTTGGGACGGCTTCGTGAAGTCCGTCCAACGCAGTTATTCGTGCATTGCGATGGACCACGCGAGCAGGTTGAAGGGGAGGCAGAAAAAGTGGCCGCTGTGCGCATGCTCGTAGCAAAAATTGACTGGCCTTGTGAGGTTAAAACCTTGTTTCGAAGTGAAAATGCAGGGCTGCGTGCGGGCGTATCGGGGGCGCTGAACTGGTTTTTTGAGGCGGTGGAACACGGCATTGTTGTAGAAGACGACTGTATGCCCGACCGATCCTTTTTCCCTTTTTGCGAAGCAATGTTGGAGCGCTACGCCTTGGACGAGCAGGTTATGCACATCGGTGGCTCGAACTTGGCGGAAAGATTTACGAGATCCTTGCCGACGAGCTATTTTTTCTCGCAATTCAGTTTCGTTTGGGGCTGGGCAAGTTGGCGCAGGGCTTGGGCAAAAATGTCGCTCGACCTCGATGGTTTGGAGGATTTTGTGCGCGAAAACCGTATCAAAAGCTTGACTCCCGATCCGATGGCGCAAGCCTATTTGCTGGAAAAATTCCGGGCCACCAAAGCCCGGAAAAACGGCTCCTGGGCCTATGCGTGGACTTATAGTGTCTTGAAAAACAATGGATTAACCGTCGTTCCACGCCTAAACCTCGTCCAAAATACGGGCATTGGAGCAATCGGGGCGACGCACACGAAGTATACTGACAAGATGGCTAACATCCGTGCTTCAAGCCTGAATTTTCCGCTTGTACACCCTACCCTAATCGAAAGACCTTCCGGTTTGGACCAAAGAATTTTTTACGGTTCTCAGAAAAGTCGGCTTCGGCTTACCTTGTGGTTTTTGTTGCAGAAATTTGGATTGCGATGAACTATATTATCTATGATCTGGAAGCCACCTGTTGGGAAACGCCACCCATTGGCTATGTGCAGGAGACCATTGAGATCGGGGCATTCCGCATCAATGAATATGGCGAAATACGGGGCAAATTCAACCGCTTTATTAAGCCTTCTCTTCACCCCAATCTTTCGCCGTTTTGTCGCCAACTCACGACTATAGAACAACTTGACATCAACCGGGCCAAGTATTTTCCCGATGTGATCCAGGAATTTCAAGACTGGGCACGCATTGAGGAAGAGGACTATGTGCTGTGCTCCTGGGGCAATTTCGACCGAAAAATGTTCGCTGCCGATTGCCGACTTCATCGTCTGGATGAAGCCTGGACGGAACACCACGCCAATCTCAAAGAACAATACCGCATCATGAAACGTTTGAAAACGGGCATTGGCCTTCGAAAAGCCGTAGAGAAAGAGGACTTTGTCTTTACAGGACAACATCACCGGGGCATTTCCGATGCTGAAAATCTGGTGAAACTGTTTTTGAAGTATTTGGGAAGCTGGAACGTATGAGGGGAATTACGATTTTGGAATTACGATTTACGATTTACGATTATTTTGATCCGAAAAAGGCTCGATTGGTTTCTTTCTTCGAATCAAAATAATCGTAAATCGTAAATCGTAATTCCAAAATCGTAATTCCAGAATCGTAAATCCAAAGGAAAATGAACTTACTTTTGTGCCGTTTTTAGCCTTCAACAAAAAGCGAAGTAAATTTCGCGCCACCACATTGTAAAAATAAAATAAGTCATGGGAAAAGCAGCAGAACGTTTTGAAAATCTGCAACTTATACGCCAAAGCGCGCGAGATTTTGCCGAAGCTCACATTCGCCCTTATGTTATGGAATGGGACGAAAGCCAACATTTTCCAATGGAAATGTTTCACCGTATGGGAGAGCATGGATTTTTGGGCGTGCTCGTACCTGAAGCCTACGGCGGCGCAGGGCTCGGTTATCAAGAATACATCACGGTGATTGAGGAGATATCGAAAGTTTGCGGATCCGTCGGACTGAGCGTGGCGGCGCATAATTCGCTCTGTACCAATCATATCCTGATGTTTGGTAACGAGGACCAAAAAAGCAAATACCTTCCGTTACTCGCCTCCGGAAAATGGATTGGGGCCTGGGGCCTCACCGAGCCAAACACCGGTTCGGATGCCATGCGTATGCAATGTACCGCTGTCCGCGATGGTGACCATTGGGTTTTGAACGGTACTAAATCCTGGATTACCCACGGCAAAAGCGGCCAGGTGGCGGTCGTGATCGCCCGCAGCGGCGAACTGCTCGACAGCCGGGGCATGACCGCCTTTGTGATCGAACGCGGAACCCCTGGTTTCAACGCTGGGAAAAAGGAGAACAAACTCGGCATGCGCGCCAGCGAAACGGCCGAGATGATTTTTGATAATTGCCGCATCCCTCAAAGTCAAGTGCTGGGCGTGGAAGGTGAAGGTTTTATCCAGTCTATGAAAATTCTCGATGGCGGGCGCATCAGCATTGCTTCGCTCGCATTGGGTATTGCCAAGGGCGCCTACGAAGCTTCCGTAAAATACTCGAAGGAACGTCATCAGTTTGGTCAACCCATCGCTCAGTTTCAGGGCATTTCGTTCAAATTGGCCGATATGGCCACCAAAATCGAAGCGGCTGAATTGCTCACCCGCCAGGCAGGAGCTTTAAAAGACGAAGGAAAAAAGCACACCAAAGAAGCCGCTATGGCGAAATATTACGCTTCCGAAATTTCGGTGCAAGTCAGCACCGACGCCGTTCAGGTATTCGGCGGCTACGGCTACACAAAGGATTTCCCGGTGGAGAAGTTTTACCGCGATTCCAAACTCTGTACGATTGGAGAAGGGACTTCGGAGGTGCAGAAATTGGTGATTGCAAGGGAGGCGTTGAAGGGGTAAATCATTTCACAATCATAACCGGCCCCTCACCCGGATGAAGTGGCGTAAGCTTATTCGTCGCGGGGTGAATCCATAAGTCCATTTCTTCAAGCGGAATTACACCCAAAAGCGGGTCATTGTCGTCCGGCATTACAATTGCATTCGTGGTGGAAAGCCGGTCGCCGTACCAAATATCAATCGGCCCGGCTAAGGGAAGCACCATTTTCCTGCCATCGGCCATTTGGCTTAGCCGCTCTCCGATGATGTCCAAGCCAAGAGCTTTGCAGATTTCTTCGTTGATGACTATGGTCATAGCGCCCGTATCCACGAGGCAGTTAATATCTAAAGTTCTGATTTCATCCTCGCCGATCATTTTGCGGCGGCTTAGCGATACGTCGCCTGAATTTTTAAGTGTAATGTTGACGTGTGTAAGTCCCATGATTTTTTAGATTTTCAACAAAGTTAATCGCTCATCGCATCAATTCCAACACCAGCGGCAAGTTTTTTCCAATTTCCAACTTTGTCAAATCCGTCAAAATTTCGCCAGTTACCACATTCTTTGCTTTGGTAAATCCCACCATTCGCTCTGCGAAACGTTTGGTTTCCAAGGTCTTGTCTACATTTGAAAAATTCAACACCACCATCACGGTCTTCACATCGTCATATCGGAAATAAACATACAATCCACGTTCTGGCTCCCGGTCAATGGTCGCGAACTGCATGAGTTTCCCTGTTTGTAACGCGGGTGTGGCATTGCGATAACGAATAAGGTTCCGGGTAAAATTGAAAACCTCGTTTTCCTCTGTTGTACGACCTGCCTCGGTGAATTTGTTTGCTGTATCTCCCGCCCAGCCGCCGGGAAAGTCCTTCCGAAAAGTACCCCAACTGGACGATCCGTCCCCGGTGCTGAGAATTTCCGTAGCGTAATAAATTTGTGGAATCCCCCGTGTAGTGAGCAGAAATGCCAAGCCCGTTTTGTACTTATCGAGGTTTTGGCCGATTTGGGTGTAAAACCGTTTCATGTCGTGGTTGTCCAGCATGATCTGGTTTTTGTAGGGGTCTTTGTAAAAATAATCCTGCGCCAGCACATAATAAATCTTTGAAGCCCCCTCAGTCCAGGTGGTTTCTTTCGTGAGAGCATCCTGAATGGCGAAACAAAGTTGAAAATCAATTACCCCTGGAAGGTTGGAATCAAACTTGCCGCGCGCCATTGGTTGGTCATCGGCAAAAAAGCCCTGGATCGGCACGGCATTTTCCCAAACTTCACCAAACATGGAGAGATTTGGGTACTCCTCCCGCAATGCCTGGCACCATTTGCTGCAAAATGTTTGGTCGGAATAGGAATAGGTGTCAATGCGGAAATCGTCAATCCCTGCATATTCCACCCACCAGATTGCCTGTTGAATTAA
>Ga0247844_1000971_pt1 | contig 56717 bp, 55 predicted proteins | sample LaCtaG_FD_192421 | JGI IMG/M metagenome (GOLD analysis project Ga0247844, IMG submission 192421) | Freshwater microbial communities from meromictic Lake La Cruz, Castile-La Mancha, Spain - LaCruzMarch201714.5m_1 | ecosystem: Environmental > Aquatic > Freshwater > Lake | place: Spain: Castile-La... | reverse complement strand
ATTTGTTAATTTTATACTTATTTAGTATAGCATATACTTTTTTATGTGTCTATTGTCTGTATTGTGGATAACTCCGTTTTTGTCGACTTATATGCGGTTAAGTCATTGGGGGATTTTGATGAGAATTATTTATAATTATATTATTGATTTATTTTGAATATCTTGTTATAATGTTTTCTAGATGTCCGATCGTCTAATTGGTAGGACGACAGGTTTTGGTCCTGTTAATCTAGGTTCGAGTCCTGGTCGGACAACATCTTATAAAAATTTAGTTTTATCTTTAATTCTTAAAGTTAAAGTCTATCCTTATCGAAGAAAAATGCCCACCATCTCTCTGAATTGGTTTGTGCTGGAATTCTTTTTTCCGATTGTGGGTCTCTTAGAATTGAGATTAGCTCATCATTACTCAGATTAGCAGTTATGGAGCCTGGGGTAATCATTACTACTTCTTCTCCTGGTTTCTTTAAGTTCAACCCTTGTTTTGCTTCTTTCTCTTGATAAGCTGAGGAGGTGATATATTCTTTTATATTCTCTAGCGAGGAAGTATCCTGTTTAATTCTCTCTACTTGTTGTAGGAGAGCTTGTTTTTCTAATTCTCTATCATATTTGATTTTGAATATATTAAATATTCTTATACCTAAAAATATAATCACGCCTATTAAGGCTAAAGAAACTAAACCATTTTTGATATTATTCTTAGGTTGGATTTTATTTTTTTGATATACTTTTCTTCTCATACTTTACTCTATTAATAACCACATGTGGATGGATTGACCGGAGCTCCTTGAGGACTAGAGCCAACTCTCAATGAATTTGGTAAATAAATTGTGAAATGTAAATGTGGGCCAGTGGCAAAGCCAGTAGCCCCAATATCTCCTATACGGTCACCTTTATTCACAGTCTGTCCATTGGATACTCTCTGCTGACTAAGATGCCCATATAGAGAAAAATAACCATCAGTATGCTTGATTACTACCCATTTACCATAAGAATTGTCATTAAATCCGACACTAACTACAGTACCTGAGGCAGTTGTATAAACCGGAGTTCCTGTTGGGGCACCTATATCTATGCCGTTATGTCCTACCCCTCCATAGGCTCCACTACGAGCAAATGAAGTCATTCCAAAACCTTGTGTAATCCTTCCTCCCTGTACTGGCCAAGCATAGCCACGAGCCGAACACACGGTGCCTCCTCCCCTTCCAAATTGTCTTAATAAAGCAGCTTCTAAATTTGCTAATTCTACAGCAGTGGATTTTCGTCGCGCCTCTAGAGACTTTTGTTGAGAATCTAGCAAATTTAAGCTAGAATTAAGCTGACTAACTGCAATTTCTGAGGCTTTAGCTTTACTTTGTACACTATTCTTGCTGTTCTCAATTGATTCTTTGGTATCTTCTAATGCACCTTGTGTTGAGGCTAAGGTAGCCTTTTGATTTACTAGATTCTGATTCGTAGTATCTAGAGCAGTTTTTTTATCTATAATTTCATCTAGTAATATCTGTATCCGCATCTGCAAAGTGTTGGAGTATTCTATATCATTAAAAACATCAGACAATTTATCTGCACTGACTACAGCCACTACTTCATTTCTCACTAATGAACTCTTGTATAAACTTTCTACTAAACTTCTAATGGTTGCTTTATTAGAGACTATTTGAGCTTCTAATTCTTGAATATTCTGAGTGGTTTCTTTGATATTATTATCTGTTTCGTTAATCTTCTGCCCTACCTCTACTAATTGTCCTTGTAATTTTTTTATATCTGAATTGAGATTATTGATTTGCTGTTTTAGATTATTTACTTCGGTTTCTTTGCTAGACTTTTGTTGGGCGGTTTGATTTTTACGATTTTGAATATCCTGAATTTGTCGCTCTAACTGTATAATTTGAGCATTTTTGGAATTTATTTCTGACTGACTAACTGCTGACACAAAATTACCCTTTTGTATGAACACAAAGGTTAGAATTATAGCAAAACTGATTATATATCTTAATTTCATATTGTATTATATTTGTTATAAAAATATTTATAAAATATTTTTATTTCTCTAGACTTATGAGAGCAATAGCAGACTGTAGACGGCGAATTGATTCATCTTTGCCCAATATGACTATAATCTCAAAGGGTGATGGTGACTTTTCTTTTCCTGATAGAGATACTCTTAATGGCCACAATATTTCTCCCGTTTGCTGATTATCTGTCTGAATAGTAGTCTTGATTAGTTGCTCTATATTTTCTAAGTCATTATCTTTTATATTATACAATAATTTTTGACTCCACTCAAGGCTTGCTATAATTTGGGGCTTGGTCATAGCTTTGTAAGCTAAAATTTCAGGATTATAGTCAGGCTGCTGCCAGAGAAAAGCTAATTCTCTACCTATATCTGCAAATTTCTTTATTCTTTGGATTTCTAAGTTTATAATTTTATTGAGTTGATTTTCTGTCCATTGATTGATATCAAAGCCATTTTTGACTAAATATTCTCTGCCCAATTTTAATTGCCTATCTTGGCTTAATTGCTTGATATATTGGGAGTTAATAGAATCTAATTTGTCAATATTAAATATTGCTCCACTTTTTTGTACTCGCTTGAGGCTAAACTTCGCGATGATTTCACCTAAAGTGTAGTATTCTCTATCATTTCCTTCATTCCAACCTAGCAGGGCTAAAAAATTTATCATAGCTTCTGGCAAATAACCTTGTTCTCGATATTCTCGAATTGAGGTGGCTCCGAATCTTTTGGACATTTTAGATTTATCTGGGGCTAGAATTAATGGTAAATGAGCAAATTGTTTATTCTTAAAACCTAAAGCCTGATTAATAAGAATTTGCTTTGGGGTATTGGCAATATGGTCATCCCCTCTGATTATATGAGTGATTTGCATTAGCTCATCATCTATTACAACTACAAAATTATATAATGGATAATCTAAATTTTTAGCTATTACAAAGTCTCCTAGAAGAGAAGTATCGAATTCTATTTTGCCTTTAATTTTATCCTCAAAGACAACTTTGGTATCTGGGACTTTGAATCTGAGTACTGATTTTTCAGTAGGTTCTTGTTTCTGCTCCCGATATGGAGACCTTAATACAAATTGTCTCTGTTCCTGTTCAGCTTGAGTCTTTAGCTCATCTAATTCTGATTCGGTCAAATCACACCAATAGACATCTCCCGTGGATAATAATTGCTCCAAATATGGTCTATATGTATCTGCTCTTTGGCTCTGCCTATATGGTCCTAAATCACCTAATTCACCTCTGAGTGAGACTCCCTCATCTGGAATTAAACCCAACCACTCTAAACCTTCAACAATATCTTGTTCTGATTCTTTGGTGGATCTTACAATATCGGTATCCTCAATTCTAATTACAAATTTACCTTGCTGATTCTTGGCATATAAGTAATTAAATAAAGCTGTTCTAGCGGTTCCTATATGTAAATTACCTGTCGGTGAGGGAGCAATTCTGGTTTTAGTCATAGACTTTAGTTTACTAATTCTGATTATATTATAGCATAAATAGTGATTTTCTTATAAAATTTATAGCATCTCTAACTACCAATGATATAAAAAGAATATTTGAAAACAGATATACAAATAATTTCCCGGTCCAATGCTTATAGTGCCACTTTATAAAATATCTATTAAAGCCTTTCTGCCAATATAATCTTTTCTTTATATTCCAGAGTTTTTGTGTGCTCGCTCCATGATGATGATACATTTTAGCTTCTGAGAGATAATAGGTTTTATAATTTCTAGATTGTAAGTTTTTGGATAAGTCTACATCATTGAAGAATAACCAATAATCAGAATGGGCATCAAATCCCCCTAATTCTTGCATCACTGAGCTTTTGATCATAATGGCTGAGGCCATTGGTTGCTCACATTCTTGACTTTGAGTACAGTCAAAATCATCATCCCATTTGAACTGGAATATTGAATTGAATATATGCCAAAGAGTGGGTAATTTACGACAGCTTTTTTGAATTGTACCATCTAGATATTGTAATTGTGGGGCTAGCATAGTATATTCATCATTTTTATCTAAGAAATTGACTAAATTCTGTATACTATCCTCTTGTACTATTATATCCTGATTGAGCCAAAGCGTATATTTGCCCTCAATAGATTCTAGGGCTGTATTATTGCCAGCAGCATAACCAAGATTACTATTATTGCTAATAATAGATAGTTTTGATTGCTTTTTATCCCAGTTTTGTTGTAAATTTACTAAATATTGTGGTGTATTATCTGTAGACGCATTATCTACAACGATTAATTGATAATATTCTCGATAAGTCTCTTGGATTGACTCTATACAGGATTGTAAATCTTTTTGATTATTCCAAGCTAGAATCACTATAGATAGTTTTGGGCTTTTCATAGAGGGGCTTTTATGTACTCACGCCAAATTTGGAATAACTCTCCAGTAGCTATTACATCTCTCATACAATATTCAGCTATTTTTTGATATTCTCCTTGATTGAATAACTCTGGCACATCTAGTCCAGTCACTCCCTCACTTTTGGGACTAATAATTCCAAATCTTTTACAAAAATAATCTAAATTAAATTTTTTGGTAGTATTATAAAAAGTTAATTGGTCAAAAAGGTCTATATGTTCTTTATCGGAATAACGATAAGGAATTAGATTTTTGGTTGGTTTAATTTTATGCACAGCTGACCTAATGAGAATATAGGGACAGTCAAATCCCCTGCCATTGAATGTTACAAAAGTACTATATTTACGAATTGTTGCCCAAAACTTTTCTAATATTTCAGCTTCCGTACCCACTAGATAATGTACTCCTTCTTTTTCATATCTCTCTTCAAGATTACCATCTGGAGCTTGTAAATATACACTTTTGATATCCTTTTCTGGATCATACAGACCAATTGCTACAATTTGCCCAGTCAGCGGATATAGTCCTAGTGTAGTTTTGACTAATTCTTGTTGTTCTTCAGTTTCTGCATATTTTAGTAGATAAATTTTAGTCTCTGTATCTAGGGTATCCCAACTATCTCCAATGGTTTCTATATCAAATATCAAATGTGACATATATGTATATATTATTTATATTCTTGTATTATACTGTATTTTTGGATAAATTCATATATTTTTTTGAATACTTCTAATTTGGAATAATCTAAATTGACCAGATGATAGGAGTCTTCTACCAACATAATATGAATATCTTTTGATTGTGTTTTTAATCTTTTTTGAAATATTTCTAAGTTATAATTGGGGACAATATGATCTGTGGTAGATTGGATTAAAAGTATGGGTGAATTAACCTTGTCCACATAATGTCTTCTGGTTTTTCGAGTCATAAAACAAACTTGTGCAACTGAACTTATAGGAAAATATTTATAAGCTCCTTTACGAGAAAGTGATATATCTTGTATTCTTTTGTCTGTAAAAGGTTGTCTTCTATATATCAAATATGGAATATACTGAAGAATATGGGATGAATATCTTACCATAAATGGGACTTTTACTTTGAGTGGAGTTCCAATAGTAATAATGCCATCTACTTTATATTTTGAAGCTAAATACAAAGCTAATTGCCCTCCCATTGAGAGCCCTCCCACAAAAATAACATCCCATTTATCTGATACTTCCTGATAGGATGCCTCAGCTTGCTGTAGCCAATCTTTATAGGCAACTCTATGTAAATCAGATGGCTTGGTATTATGCCCTTTTAGATTAATACTGTGATATTCTATACCTTTTTGCTCCAAATATATTAACATTTCTTGTAAATCATCTGTTGAAGATGCCCAAGCATGAAACCATAATACACCTACTTTCATATATTACCCTCTAAATGACCTGATATATTGCATCATTTCCAAATAAAATTGCAAATTATGTCGACTCAAGTATTCCATTGCATATTGCTCCTTGACATTATATAGATGCCGGATATAAGCTCGGCTATAATCTTGAGCACCTTGCCACTGGGCATAAATATCAATTGGACTTGTATCTTCTCTATAGATTAAATTTTGTATTTTTAGAATATCAAAAAATTTATTTGCTGGCAATTTGGCTTCTGTTTGAGTTTGTTGTAAATCTCGCAAATATTGATGAACATCTTGCTCTTTATTTGCTGATTTCCAAATATAAACTGTCCCGTGACGAGCTTCTCTAGTAGGTATCACACAGTCAAACATATCTACTCCCAATGAAGTGGCATAGGCTATCTCTTCTGGTTTTCCTAACCCCATAAGATATCTAGGCTTGTCTTGTGGCAAAAGTGGGGCTATCCATTGTATTACTTTTAACACCTCAGCTCTTGACTCACCGACTGAAACTCCACCGATAGCATATCCATCAAAACCTATTTCTTGTAATTGCCTTAAACTTAATTTTCTTAAATCCTCATATATACCCCCTTGTACGATACCAAATAATAATGGTCTTGTATTATCTGGTCTAGGATCTTTTTGTAATAATCTTTCCAATTCATCTTTGGACCTTTTTGCCCAACGAGTAGTTAATTCTAAAGATTTTAATATATAATCCCTAGCAGAACCTCCTGGAGGGCATTCATCTAAAACCATAATAATATCACTGCCCAAATAATACTGGGTACGGATAGACTCCTCTGGGCTTAATAAATGTTCACTGCCATCTATATGGGAACGAAAATACACACCTTCTTCTGTGATTTTATTAATTTTAGACAAACTAAACACCTGAAATCCACCACTATCTGTCAGAATTGCTTTAGGCCAATTTGTGAATTTATGAAGACCTCCTAATTTATGCACTAATTCATATCCTGGTTTTAGATAAAGATGATAAGTATTCATTAAGATAATATCTGTATCAAAGTCAATATTTATCTCCTGATTGCCAATACCTCTAACACTGCCTTTAGTAGCTACCGGCATAAAAAATGGAGTTTTTAATTTACTATGTACAGCATTTAAAATTCCATACCTTAAGCTATGTACATTATCTTTTAATTCAAACATAATTACTCTTCTACTCTTATCTGCCCACCGATATCACGTACCGAATCTATATCTAGGGTACCTGATAAATCTATTTCCGTAAAGTCATCTTTACCTGTATAGTTAATTCTGCTCAATAGTTGTGGGACTTGACCTATCTGATTGATAGCTGGAGCAATACTAATCTGGAACACGGCTCTATATAATGGTCTTAGTAAACCGGTATTTGCTGGAACCTTATCTACATTCCATATAATCTCTTTAGTTCTTTCGTTATAAGTTATATTGCCATGTGTAGCAATGGTCTTGTCTGTCCAAGTTACATTATCCGGTAGAGTGGATCTAAATGAAACTCCTGACACATCATTTGTTAAATTTTGTATTTCTAAACTGACTGAAAATGTAGTTATTTGGGATACTTTTAAGGGGATTGGGCCTGTATTTATAATAGAGCTATCTTGGCTTACATAAGAAATAGAAGCTTTTGGCAGTAATTTAGTTGACAACTTGACTTCACTAGAATTACCTTGGATAATTTTATTAACTCCTAAAGTAGTAGGTACTTCTTCACTTTCAAAAGTAGCATTAGTTTTAATAGTATAGTTAACATCTTGGAAATTCTCAATTGGGATAGTTCTTTTTATAGGGACTGTGAAGCTGATTTCTCCTTGTTCATTTGGACCAAAAGTTTTGAGCTGAGGTATAGAGTTTGCTCGCCATATAATAGTATTGGTACTAGCATCAAAATCTGCTCCCCTCGCACTCAATCTAGTTAAGTCTAACAATTTGCTATCTAATTGTACTCTGAGAGAACCTTCTCCTATTCTAACTTGAGTATTATTACGAAATTCAATAGTATATTCCAGAGAATCTCCTGCAGCGGCAATACTAGTATTAACTTTTTGTGTCAAGCTGACATAAGGGGATCCTAAAGTAGTGGATTTTTGACTGCCAGCATAAAGAGTGAATGCTCCCTGCTTAGATTCTCCAATTTTAGCTTTTAAAACTTTTATTTCTTGTTGTTTACCACCCAAATTTCCCACCACGGTGAGTTCATAAGAAGCTTTTGCTCTTAAACTTGGAACGGTAAATATATTTTTTGAGTTCCCAGAAGATATTAGAGTTGAGGACGTAAAGGCAAAATTTTCTGGATATTCTAATTGCAACTCCAAATCTTTCAGATCATTATTACTTTTATTATTAACAGTAATAACATAATTAACAATTTCACCACTGACACTTTGTAAAGGAGCCTGAATATCTACTATAACTGGACTATCGGCAATTGTTGTTGCAAACTCTATCTTTGAATCAAAGCTAGAAGTTAAAATAGTTGGGGTATAATTGAGAGTAGCTTTTATTGAATGAATGCTACCTATTTCTCCTATCAACCTACCTTTAATTACAATTTTTCCCTTAGATCTAGGTTCTAACTCTGGCAACTCGTATTCTCTGATTTCAGATTTTGTCTGACCCAATATATCTAAGGATGAGTCGATTAATGCATTAGGTACTTCTACCGTAATTTTAGCATTTTTCAAGGACACAAGGTTATCATTCCTATATGTCAAGGTATATGAAATTTCCTCCCCTGCAGAGACCTGACTTTCACCTAAAATTTCTAATCTTACTCTTTTATCTGAAAATCTTTGTTGATTGAGTTGATAAAAAAAACCTATAGTAAGTACTATGCCTACTAAAGATGTTATTATCAAACTATAAAGTGTGATTTTTTTCTTATACTTTTGAAAAAAAGGTTGCTCCGCTTCCTCAACCGGCTTGAATGCTAGTGAGCTTGGGGCATTGTGTTTTGCATACACACTATATGGGGTATTATTTACTCTCTCTTTATCTAATTCGAGTTGATTTTCTTTTTTATAAATTTTTTTCTCAATATCTTCTAATGACATATATTTATTTTAATTATATCTAATATTAATTATACCATATTTATTGAATAAGATTCAAGGAATTGCTTTTCAAACGATACCAATGTAAATGATATTGCACAATGGTCCATGGGAAGTCTTTAACTTCAATCCAAATTCCTTTTTGCCATTGTCTTAAGGTATAGATTAAATCACTATTAGCAGATATGTAATCTTCAAAATCATCTTTTAATTCTGATACAACCAAGCCCCCGGCTCTAATGCTAATACCAAAATCTTTAGACTTAGTGGCCCCTGTGACCACACAATGTGACAAATTAATACCATAACCTAATGTATATAACAATCTAGTTAGTAGCCATCCAATCAAAACTTGATATTGGCTTGAATATCTTTTCACCAAATCTATATATTGTTCAATACATTCAAAAACCTGTATATCCGTATGATTTTCATCAGTTAATTGATCTAATAATTCGAACATAACTCCCATCAAAGCAGTAGATTGTATTTCAGAATATAAGCTAGAATAAGAGTTCAAGTCTTTAATTACAATCAATCTAGAGATATTACGCCCCACAATGAATTCTATCTCGGATTTACCCCAATCATATAGTCTATATTGGAGTTTAGAGGTTTGTTTTTTGATACCTTTTAATAGTAAGGTTTGCTTGCCATAATTCTTGGTATAGAATACACCCATCCTATCCACTTCTGGCAAATCTATTTGCTTAATCAAATATGCCTCACTATGGTGGATAATTGACATATGCTTTATATTTCTATAATCACGGGTATAATCATTGGTCTTCTATGAGTAGTCTTAAATAAGAATAGACCTAAATCTTCTCGAATAGATTGTTGTATATATTCAATACTCTGGTCTTCCCCACCTTTTGCTAATTTTTGCTCAATATGTTCTTTTACTCTTTCTTTAATTGAATCTAGTAATTTGGTAGAGGTTTGAATATGGACAAAACCTTTGGAAACAATTTCTGGGTCTCTAATAATTTTACTTTGTTTTAAGTCTAATAAAGCCACAATAGTCAAAATACCATCTTGGGCCAAAGACTGTCTATCTCTAATTACCATTTCTTTCAAGTCTCCTACTCCCAGACCGTCCACCATCATACTACTAGCATTAACTTTGTCGGTAGTGACTCTGGCCTCTCCTTTATAGACTTGTATTACTCTTCCATTGTCAGTTAGTAAAATATTGTCTCTATTCATACCAACTTCTTGCGCTAAATCAGAGTGAGATTTGAGAGCATAAAAATCTCCGTAAATTGGTTGTAGATATTTTGGACGAATTATTTCTAATAATTGTTTGAGATCTTCTTTATGAGCATGCCCTGAGACATGCACTTCCATCATTTTATAATGAATAATCTTAGCTCTCTGTTTAGCTAGAGCATCTTTAATCTTCTGCACAGACTCCTCATTGCCAGGAACAACAGAAGATGAGAATACTACGGTATCTCCTGGCTCAATTTGAAAATTACGATGTTCTCTATTAGCTATTCTAGTAAGAGCCGACCTCTCATCTCCTTGAGCTCCAGTACAGATAATGGTCAAGTTCTCAGGTGGAACATTACGAGCCTCTTGAGCTGTAATAAGAGTTTGAGGAGAAAATGTAGCATAGCCAATTTCACATAAAATCTGAATATTGGTTTTCATACTAAAACCCTCAATCACTACTTTACGATTATATTTCTCAGACAAATTAATCATTTGCTGAATGCGGTTCAGAGTACTAGAAAAAGTAGTGACTATAATTTTACCAGTAGCATTCTCAAAGATATGGTCAATATTATTCTGAATTGTCATCTCCGAAACTAATCTCCCTGGTCTACTAGCACTAGTACTGTCTGACAGCAATAATAATACTCCCTCGTCTCCAATTTTTTTATACATTTCTAAATCAGCTGGCGCCTCCCCCACAGGAGTGGCATCAATTTTGAAATCTCCAGTATGTAGTATTACGCCTTCGGGAGTCTCAATCTTAATCATAGTAGAGTCAGGAATACTGTGATTAATATGTAAGAAGGTAACATTAAATACTCCAAATTTTATTTTCTCATTCAATTTGGCTACATGCCCATTTAGTGGAGGCAATGTTGTAAACTCACCTTGTCTTCTTTGCATCATAGCCAAAGGAAGTGCTGGAGCATAGATAGGAGGATTACCAATCATAGACATAACCTGAGATACCCCACCGATATGATCCATATGCCCATGAGTAATCAGAACAGCTCTAATCATATCTTCTTTCCCCTTAAGATAGCTAGGGTTTGGTATAATATAATCAATTCCTGGCTGATCTTCTTCTGGGAATTTCATACCTATATCTATAACTAGAATATCTTTTCCATATTCTAGTACTGTCATATTCCTTCCCCCAATTTCCTCAGAGCCACCCAAAGGAATAATTTTCAGAACATTGTCTTTTGTGTCAAATGGGTCTTTGGCATTGAGATATTGGTCTGCTTTGTGGCTTAAATCCTTGACAAAGGTAGTACCTCTCTTGATTTGAGAATTATTATAATCTTTCATATTAAATATTAATTATTATTGGTAAAATCATTGGCCTTCTTTCAGTCTTGGTTAATAATAGTCTAGCTATATTTTCTCTAACTTCACTCTTGACATAGTCTAAATTAACTTCATCTGATTCTTGAATTAATGTAGTTATAATTAATCTAGCTTGTTCTTTAATCTCATCAAATAATTTCATAGAGGATTCATTATCTACAAAACCTTTAGATTCTAAAGCTATATCATTAAGCATAGTCCTAGATTCTAAATCCACTAAGGCAATAATGTGCAATATACCCTCTTCCGCCATAGATTTCCTATCATGAATCACTACATTTGTCAGATCTCCAACTCCAAGGCCATCTACAATGACATCTGAAGCTAGCACCTTTTCTGGAGTAATTCGTCTTTGTTTGTAATCAAAAAGAATAACTTTTCCATTCATACCAACTATAACATTACGGTCTGGATATCCCCCTTTAATAGCTATTTCTCCATTGGATCTAAGTAAGTGATGAGAGCCTGTAATTGGAATATAATATTTGGGTCGAACAGCTTTTAGAACGGCTAAAGCATCTTCATATCTGGCATAAGATGAGTATCTAGTATCTAATTCTTGATAATATTCAACAAAAGCTCCTAATTTAGCAAAATTATCATTGACTTTTGCCACTGAACGAGCATTCCCAGGGATTAAAGCAGCAGGATACGCTACAGTATCTCCTGCCTCGATATGAAATACTTGATGTTCACCATTAGCTAATAGCATTAAATGTGGGATATCATCACCATGAGAACCTGAAATTAGTACTACTAGTTTTTCTCTCGGAATTTCAGAAAGTCCACTAGGTCCTACAATAGTCCCTGGCTTTATATTAACTAGTCCTTTTTTACGGCAAGTATTAAAGGTATTAAGCAAACTCTTTCCTTCAATAAATAGGTGTTTATTATGAGTTTCTATTGCATTGACAATTTGTTGCATTCTGCTAATCATAGACGGAAAGGTAGAAATATAAATCGTACCTGTATTTTTAGCAATAATTGCACCTATATATTCGGCAATGGAGTTTTCTGTTGGAGCTAAACCTTTAGACTCAGTAGCTATACTACCTGCCAATAAAGCAAAAGTATCTGGACCTGCCAAATCCTTTATATAATCTAATAGTTCAGAGTTTTCTGATGTTTCAATATTTAATTTATAACTAGATAAATAGAATACTTTACCCTGCATAGTATAAACACAGAGCCCAATAGATCCAATCACATTAAATGGAGTTGGGAATACATTAACTTTAAATGAACCAACTCTAATTGAACTATATGGTTTTATAATATGTTTTTTATACTTAATACCTTGAGAGTAGAAATCATGTCTTGACTCCAAAATAGCGAATAAAGCTTCTGTAGCATATATATGTAAATTAGGAAATAGATGCAATAAATAAGGGACTGCACCAATATGATCAGGATGAGGGGATGTTAAAACGACACCCTTAATTTTGCTAATATTATTTTTTAGATAGTTAGTATTAGGGATAAGATAATCTATGCCGGGCTGATTCACCCCTGGCATTTCCAAGCCCATATCTACGATTAGGATATCGTTTTCCTGCTCCAATACATACATATTCTTTCCACCTCCATCTAGACCACCTAGAGGAATGATTTTTAAAGATTGTCTAGATGTCTCAGGAATAGTTCTTTTTTGGGCAAAATTCTTACCTTGAGTACGAGAACGATTAGTTCGCACACTTGATTTAGTATGAAATCTTTTTGATTGCATCATATAATATGTTTAATAAAATTATTATTATTTCCTTTAAGAGTTTATCTAATCTGCTTATAATATAAAGTTAAGATGTGTTTTAAGACAGAAATGAGTTTTGCTCTAAAAAAATGTAGACTCTAGAGAATTGAACTCTAATTTACTCCTGATTAGTAAAGTCTATTTAAAGAATATCTAATTCGATTCTTTTACTTTAACCCTGGTGACAGATATTTTATTACTTTCAATAATATTATTTTTAACTAAAAGGTTATGTACAGTTTGAGAAGGTTGTGCACCTACAGAGATCCAGTACTTAATTCTCTCTTCATTAAAGGTATTGTCTTTATTCCCAGGATTATACATGCCTAAAGATTCAATGAATTTACCTTTTACTGGACGAGTCTTTTCAGCTACTACTACTTTATATATGGGGGTGTTTTTCTTACCGATTCGTGACAATCTAATTCTTAACATAATTTAAAATAAAAAATTTATAGATTTATTAATAATAATTATATCATAATTTTTTAATATTGTCAATATTTTATACGTCCCTAATTATAGTTTTATATTTTTGATATGTTCACTCACTCCCACTCCGATCTCAGGGTGCTGAATTCCAAAATCAATTACCGCTTGGATATATCCTAACTTATCACCACAATCATATCTTTTACCTTCTATTTCATATCCATATAAAGGATTTGTTTTAAGTAACTCTATAAAAGCATGGTCCAATCCTAATTCTCCTGTAACCGAGTCCTTCATTTGCTCTAATTTATCAAAGATAGCTGGGGTTATAATATATTTTCCAATTACTGCTAGATTAGATTTGGTATCTTCTGGTTTTGGTTTCTCAACAAATTGGCTAATCTCAACTAATCTATCATTAATTTGAGCCCCTTCAATAATACCGTATTTTGAGACTTCAGAATGTGGCACTCGAGTAAGAGCGATGACCGGATCCTGATATTTATTATAAATTGCTATTAATTGTCCAATCGCAGGGATGTCAGAGGCTACGATATCATCCTCAAATAATACAGCGCAGGGTTCATCACCTATAAAACTTCTAGTGGCTAAGACAGCATCTCCATTACCTCTAGCATATCTTTGTCTAACAAAGAAAAACTCTGCCATTTCAGCTATATCTCTGACTTGACCCAATACTTCCTCTTTACCTTTTTGTTCTAATAAATATTCTAGCTCAAAATGTGAATCAAAATGATCTTCAATAGCTCTTTTTCCCTTACCTGTTACAAAAATAATTTGCTCAATTCCAGCCTTTACTGCTTCCTCAACTAAATATTGTACTATTGGCTTGTCTACTAATGGCAACATTGCTTTGGGCTGGGCTTTGGTGGCTGGTAAGAATCTAGTTCCGAAGCCTGCGACGGTAATAATTGCTTTTCTAATTTTCATAATATTATACTTTATAATTCAACTTGTGAGTTATCTCCAATTATTAGCTTATGCCCCGTGGGGAAGGTTTTTTCTTTGTCCGTGACAATAACACCATTCCCAATAATACTATCCACTATTCTTTTGGCAGTATAAATAGTAGCGCTGTGCATCAAAAGAGAATGCTCTATTTCCGAATTTTTAATCTCACAATCATCTCCAATAGAGGTGTAGGGACCTATATAACTATCCTCAATAATAGTGTTTTTACCAATTATAACTGGTCCTCTTATAAGGCTATTTCCTTTAATCTTAGTACCCTCTGATATAACGACATTTCCTTCTATAGTTACAGTTTTTTCTATCTCGCCCTCAATATCAGAGTTTTGAATTTGAGCTAATAGTAGCTGATTTCCTTCTAATAAATCCTGAGGTTTACCTGTATCTTTCCACCAGCCAGTAATTTCAGAATAACCTACTATGAATCCTTGTTTAATTAACTCGGTATGAGCATCAGATATTTCGTACTCTCCCCGCAAACTAGGCGGTAAATTCTCAATTATATTATGAATATTCTTATCATATACATAAATTCCAGCTACCGCATATTGACTAGGAGGGTTATCTGGCTTTTCAATTACTTCTACAATTCGATTATTTTCTATGCGGGGAACCCCAAATCTTTCTGGATCCTTGACTTTAGATAAAGCTAAAAGAGCATTGAGTTTTTGGTCATAAAAAGTATCTACGAAGGCTTTGACATCTCCTAGAATAATGTTATCTCCTAGATAAAAGACAAAATCCTCTTCTGATAGAAATTCTCTAGCTATTTTAATCACATGAGCTACTCCCAGTGCCCCACCTATTTGTTCTATATAGGTGATGTTAACTCCATATCTAGAACCATCTCCCAAAATAGGCTCTAGTTCTGAATCTCCAATATTAATTATAACTCCAATATCTTTAATCCCTGCTTGTGCTAATTTATTCACAGCTAATTCAATCATACTTTGATTAGCAAGAGGAATAGTATGTTTATTACGATTTGTAGTGATTGGTCTTAATCTAGTACCTTTGCCACCTGCTGCAATTAATCCTTTCATAATATAAATATTATTTATTAATCTTTATCCTTTGCCACCAATCCTGATTCTCACGATACCAATCTATAGTTTTACGAATGGCAATATCAAAATCAAAATATGGAGACCATCCTAAACGTCTTAATTTGGTACTATCAATAGAGTATCTCCTGTCATGAGCAGGCCTGTCTTTAACATATTCTATTCTATCTAAATCTAGTTCGAAATTTTGTAATAATTTATTAATCAAGTCCAAATTAGATACTTCATAGCCTGTGCCAATATTATAGATCTCCCCTTGAACCCCCTTCTCAATAATACACTCAATTGCCCTAGAGTGGTCCTCTACATAAATCCACTCTCTTACATTGAGTCCATCCCCATAAAGAGGAATTTTTTTATTTTCCATTAAATTAGTAATGGCTAATGGAATTAATTTTTCAGGATATTGATTGGGTCCCATCACATTACAAGAGTGAGTCACGATTACCTTGGTATTATAAGTTTCATTATAGGCTCTACATAATAAATCGCCTCCAGCTTTAGCAGCGGAATAAGGACTATTAGGGGCAAAAGGAGATTCTTCAGTAAAGGATCCTGTGTCAGTGGTACCAAAAACCTCATCTGTACTAATTTGTAAAAGCTCTATATTATATTTTCTCACTACTTCTAAAATTGAAACTACTCCCATCACATTAGTATTAACAGCTTTAATTGGAGATTCTATAGAATTATCTACATGTGTCTCAGCTGCAAAATTTACAATTAACTCTATATTATTATCCTGCACAATTTTATCTATAAGATCAATATCCGTAATATCTCCCTTTATAAATTTATATCTGCCATTATCTACTAGATTGTCGAGATTATCTAAATTACCAGCATAAGTCAATGAGTCTAAATTAACAATTTCTATATAGGGGTGTTTATCTATGAGATATTTTATAAAGTACGAACCCATAAAACCTGCACCACCTGTTATTAATATTTTATTTTTCATATAATTAGATAATTTATGATTACTCAAATATTATAGCACAAGTTAGTATTGTTACCAATACTAACTTGTGAGATGTGTAAAATTTTATTAGATAAGATATATAATTGTGGATAAGTCTTTTTTTGTTAAATTTTAGATAATAAATGCCCCCAAAACTGTGCTATTGCTTGATAGCTATATTTTCTTTGAAATTGTTCTGAGGCTTGTTCTCTGATTGCTAATTTTTTATTTTCATTTTTTTGAATCACATCTATACAGGCAGACAATTCACTGAGAGAATAATGGTTATAATATAGGGCACCTCGGCCCAATAATTCTTGATATACTTCATCTCTTGGAGCTATTACTATGGTGCCCGAGGCAATGGCATTGAGAATATGATATTTGGAAATATTATTCAACTCTCCATTGACAATCAAGCAGTCTAGCAACTCATAAACTACTGGTAAATTAAAGCTAAAATCGCTATGTAAGACAAAGCTACCTTGATTAGTACTAATATCATACCATTCACAATTATTATATTGTATATATTTTATAAACTCTTCTGATAGCGGGCCGACTTGTCCACAAACAAAGGATTTATGTATAATTTGGTTCTCATACTTTATTAAGCCTAAATTTTGCTTGAGTTCTAAAACCATTTGAGTATCTAAATCAAGAAAATTTTTATAATTAACTAGTGGGAATGGAGTGTATGCAATTTTGTTATGATAATTAACTTTAGCAGTGTGATTTGGATAAATAAAAAATGAATAGTCTGTTTTATTTATATTATCTAAAACATCGAATACTCTGATTAAATTTAATGAACTATTTTGTTCTAATTTCCAAGCAATAAATTTTGGCATCTGTCCGATTAGTATACATTTTTCGATTGAGTGCTCTTTAATCAAGAAATTGATTGATTTATAATCATTTAGCCTAAATAAGGAGCGAGACATTAGATGAACTTTATCAATATCAACTATATTTCTCGCTATATCTGCTATATTATTATCCCATATAATAAAATGTATATCTGATTTTAGATAATTTTTGATTTGTTGAAATAATTCAAACCAGTGAGTCGTTTGCTCTCTGTTTCCATCTATCAAAACTGCTATACGATGGATTTTTGATGCCATATTTTTAGGGTAAGTATTGTCTTTTAGCTTTTATATGCTCCTCAAAGGTCTTGGAGAATATAGTTTTAGGAGGATTGTCTCGAGAGGTTAGAAAGAAGTAATAATCACTGGGTTGGTATTCTACTACTGATTTAATAGCCTCCACACCTGGATTAGTAATTGGTCCTGGAGGTAATCCAGCTACCTGATATGTATTATATGGGGATTTAATTTTTAGGTCGTCTAATGTAGATTGAGCTCTGCCTGACTGGGTAAGAAAATTAACAGTAGCATCACTTTGTAATTTCATAGCATCTCTCAACCTATTGATAAATATACCAGCTACAACTTTTCTATCATCAAATCTTGCAACCTCTTTTTCAACTATTGATGCTAATATTAAGATTTCATAGGCAGATAATTGATCATTGCTCTTTAGACTGGGCAGAGCCTTTTTTTGAAAATTATTAAGCATTTTTATAATAACAGCTTCTTCATCAGAATCATCAAAAAATCTATAAGTATCTGGATATAAATAACCCTGTAAGGATTTATTCTCAATAAACTCATATTGTGCTGTGTCAAATTCCTCTGTGGCCTTGATAAAGTCTGCCCTCTTAAATTTTAGCCCAGATTCCAAAATATCTCCAATAGCATATATATCCGACCCCTCTGGAATAGTAATTACAATTTCTGGCTTGACTAATAAACCTCTAGCTATCATTTTTATAACCTGATCTGTGTTCATGCTGGGAACAATATTATACTTGGCTGGTTGGGGAGTTAATTTTCTAAATGAAATATAGAAATCTAATCCGTCAGTTTTAGATATAATGTTTTGTTGTTTTAGATTGGTAATAATATCTGCCCAGTTTTCTTCTTTCACCTGGAATATTGTATCTTCTTTAACTAAAACTGGTGCCCCTATAGTATTTACTACATTAACAATATAAATTGCTCCCGCCACTCCTATCAAAAATATTATCAATAATATCCAATATATAATTTTTTTCATCATTTTTATATTTTATCTTCTAAATTAGCTAATTTTAATAAATTATTAATCTTCTTCACCTCTTGAACTTTATCTATATGAGAGACCAATAGTGCATCTTCTGTTTCTACAATTACTATATCACGAATACCAATTGTAGCAATAACCTTATTCTTATTATGAGAATGTACTAATATATGCTCAGAATCAATATCAAAGTGTTGGGAACTACCTTTATGAGTCACTGTAATATCATCTGTTTGTAGCATATCTTTAAGAGTAGACCAAGAGCCAATGTCACTCCAACCTATATCGGCTGGGATTACCGCTATATATTGAGCTTTTTCCATAATTCCATAATCAAAACTAATGGCATTAGTTTTTTTATACAATTGAGATAAATTTTGCAAATTATTCTGCTCTAATTCTAGAAGTATTATGGCAGTTTCTGGTAAATATTCTTGATACATATCTAATAATCTTTGTTTCTGCACTACAAACATACCAGAATTCCAAACATAATTACCATCTGATAGATATTGAGTAGCTGTCTTGAAATCTGGTTTTTCTACAAAGGCCGCTACCTCATATATAGATTGATTCTGGTCTTCTACTAGAGGATCCTGCTTATATTTTATATATCCATACCCAGTCTCAGGAGCAGTGGGAGTGATGCCAAGAGTTACAATATACTCAGGAGATTGTTGTAAAAACTTATCTGCTAATTGTAAAATTCTACATAATTCTTGTGGCTTATGAATATAGTGGTCAGCCGCCAAAAAGGCAATTGCCTCATCTGATCTGGCATCAACTGCTATAGCAGATAACCCGTTAGCTGGGGCAGTATCTCTCTTTTCCGGCTCTAGAACAATATGATTTATTGATAATTGTGGCAATTCTCTTAGGACTTCATCTTTATATTGTAAGTTGGTAGACACATAAATGTCATCAAGAGTAAAATGTGTTAATAGCCTCTTGACTGTCATCTGGAGCATAGTCTCTTCTCCAAAAAGTGGTTGGAATTGTTTGGGCTTAGAAGTACGGCTTAATGGCCATAATCTTGTACCTGTTCCACCTGCCATTATTATAATCTTCATAAATATATTATTTACCTTGTCTTTTACCTCTAGTATGATATTCAGCAATAACTTTATCAAATTCCTGCATATTAAAGTCTGGATAATTTATATCGCTAAAGTGATATTGAGCATTAGCGGTATCCCACATCATAAACCCAACACTATTATGTGGCTCTCCTCCTGTGCGTATAAGCAAATCTACTGGGGGTAAATCTTTGGTGTAGAGTGATTGCTTGACTAATTCTGGAGTAATTTCTAAGCTAGGATTAGCTAATTTTTTCTCAGATATAGAGCGAATTGCTTGTAACATTTCCTCGTCACCATTATAGCCTAGCAGAAGGTTGAGAGTATAATTAGAATAATCTTTAGTCATATCTATGGCTTTTTGGATAACTTCTTGTAAATATTTAGGGAATAACTCATCCCATAAACCAATTATATTGATTTTAACTTTTTGATTATGAATCTCTTTATATGTCAATAATGCTTTCATATAATTATAAAAGTTTTGATATAAATGCTGAACTTCATCCTTTGGTCTTTTAGATAAATTGTCTAGAGATGCACCCCAAAATGTTATGTTTTTCACCCTACCATTAAAGGCTTGCTCTATAATCTCTCTAGTTCTCTCAAAGCCCTCGAGATGCCCCTGCTCTGAAGTTTTTCCATTAAATTTAGCCCATCTACGATTTCCGTCTGGGATAATTGCAATATGTTCGATCATATATATAAAGTTTTTATTCACCAATATTGATTTATTATATCATATCTTTAGTAATTTTCCAGACATCTCCAGCACCCATAGTTATTATCAGATTATCATCTCCTTGTATAAGAGATAAATCTTGTTTTAAGTCATTTGAGTCTTTATATATTTTGGTATTATTATTATCAATATAATTCATAATATCATTACTGGTAATAGGACCCTCTGCTTCTCTAGCTGAGGCATAAATTGGTAGTAAATAAGTATAATCAGCCTGAGAAAGTGCTTGTCCAAATTCTTGTAATAGAATTTCTGTTCTACTAAAAGTATGTGGTTGGAATACACAATGTATAATTTTCTCAGGATATTGTTCTCTTAGGGCTTGAATTCCTGCCATAATTTCAGTTGGATGATGAGCATAATCATCAATAATAATAACACCTGTAGAAGTTGAACCTTTGTATTCTAGTCTTCTTTGAGTCCCTCTAAACCCCGACATTGCCTGAATGCTAGCATTAATATCAAAACCAAGAGTATATAATAATCCAAGACAAGCAAGAGCATTGAGTCTATTATGCTTACCTGCAATAGCTAGATTTAATTGATTATATTTATTCCCCTCCAATATAACACTATTGTCACCATCAAGAGTAATATTATTAGCTAGATTAAGCCCAAATTTAAACATATTTCTTGTCTTATCTTGTATATTAGGTAAAATATATCTAGTTATATTATCATCATCTCCATTGACTACTAAGGGTTTATCTAAAGGCAATTTATCAATAGCCTTGACAAAGGCTTGATAGTAAATCTCGGGAGTTGTGAAAAAATCTGGATGATCATAGTCTACATTCAGTATAATCAAACCTCCCATATCAATATCTAGGAAATGATTCTGATATTCATCAGCTTCTACCACTAAATATTGAGAATTATTGTCTCCAATTCTAGCATTCCCTCCAAATTGAGTAACAAATGCACCAATAACTCCAAATGGATTCTGGACTAATTCTTGTAAAGTATAAGTCAAAAGTGCTGAGGTAGTGGTTTTACCATGAGATCCAGCTACTGCTAAAGTATAATTAAACTCTCTAGACATATTACCCAAGGTCTGACTATAGGTTAGAAGCGGTATATTTCTATTTAGAACTTCAATCACCTCTGGATTAGTAGGGGTTTTACCATCTAGATAATAAGCTCCTGAGACTACTGCATAGTCAATATTTTTAGGAATATTGCTAGCATCAAATGGAGTTAAAACTTTAATATTAGATTTAGTCAAAACTTTATCAGTCATAAAAGGTTCAGTCACATCACTTCCCATAACTTCAATTCCTCTAGCTTGCATAACTTGAGCTAAAGCTGTCATCCCCACTCCTTTAATCCCAATAAAATATACCATAAATTAATGACTTAAATTAAATAATTCTTCTGCAATTCTAGCAGCTGCATCTGGTGTGGCAAATTGCACTGTTTGTTCTGACATAGCCTTCATTATATCTGGTTGTTGTAATAATTCATTAATTTTTTCTAAAACTATGTGTGGGGTAAAATTTGGCTCTTCCAAAACAATACTAGCTCCAATTTTTGCCATTTCATAGGCATTAGATCTTTGTTGCCCAGCATCTACTGTAATAGGTACCAGAAAACTAGGTTTATGAGTAAGACAAATATCCATAATACTAGAAGCTCCTGCTCTTGACACTACTAAATCAGCTGATGCATAAGCATGTTTCATCTCAGAATCCAAAAACCCGGCATAATGATAAAGTCTATCTTGATAGGACTCCAGTGACCTCGAAACACTTCTAGCCTCATCTATATTATTTTTTCCTACAATATGAATAATTTCTACCAAATCTAGTAATTCTGGTAGAATTTCCCAAATTACTTGATTCATCATTTTAGCGCCTTGACTACCACCGACTATTAATAAAATTGGTTTTTCAAAAGTAAGTTCAAAAATTTTACCAGCCTCATCTTTACTCCCTTTGGTAATATCTGGATGAGTCATATTACCTACTATACTAGTTTTTTTCTTGCCAAAAAACTTAGCTACATCAGGAAATCCTACGGCCACTATACTAGCAAATTTACCTAAAAACTTATTAGCTAGTCCCGGCACAGAATCAGACTCATGGATTAAAGTAGGTATTTGGTAAACCCAAGAAACCAACACTCCCGGGACACTAGCATACCCACCTTTCCCAAAAGTAACATCTGGCATAAATTTCCAGATATACCATTGAGCTTGGGCTAAACCCCAGATAGACCTAAATATATCAATAAAATTATCAATAGAAAAGTATCTTCTGATTTTACCAGCATAAACTTCTTTATAAGGTATATGATGTGAATCTAACAATTGCTTAGCCACATCGTCTAATTGGCCTACCAGTAAAAGCTCTAAAGTTACTTGTTGAACTTGAGCTAATTTTTCTAATTCCTCTTTAACAGCAATAACTGGTAAAATATGCCCCCCAGTTCCACCACTTGCGAATAATATCTTCATATATATTTTATCTAATATATAATATTGTACCCAAGATTATGCATTTGGTCAAATATTTGTCTGAGATGAGGTTATATTAGAAAAATATATAGATTGTCCTCCCTTGGGGGAGGTGGCACCGTAGGTGACGGAGGAGGACAGGAGTAAATAACATTTGCGACGGGTGGAGATGGAGTATTTTTACATATTGTATTCCCCCATTCTATCTCCTAAATAATGTATATTAGGGATCTACTCCGTAATATACTCCACCTCTAGCGGAGAGTTGAATCTAGCTTCTATCCACCCCCACCTTTCAGGCTTCCCCCTCCGAAGGGGGACAAAAATAATAGCTCTTTCTCTGTAATAATTTTGACACCCAATTTTTTAGCTTTTTCTAATTTACTCCCTGCCTTTTCTCCCACTAATAAAATATCTGTTTGTGAGCTTGCTTGAGAGACTATAATCCCACCTTCAGCTTCTATTTTAGATTTCAATTCATCTCTAGTAAATTGCTCAAAAGTCCCGGTAATACAAATATTTTTATCAGCCCATATACCCTTCTTAACTACAGGATAATCTATGCTTATGCCTGACTTTAATAATTCTTGTATAAGATGTAAATTATTAGCATTATATATATAATCTATAATAGAGCTAGAAACCTTTTCTCCAATGTCTGTAATAGCTTGTAATTGTTCTAGATCAGTAGTCAAAAATTCATCCAACCTTTGAAAATGACGGGATAATTGTAAAGCCGTTTGATTACCAACCATTGGGATCCCTAATGCTTGAATAAATCTTCTAAAAGTAATATTTTTTGCATTTTGAATACTATTGAATAAATTCTGAGCCGATTTTTCTCCAAAACCAGCGGTAATTTTAATATCATCTAAGCTCAACTTGAATATATCATCAATATGTTGAATTAGATCAGCTTCTTGTAATTTTAATAAGATTTTTTTACTCAAACCTTCTATGTTAAAACCTTCTTTTGAAACAGCATAGGATAAATATTCAATATGACGAGCCGGACATGTGAGATTAGGGCAATATTGATTCACTTGTTCCTTGGATTGAGTCAAAGTAGTACCGCATTCTGGACAAATACTTGGATATTGATATTTTTTCTCAGAGCCAATTCTAAGTTCAGGTAAAACCTTGACTATTTCTGGAATCACGTCTCCTGCTCTTCTAATAATCACTGTATCACCAATAAGCAGATCTAATCTCCCAATCTCATCCTGATTATGTAAGGTAGCTCTGGTGACAGTGACTCCATATACATTAACTGGATTCATTATAGCCACTGGAGTGACCTTACCTGTTCTGCCAACTTGTGAGATTATATCTATAACTTGAGTTGTGACTTCTTCAGCTGGGAATTTATAGGCAATCATAAATCTGGGCCCTTTACCAGTAAAACCTAATTGATTTTGAATATTCTTATTATTTACTTTCACTACCACCCCATCATAGGCAAAATCAATTTTCTCTCTCAAATTCAAAATTTGCTGATAATATTCTTGTACTTGCTTTATATTATCGACCAATTTATTTTCTCTGACAACTGGCAGTCCCAAAGCTTCTAGAAGCCAATATTCCTCTTGTTGAGTAGTCTGCCCTAAATCGGTAATCAAACCCCAAGCAAAAAACCTCAGTCCCCTACTAGCAGCGACTGCACTATCTAATTGCCTTAGTGACCCAGCTGCTAAATTCCTAACATTAGCATATCCAGCTTGACCTTGAGCTTTTAGATTTTGATTAATCAAATCTAATTGAGAATATCTAATATAAGCCTCGCCTCTTATTTCGCAATCTTCCTGCCAAAGACTTTCAAATCTATTGGCTAAATTAATATCATAATTTTTTAGTTTAGCTATAATTTGCTCTTTTGAATTTAACTGAATTGGAATATCCTGAATAGTCTTGATATTATGAGTAATATTCTCACCTTCCTGACCATTACCTCTGGTTAAGCCCTGACTTAAAGTATAATTTTCATATTTAATACTAACCGCTAGACCATCTAATTTGAGTTCTACAAAGTATTGGATAGTCGTAGACTTATCCACAATACCCAAGTTACGAGTTTCCCATTGCTGTAACTCTGACTCATCAAAGACATCATTAAGAGACATCATAGGAATAGTATGAGCTACTTTTTCAAATTCAGGTAAAACCTCACCTCCAACTCTCTGAGTAGGAGAATCAGGAGTGATAAGCTCAGGGTATTCAGTCTCTAGCTTGACTAATTGATGCATTAGACTATCCAGAACTCCTCCCGAAATACTAGATATATCTTGAATATGATAATTAGACCTATGCTTTCTTATCTCTTGCCTTAATTTCTGAATTTTCTGTTCAATTTTTCTATGGTGCATATTATATTTCTATATGAAATGTAACCCTTTATGGAGTAGATATAAATTCTTCTTCTAAAGTTCTTTCTATTGTAAAATTATTTTTTTTCACTCTACCTATACCAACTATGTAGGCTGGTTGCGTCCCAAATCTTGGATAATAATCAACTTTATACTCTATACTAAGGTTAGAATCTAATAAAGTCCAATCTATAATATTATCAGAGTTAGAAGAACTAAGGTCAATGTTCAAATCTTCACTTACTTTGTACTTCCATGCATCCAAACCCGTCTTAGCTGCCTGTACTGCCTGCTGAGACATTAGATTTTCTCTAGAGATTCTAGACTCTACCGAGACTTTCTGAGCTAAGGGAGCTAATAATATTAATATTATACTACAAACTAATAAACTCACTAAAAGACTAATATCTCCTTTTTTAAATTTATATTTTGTATACATAATTTCTTATTTAGTTAATACCAAATCTACCTTTAAGAACATTATAATTATACTCTACTTCTGATGGAGTTAAAGCTCTATTGTATAATCTTACACTGGAAATTTTACCCTTAAAGTTTATCTCTGAAGGCAGTAATGGTATAGCCGACCGATCCCATTTTTTACCAATATATAATGGAGTATCTCCTGTTCCAAAGTAAAATTTAGATGATGCAGTCCAATTATTTGTGGAGTTAATATAGAATTTTAGCTCATCTCCATCATATGTAGAAACTAAATGCACCCATTCTGTTTTACTAGCTCGATGATCATATTGAAATTGCGCCCCTCCATCAAAAGGCCCAAAGGTTCCATATTGATCTTTTATCCAATGATGAGTGCCTCGGGCATTGTCACCTAACTGCAATAGCCACCATCTTTTGTTGTCATCTATATCGGCATCTATATTGCTCCACATTTCAATAGAATGAGGAGTGTTTGCGCCTGAAATTCCTGTTGAACTGAGGGATGTGTAATCATCATTTCCATCAAATTGAATATATCCTCCATCATCATCAGATTTAGTAGGGTTTCCACCTAAGGTAAAGTTTTTATTGTTTCCACTCAAATCATTCCACATACCTGTATTTGAATAACTATTCTTATTACCCGCATCTAAATGTACTGTGAGTCCATCTGTAATAACTGGCTTATCATTAACAGGAGTAATACTAGTCTGCATGGTAAGAGAATCTTTATTATCTAATGATTTAGCATCTATTGATACTGTTACTAATTTAGATAAATTAATCTTCTTATCTGTAACTATAAAATTTAGTCCATCGACTTTGAATACATCTTTATCAGTAAAATTACTACCATTTCTTTTCATAACCTTATTAACACTGTCAAAGCTATATGTCACAAATCCACCTTCCTGATCTTTGAATTTTAATTCTCCAGCATCGTTCACATATACATTGGAAGAAGTTTTTAATTCTTTTTCAATTTTATTAATAACAAATTGAAGATTATCTCGCATATTATCTGTTATTTGTGATTCTCTTTGATATTTGATAATACTAGCTACGGGTTGGGAAATAACTAACATAATAATAGACAATATACCTACCACTACCATTAATTCTACTAAAGAAAATCCTTTTTTCATATTTTTAATTTATTGTATATAATTCAATAGTGGCCTTATATACTCTTAGATTTCCTCCTTTTGGATTACGGACTACTACAGTACTAGTGACTTTGGGTATTACGCTTGAATTATTAATAGTGACAAATCTATGGAATATTCTATTACCTGTAGCTGCTGTTGATAATACATAAGCTCCTGTTGAAATAATATCTATATCACAACTATTATTAATACTACTATCTGTACAAGTGGATATATTAGAAGTGGTTAAAGCGGAGGTGTCATAATCTATTTGGTATGTATTATCAGACAAGGTGGTACTTGTATCATAAATGGCTCGAACTATTTCCAAGCCCTCAACTACCAAAAGATTGGCGGTATTATCATATTGTAAGAAAAATTTAGATCGTATGATGCTTACCTGCAAATTCAAAACTGCTACTAAAGTTGTAGCCAATATAGTTATTGCTACCAATGATCCAACTAATGTTGCTCCTTTTTGAGTTTTCATATCGATTATTCTACTTTGATTAAACCTGAATCTGTGACGGTGATGGTTTTAGTAACCCCATCTAGAGATAATATAACTGATGAATCTGATGACAGTCTTTCTGCGAAAGGAATATCAAATATAACAACCATATCAGTAGTAACATAATTCACTGTGGTATCTGTTCCATAAGGATTATTATTACTGTCACACTTGTCTGGATCTAGCACGTCTACTGTTTTATAAATAGATTGTATTGTTTTACTCCCAGCATCAATGTTAACTCCTATAGCACAAAGCTTTACGGTAGATATTAGGCCTACAGTCTCACTCCTAGAGGGGGCTAGAGCTGAGTTTTGAGCTTTCCTGAGAGCTTGTACTACCTTGGCTACATCTTCTTCTAATCTAGCTCTTTGCCTAGAGGTATAAAAAGTTTCTACTCCTATACCTGATAGTATACCAATTATTGCTATTGACACTAATATCTCGGTTAATGAGAATCCTTTTTTCATATTTATATATTAGGTATGATTAAATAATACCATATATTGACATCAGGTACAAGTTTTATTGTAATTAGAGTCAATACAATTACAAATGACAATATTATACTAGGTCCAAAAGCAATTTTTTGCTTAAGGGAAGAATTATGATTAATAATCATTAATATTATTCCCCAAATTGTGCCAATTATAAAGGATCCAAAGAAAAACGGTATAGCCCACATTAAGGGAATGAAGAATCCAAGTCCCAAGAATAATTCTACATCACCCCAACCTATACCTTGCTTTTTGGTAATAAAGTATAAAAACCAAGTAATAAATGTACAAGCAAGAGCCGTAATAAGAGAATCTGGTATAATTCTAGTCTGATAATATTCTAGACCAAAATAGATTAGTCCCAAAATTTGTATAGCTCTTAGCTGAATTATTGGGATTAATTGATACTGAAAATCATAGACAAAGACAATAATAAGCTGAGTAATAAGAATCAAGATAATTATAAACTCTAGAATCTGTAGCCAAGTGAAGCTATAGATTGAGATTATATCTGGGATAGCAAGATATATATAAAGAGCAAAAAGACAAGCTGTAATTAATTCCACTAAGGGGTATTGAATTGAGAGAGACTTATGACAATTACGGCATCGCCCTCTCTGGATTAAGTAAGAGACAACTGGGATTAGCTCATACCAAGCTAGCTTATGCTGACAAGACATACATTCTGACCTACCATTCCAAAACTTTTTCTCGGTAGTCATACGGAATAATACAACATTAAGAAAACTTCCAATCCCAAGTCCTAAGATAAAGATTATAATCAGAACATATAGCATAAAAACTTAAACAAAATTTATATTTAATTCCAGTGAATTTGATAGATAGGAGAAATTTAATTCTCTCTTATCTACACATAGTAACTTGAATTATGGACAGTTTCTTGCTGTAGCGTCTACTGTAAATGCAGATGTATATGTTTTTGATTGTCCAGAACTATCTACACACCACCCTCTATAATCTGCTCCTGCTCTTCCATTATTTGCACCCGCTACATAAGTATCATTAGCTGTTGTATCTCCTTGTACTGTACCTGCATTACCGATGATACTGTTTCTAATACTTGTGAAGTCTGCGCCAGAACTAAATATAGGATAGTTAACGCCAGCTGCTGACAACTCCATTTGACTTTTAACTTGTGAAACAGCAGCTTGAATAGCTGTATCTCTAGCTCTTTGTCGAGCTGAGTTAACATTTACCAATACCACTGCTGCCAAGATACCAATAATAGCAATTACTACAAGTAATTCGATAAGCGTAAATCCCTTGTTAAATTTTTTCATTTGTTTACACCCCCCTTCTGTTGCATATATTTATATTTTAGAATGATCCTGCTATATTGTAAATAGGCATCAGTATAGATAGCACAAATATAGCCACCCCAATACCTAGTCCTACTATCATTACAGGCTCTATCAATACCGTCATATTGGCTACTAGAGTATCTACTTCTTGTTTGTAAAATCTAGTTAATGTCTCCAGTACTAATATGGTCTTTCCTGTTTTCTCCCCTACTGAGATAATTTGAGATGCTATATAGGGTACTTCATTATGCTTCATCAGAGTTTCAGATAATTGACCTCCTGCTTTTACATTAGAGATCGCCTCTTTAATGATATTCTCAAAGATATAGTTACCTACTACTTTAGAGCTTATCTCTAAGGATGAGATTAGGGGGACTCCTGCTCTTAATAAGTTCCTTAGGTTAGTGGCAAACCTTGCAATATATAATTTGGTAAATAATTGCCCAAAAACAGGTATCCGTAATTTCCACTTATCTGCAAATTTAATACCTACTTCCGTCTTTAGGAAATAAAATATACCACCCACTATACCTACAAGACCTATTAATACTAACCAGACATATTCTTGTAGAAAATTTGAACCCGCGACTACAATTTGAGTCATCCAAGGTAATTCCTGATCTGAAGCGACACTATCTAGCACTTCCACCAATTGAGGTAGCACAAAATAAGCTATTCCTAGTCCCAAGACTACGAATATAAGCATTACAAATACGGGATAAGCTAAAGCTCCTTTGATTTTATTATTAAGGTCATACTGTTCTTCTAGATAATCTGCCATATATAATAGGGCTTCTTGCAAACCTCCTGAGGCCTCTCCTGAGCGAATGATAGAGACAAATAGCGTGTCAAATACTTTTGGATGTTTTTCCATAGCATCAGATAACAAGTTCCCATCTTGCATATCTAATACTATTTGATCTAGGATCCCTGTAAAATATTTATTACTTTTACTTTGGTCTCGGAGTACAGCTATAGCATCAACTAATGGAATTTGTACTTCCAAAAATACAGATAAAATTCTAGTAAACACTACTAACTCTCTGCCTGATACTCGATTTAATATTTCTAAATCTTTCCCAAATGATGATTGCTTACTAATATCTTGGAGTGAAATTACAATCAAATCCTTACCTTGCAAAGCACTTAATGCTGAATCTTCGCTGGATGCAGTAACGATACCTTGTTTAGTTACTCCATCTTTGGTTTTTGCTAAATATGTAAATTTTGCCATAATATTTTATTTATGTTGATGATCTTTTGAGCATATTTCTTAGACTAATTGGATCTGGAGAATATAGCAGAGCCGTTTCATAAGATACTATACCTCGAACTATCAAATCAAACAAAGACAAATTCATAGAGATCATACCTTCCTTGCGATGAGTTTCTATAACTGTATCTAATTGATAAATACGATTCTCTCGAATCAAACTTTTGACTGCATTATTGGCTAGCAATATTTCTAAAGCAGGAGTCAACTCTCCGTTGATTGTGGGTATCAACCTTTGAGACACTACAGCCTGTATAGAGTTTGCAATTTGAGACCTAACCTGGCCTTGCTGATAAGTTGGAAAAGTATCTATAATTCTATCAATGGATTGAGATGCACTATTCGTATGAAGTGTTGAGAAAACCAAATGACCAGTCTCAGCTGCAGTCACAGCTACCTTCATAGTATCCAAATCTCTCATCTCACCCAAGAGAATGACATCTATATCTTGCCTAAAAGAAGATTCTAGTGCATTACTAAAGCTCTTAGTGTCATAATTTACTTCTCTTTGAGTAATAATACTTTTATCGGATTGATAAATAAACTCAATAGGGTCTTCTATAGTAACAATTTTTACATCTCTTGTATGATTAATTTCATTTATAACTGATGCTAATGTAGTCGACTTACCTGACCCAGTGGGACCCGTTACTAATACGAGTCCCTGCATAAACTGTGAAAATTGACGCATAACTGATGGCAGTCCCAATTGGTCAAAGGTTAATATTGCCGATGGCAAATATCTCATAACCAGATTAGGACAACCTTGTGCAATAAAAGCATTTACACGAAACCTGGAATTCAAATTATCGAATGTATAGGCAAAATCTTGCTCTGATCCAGCATATAAATTATCAATTTTTTCTTTAGGAATCATAGCTATCAACAATTCATCTAATGCTTCCTTTGTTAAAACATCAGCTTCTTGAACTTGAATTAATCTATTTTTAATTCTTAAAATTGGTTTACTCCCAGTATTCAAATGAATATCTGACCCCTTAGCTGCGACAATTTGATTGACAATAGATGATAAATTTATTTGCATATATTTATATATTATATTTGAGGCAAGTGTTTTTTTATTGTTCGCATTACTTCAGTAGGAGTATAGTTTGACTTCACTATATAATCTACCGCACCCAACTCAAACGCCCGGCTTATATCTGTTTGAGATGATAGGTTACTAAGAACTATCACTGGAATATCTTTAGCTTTCGACTTTATCTTAAGCCATTTTAATATATCAAATCCACTTAGATTTGGCAAAACTAAATCTAATAATATTAATTCTACCTTTTGCTTACTCAAGATAGATTGCAGTTCATCTTGATTCAATGCTGAGAGCGCTTTGATTTGCATTTCTTCTATTTTGTTCGCATACATCTGCTTTATGAATGGATCATCTTCGATAAGGACTATACTATGATTCATAGATTATTTATTTATTTAGTATAACAATATAATTATATCATACTTTTTATATAATGTCTATGTTTCCACCATTGTTAATAACTCTTTTATATCAAGATGCCCCATTAATACCTTAAATATACCATCTTGTTTTATGGTTACATAATTATTTTTTTGAAGATAATGTAACATCTCATCTCCTCCAGCATTTCTCTCTACTATGGATCTTAAATCTTCAGTCATAGCGACTACCTCAAATATTGCCATTCTACCTTTGAATCCATTAGTACATTCAGAGCATCCCACAGGCTTATATCCTTTATCAAAATTTCCAGAATATACACTCCTAATGTATTCCTCGTCTAAAGTTTTGAGAGCATCTTTAATATATAGCTGCTGCTGTTCTGAAAAATTAATTTCTTGTTTACATTCTGGACATAGCTTTCTTGCCAGTCTTTGAGCTATCACAACTTGCAGTGAAGCTGATAGTAAAAATGGCTCTACCCCCATATCTATTAGTCTTGGAATGGCCCCTGGAGAATCATTAGTGTGTAATGTTGAGAATACTATATGTCCCGTCAAAGCCGATTGAACTGCAAGTCCAGCTGTTTCTCCATCCCGAATCTCTCCCACCATGATTATATCAGGATCTTGTCTTAAAATAGATCTAAGCCCAGTAGCAAAGGTATAGTTAATATCTGGTCTAACTTGGGATTGATTAATACCTGGTAGATAATATTCTATCGGGTCTTCCAAAGTAACAATATTTATATCTTCTGTATTCACTTGAGATAATAATGTATATACTGTGGTAGATTTACCAGATCCAGTGGGTCCTGTTAAGAGTATCATGCCAAATGGTCTATTGATAGCCTCCTGCACAACTGCAGCTTTAGGTCCTATAAAGCCTAAGTCCTCTAGTGGACGAATACCATTTGAAGTGTCTAGAATTCTCAATACTACCTTTTCTCCATATTGTGTGGGGAAAGTTGAGACTCTAAAGTCTATTTTTTTGTCTTGATCTATAATAGAGAACCTTCCATCTTGAGGTTTTCTTTGTTCATCAATTTTGAGATTAGATAAAATTTTAATACGGGCTACAATTGCAGAATATAATTCTTTTGGCAATATGAGACTTGTATGCAATACTCCATCTATTCTGAATCTAACTCTAACGGATGTTTCCGAACCCTCTATATGAATGTCTGACGCTCCTCCTGATACAGCTGTTTTTACAATCACTGATACTATTTTAATAATAGGAGCTGTTTGAATATTTTCTTTATTAACATCTGATATATCTGGCAGCTCTTGGGTTTGTTCGTTTTTTTCTTTAAATTCCTGAATATTATCTTTAACCGCATTAGTCAATGTATCAAAATCTTTTAATAATTTATTTATGTCTGATTCTGTGGAGACAAATAACTCAAATTTCAAAGATTTATCGTGGAAAATAAATTTTAATGCTTGAATTGCATTGTAATTATTGGGATCTGCAATAGCAATTGAAACTACATCATTGTCACGATTAAAAGGGACCAACACATATCGCTTCATTATAGTGACCGGAAATAAATCATAGAGTTCTTTATCGACAGTATATATTGACAAATCAACACAGCTCAAACCTAGAAATTCAGCATTTACTTTTAGAAGTTCTTTTTCTGTAAATCTACTTGCCAGAAATGCCTTCATATCTTCTTCTGCCAATGTTTCAAAACCACCTATTCCTTTGAATTTATCTGGGAATTCTATTTTGAGGGTTTCAAATGTTCTTCTTAAATCAAATTGCATATATCACAAATTTATTTAAAATAGTTATTAATTACACCCATATAATCTACTGTTTCTAATTCTTTATTAATAAAATCTAAAATTGGCTTAAAGATTTCATATCCAAAGTAAAACATAGCGGCTAAACTAATTATTATAACAATTAGTGATGTATTAAGTATATTAGTATTATAGTTTTTTTTCATAAATTTATGTAATATAGTTTTGCTGTTATGATAGAATCAATGACTGGAGACGCTAGGGTAGAATCAGAACTAAAATCAAGATTAATATCTTGGATATCAATATATTGCTTGGACTCTACTAATTTAGACAGGAACAAATCTATAGAACTTTTATTGCCACTAATGTTAATACTTAAATCGACACTCTTAAGGGTATTAGATTTAGTGGGGATAGTGCTTAATGCTGGTATAGACGAGTCAGTATCCGGTGAATCCTCCTCTAAATTAGATATGTTTGCCGATATATTTGCACTGTTTGCCTGAACATTTAAATTAGATATTTTGATACCAGATTGCCGAGACAGGATATCTATAAGATTCACTAACTCATTTTTATCAAATTTTTTAATTACAAATTCATTAACTGATTTAGATAGATTGGCAGGAGAGCTATCGCTAAAGGACTGCTTAACTAAAAGCTGTTGTTTATCAATATTAATATTGTTAGTATCATTAGACACTCTGGGTAATAAAAATGAGTTCACTGACCAAATAGCTACTATAAAGATAGCTAGTGATAATAATTTTGTTAAATTTGACATATATTTATTTTAATACTATTTCTACTCCAAATAAAAACAAACTCTTATCATTGTCTGCATTAACTGCTGAGTAATTAGATGTTATAACCGAGTTAAGTCCATTAAACCTATCTATCTGAAATGTCACATCCTTAATAGATGTAACTCCCATTGCTATATTGATTGTTTTACTAGCTTTACTATAAGAAAAACTAGTAATTTTAGCTCCAGGCACATAGGCTGACTCTATCTCTTTGATAGCAATGGTAGGGTCATAGGACTTGTCTATTAAATCCTTAATGTTAAATAAGCCTTGCTCTAAATCATCACCTATATAATATTGGCTATTTGAATCATCTAATTCTTGTATAGATTTAGATACTTTATTTTTTTCTTGCACTACAAAAAACCAATATCCACCAACCACTACAGTAGAATATATTACAAATAAAGTTATTAATATGTAAATTAAATTACTACCATCTTTTTTAGGTTGAGAACCTTCTAAGTGCTCAAGGTTTTTTTGATTTTGTGGAACAAATTTAATAACACTCATATTTTATTCTATATATTTTTTTAAGGCAACACCTACTGACAATATCAAATCATGCCAAATATCTAATACTCCTTCTTGTTTTTTCACTCCTTTCACAGAAAGCCCGGACACAGAGGTAGCATTCGATATATCAATCTTATCATTATTTAACTGATTTTTCAAAATAAATTTTATATAATCTCTAATACCAGCTATTTTAGACGAACCTCCCAGTAGAACAAAGTTATTAATCTTGAGCCCCATAGTATCATCCACTACTCGCAATAGACGAACAACATCATTTGAGATAAAAGATCTGATTGTTGACTGAACAAGGTCTGTAATACTAGAATCAGCCCCACTAACACCATTTTGTTTTTTTAAAAGCTCTGCTTCGATAATAGAGCAACCTTTAAGCTGAGCAATTGCTTCCGTAACATAACTACCACCAAAATCAAATGTCTGTATTGTTTGCAGTCTTTTATCAGCATCCACTATCATGACTGTGCTATTTTTAGCACCCAAATCAATAACACAAACAGGCTCTTTTGGCAAACCAATTGACCTTAGAGTAGAAAAGCAGTCTAATTCAAAGCCTTTGATCTTAATACCCAAGGATTTGCTTACTTCTACATATTTATCCGCTATAGCATTTGGTATTGCAATTATTAAGACATTGTATTGATTCTTAAGATTGTTTTTGCCCAAATTGATCCAGTCCATCTGAATGCTATTTAAAGGTACTGGGATATGTTTTTTTGCTTCTAAAGGGATAGCCGTGAGGAGGTCTTTATCTTCTAAGATAGGGATCTGTATGACTGCAAACAAAGCTAAACATGAAGGTAACGCTACATAGGCTTCTGATATATGCATACCTGATTTCTGAATCATCACCTCTATAATATTAGTTATAGCTTGAGCAGAAAGTACTACATCACTGTTTTTTTGCTGCAAGACCTTATCTATATCATCACTCCATATACTGTAGTTATCTATAGAGAAGCCAATCCCAGAGCTACCTACCTCAACAATTTTAATGGTTTGAGTTCCTATATCTATTCCAAAAGATTTTTTTTGTCCCAATGCAAACATTGTATTGTTTTTATTTATATTCTATAATTATATTTAATAGTATAATATATAATAAAAAGTTATGCAAGGTTTTTTACAAAATACAATACTTAATTGGGTTATACCAAATCAGTGCATAATTTGTCAAAAGCTTAATAATGTCAATCTTTGTGGAGATTGTCTTGCCAAAATCCCAAATGATACAAATTTATGGCTAAAAGATAAACCTAAAATACAACCCTTATTCATACCTAAATTTAATACAAAAATACAACCTACCCTAAAAGATGGATATATAAATAGTATATTAAGTTGCACTGACTTTAAACACCACATTGTCAGAAAAAGTATACATTATCTAAAATATAAAAATCTACCTCAGATAGCAAGTCCGCTGGGTAATATTATGCTAAGAAGCCTAAGTCAAAATTTAAGATTGAAGGAAAATATCATACTCTGCCCCATCCCCTTACACCCTAATAGGCTCAAATTTCGTCACTATAATCAAGCATTGTTATTAACTAAATATTTACAGAGTCAGTTAAATTTGCATATATACACTGACCTGCATAGGATTCGTGACACCCCTAATCAAATGAAGATCCAGGATAAAAGCACAAGGATACAGAATATGGAAAATGCATTTGAAGCTAGACGACAATCAGACTCTGATGGGCAGAATATTATCCTGATTGACGATGTAACCACCACTTTATCCACAATCGAGCAAGCTGCTAAAGCTCTATCGAAACAAGGTTTTGATAGCATAAATGCCTTGATTTTAGCACATTAATGACCTTTATTGTGAATAACATTATAATTATGATATAATTCATAATACAGAGCATTATTGCTTTGATTAATAGATAAAAAGATAGAAATGGAAAAGTTTACTGATAAAGAATTCGTAGCCTATATTGTAAAATCGATTGTGGATAACCCCAATGATGTATTAATTGAGCGAACTGTTGACGAGATGGGAGTGTTAATAACTTTACAAGTAAATCCAAATGATATGGGTCATGTGATTGGTAAGGCGGGCTCAACTGCTAAGGCAATCCGCTCCCTACTAAGAATAGTAGGAGCTCGTAATAATGCTAGAGTAAACCTAAAGATTCTAGAGCCCGAACAACAAGGTATTCGAAAGGAATCTATTTTTAGCAGTCATAATGATGTGGATAGACTAGTAGATGAATTAGATATATAAGAGTTTATTATGAGATTTGATATATTGACTATATTTCCAACAATTATAGATTCTTATATCAATGAAGGAGTAATCGGTAGATCTATAAATTACAAGAAAAATATAACTGTTAAGACTCATAATATTCGCGATTATACTAAAGATATACATAAAAAGGTAGATGACTCACCTTTTGGTGGTGGAGCTGGTATGATATTACAAATTGAGCCAATTTATGCGGCTTTAAATAATATCATAAACAAATATCCTGACACCAAAAAACATATCATTCTAACTAAGGCTGGTGCTAATATTTTTAGCCAAAACAAAGCTATTAAGCTGGGAGAAGATTTTGACCATATAATATTTATTTGTGGTAGATATGAAGGTATTGATGCTAGAGTGGAGCAGTATTTATCTAATGAGTCATTATCTATTGGTAAATACGTTTTGACTGGAGGAGAATTGCCAGCACTAGTTATGTTAGATGCTATTGCAAGACATATTCCAGAAGTATTAGGCAATCAAGAATCTCTAGAGCAGGAATCTTGGACTAATAATCAACACCAAGAATATCCGCAATATTCTAGACCAGCTATATTTAGGCCTGATAACCCTAAGCTTGTCAACAATAACACCCCTCTAGAATGGACGGTACCAGAAATATTATTATCTGGCAATCATCAAGCCATTAAAGACTGGAGAGAAGAGAATAGAAAAGAATAGAAAAGAATATACTATAGATTTATTCGAAATATGTGTTATAATAGGTATTATATAATATAAAAATAGACTGATATTATGTCAAACAATAAAAATTCTCTCATTTATAGCTATCAAGCACTAGAGTTTGATAAATACCACAAAGCTCCTACCTGGTATGTTATGTTCTCTGTTATATTTGTATTATTGCTTATATATGCTATAATACAACGGTCTCCAATTACTTTTATAGTATTCGTGCTTTTATTTGTAGTGACATTATTAATTTCTAGTAAAGATCCAAAAGAGATTCTAGTTGAGATTAATAAAAGTGGAATTAATCTAGATAAAAAAACTACATTTAGGTATCAGGATATTGATTCCTTTGGAATATTTATAAAAGATGATATTAGGTTTATATCAATTTATCTTATAGAAGGTCTGATGAGATATGCCCGCATTCCATTGGGTGAAGAAAATCCTGAAGATATTGCAGATATTTTGGAGCAATATATACCTAGGGAGGATGGAAAGGAAAGATTTATGGATACCATAGATCATATATTAAAAATTTAAAGTACCTATAGCTCAGCTGGATAGAGCGCAGGTTTGCGGAACCTGAGGTCAGAGGTTCGAACCCTCTTAGGTGCACAAATATTGTTATTATGAATATATTCTATACCACAATAGAAGTTCTCAAACCTAAACCCAATATACGATTAGTCAACTCTCTGCATAAATTAGGAATCTACAATTTATCACAATTATTGCTATATCCTCCTAAAAAGTTTATTAATTACAATCATTGCCAGACCTTATCGCAAATGCAGGATATGACTTCTGGGACTCCATTAGTTTTTGAAATTACTATAGTGAATAAAAAGCAAACTCGTCTGAGAGGTGGAAAACTTACTCTAGGAGAAATCACTATAGAAGATAATACTGGACAATTTGTCATTACTTTATTTAATCAAAAGCTTCTATTTGAATCACTGCAATTAAATGCGCAATATGCTCTTTCTGCTATTATTAAGCCCCACTCGAAGTCTCCCCTTACAAATATTAGTTTTGAGAGAATATTACCTAATAAAATATTACTTCACTCTCATAGACTAGTCCCTATTTACCCTGAAACAGCTGGCATCTCATCTAAGATGCTAAGATATAGAATTGACCTTGCTATAAAACAATTCCCTGATTTACCAGAAACTTTACCAGCATGGATATTAAGTGCTGCTAATATCCCGGATATTAATACTACTATTAGGTATTTGCACTATCCTAATAATACTAATCAGATCAAACAAGCTAAAGCTAGACTAGTATTTGAAGAGGCCTTTATAATGCAGTTATATATTGCTAAACAAAAATTAGTATTTCAATCTAAATATGCTCCCGCTATTATTACTCATACTGATTATCTACAAGAGTTTATAAATAGTTTGAAATTCTCATTAACCAATGCCCAAAAACAGTCTCTTAAGGAAATATTAGAAGACATAGCTAAACCAGCCCCAATGAATAGACTATTAGAAGGAGATGTCGGAACTGGGAAAACTATTGTGGCTACAATAGCTATGTTGAATACATATTATAACAAATATCAATCTGTCTTGATGGCTCCAACTGAAATCCTAGCTACTCAACATTTTGAAGGGATTACTAAATTAACTGAAAATTTAAATACGCCACCTTTAATTGCTCTGATTACATCTAAGGAATCTAGAATCTCTACAGATAAACAATTAGATTCTTGGACTACTATACCTAAAAAAGATTTGCTAAGAAAAATTGCAAAAGGAGCTGTGGATATTATAATCGGAACTCATAGTGTCATTAAAGAAAAGTTAAAGTATAATAACTTAGCTCTTGCTATTGTTGATGAGCAGCACAGATTTGGAGTAAAACAAAGAGCTGAGCTACAAACTATGATCAGTAAAACTGATGATACAAGTCCAGATACAATCTCACATCTCTTGAGTATGACAGCCACTCCTATACCTAGAACTTTAGCTCTCAGTATTTATGGAGATTTAGATGTATCATTATTGAATGAATATCCTGCAAATAGAAAAATCATAAAAACCAAATTAGTACCATCCTCCAAGAGACAAGAGGCTTATAATTTTATTCGCAAACACATTCAATCTGGCAGACAAGCCTTTGTAGTTTGTCCCAAAATAGAGACTGATGAAAAATCTGAACTAAAGTCAGTAGAAGATACTTTCTTAGACTTATCGAATACTGTATTCCCTGAATTTAAAATCCAAATGATGCATGGGAAAATGAAATCCACTGAGAAAGATAATGTTATACAATCATTCAAACAAAAAAAATTTGACATATTGGTAGCCACATCAGTTATAGAAGTGGGCATAGACATCCCTAATGCGAGCATTATGTTAATAGAGGGAGCCGAAAGATTCGGCCTAGCTCAATTACATCAGTTTCGAGGCAGAGTTGGAAGAGGAGAATATCAGTCATTTTGTTTTCTTTTTGAAACTGGAGATAATGAAATCTCTATGAATCAGAGATTACAAGCTATTGAAAAAGCTAATAATGGCTTTGAGTTAGCTGAACAAGATTTGGCTATTAGGGGACCTGGACAATTCATAGGATCCAATCAATCTGGATTGTCAGATATTAGTATGGAGGCTTTATTAAATAAAGAGATTATAATACAGACTAAAAATATTGCCAATCAAGTTTTAAAACAAGATATTACCCTCAATAGCTATCCTGAGTTAAAGACAAGATTGTCTCACTTTGAGGAAAATGTACATTTTGAATAGATTTTAATTACCAAAGTTCTTATCAGTTTGGATAAATTCACTAGTTTGTGTGTTATTAATCTGATCATCAAGAGTAAAGTCAAAACCATCTATCCCAGATTGTTTCTGAATATCTAATCCATATTTATCTAATTTTGGGATAGTATAATCAATTACGATATCCCTAGAGCCATTAAAAGGAACTCTAATCTCAAAACCTGCAATTTTTTTATTATAAGCAACACTATAGTCAACTTCATTTGGTCTTTTCTCCACGCCTGTGATTGTATTTACAAATGCTTCTCTTGGCAATAATACTCTTGTATAAGATTTGTAATCGGTATTCAAAGGGGAGGCATTGGTAGCCGTATTACTATAAGTGATTGTAATGGTAGAGCATATTTTATCACCACATTCTCGAATATTTTTTTTAATAGCTCTTTTCATATAATAATCAGTTTTAAGAGACCCTAAATTTGCATCAACTACCTTTAGATAATCAGCTTTGGTATTCATATCTATAGATCCATCCCAGCCTAACTGAGTAATGTTGTCTTGGATGTTACTATCCTTATTCCACAATATAATTTGCTTTTGGTCCGCTTGCTGTAATAAAGTTTCACCCAATACATATATATCAAATATTGGGGATTTAGTAATTTTATTATCAATTTCAAAAACTAATTCCTTAATAGGCTCTTTTCTAAAATCACGACTAATACCTTTGTCTAAAAATCCAAAATTTAACTCATATTGTAATTCTAATAAAATATTACTAGAATCTAATTCTTTATCAATAGCATTAATAGATATTGGACCAATGATTTTCAGAATTTCTGGTAAAACAGAAGCATTAATTGCAATTACGCCCTCAATCTCTTTAGTTCCTCCTTCTAATTGATACAAGTCAATAATTTGTTTAGCTGTAGTAGGAAAGTTAGGAGCCCAATTAGCATCTCTTAGTTGCATTGTTTGTATGCCTAACATAGCTTTATAAGGCTCTGGAGAATCTATGCCAGGCTTACCATAATCAAAAGCATTGGTATTATAAATAGTATAATCTTTAATTTTACCATTATCAAGAGTAACTTCTGCAAAATTGCCAATAAACCCACCTGTTGGTCTTAATTCTAAAGTATTTTGAAATATAACCAAATAATTAACCTCCCCCTGACCTCTTATATCCATAGCCAAAGATAGTTCCTTACGATAGTTCAACAATACAAATATAGTTATCATTATCAATAAAGGGATAACTACAATTAAAATTATTCTGATAACTTTAACTATAATACTAATTAATCTTTTCACAAACTAATATCTTAGCGCTGTATTGACTTGTATCCCAGCACCCCTATATCGACTAGAGTCTCTATAATATACATTCTCTATAGCTTTCACAATATTATTCCAAGAATAATGATATTTGATCTCACTCTGTAACATATCAGCCAATTCTTGACCTCCCTTATAATCACTCAAAACTTCTTCCAATTGATGTTTGAGGGAACCAATACTATTTACTCTTGCAATATGAGCCAAATCCCCTACCACTTCTATATTCTCTCTAATATCTGAAACGATAATAGGGACTCCATAACTACCCGCTTCTAATAAGGAAATAGATAGCCCCTCTGAGGCAGAAGGCAATACATAAACTGCCGCATTAGCAAATAGTTGTTTTAGAGTTCTGCCTGATTGATGCCCCGTAAAGATAATATTTTCATCCCCAGCAGCTAGATGATGCAAATACTTTTCATAATCCTTAGTAAATGATGATGTACCTACAATCACAAGTTTTTTACCATATTTATGAGCCATTTCTTGGTAAGCTTGAATCAAAATATGAGCATTTTTATGTTTTACTAACCTTGCAATAAAGACAATATATCCTTTTTGCTTCAGACCAAATTTAGCTAATTCAGAATCAGAAGTAATATGATTAAAATCAGTCCCATTTGGGATATAAGTAGTTTTTATGTCAAACTCCCTATTAACAAAATATCTAAGGCTTTTGGACACTGTAATTACCTCATCAGCAAAAGTACATCCAATCCAAGCTCCTAATTTGAGCATAGACTTGGCAAAAAGACTCCATTTCCCATGATACCAATCTGCACTATGAAAGGTAAATACGACCTTGGTATATTTGCCAGAAAATAAATATTTAATTCCAAAACCAATTCTAGCAAAAATAGTAAAAAAAGCTGGACCCACCGAGTTAATATGCAAAACATCCAAATCAGAAACAAAAAAGCTATGCCAAATAGAAGTCAAAGTATGACTCCCAGCATCAAGACTCTTAGTAGGAATAGAAGGAGTAGCAATCACATCAACCCCTTTATAGTTCCCCGTTGTAGCATATTGAGACCTAGTATAAACTAAAACCTGATGCCCCTTGCGAGCCAGTCTTACGGCAATATGGTCAACATAGTTCTCAACCCCCCCACCAGCAGTGGCTGGAATACCTTTTTGCCCAACAAAAGCAATTTTCATTAGCCTTATAGCTTAACTCTAATCTCAAACTGTTACTTGTAATTATACCATAAAAAGCTATTTTTGTCAAAAGATGATAGCAGAGCTAAGGGATATAAATCTTAAACCCCTGACTTAACATCAGGGGTTGGCGAAGGTGGACAAAGACAAAAATGGTATTCAGTTTTTTAGACTAACTCCCGGCCTCCAAGGGGGTGTGTTTGTGGGGGGGGGGGGAGGGTTAGAATCCGATGCGGAGACGGACAACACCTCCAAATCCCGACTTGGTGTTGTCAAGCCCAAACACATAAGCCGGGACCACCTGAATTGCCGTATTACGGCTGAGATTCAGAGTGAGAGGAATTCCGAGCTCCACTCGGCTGGAAGAGTTATCACGCCCAAGGGCATAAAAAACTCCCTTTGCCTGAAGCTGCACTTGCAGCTTGGAATTGGCGTCCCCAATCAGATTGGGAGTGGTGATCTCAGGGTAAGCGTACCCTCCGTCACTATTCACCCCACCCTGGACATAGAAATTCCAGGGATTCTTGGGGTTACCGGGATGAACACCTCCTTCACCGAAGAGGTCGAAACCTCCATTGATGAAATCATATTCTCCACCAGCACCAATCCAGGGGTTGGCGGACGACTTCGGAGCCAGACGATGCCGGAGCCGAGCACGGATACCGATATCGGTCTGAGTTTTGTCCGATTTCCAGGAGCCAGAATACAGTCCATCGGGGCTTTTCCAGGTCCCATTGGCATTGTTGTCCTGGAAACGTACGAAGGGGCCAATATTGCCCTCAGTGGTATTTGTCCAGAAGCGATAAGCTCCGTAGACATCTACTTTCCGCGAGTCATACTCGCAAGTTCCTCCAGGACCTGCAGGACAAGTTCCCGTGGTCTGCTCCCCTGTCACTTGGACTAGGAAGGGTTTACCTTTAGGAGCCAGCGTCATACTGGCTTTGTAATAGTTTTGCCCAGGTCCTCCCTGATAATCCGCCTCAATCCGGACATCAGTATTATCTCCACCAAACAGCGAACTGTTCGGGGTGAATTGCTCAGCTGTATGCTGTGCTTGAGCCTCCGCCAAGGGAATCTCATTACCCAGCTTTGAGGCTGTTGCAGGTGCATGAGCCATAGCTTCAGCCACTGGAACGGGCTCAAATGCTTGCCCACTCATACGAGAACGAATAGCACGAAGCTCTTCGATTTGCTCGCGAGGTGAGGCTGGCTTTGCTTCCACTGGGGAAATGAATCCCCCTCCTCCTAACAGCAATACTGCTGTTAGTGCAAATAATCTCATGATTAGGATTCCTCCTTTTTTTTGAAAGAACAAAGACCTCCCCAAACTAGCATAAAATATATATTTTGTCAAGACTTAACAACATCTCTTATTATGTGTTTTGGGTATAAAAAAAGCCCCACACGAGATGTGAGGCAATAGAGCTTGAAGACTCTGATCAGCGATGAACGCGGACAAGGCTCCAGCCTTGCTGTAACCAAGGCTGTCCACCTTGGTTTATGACACGGACCTGGGTATCCTTGCCGTCGGGTCTACTCCCCCAGGCAATCCAGGCAATCTTGCCGTTGGGAAGCTTGGCTCCAAAGGTGCCAGCGTCCGTAGAGGACGAGTTCAAGCGAACTGCCACCTGGAAAGGTACCCCAGGCTGAATGGAAATGAACTCCTGCCCGCCAGCAATACTTCCCTCACGAGGGAGGAAGAAATATTGAGCTCCAGGAATGGGGGTTGTGGCGAGTGTGATACGGTCATGGTTGACCGTAATCGTCGCTGGAAACCTGATCCCAGAATCTGGCAAATGCCAAACAGGCTCACTCACTGATGAGGCAGGGGTTGTAGAGAGAATCCGCGAGGTAGCAGAATCCCCACCCGTAAAGATAGGACCAAAGAAGACCCCGCGGGTGGTGGGGATATAACCTCTTGAGGTTTTACCCCAACCAGCAACTTCCCAACCTGGAGAATTCACCAGAGTGAGTCCTCCTGTACCAGTTCCTGCCGGCCCATTATCAAGCCATTGCCAGCCACCATAAGCTTTTACACTAATGATACTGAACGCCAGAGGGCCAGAAGAACGGAAAGATATACTCTGTCCGTAGGTCCCACAGGCGAGCCCTGCGAGGCTTTTTACCTCCTGGTACAAGGGTACCAGGCAGAAACGCCGAGGGGTTCCTGCAGTAGGACCAGCGCCCGATTGACCGCGATTCCCGAGAGCCTGCTGGTTGATCAAGCGGTTCTGGCTCGGAGCCCAGTCGGAGGGTCTGGAGCCAGGACTAGCTGTCACAAGCCCAGCAGAGGCCTTGACCTCGGCGGGACTGATGATTACTCGCACCACCCGATTGGCATCGGGGGTCGAGATAGTCAGCCGCAAAGGCAAAGTTTCAGCTTTAGTATAGGGAATCCCAAAAAGAAGACCCCCCGTAGTGAAGACACCACCGATAAGAGTTTGAATGAACTTTTTCATAGCTTTAGCCACGAAATACACATAAAACTTAGCATATTTACAACAAAAAGTCAATATATACCATATATTTGATAAATATAAAAAAAGGGCCCCTGCAACAGGTTGCAGGGGCTTAATGTAGAGAGGATCGAACCTCAGCGTAATAAGCGGGAGGGACGAACCTCCAGGAGGCCATGGCCCGTGCCAGCCTCCTGAAAGGGCCTGGCGCCAGGGAAGAGGGTGTTCGGCACCCAGTTCCCTGGGGTTGTTTCCACCCCATCGGTGATCCAGCATCCTTGCTGGCAGAGGCGCTGAGCCTCTGGGACAGATGTCCAAGAGCGGCTCGAATCCCCGATGGGTCCGACAGCCACTCGACCGCTGATGGGCTGGGCCGTGGCGGGAGCCATGGTCATGGTGCTTGCCAGCAGAGCGCCGGCAAGCAATCCGGGAAGAGTTGTCATGGGATACCATGAGAAACGACTTAGCGACTATAGCACATTTTCTATATTTTGTCAAGATTAAAGAGCAAAAAAAATACCGGCAGCTATTGCTGCCGGCTTGAGAGTATAGTTTAGAACTAATTACAAAAGACTCTTATCTTCTTATCCTGATATACACACCCACCCCCATTCCATCTAGGGACATTATTCCTTAAATCTCTATACTGCCTATTACCCCATTGATTATTTGGATAATATTGCTGATGGGAGTCATTACGGAATATATGTGTTCTGGTGTTTTCATCAAATCTTATAAATCCATCACAGTGGCCTAAAATTTGTATAGCTAAAGAACAAATATCAGAATTTTGTCTAATTCCTGTTCTTATTATCCTACCATTGTACTCAATACTTTCCAGCCTGGGTTGATTATCATAATAATTCTGATTATTCAAACCTCCATTATAACTGTTCCTCCAAGTTTCTCGACAATAGTTATTTTCTTGACTACACCAATATCCTCCTTTCCAATAACCATCGTTGGCAAGAACCGGAGCTGATGGAATAATCCAAAATAACACTGCGAGACAAATGGATTTCAGAAAAGAAAATTTCATGGGGATTAATTCCCGAGAGGCCACTTTCACCATAGCATAAATATAATAATTTGGCAATAGTTTTAGGGCTTACTCAGAGCTTTATCTAATACAATTTTATAACTATGCTTTTGTATATAATCTTGTATACTGAGTTTTATAGACTTAATATCATGCTGGTTTAAGTTTATAATATGTTTGTCTAAATCTTTATTGATATTTTCTAATATTATACCTAGATTATATTCTTGTATATCTTTGCTCATACTATGATTATCTGTACTAATAATGGGTAATCCTAGTGCTAAATAGTCTTTGATCTTACCTGGGTCAGCGCATAGTATTTCCTTAGTATGCTCATATAGGGCTAGTCCATAGCCTATTTGATTCTTTATAATTATATCTATTGTCTCTTGCTCGGTCTGGAAGCCGTAAAGAGTAATATTATCGGCTTGTAAATCTAGAATTAGTTGCTGTATTTCAGCATATAAATTCCCCTGCCCTATCAAGTGCAGATGATAATCTGCTGGTAATTTGGCAAAGGTTTTGACTAATAATCTCAAATTATGTCCTTCTTTGAAATTCCCTATGAATAAAAATTGTTTGGGATTTGGATTATAATCTGGTAAAGTTTTGGATTTGATGCCCAAGGGGACTGTAAAGACTTGTGTTCTATTCAAGTTTTGATTTTTATGCTCCTGTATAATCTGCTTATTGACGGCCCAGACTATATCTGAATTCATATAGGCTGACCTTTCGATTCTGTTGATTAGATATCGTGAGGAGAGTATACTATTATAAAAATAATAATCATAAGCATAATAAATTATTTTTGATTTTAGGTAATGTCTTTTGAGAGAATTGGCAATAGAGGCCTCTAGCCAATCTATTGTTAGAATATAATCATAATCTGTATTGAATTGACTAGATTTAGATAATATATTGCTAATCTGCTTATAATGCCTCCAATAATAATAGATTTTAGACTTATAAATTGGGCTATTGATCTTACCTATATGGGTGGCATAGTAGGTTTGAGGATATTGTAAGGATGGGAATAGACAGTAATGAACATTATGTCCTAATTCCTGCAAAGCTTCTATTATCTCTTCTGATTTAGCTATATATTGTCTACCTAATACTAAAATTTTCATACTTTTAACTCTATTTGACTTGATTATGGAGCTGATTATAGTGCAGCACCCCTCCCAATAATATGAATAGTATCCACATAAGAACTGTACCTCTTAATAAATTATCCCAGAAGCTAACAATATAGATAATAGTCGTCAAAACTGCTATTGTCAAAATATAAATATTTTTATCTTTCATATATCTATAATACAAATTAAATAAAATGTTTAAGATTAGAAGTGCATAGATAGTAAGCCCTATAATCCCCTGCTCCAAAAAGGTTTTAATATAATCATTATGTACTTCTACCGAACCTCTAAATGTTCCTCTGGTCTGTTCCATTACTATCTCTGAGCTACCAGTCCCAAAGCCTATCACCGGAGATTCTAAAGCTTTATTATAGGCGTCATTCCACATATTTAGCCTCCAGATAACTGAGTCACTTGGATCAGCATTGAATAATCCTGTCACTCTGTTAATAATAGGAAATTGAGCCAATGGTTTTAGATCTAGTATATCTGGAGAAGCCAAAAAATTATAAGATAATACTAAAATCAAATTAAAACTTATAAATATTGAACTAATTTTTAAAGTTTTCAGTGGATATTGAATCAAACTCATCAAGATTACAAATAAAATCATGCCAAACCAAGCTCCTCTTGTAAATGTTATCACCAATACAATAATATAAAAGACCCCAATCAATCTGAAAATTATTCTCTCCATCTTGAAAATATTATTTGTTTTATTTTCTAAAACAGTCCAGATTAAAGCTAAGATAATCACTGAAAAATAAGCTAACACATTAGGATGCCCAAAAGTACCCGCAATACGATTTTCAAATCCAGGATTGGTATATAATCCACTCCCAGAAAAATATTCTATATAAGCAAATATTAAGGGAATGACACTGGAATATATAATTAATTTAATTAAATCAAAAAATCTATTTTGTCTATAGACATATATCCAGCCCACAAAATATAAAATCATAAAACTAAATACTCTAACTGTCTCTTGTAACCCTGTAGCCAAAGACTCTCCTACAAAGCTAAATAATGCATATAGTATTAACATAATAATTAGAATCATAGTCAGTGGAGGCTTGACTTTCTCAAACATATTTCTATTAATATAAATATATATAAAAGATAAAATTATAGTGACAATAGCAATGCTGGAACCTATATTGATGGCTGGATAATCTGGAACACCGACATAACCTATAATGTCTATAGATGGTCTGATAAAAATCAAGGTTAATAAGGCCGTTTCTAATGAAACTAATACTAACAATAATACTATCCAGCCCAAAATACTAATCAAGAATATTATTGGAGACACATCTAACAAGGTGCATATTAGCAAATTAATCCCCCCTAGTCCCAATATAATCTTAGAATTTATTTGAGTCATACTCTGTATCTGGGGTAATAGTTGGGGTGTTTTCTGAATCTAGTACTGGATTTTGAGCTATTGTTACATTATCTGGGATAGGTGGTGATGCTATATCATCAATACCGAAATCGTAGATAATAGCATTGTCTTTCCTTGTAATGGCATACCCCAGCCCCACTACAAAGCCTAAAATTGCTGAGCCAAAGAGATTTATCATTATATTTGGTCTACCCACTCCTTCATATAAAGCCGGCTGATTTACAATCTGAATATTGGCTGTATCTCCTAATAAAGATTTGGCTTGCTCTGTTAATTTATTTACTACGATTTTATTCATATTAAGAGCTAACTCGGAAGATTTATCATAAGTTTCAACCGAGACAAATCCGGTGCCTCTTGAACTTACAATAATATTTCTAACAAATAATGTTCTCCTATCTTTCAGGTTTTCTGGAAATAAGTTTTTAATCTCGGCACTTTCTGCAATAACATTAGTAAAAAATACATCCGTATATGACAAATCTATAAGTAAATTAACATTAGAATCAATAGATCTCTGAGCAGTATAGGAGTCAATATTAGGATTCGCTTTTTGTAACAATACCAGTTGAGACTCTGCCTTATATTGTTTTGGTAGAAGTAAAGTTATCCCCAACCCAATTAGAGTAAATAATAAAGTTGTAATCACAACCATATTGAATTTTCTTTGTATTTTGACTGCAATTTTAATAAGATTGGGGTTAGAATTCATTATAGTAATTTTATATTATATCGTAATTTTATAATAACACAAAAAAACAATATAGCAAAATATATAGGTTATTCATATTGCTAAAAGATAGCCTATATATCTCAAATACATAAAATTGACTTTATCCTACATTTATGCTATAATTTTAATCAATAATCACTTACTTTAATTCAACTACTATGAAATCTGGGATTCATCCTCAATACTCTTACACAACTGTTAAATGTATTTCTTGCTCTACTGAATTTACTATTGGAGCTATTAGAGAAATTAAATCAGTAGAAGTTTGCTCAAAATGCCACCCCTTCTATACTGGGAAGAGAACTCTTGTAGATACCGCTGGAAGAGTAGAAAAATTCCGAGCTAAATTAGAAAAAAAAGAGCAATTAGTAAATAAATAAACTTTTCAATACTAAAGATAAAATATGAGTAATTCTTTAGTAGAACTACAAAAAGAATATGATGGATTGTCTTCACAAATGTCAGACCCAAATATATTTGCTAGCCCAGATTTTGTCAATATTTCAAAGAAACATACTGAAATTAGAGATAAAATTGAATTATTAAAAACAATAGATACCCTAAAATCTCAGTTATTGGAAGCTGAGGCTCTGTTGGAAGAACCTGGATTAAAAGAAATGGCTGAAGAGGAGTTGTCTCGTCTTCAAATAGAGCTTGACCAAAAACAGGCTGTTTGGACAAATCTAATTACTCCAAAAGAAACATTTGCCAATGAGATTATTATCGAACTAAGAGCCGGAGCTGGAGGAGATGAGGCAGGTCTATTTGCATTGGAATTATTCAGAGCATATGTAGCTTTTCTGCAAAAGAATGGTGCTAAAACTGAATTATTATCTTTATCAGAAAATGCCGTGGGAGGAATAAAAGAAGTGATTCTTGAAGCTAAAGGTGATGAGGTCTACAAATATTTACAATATGAAAGTGGGGTTCATAGAGTGCAGAGAGTTCCTAAAACTGAAAAAGCTGGAAGAGTACATACTTCTACTATTACGGTAGCTGTACTCCCTATTGCACAAGAAGTTGATCTTGATATCAGTCCAAATGATTTGAAAATTGATGTGTTTCGTTCTAGCGGTCCAGGCGGACAAAGTGTAAATACCACGGATTCAGCAGTACGAATTACTCATCTTCCAACAAATACTGTTGTCTCATGTCAGGATGAAAAATCTCAGCTCAAAAATAAAGATAAAGCGATGAAAATTTTACGCACCCGTATTTTGGATAAAATGAAACAGACACAAGCCGAAGAAGAGGCAGCTTTCCGTAAAGACCAAATTGGCACTGGAGATAGGTCAGAGAAAATTCGAACCTATAATTTTCCTCAGGACAGAATTACTGACCATAGGATTAAGCATAATTTTTCTAATATTGAATCCGTATTATTGGGAGACTTTAGTCTTATTTTAGAAGCCTTTGATGCATATAAAAGAAATCAACCTACAAATTAGAAAGTCGCTACAAGATGAATCTACAACTCCAGATCTAGATGCGACTTTGATTTTGGAATATGTTTTGGGAATTAGTAAATTAGATATGATGTTGCAGGATGAGTATAGCTTATCAGCTTCAGAAATTATGAGGGTCAATCAATGTGTGCAGGCTCGTCTAAATAGTATTCCTATTGCCTATATTATAGGACATAAAGAATTTTATGGAAGACAATTTATAGTCAATAAAAATGTACTTATTCCTAGACCGGAGACTGAAGCCATAATTGATATTACTAAGAATATTTTTGAAAATAATTTTGAGACTACAATTTGGGAAATTGGTACTGGAAGTGGTTGCCTAGCTATTACCTTAGCTTTAGAAATACCTCAGGCTAAAATAATTGCAAGTGATATTTCGCCACAAGCCTTACAGGTTGCCAGAAATAATGATATAATATTAAAAGGCAAGCAAGAAAATATTGTTTGGTTAGAAGGAGACTTATTATCCCCTTTCAAAACACAAAATGCCAAACCAGACATCATAATTGCAAACCTCCCCTATCTGAATCAGAGTAGATATCAAGATAAATCTATTCTATATGAACCTAATATAGCCCTATACTCTCATAATGATGGATTAGAACATTATCTAAGGTTATTAAAAGAGGTCAAGAGTATGCTAGTGCTGTATCCCAATATAATATTGGAAATAAACCCTGAACAAGCAAGTCCCCTAGAGAATTATATCAAATCTCTAATCCCCCAATCTAAGATTAAACTTTACAAAGATTTACAAGGATTAGATAGACATATTCTCATTGAAAATTAATTACATTAAATAATCAAGAAAGGAGGTGAATAGAAGTGAGTGAAGAGAAAAAAATGACAGAAGATCAGACAGAAGAAGAACAAGGATTCTGGGCGAAAAATATTATCTCTATTATCTTAATAGTGTTTTTGATAGTAAGTGGTGTATATGCCTTCAATAGAGATACTGAGGATAAAAGTGTAGAGGAAAAGGTAGAAGAAATCAAAAAGGAAGGAGAGGAGATTGAATCAGAAGCGAGTGATGATGACAAATCTGAAGAAGCAGTAACAGAGAACACTAATATTCAAAAATCTGAGACTAAGATTACTATCAAAGCTAATGCTGGAGATGGAGTTACACATTTAGCTCGTAAAGCTGTAGCTGAGTACTCTAAAGACAAAGATATTAATCTTTCAAAAGAGCAAAAGATATATGCTGAGACAGTATTAAAAAATAAATACTATAAGCATCATCTAAATCTTTCTCAAGAATTAGAGTTTGAAATCAGTGATTTAGAAGAGATGGTAAATAAAGCTCAAGACTTATCTGAAAGAGAAATACAAAATTGGAGTAAATATACTAATCTAGTAACAGACCTATAATTAATAAAAATATACAATAAATTACAATTCAATCACTCTCCTTATTCTGTTTAGAGTAAGGAGAGTTTTTATTTACCTAATAACTCTTTTGTACGAATAGCTTCATTCAAAACCTTATCGGCATACCACATATTTTTAACATTACATCCTCCCAGATAACAAAGAGCGGCTCTTCTCTCCAATTCATCATTACCGGCAATAGCTTGATCACCAACTTTTCCCAGTATAATCATACCCATAGCTAACATAGCATCTTCCATACTCCAGGGATTAACCTTAGCACCACCTTTGAATGATCTTAATTTAGATTCATAACCAAGCCAAGTAGATGGCATAATTTGAGCTGGACCCATTGCTCCTCCAGTCCCAATATATTTTGGATAAGGACATCCAGATACAGGTTGAGCAATCGGCACACCTAAGGCAGAAGTAATTTTTTCAAAAGATTGCTCTTCTCTTGTGTAATTTAATTTAGTTGTATTACCTTCACGAGCGGCACAACCACTCAGAGAGTCTTTATAAAAAGATCTACCTACATTCCCCCCCAACCCTGATTCTATTTTCATCACTCCAACTAAATATTCTGGTCTAATTTTATTTCCAAGTCTTGTAGCATTAGCTACAGCAAGATTATAAGCTTCCTCCAATGAAATCGCTCCTGGTCTCCCATCTGCTCCACCTAAAACTCTAATGCTATTGAGTAAATTTTGTTTAGTAGCAAAAGATTCTTTTAATAAAGCTTCATATTCAGATTGTTGACCTTTGGTCTGAGCTAATAAAGTTTCCTTATCCTCCTGAGTTTGTTGTAATAAACCTTTTTGTTGTTCTTGGGACTGTTTTAAAGATATTAATTCTTCTTCTTTGTCAAATAGATGTTTGTTTTCAGCTACAATTTCTTTTTCCTTAGCTGCGATCAAAGTAATAGATTCAGTTATAGAGTCTTGCATAACTCCAGTTTTCTGGACAGAACCTAGCAAGTCAGATAGTTGATTTTGAGATAAAATAATCTCAAACAAAGATACGTCTTTTTGGACATAAAGGCTACTCACATACTCTCTTATTAAAACTTTTTGAGCTTTAATAGTTTGCTCTAACATAGAAATATAAGCCCTAGTCTCACTCAACTCAGCTTGGATTGACTCAATATCTTGATTAGTTATATCTAAATTATCTTGAGCAGAGCTAATCTCTTTATCCAAAGAAGCTATCTCTTTAGCCAATGTCCTAACTTGAATATCAGTTTCTTTTTTAGTCTCTGTCAAATTATTTATCTTAACTAATTCTTGGTCTAGATTTTTTTGAGTTTCATCTAGTTTAGAATTAGCCAATAGATTAGTATTAGGATAAAATATTAATACTAAGGCTACTGTCAGAATACAAGTAGAACTTTGTATTTTTTTTATTAGTTTTTTTTGATTCATATTTGAGGATTAAAGTTTATTCGTCTTTTTTGTCTTTCGCAGTTTTATCAGTCTGAGATTTTTCAAGCGCATCTAATTCTTCCTTGGTTAATTCTGCATCTTCTTCTAGCTGAGGGACTTCGGTAATAGCAATTAATTCATCCTCGTCCAAAAGGAATTTTACCCCTCTTAAAAGGCTTAGATCACTTACTCTAATAGCATCATCTATTGTTGCCAATTTAGTTAAATCAACTACAATATGATCTGGTAAGTCTTTAGGAAAGGCTTTAACTTCAATCTCTTGATGAATTTTAATCAGAATATTTCCGGCTTTTTCTGATTGAGAGATTCCTTCAAATTCAAGTGCTACTGGGGTTTCAACCTCTTCATTAAGGTCGGGAGCAAAAAAATCTACAGATAATATTTCTGACTTTAGAGGATTTTTTTGAATTTCTTTAACTAAGGTAGGATAAGTTTTATTTTCTAACACTACATCAACTAAAGTAGACTCCTCAATTTTAGTTAATAATTTGGTAAGTTCTAAAGAGTCTACTTGAATTAATTCAGGTTTACCTTGCTTTCCTAAGCCATTACCATATAAAACTCCAGGTACTATGCCTTTAGCTCTTAAGATAGCCATTTTTTTACTACCTGCTTGTTCTCTTCTATCAATTGATAATGATAATATTTCCTTTTTCATATAGATCTAACTTGACATAATTATACTTATAGATATATTATACACTATATATTATAAAATTTCAAATAATTATATGAACAATGTGAAGAAAAAGTTCAAAGCTAGAAAGGTTGTCAAAAAGATAGGTTTTTTTATTGGGTTTACAATTATATTATTAGGCTTATTATCATATCTAATAGCCCCATTTTTTATATAAAGATTATTCCAATTAAGTCAATCTATAACAAGGTAGTATTATTAATAATACTACCTTGTTAATGTATAGATAATATATACCAATTATCTAACTTCTCTAATATTACTAGCCCCTAAATTAGTGATTCTTCCACAGGTAGCGATAACTTCTCTTGCAGGAGATGTTCCTTGTGTGGGTATGATTTTAACCCATGGGGTATATCTACCGAATTCTGTGCCTGAATATGTCAATGGTATAGTCAATGTATCTGGATTAATAGTATTGCTAGGTTTTGAGCCTGACTTCTTATTCTTATCTCTATTACTATTATCTACCCCTGCCTCCCAGCTATATCCGGCTACATTTCCTATATTAGCAGTTATATTTCTATCTGTATCTCCTGCTTTTACGGTTGTACTTCCATCTACACGACAACTTACTGTTGGATATGATTCTACTCTTAGTGTTATTGTATTTACTATATTTCTAGGGATCCGGGCATCTTTGCCCTCACATACTAATGCTACTGTATATGTCTGATCTATTGGACTTACTGGTATGTTTTGCCCTGGTAAATTAGCAAATGCTAAGCCTCTCTTGACATTGGAATCAAATATATCTGCAGCTACTCCTCCTGATATATTATTTGTAATTACACTACAACTATTTGGCTTTACTCCTTCTGCAGTTGTTATGCTCCAACTTGCATTGACTGATTCTGCTGTTTTTATTGTTAATGTTCCTCCTGTTTGGGCTATATTTGCACCACTCTTTAAGTCAAAACTAACTTGAGGTTCTGGATAGTTTGGAGGGGTTACTGGATCACATCCTTTCCATCTGTCTCCTAAGTGGCTATTGCGGTTATCGTTTAGACTTACTTGTATGTCATATCTAAATCCAGATATGAGATTAGCTATATCTACATTTCCTGCTCTACTGTTATACGGTAAGTTTAGAGTAGTCCAAACAGCATCTTCCGGTCTCTTATATCTTGCTTTCAGTACTAACTCATCTCCTGGCTCATCTATTCCTGTATAATTCCAATTTATGTTAGCTCTTGTATAATCTGTTGCTCCTGATGTCGCTCCACACTTTAATAAATCTAAATTAGGTGGGTTATTGACTTGTGTAGTAAAGGCTGGGCCATTCTTCCACAATGTCCATCCATTTATATTATTATATACTGCTACTCGTGGATAATAGGTTGTGCCTGGTGTTAGACCTGTTATTGCTATATTACTCGCAGTACCAGCATATCCAGTCCATATTCTATTACTATATCCGGAATCTGTTGCTATCTCTATTGCAGCATTTGTCTGGGGGTCTCCTTCTGGGTCAGTATAACTCCAATTTGCTGTTGCTGTATTATAGCTTATATTACTTGTATTGTTATAATTTACTGTTGGTGCTTGATTTGGGGTCTTGACTGTCACTGTATAAGTAATAGGGCTTAAAGAATAGTTCCATGCTCCTTGGGTAGAACCACTGCGTTCTGCTATAAACTCGCTTACATCCTC
>Ga0247844_1000969_pt1 | contig 56773 bp, 56 predicted proteins | sample LaCtaG_FD_192421 | JGI IMG/M metagenome (GOLD analysis project Ga0247844, IMG submission 192421) | Freshwater microbial communities from meromictic Lake La Cruz, Castile-La Mancha, Spain - LaCruzMarch201714.5m_1 | ecosystem: Environmental > Aquatic > Freshwater > Lake | place: Spain: Castile-La... | reverse complement strand
TCCATATATTTATTGTAGCGTACATCATATAAATTAAAGAGAAGCATCGTCATTTGTCCGTAACCTTTTGCAAAACTTTTATCAGAACGAAGATTTTGAATACTGACAACCATCACAAGATGGGCCGTATGGTTGGGAATATTCCATCCTGCAGGAGCATACTGCTTTTGGAAAAAGGCCGAAGCTAAGTTCGACTTAGTAATTTTCAGTTTCATATTTAAATCAAGCTTAGAGATTTTTGAGAGTGAGGGATATTTGTTACCAAAATGTTGAGCAGCAAGAAGATGAGGGTGAGGCTTTTCGATGCAAACCGGTGGGATAGGTTCGCCGTTATATTTTAAATCACTGCCATCAATATCTTTAGGGACAAGCACATTTCCCCAGATACCTTTAAATTCGCGAGAACCATTAACACCTAAAGTAATTCCACGATAACCGCTTCCATATTTACCTAGAACTAAACGCTTGTACCAATCTTCCCACTCATAAGCGCCATGAGCTAATTCAGATTTCTTGTTTGTGACAGCACCGCCCCCTAAGTCAGCTCGCGAATCCCACTGCGCGATAATCCAGTTTGGATTTTCACTTGGAGCAGTTGTACCCAGATAGAGATGACTTTTTACATTTGTGACAGGTTTTCCAGTATACTTTGGGCAAACTGTCCCGTTTTGAGACTTGTAAGTGATAATTTGCCCCTTGCTATCTTTAAAAATAATAGTAACGAGCAGGGCTTATTGCTGAAGCCCCCTTTTGCATATTAAAATCTTCGATCATTTCAGCGCCCACAGCTACTTGAAGTAGTGTCATGCTAATTAAAAGATGAAGAGGTAACATTTTCATTATTTCTTTCATAAAAGAGTTCCTTTGTTTCTTTCCTAAACTCATTTTACCACCTGTTTTAATACAGTATCGGTAAAAAATTTTTTAAACTTTAAAGAGGATTTCAAAGTCTTGTTTTTAAAGAATTTCAAACGCTTGATTTTTTTTTAATTCATTGTCGTTGTGCCACAAATGATGGGCGCTTAAAAAATTGACTGTACTGACTTAGCAATTTTGAGAGTTTATTCAGCATGCCCACAACTTTAGATCATTTTAAAAAACATTTTTGTTAAATGAAGCAAAGGAAAAAAGTAAAGTTAATGATTGAAAATGACGATAGGCTTATGGGTCGCGTTTAGAGTTTCTTTATCGGAGGGAAATATGCTTTATTCATCAGCTATAATATTGTTAATGTTTTCAAGTTTGGTTTTTGCCGCAGATGAGCAAGCTAAATCATCAGAAAGTAAAATTGAGTTAGTTGAAATGGAATGTGAAAAAGGTGAGTTTTGGGATGATTTTAAAAGAGGCTTTATCGGAGATTTAACCAGTAATTGTAGAGGGAAGATAGTTTCGAAGGATGATATTGATAAAAATCATCTTGAGAAATATTATTTAAAAAAGAAAAGTTGTTCGATAAGTAAAATTAAAAGTTTCTTGGGATTTCCTGTATGCTCTATTTCCTACGCTTCTCTTAGTTTGAAAAAGAATAAAAAACTTCTTCAATTAAATAAAGAACCTGCTCAAGTCGTGAAAATTTCATGTAACAAAAATGGTACATTTTGGAAAGATTTTAAAGATGGTTTTTTTGGTGATGTTTACACCCCCTGTAGCGAGAAAGTTGTAAAGTTTGAGGATGTTGATTATTCTCATAAAGAAAATTATGCCATTAAAAAAAGATATTGCTCTGAAGTCCAATGGGATTCTTTTGTTGATGGACTTCTTAGTCGCCCTACGTGTTCGTTTGAATATCTTCCACTGCCTGACATGAAAGAAATAGATCCAAGTAAAATTCAAAAAATGATAGATTCAGATTCGTTATGTGATACCAAAAAATAAAAGTTGAAATGATCAGTTATTTGAAGGGAGCTTTATTGGCCCCTTTTTTCTTGCGATTTTAGAAATCCGAAATCAACTAATCTTTGGGTATCCTGCCTAAAACCGACTATGGTTATCGAATAATTTTCTTAAGTTTTTACTTAAACTTTTCTTATTTTTTGCCGACAATAAGAATAGGGCATAGAGGGAGTTAGGAAAATAATGTCAGCATTTTTTTTTAAAAAAATCATTATAGCTTGCATGCTTATCGCGTGCTTTGACACATTATTATTTTCTAAGCTTTGGGCAGAAGATTCTATTTTTAAATGTGAAAAAGTCATGCCTGGTATTGATTTAAATTTTAGTTTTATAAGAAACGCTACCGATGTTGTTGATGCCTTAGAATTGAGTGGCCAAGGAACATGTTTTGATAAACTTACTTTAGATGATAGGATTTTTTTAAAAGAACTTTCTGAGAAAATGATCCGCATTTGTAAGGAAGGCAAAGAGAATTGCGAAAGAGACTCTTTAAAGTTAATGGATGCTGAAATAAAAAGGTATCAATCTCTTTACGGAAAAGAGGCCACTGAACGAATCATTGTTGCTCTTCTTGCCCTTAAAAAAAAAGAGCAAATTTCACATATTCTAAAATTATTTCAAGATTCTAAGTTGGCCTCAAGTTTTAAAAATTTTTCAGTAGCAATGTTGCGCTACGAACACTCACTCGCTAACGTTACATTTAAAGATATTAATGTAAAAAAAACGAAAACCTTCATCGATGGGCCACTGACTTGGCTTGTGAGAAAGGGAGGAATGGCCGTCGATCTTGTTGAATCTAAAATAGATAAAAATGCAAAAACTCGCTTTAATGAAAATAATATAGCTGCCCAAAATCTCCTCTTTTCTACCCTTGAGCTTAATTCAAAAATTCAAGAGTTAAATATTTCTGCAGATGAAAAAAATGATCTTTTAAAACAAGTTCAGGCATTGAACGATGTGATGAGATCAAAATATGAAACAGAAAAAGAAAAATTGCAGGCCGAAGAAAGTGCCGCATTTCTTCTTTCGGGTGGGCTCGCTTCTGCGACTGCAATTGTCGCAAGTGCGGGAATAATGGGGCCGGCAGTTCAGTCTGTTTTTTTGGGAAAAATAGGATCTTCTACCCTTACGGGATTGTTAGGAGGGGCCATTGGATCAGGGGGGATTACGGGAGTGATGAAAGTATCAGAAGTGGCACTTGTCTCTTCTGCTAAGGCCGAAAATAAAGCGACAAATTTTTTATGTGAACTTGGAAAAAATTTTTATAATAGTAAGGGTGATATTTTAAAAGAAATTTTTGGATCAACAATAAATGGTGCCTTATGGGGAGGGGCCTTTGGCGGAAGCTTAGCAGCTCTGGTCACGAAGTCTCCTGAAATGGCAAGCGCTGTAGGAATTTTATTAAGCGCAAGTGGAGCTGGGCTTTCAGGAATGGGTGTCGTTAAAGATATTAAGCAAATGAGTTCTACAAAAAAAATTGCTGAAAGAATCAAGAAAGAGGGGGGCAGTTCTGGCGATGTTATCGATGCTCAAGCACAAGCTAAAATTGAAAATGCTTACAATCAAGCTCTTCTTATTGCAGACCTTACCAGTTTTAGTATGATGGTGAATGGAGTCCTTCAATTAACAGGAAGGCCTCATCTTCAGTCAAAAAAAGCATCTGAACTTTTAAAAAGACCTCTTACACTTAAGCAACAACTTGCTATTGAAAAGGCCCATCTAATTGGTAAGGGGGAACTTGGACGTGATGGAGTACATCCTGCGGCCATAGGAAATTACACCTTCGCTCAACTTAGGGGAAAAGCAGAAATTTTAAAAACCGCTAACTTTAGTAAACAGGAAATTCGGCAATTAATGGAAAATGGTATTGTTGGATTTTTGTCTCAGCTTTTTGGCACAAAGGATGAAGAGATTTCAGATGATGTGCAGAATTCAACAAAAGAAAAGTCAAAAACGAAAATTGATCTTGATGAGCTTGGAAAAATTCCTCCTTCGTTTGTTCCTTTAAAAGAAAAATTAAAAAATGTTCCTTTAAATTTTAAAACACTTTTTTCTTTGCTCTATCCTGCTGATGGGAAACCTCTTTTTGAAAAAAAATTTCAAAATGAATTAGAACTGATTTTATCAACAGCACTTTTAAAGGCTGATACAAATGTAAATCTTTTCAGCGATGATGTTCGCCTGACATACAACTTAGAAAGGCACGTTGTGGCCTTTCACAAACAAGGAAATATGGAATTTACAATTAATCCTTCTCGCTCAGGGACTTTTGAAGGAACTAAAACAAATGAGCATGTCCGAAATTTGCCTTTGAATCCGAAATATACAAATCATGCTCACAATGTCGTTATTGCTGATGAAAAAGTCAGTCGTGATCTCAATACCGTGAGCCTTTTAATTCATGAATTGAGTCATGCTGTTTTTGATTATTGGCTTGTTCATTCGCCACAAAAACTGATGACATTTTTATCCAAAAACTTATCCCCTGAGGCCATTTCAAAACTTGTTAAAGTGAATTCTCAAGGGAAATTAGAAATTGATGGTGATCTCTATGATCTTCTTTCAGAGCGCTATGCTTTTGAACTACAATATCGCTTCGATACAGCAGTTTCAAAAAGTAAACCTGAGTGGCCTTCGTCTTTTAACTACACTGATGAAAATGCTAAAGATTATACTGATCTCATTAATTCTTATGTAAGAAGACAATACGATATTGATCACCCTCTTCTTAAAGATTTTCAAGTTAAACCACTTGACGATTTATTGGACCCCTAATTTTCCACTAATTATATTTCGCTTCAAATTTTTTAGCCATTCCTTGACTTTAATCAAGTTCTTGTTGCTCGCTTTCTGTCACAATCCTTTAAAAAAAGAATAATATGAGAAAAATAAACGGGAGTTTTTATGAATAAGTCCGAGCTATTTGCTCCAGCAAATCTTGTTCAATATCAAAATCAAGCCATCGTTTCGCAACGTATTCTTGAAAATGCCAGTGGAGGAATCACTGTGTTTGCTTTTGATAAAGATCAACGCTTCAGTGAGCATAGCGCTCCTTTTGATGCGACAATCTTTATTCTTGAAGGCAAGGCCGAAATTAAAATTGCTGGGATTTCTCACCATTTATCTTCAAACGAAATGATTATTATGCCGGCCAATGTTCCTCATGCTGTTTATGCTTCTGAGCAATTTAAAATGCTCCTTATTATGGTTAAAGGTTCATGAGAAATGCTTCTGCTCAAATATTCTTAAAAAATAAGAGAGCAAAGATTTATTCTTAACTTGCAGGGGGGGCATTAATAAGGTCTAATAGTTTGAATAAAAAAATTATGACAATAAAAAACAAACTAGACACACTCTTGCAGTGGCCCTTCGTACTTTTACTCCTTATCCCGTTGGGATTTTTGATGGGGTTAGGGATTTTTACTTTCATCTATGCTGAAGGATTTTCTTACGCTTCAAGTGATCCTAAAGTCTGCATTAATTGTCACGTCATGAACCATCAGTATGATACTTGGGAAAAATCAGGACATCACCACGTTGCTACTTGTAATGATTGTCATCTGCCCGCAAAAGGGATTATGAAATTGGTGGCCAAGGCCCGCAACGGTTTTGATCACTCCCTCGCTTTTACTCTCGAAAATTTTGAATCACCCATACTTATTAAAAAACACAATAAAGAGATACTTCAGGAAAACTGTGTTCGTTGTCATGAGGGACTTGTTCATGATGCCATCCTTACTCCAACGGGAGGGGACCGCCAAGCACAAAGTTGTATTCATTGTCATCGAAGCACAGGACATATTCCTATACAGTAAGATTTTAAGGAGAAAAAGATGGCGCAGAAAACGGAAGGGAAGAATTTTTTACAAACTAAAAAAGGTATGGCCATTATTGTTGTAGGGACGGCCCTTTTAACAATAGGACTCACTGCTCTTCTTGTTTCAATCTTTCGTCACAAAACAGAAGCAACCAATCCTTATCTTCGCTTTGTTGAAGTAAAGCAGGGAACCACCGATCCTCTCCCTTGGAGTCTTAACTGGCCTAGAGAATTTGATCAATATAAAAAAACAACGGAAGCTACAAAAACTGAATTTGGAGGAAGTGATTCTTCACCAAATCAAAAATCAAATGCTCTCCCTTTCCTAACTCGCATGTTTGCAGGCTACGCCTTTGCGATTGATTATAGAGATCGAAGAGGCCACGCCTTTATGCTTTTTGACCAAGAACACACAAAACGTGTTACAGAAAGGCCACAACCTGGCGCTTGTCTTCATTGCCACGCTTCGCTCATTCCTACACTTGTTCGTTTAGGCGGAGGTGATCCTGCAAGCGATGAATATAAAGAAGAACAAATTACGGAAGGATTTAAAAAACTGGCAGCAATGCCTTACGCCGCCGCCAATAAAGAAATTAATGAAACAGGAAGTTTAAATCCTATCAAAGGAAAACCAAACGAGTTTGAAAAAGTTGTGGGGTCTCATCCTGTTTCTTGTACAGATTGCCATAACGCTAAAACGATGAAACTTGAGGTGAGTCGTCCTGGCTTTATTGCGGGCATTCGTGCTTTAAAAGCAAAAGAAGGTGTTAAAAATTATAATGTGAATAAAGACGCCACTCGCTCAGAAATGAGAAGTTACGTCTGTGCTCAGTGCCACGTCGAGTATTACTGTGGCCCCAAAGTCACTCTCTTTTTTCCATGGAATGAAGGTGTAAAAGTTGATGAAATGGAAAAATTTTATAACGATTATAAATTTCCTGATGGACATCGTTTTTATGATTGGGCCCATGCAGAAACGGGAGCAGAGCTACTCAAAGCGCAGCATCCTGAATTTGAATTGTGGAGTCAAGGAGTTCATGCCAAATCAAAAGTGGCCTGCACAGATTGCCATATGCCTTATAATCGTGATGGGGCCATGAAAGTTTCAGATCACCATATTCGCTCACCACTTTTAAATGTTCATCAGTCTTGTCAACAATGTCATGCTTCATGGACTGAAAAAGATCTTAAAGAAAGGGTGACGACTATTCAAAGTAAAAATTATGATCTTCTTATGAGGGCCGGCCAAGCGCTTACAGATTTTCTTGATACCTATAAACCACTCAGAGAAAAATTTAACCCTGAAAATAAATTGTTAGCAGAAAAGAAGGCCGAAGAAAAACTGGCGAAGGATGAAAAATTTAAACAACTTCCGGCCGTTGATCAGGCCAGAAAAAAAGAAGAAGCCGTTAAAGCTGCTCTCAATGCTCTTTGGGCAGAGCATGTTTCAAAAACGCCCGAGCTAAAGCAAATTGCTGAGCTTCAACGTAAGGCCCAGTGGCGTCTTGATTTTGTGGCGGCGGAAAATTCGATGGGCTTTCATGCCCCTCAAGAATCAGCACGAATTCTTGCTGAGGCCACTGACTATTTTAGGCAAGCGCAGCTTGAAACTGTAAAAATTCTTCCTCGAGAGATTAATTATCCAGTGAATCAAGCGCCCTCTTTTAAAAAATAATGCCCTTTAAAAAGGCTTGGTGTGTATTAAGCAATATCATTGTTGCTGATCTCTAGTAAAAAGCGATATTCTTTTACAAAATCAATTTGGAGAATTTTGTATGAGAAACTTTATTTTTTGCGTGCTTATTTTTTTTTCGATAAATGCGAGATCGGCACTTCAGGGTAAAGTTGTTCAAATTTTTGGACAGGCCCATAAAAACACATTAAACGAAAATTTAAAATTGGGTGATCTTTTAAAAGAAGGTGATCAAATCCAAACTTACGAAAAATCAAGAATCCGAATTCTTTTAAATAACGACATCGCTATTCAGCTTGGGCCAAATAGTAAAATTACTTTAACAGAAGAAAAGGAAGGGCCAGTTATTATTCAACTCATAAAAGGGGCCCTCTATTCTCGCATTAAACCTCAAGTTAAAAAAGCCAATGAAGAACGCTATCAAGTCAAAACATCACTCACATCTATAGGGGTTAGGGGCACTACTTTCTTTGTTTCCTATGAAGATAAAGATAAAGTTTTTATTTGTGATTGTATGGGAGAAATTCTTTTAAAATGGAAAAATGGCAGTCGAAGGTTTAAAACTCGTCACCATGATGATCCTGTTTGGGTAGATGTCCATAAAAAAGAACTTATTCATACGAAAGATGCTGTCCACCATAGCGATGAAGATATGTCAGAATTAGGTAAGATTATTGGAATTTTAAAATGAAGTAAAACAGTAGGGGGTATGTTAAAGTGAAACAAATTTTTCTTGCCTTCATATCTTTTTTCATTTGAAAAGATAGCTTTCTTTTAACTACTGATTTTTTTAATTGTGTCGACAATGCCATATTATTGAGCTTAAATGTAGAGCACCTTAACATCTAGATTTTGTGGCAACCTAAGCGCAATAGGCTTACATTATTCTGAAGGACGTCAAGTGCCCTCTTTTAAAAACTGAGAAACTTTACAAAACCTTGACTCAAGTCAAGTCCATTTTGAAGTTTCTGTTTTATTTTAGAGATGAATCGTTAGTCATTTTAACTAAGGAGTTTTTATGTTTTGTAATCAATGCGAGCAATCAGCTCGAGGTACGGGCTGTAATAGTGTTGCGGTCTGTGGAAAACCTGCAAATGTTTCTGATTTATTTGACCTTATTCTCTTTCAAACGAAGGCCCTTTCTTGGTTCGTAGAAGAGGCCCATAAAAAAAATATTGAGACGACAAAATACGATCGTTTTATTATTGAATCACTTTTTATCACAGTGACCAACGTCAACTTTGATGAAAAACGTGTTTTTAGTTGGACAAGAAAGGCCGATCAATTTATCGACGATATCGCTGCTGAAGTCGGGATTTCTCGTCAAAACTCTGCGGCCAAACTATCGCTTAAAAATTTAAGCGATCAAGAAATTCTTCGCGAATCACAAAATCATCCTATTACAAAGCTTCATGCAAACCAAGATATTCAATCGCTCATTCAACTTCTTACTTATGGAATCAAAGGCCTTGCTGCTTACGCCGAACATGCGGCCGTTTTAGGAAAAACAGATAAAAGTGTTTTTTCTTATATTTCATCAACACTTTCTCAAATGTTAAATCCAGAGATTGCTCTTGAGACTCTTGTCGGTCTCAATATGAAATGCGGTGAAGTTAATATTACGTGTATGAAAATTTTAAATGATGCTCATATTGAACATTTTGGTACTCCGACCCCAACAGGTGTTTTTGCGGGGACAAAAAAAGGCCCGGCCATTGTTGTTTCTGGGCACGATCTTTTTATGCTTGAAGAACTTCTTAAGCAAACAGATAAAGAAGGCGTGAATGTTTACACTCACGGCGAAATGCTTCCCGCTCACGGTTATCCAAAACTTAAGGCACATAAAAGTTTAGTTGGGCATTTTGGAACTGCTTGGCAAAATCAGCAAAAAGAATTTGAAGGACAGCCTGCTGCTTTTATTTTTAATACAAACTGTATTCAAGAGCCACGCGACTCCTACAAAGATAGAGTTTTTACGACAAGTGTTGTGGGTTGGCCTGGGTCCCAACATATTGACGGCTACAATTTTTCAGAAGTCATTAAAAAGGCCAAGGGGCTAGGAGGCTTTACAGAGGAAAAACAAAGCGCTCAACTGATGACAGGTTTTGGCCATGATGCTGTATTAAGTGTTGCTGACAAAGTTATTGCAGGCGTAAAAGCTGGAGCTATAAAGCATTTCTTTCTTGTTGGTGGATGCGATGGTGCTAAGGCCGGACGAAATTATTTTACAGATTTTGTAGAAAACACTCCTAAGGATACAGTGGTTCTCACACTTGCTTGCGGAAAATTTCGTTTCAATCACCTCCAAGATAAGCTTGGTGATATTGGAGGAATTCCACGCCTTCTGGATGTTGGGCAATGTAACGATGCCTACTCTGCAGTTGTCATTGCAACAAAACTTGCTGAGGCCTTTAAATGTGGCGTAAACGATCTGCCTCTTTCTTTAATTATTTCTTGGTATGAACAAAAAGCGGTCGTCGTCCTTCTTTCTCTCCTTCATTTGGGGATTAAAGGGATACGTCTTGGGCCAACTCTTCCTGCTTTCATCACTCCCAATATTCTTGATTTCTTGGTTAAAAATTTCGATATCAAGCCTATTGGAAATAGTGCGCGAGCTGACCTCGAAGAGATTTTGCACGCGTAAGCTTTTTTACATCAAAACACTCAAGGCCCTTCGGGGCCTTTGAGTTCTTTTATTTTAAGGAGAGTCGTTATCTCGTATCAGGAGTTACGCATTTAAATTTCTCCTTGTACAGGGGCCAGGCATTTAATCTGAATAAATTTTCCACAATTTCCAGTCCCGCGGCCTGGTCTTTCATGAAAATTATTGCATGATCTCATCACTTTTCTCCTCAGAAGAAGTAATGAGATTATGTAACTTTTTTTATAAAATATGGTACTACATAAATGGAAGTTTCCAAAAAATTGTTCAGATTAAATGCGTGCCATCATGGAAAGGAACCGTTGCTTTTGAAGGCTTTGATCTTATTCGTCAAATTTATAAAAATTCAAAGTGAAGAATGCGAGAATAAAAGTGCTGATGAAATTTAAAAAATCAAACAGACGAAAATAAAACCACTCGTCGAAGATTTGCGAAATATATTAATAAAAGTCTTCCTCTTGTGCCACCAAAAGTCTAATAGGAAAGGCACTTCATTATGCCAATTCTTTCTGAGGAAAACTTCTTCCATTTTTCGATGATGGAAACTTGAGTCTTGATAGCAAGATGGTTGAAAATGCGATTCGGCCTTTTGCGATAGGGAAGGAGAACTGGCTATTTTTCTGCACTCCTAAAGGTGCTGACGCTTCTGCTGTTTTTTATTCACTTATTGAAACTGCAAAGGCTTGCGGGCATGAAGCATTTTTTTACATACGTCATCTGATTTCCGAAGCCCTTACGTTTTCAAAGTATAATCGTGGTATTAATGCGGCGGATCGCCGAGGTGGCTTTGTCTTTTATATTTTTCAGCATTAAGGCAATTTGAATTAGAAATCATACGATCACTCACAAGCGCCGGATTAGAAGCTGCACTCGTAGAGAAAAAAAGCACAGTGCTTATGAAAAGGTGAAGGAAGGGGCAAAGCACTCCTTGATAAAGGCTAATTAGCGGCCAAGGAGATTTCAGGTAAATTAGGAATTTCAAGAGGGAAATATTATCAAAAGATACAAGCCCTCTTGATTTTCCCAGAGAAATAACAGATAAATAGGTATGGTAATTAAAAAGAAAACAACCACCATTTCTCGATCAAAAGTAAAAAAAGAAACTCCAAGAAGAATTGCAAAAGCAATGATTAATAAATGGAATTCTTTTACTACAAAAACTTCTTTCACTTTAGCTCTTGCAGAAAAAACAGCTGCATGGGAAAAAAACAACTAGAGCAGTGTCAATATCCACTTACAAGCACAAAATGTATCAAACCAAGGGTGAACAACGTATTTGGAGTGGTTTACGAACAGGTGATGTGCTTAAACTTACAAATGATGATTTTAAATATCTTGCCAAGCATGAATCCATAAAAGAACTTTTTAATGAATTTTTTCAAACGGAAATATTTAAGCATGGTTATTGGGCCATTATTAACAAGCCTTGCGATATGGTTGAAACAAAAGATGGATCTAGAACATTTGATACCAATCTTCTACTTTGCCCACTTCGCGGTTTTAAATCAGCACTTAAAGAAAATATTTTAAAAGGCTTTCTTGAGCAGAATATAAAACCTCCAAGAGATGAATTCATCCGCCTATTCAAAGAAGAACAAAAAATGTTTTTCCATAAGCAAACAAAGGATACAATCAAAGACCACTATGAGCGAGAGCGTCGGGCCAAAGATTTTGCGAACGAAACAGCTAAGCGAATAAAAGAACTCACGACGACGGAACGAACAACACCACAACTTTTTGCAGCAGCTCTTCTTGAAATTCTTAAACGCAACAAGTTTCAGAAAGACAGGGTAATTTCAATCGTTAATTCAGATCCATGGGCGCGATACATAATACAATTTGAGACATCCTCTAAACAACAAGCAAAGCTCAAGCTCGATAAAAATGGAATTAAGTCGTTTGCAAGTCTTTGCCTAAATCAGTTCGATTCAAAGGGCATCTTTTTTTACGAACCACACAACTCCATTTCAAACAAAGACATAGATCTTTCATTCATCATAAAACTCGATGAAATGATCTCTTTTAAAATTAGGCCGGATTTAATTTATCACCGAAGAGTTTCTGAGTTCTTGCGAAAAAAGAAAATTCTTGGACTCAAGGAAAATTTTTCTGATCGCCTCCTTAACATCGTGGGAAATTACTTTTCAAAAATTGGAACCTCCGATGTTAGCTTTACTCCCATCCTTGAACTTTATAAAAAAACAAATCCAGGGGAACTTGAATACGATGAAAAACACCTCTTTGGTGACTAGCTCTGCTCAACACTTGTATCTCTTAAAAAGACCTGCCTCACCGTCTTTGAATACCACATCGCTCTTCCAGACTTTGTTGCAATCTTCAGCGTATTTAATACTTCAGCGATTGTCTCATAAGAAAACCTTGTCCCTTAGCTCTTCAATCTGCTCAATCATCTCTTGTTGACGAAGATTTATCACCGCTTTCTGCTTCTGCATTTGAAACCCAAAAACTTGCGTACCTGTTTTTCGCTAGGAGGGCATTGTTCAATGACAGATTTCTCATGGAGGAAACTTTTGTCTTTGTACTTTTGAGTACTTTCAAATATAATTAAATAAAGAGCATGGGAAGCGGTGAAAATAAACTAGTTTGCTAGATTTTGGTCCCACTATAATAGTTCCCTTGTCAACTGAGTAAGCCCTAGAAAATTATCAGAGAATTGAAAAAAATTGTCTCTTCTACAAATAGTGGGGCACGACAATTTTTGATATAATAAAACAAATAACCACATACACTTTTACTCGCGATTTATAATTTTCAAAAGTCCTAAAACCATAGACCATTTATGAAATCATTTTCCATCAGGGTTACTTAGGGGCTTTTATATTTAATACTTTTAACTTAAACTCTTATCTTAGAAATTTATTTATGTTAAAGGAGTTTTTATGAAAAAATTTGTTCTACTTGCCCTTATTTTAACGGCTGTATCCTGTAGTACACAAAAAATTAGATTTATCGATGAATACACTAATACAAATCCAAACTTTGAAGATAGCCAAGCGTTCTTTATCTATGGTGTTGGGCAAACAAAAGAGATAAAAATTGATAAGATATGTAACAATAAAGGCCTAGATAAAATTGAAACGAAGCAATCTGGCATGGATGTTTTTTTATCGATTATAACATTTGGGATCTATACTCCACGCACAGTTGCAGTCTACTGTAAGTAATCGAGTATTCGGCCCTTATGATCACAGCTACGTAGCCTCAAAGTAAACTTTATGAAGCGAATGTTCGGTATGCCGTCTTGTGCAGGAGTGATTGACGGCTTTCCATCAGTCACTTTGGGGTTTTTTTGTGAATCTTAACTAATGATGTTTTTGCCAATGCTGGTTGCCCTGCACTTTAAATCACTGGGGCTACACTTAAAGCCAATCAATAGTTTGGATTTTTTTAGCGCTCTGCCTTTTAGCAGAAGGCTTGTGTTTATGGAAGTTTCGAAAACTATCGCGTCTTATAATGAAATGCTCTGATTCTCTTTTAAGAAATGTAAATGGATACCTTGATTTTTATAATCAGTGTTTGAGTTGAAAGCTTGATTGTCTCGTTTACGATTACTATTAATGAATAGCCTTAAAGGTGTTTTATGTTAAAAGGACAGACTATTTTTTTTGTCTTCCTCTTTTATCTCCCTTCGTTTTCCTTTTCTTCTGAAAAGCTAGTTGTCCTTTCTGATACGCATTATTTTGGGCCACATGCTCTTTCTAAAGAACTTCTGAAACAAAAAATTAATATTTCACTAGGTGATATTTTTGATCGAAAATGGACTTTGAAAAATGAAGTCATACAAGCAAGCAAAGAACAAAAAGAATTTTCTGAGTTTTGTAAAAAAAAGGGAGTTATTGAAATTGATGGAAATCATGATTTAAAGTCAGATCTTCTTTTTTATGTGAAAAATGGAGTTTTGTTCACACATGGGCACTATGTTTCATGGGATCAAAAAACGATTGATAAAAAGGAAAAATCATCTAAAAATGGTGTTTTACAAAAAGCAAGGGACGTTTTTTTGACAGAAGAAATGGCGCATCCATATGGAACTTTGTCGAAACGGAAAATTCAAAAGGCCGTCATGTTGGCAAGAAAATATAATTGCCATACCATTGTTTTTGGACATACACATGTTGAAAAGCTTATTGACATGAAGGTAGATGGTGTTCGGATCATTAATGTTCCAAGAGGTCTTACTTCTATTGAAGTCTAAGTGATTTTTATACGCACCTTAATTAAGTGAGTACATGATGAGCATAAAAAAAAATTCTGATTCAACGACAAACGAGCACCATCTTCCTCTTTCACTATTAGAAACGTTTGTTACTTTTTCTAAAGAAAAGACAACGGCAAAAACGGCAAAACTCTTAAAATTAACTCAACCAACTGTATCACGTCAGCTTATTCAATTAGAAAATAGTCTTCCCCAACAAATTTTTAGAATGAAAGGAAGAAATAAAATTCTGACTGATTATGGCTTGGCCCTCGCACGAGAACTTGAAAAGTATTTACTTCAAATGGGAAAGGCCATTAATGAAGTTAATCAGATTTATCTGGCCCCTGAGCAATTAACAATCAGAGTTGCGGCTCGCCAAGAAATTCTCCAACAGTATATGTTTCATTTTGAATTCCCAGGTACTGTTGAATTAATCCCTTTAGGGACAAAAGAAATAGTGGCACGTATCCAGGCGCAAACGATTGATGTGGCCATCACACATGATATTTCATTTACGAGTGATTATATTCGAAAAAAATATTTTACTTCCATTGCAAAAATTGTCATCCCTAAAAAATGGTTTGCAAGCAAACCGACACTTACTCAGTGGATAAAATGTTGCTTTGACTATCCTTTGGCACAATATGAAGGTTCCTATTCGCATTTAGATAGACTCAAAGATTATTACGGCATTAAAGAAAAATTTAAAATTAATTTGCTGACGCAGCACTGGCCTTTGATTGAAAAAAGAGCGGCCATGGGAAAGAGTTGGGCCATCATTCCCTCTGGTTTTATTGATAGTTCAAGTGAGTATTATATTCTTGATGTTCCCACTGTCTTTGAAGAACAGGTTTTTTATATTGTCTATAGAAAAGAATTTGGAAGTCAGGATTGGTTTAAAAAATTTCTAACTTCACTTTACTGATTTAAAATTTAGTCCTAAAAAGATCTTAAATATTATTAAAACTTTTTGTAGACGGAGAAAATATGCCAATCACAAAGGCCCTTAATGAACGTAGTGGCTCAAAATGTGAACTTTGTTCATCAACAACAAATCTTGAACCTCACCATGTCGGCCCTTCAAAAGAAAAGACATTAGAGCATTCAGTTTATCTTTGTGAAAAGTGCCTTCGTTTTGTAAAAAATCCTGAAGGGCAAGATGCCAGTCATTGGCGATGTTTAAGTGAAAGTATGTGGAGTGAGGTTGAAGCAGTTCAAGTTATGGCATGGCGAATTCTTCGAAGCTTAAGTGCTGAGACCTGGGCCCAAGATTTATTTTCGCAACTTTATCTTAATGACGAGACAATTCAGTGGGCCCAAGATCAAGAAGCTTCTTCTTCTCATACAGATGTTCCCACTAAAGATAGCAATGGAACCATTTTAGCTGAAGGTGATTCGGTAAGTTTAATTAAAGATCTTGACGTCAAAGGCGCAGGATTCACGGCAAAACGTGGGACGCTTGTAAAAAAAATAGCCCTCACAAATAATCCTTTGCACATTGAGGGGAAAGTGAATGGCGTTGGAATTGTGATCATTTCCGCCTATGTGAAGAAAGTTTGACCAACTTCTAAGGGGAGTGGTGATGTTATGCCGCCTCATCAGCAAAGAGCATCTCAAATTGTTTTTTAAACTCTTTTAAGGCCTTCTTGTCTTTTTTAGCAAAGAGTAATTTTTCGTAATACGCAAGGAGCGTATCAATAGTAAATCTTTCGATATTACAATGAAGAATTCGACTGATCACTGCGGGAGTAACTCCGAGAATTTCGGCAAGTTCTTTTCCTGTGTATTCAGTCTCTCTTCTATAACGGATAATTTTTTGGCAAATACCAAACTTTACTTTTTGAGTGGTAGAGGCGTCATGGGAAAGAAGTTTCGTTGGTAAAATCTTTTTTTGTTCGATTTGTTCAAGAACTTTTAAGATTCTTTCTTTTTCTGGATATTTCATACATGCCTCTTATATTCTATAAAAAGTTATAATACCACTTGTGGCATTGTTTTTTTGCTCAATACAAAAAATCATTCGATACAATCTGTCATCATTAAAAAAATTATTTTCAACAACAAAATATTCATAACCATCATGAGTACTGGGCACCAATTCAGTTCCTGTTAAGCTTTCAAAAAGCGAAGCAACATCTCTTATTGTAAAATGACTTCTGGCTTTTTTTTTATAGTTTTTACTTTTATCTAAACCATGATTAATATGTAAAAGATCGACTTCAATTTGTGTTATAAGGTAGTCATTAATTAAAGTTGGCCTAATTTTTATTTTTTCTAATTCTTTTGGTTTCATAAGACTCCTGAATTAAAAATAGCATTTTATTGACTAATTAGTCAATGAAATTGATCAATGCAATGACTTAATAGGTTTCTAGGTCTTATTAGTTTTTGGGAAATAATAAGCAGTAGGGGAGGTGCAATCAACAAAAAGAATTCTGATATGGTCGTTACATAGGAATTATGACCACTATAATCGGGGCACAACTTGTAAAATATATTACGTCATAAAATTGTTATTCACGATGTATGTGCGCCATGTTACGAGGATGAAAAATCAATTCGCCTTCGGAGAGTTATGAAAATTTCATCCTCATTTCTTGTTGTGTTTTGCTCTCTCATTCTGCTCTTTACTTTCAATCAAAGTTTTGCAAAAGAGGCGAAGCACCTTCTTGCGCTCGAGCAATTGCCTCAATTGAATCAAATTGCAAAAAATAATAAAGAGTGGAATCCCGCTTCTGTTTTTTCAAGGCCAACATTTTCTTGTGAATTTAAAACGTGTCTTCCCCTCGAGAAGGCCATCGAACGTTCTCTTGCAAAGGGCTTTGCTAGTCGAGCTGGATTTGAATCGGTCTACCAAGCAAGAAAACGTGTATTAATGCAAGTCGGTCAATTACTTCCTCGTCTTCAAGCTGAACTTGGTATTGGCATTTTACCTGAATCGATGTCTTCTCTCGCCGGTGGCCTTGTTGGTTTTGCACTTCCTTCCAATTGGTTTTCATGGAAGGAATCACGCCTTGTTTATGAAGCAGAAAAACAAAATTATTTAAACCTTCTTCAAGATGAAGTCGCGACGATCGAAACCCTTTATTACAATATGAATCGTTTTAATATAGAGATAGAAATTTACACTTTTTATCGTAACCATTTACAAAATTTCATTGAGCTTTTAAAAGGGTCAACTTATTCCGGGAATCTTTCCAAACAAACAATTCCCCTCCTTGAACAGTTTGTACGAAAATTAGAGCAAGAAATTATTTTGCTCGCTAATATTACTCGCGCTGTTGATTCTTATGATTTAGCGCTCGCTCTTGCCATCACAACCGAAGAAAATTTTGGTATTTACCCTATCGTTCTCCCAGATTTGTCATCATCGACAGAACGAAGTGTTGAGGATTATATTGAAAAAATGCTGAGTAATTCGGCAACATTAAAATCAATTGATTATTTAAAAAAATCCTCAAAATACGCAAAACTTTCTCGCACTTTTAATTTCTTCGGTGTGGGAGGAGGAAGTGGAGCAGAAAGTACAGTTGGGATTGATTTCGGTTTTGATAATGTGGTCGATGTCTCCATCGCAAAATCTGAAACTCGTACTTATGATATTTTAAATGATGAGTATAAAATCAATCTCAAGGTGAATTTAGAGCGGGCCGTTGAAGGATATAATGCGACTCTGGTATTGGATAAAAAATATACTGATTCCATTCAGGCCAATGCCAAACTTTTTGAAGGTGTTTTAGAGGACTTAAAAACGAGTCAAAAAGTTGATCCTTTGTTGTTTATTAAATTAGTAGAGTGGGGATTAGACACAGAACTTAGTCGCAATTTTGCTCGTCATTTTAATTTAATAATGCAATCGCAAATGGATCGTTTTTTAGTTGAAAAAGATGTCTACAAAAATCTGTTGAAGTATATTCCCGCAAAAGGAACTCCTCATCCCGTGAGTGATTTTTTACTTTATAGGGAAGATCAGTTAATTGAAAAAGATATCAAAAAAGGGATTTTGAAAATCGATTAGAGGAAAAATTACTTTGACAGTTTTTGTTTTAGAAAGCAAAACGGCGTGGTAAATTAATTAAAATTTAAAACTTTTTAAACCAGGAGAGCAAATGAAATTAGCAATTCTTTTATTAGGCGCTTTTTTATCTTTAAATCTTTTTGCGGGTGACATTGTCGGAAAATGGAAAACCATTGACGATAAGACAAAACTTCCTAAGTCAGTCGTTGAAATAACTCAAGCGGCCGATGGTACGTATATTGGAAAAGTCATTAAAATATTTGGTGAAGATCAAAATCCTAAATGTGAAGCTTGCGAGGGCGCCTTAAAAGGTCGGCCAATTATTGGGATGCAAATTATTACTGGAATGAAAAAAGAGGGTGATGAATTTAAAGGCGGAACCATTTTTGATCCTAAAGAAAATAAAACTTATAAATGTATCTTAAAAGTAGAAGGAACGAATCTTTCTGTAAGAGGCTATATTGGAATTAGCCTCATTGGGCGCACACAAACTTGGACCTCATTTCAAGAATAAGTTAAAACAAAATATTTTCTAGGCGGCCTTGGCGAATTTGTTTTTTTCTCTCTCGCGATCTTCAGCGTGGGTGATACAAAGAGTCGTCCAAGGCTGAGTCTTTAGCCTTTTTTCGCTGATCTCTTCATCACAGTCTTCGCACAGACCGTATGTTCCATCTTCAATTCGCATGAGCGCTTCTTCAATCATATGAAGCTTACTCAGTTCTCTGTCGCGAATATTGAAGCTTACTTGTTGATTGATCACGCTTGTGGCGAGATCGGCTTCATCGGCGAGATCGTCACTGGAGACAGCGAGATCATCTGCTTTTTTTAAAAGCCCTGTGTTGAGTATCTTACTTTTTGCTTGTAGTAAAATACGCTTGTACTCTTCTAATTTGGCCTTTTCCATAAGTCCTCCACAAACTTATTACTCATTAGTCAATGATCGCACAAAGCACTTATCTATTTTATCGCTACCATGGCTTTGCGCACAAGAGGAAAAAAAGCCCACGATTATGGGCATTCGATCACCCTTAGTTTTTAACCTTTCGTCAATTTGCCCTTTAGTCTTTAGCTTTTTTTTAAATTTTTGACTTAATTTGTAGTTTAGGAGTTTTTTCTAAGTCTTTCCAACTTTTACCTTGGCGGGCCTCTGGATTACGTTGATAGGAGTTAACCGCTTTGAGATGTTCTTCGTAAGTGACAGAGAATTGGTGAGTCCCATCGTTGTGGCTGACAAAATAAAGATACTTATGCGTCTCAGGCTTTAGGATGGCCTCTATCGCCTTAAGTCCTGGGTTGGAAATTGGGCCGGCCGGTAAGCCTCTTAGTTTATAAGTGTTGTAAGGAGTTTCTTGTTGAAGATCTTTTTTAGTAAGATTACCGTTAAAATTTTCCCAGATTCCATAAATGGTTGTCGGATCAGATTGAAGGGGCATGCCTTTATCGAGGCGATTAAAAAAAACACCAGAAATAGTCGGCCTTTCACTTCCTGCCCCAGTTTCTTTTTCAACAATAGAAGCAAGAATAATAATATCGTGAGGAGCCAAACGAGCATTATGAAAATTAATATGCTCGGTTTTCTTTTTAAAATTTTTGACCATTATTTTGATGATCTCTTTAACCGAGCTATTTGGTGGAAAATTATAGGAGTCAGGGAAGAGATATCCTTCGACTGTTGCTGCTGGTAAATCTAATTCTTTGACAAATTTTTGTGTTTTAGCAACTTTGACAAAATCTTCGTAGCTTGTGATGTTTTCGCTTGCAAGCATTTGGGCAATCTCATAAAGATTTTTACCTTCGGGTACAGTAAAAAGTTTATTGATAGAATGTCCATAGATAAGTGTATCGGCGACATCAAGCATCGTTGAATTGGATTCGATAATATACTTACCTGATTTAAATTTACTAAGGAGATCTGCCAACTTTGCATAACGATAAAAAAGTTTAGCACTAGAGATGAGGCCTTGTTCTTGAAGATGATAATTAATGCGTGCAAAACTTTCGCCTGGTTTAATGAGAAATTCTTGGGCGGGGCCTTCGTATTTCCAAATATTAATTTTGTAATAGACGAGACCTACGAATAGAGTTAACGCTATGAGAGGGGACCAAAATAAGAAAATCCAAAGTTTGGCTTTTTTTGACATAGGTCTGAATGATAACACGGAACAGATTTTGATCAAGACTAAAAATCATCGCCAAGTTTTTTTAAAAACTCGGCCCTCATAAAATCTTCTAAAATTATCTGAGCAGAAAGCTCGTCAATAGATTCGAGATCAACTTTAAAATTGTAACGAGCAGAAGTTTTCATCCGTTCTTCTGCTTCAAAAGTTGTCAATGTTTCATCCTGTAAATAGAGGGGGATTTTTAGTTGTTCTAGGAGTTTTAAGGCAATCGTTTTCACACGTTTTGTGGCCAGACTTTCTTTACCATCAAGAAAAAGGGGCAGTCCCATAACAATAATGTCAATCGCTTCGTCAAGGACAATTTTTTGAAGGTCCGCGATAAGTTTTTCCTCAGAGACAAAATTAATTTTTCCATAGATGAGCGGAAAAGGATCACGACCTGGACAAAAACTGGCCAGTCCAGTGACTTTTGTCCCGAAATCTATCGCGAGGAGCGTTTTTCCTTTGAAGCAGAGAAATTGACGAGTTTGATCGAAATTCATTTTAGTTTTTTGCCTAACAAAATTACCGTGAGTACTTGACTTTAAAAGCTTAAAAGTTATGATGAACTAACACAACACCTAAAGAATCATCTATTCATAAAATAATGAAATTTTAGGATCACCCACAACCTCTTGCTTTCAAGAAGGTATCAAATTTCGATTTTTTCGTAGTCAAGGAGTAAGCCCCCATGCATTTGAACGATCTTCGTATGATGGACATTCAACAATTAAACACAATGGCAGAAGCGGCAGGTATTGAAAATCCTTCCTCTATGCGACGTCATGAAGTGATTTTTGCTCTTCTTAAAAATCATGCTTCAAATGAGGAAGCTATTTTTGGCGAAGGCGTGCTTGAAATTCTTCCCGATGGTTTTGGGTTTCTTCGTTCTCCTCTCTACAATTACCTTCCAGGGGCCGATGATATTTATGTAAGCCCTAGTCAAGTGCGCCGTTTCGGTCTTCGAAAAGGAGACTCTGTTACTGGCCAAATTCGTCCCCCTAAAGAAGGTGAACGTTATTTTGCTCTTTTAAAAGTTGATGAAGTCAACTTTCGTCCTACTGAAGAGCATAGAAAAACGGCCCTTTTTGATAACCTTATTCCTCTCTATCCTGAAAAAAGAATTCAACTTGAATTTAATCCTACAAACTATTCAACTCGTTTGATTGATCTTTTTGTTCCCCAAGGTTTTGGGCAACGCTGTTTGATTGTGGCGCCACCGAAAGCGGGTAAAACTGTTCTTTTAAAAGATATGGCCAATGCGATTACAGCGAATCATAAAGATGCTTTTGTGATCGTTCTTCTTATTGATGAACGTCCAGAAGAAGTGACAGACATGAGACGTAACGTAAAAGCTGAAGTTGTTTCTTCAACTTTTGATGAACCAGCAACTCGTCACGTTCAAGTGGCAGAAATGGTTTTAGAAAAATCAAAACGTTTAACGGAAGCTGGAAAAGACGTTGTTATTTTGCTTGATTCAATTACTCGTTTGGCCCGAGCGTATAACACAGTCGTTCCACCGTCTGGAAAAATTCTTTCCGGTGGTGTGGATTCAAATGCTCTTCATAAGCCAAAGCGTTTCTTTGGTGCTGCTCGTAACATTGAAGGCGGTGGTTCTTTAACGATTATTGCCACTTCACTTATTGATACGGGTTCTCGTATGGACGAAGTGATTTTCGAAGAATTTAAGGGTACTGGTAACTCTGAAATTCAACTTGATAGAAAACTTCTTGAGAAGAGAATTTTCCCTTGCTTGGATATTAATAAATCTTCGACTCGTAAAGAAGAACTTCTTATGAAAGATGCTGATCTTCAGAGAGTTTTCTTACTCCGTCGTGTTTTAAATCCAATGAGCACAACTGATGCCATGGAATTTTTACTAGCACGAGTGAATAAAACAAAAACAAACGGGGATTTCCTCGATTCAATGAACGGATAAAAAGTGAACAAAGTGAACGAACAATTTACGTCGATTGGTGGGCAAGCGGTTATTGAGGGTGTGATGATGAGATCCCCCAATGCCTTTGTTGTCGCTGTCCGCAAAGCGGATGGAAAAATTCGCTTGCGTCGTGACCAGTGGTTCGGTTTTGGGAAACGTTTTGAATTTTTACGTAAGCCCTTTGTGCGTGGAATTCTTGTTCTCGTTGAGACGATGGCAAATGGTATTATTTCTTTAAATTATTCCGCCCATATTGCGATGGACGAGGAAATGAAAAAAGAGGCGATGGGAAAAGGGATGACTGAGGCCCAGTACGAAGAAAAGCAAAAGGCAAAAGAAAAAGTTGGCTTCATGACTTTTGTTTCTATTGCAGCTTCCTTTGTTTTTGGCTTAGGACTTTTTGTTTTTCTTCCTCATGGATTGACAGCTCTTCTTGAAAATACCCTAGGAGCAACATGGGGACTTCAAAGTTTTGAATTTCATTTAGTTGACGGCTTTATCAAAGCTTGTATTTTTGTTCTTTATATTTGGCTCATTGGATTTTTTCCAGATATAAAAAGAGTTTTTCAGTTTCATGGAGCTGAACATAAGTCGATTTCAACGTTTGAAGCAGGGGAAGAACTTACTGTTGATAACGCCCGCAAATACCCCACTTTTCATCCTCGCTGTGGCACTACTTTTATTTTCTTTTTACTTCTTGTTTCGATCATTTTATTTGCTGGAGTTTTTGTCGTTATTCCCATAGGCGAAGGTCTCCCTTTTATCCTTAAGCATATCGTGGCCATCCTTTTTAAAATAGCACTTACTTTTCCTATCGCTGGGATTTCTTATGAGCTTATTAAGGTAGCAGGAAAATCTTCACGCTCTTGGTGGGGAAAAATTTTAAGTGCCCCAGGACTGATGCTTCAGCGTCTTACAACACGTGAACCAGATGATGGGCAACTTGAAGTGGCACTGGCTTCTATTCGTGCTGTGCTTTTTCTTGAAGAAAAATATAAGTTAAAAGAAGCTCAGGCCCGTATTCTTACATTAGATGAAGTTGATCTTTTAGGCCTTCATGAAATTGAACCGAGTAATTTTAAAATTAAAGATTTTTTAGAATAGGATAGTTATGTTTCATAAACTTGATGCAGTTGTTAAACGTTATGAACAACTGACCGAACGATTGGCCGACCCAACGATTTATGATCGGCAAGCTGAATTTCGTGAAGTTTCAGGAGAAAGGTCGAAGCTCGAAGAAATTGTTCAAGTTTATCGCGACTATACGTTAGCAAAAAAAAATTTAGAGGAAGCAAAAGATATACTTCATAATGAAAAAGATGAAGAACTTCGTGAAATGGCCAAGGCCGATATTTCTGATATAGAAAAACGTATTCCAGAAATGGAAGCACAAATAAAAGTCCTTCTTCTTCCTAAAGATCCTCTTGATGACAAAAACGTTATTGTCGAAATTCGCGCTGGAGCAGGCGGAGATGAGGCCAGTATTTTTGTAGGCGACGTCTTTCGCATGTATCAAAACTTTTTTAAAAAACTTGGTTTTCGTACGGAATTAGTTTCTTTAAGCGAAGGCGACAGAGGAATTAAAGAAGTTATTTTTCAAGTGACAGGCGATAAAGTTTATTCAAAATTAAAATTTGAATCAGGTGTTCACCGAGTTCAGCGTGTGCCAGATACAGAAGCGCAAGGACGAGTTCATACATCAACGATTACAGTGGCCATATTGCCAGAGCCTGACGATGTTGAATTTGAACTTAATATGAATGATGTTCGTGTTGATGTTTACCGCGCAGGAGGAAGTGGAGGGCAGTCAGTCAATACAACAGACTCTGCTGTCCGAGTGACTCATATTCCAACAGGAACAGTTGTTGCTATTCAAGATGAAAAATCACAAATCAAAAACAAAGACAAAGCTCTTAAAATTTTGCGCAGTCGTATTTTTGATAAAATGGTTCAAGAGCAACAAGCGGCCGAGGCCAAAGAAAGAAAAGATATGGTGGGAACAGGGGATCGTTCGGAGCGAATTCGAACCTATAATTTTCCTCAAGGACGTCTTACTGATCACCGCATCGGACTGACTCTTTATAACTTGGATCGTATTATTGAGGGTGATTTAGATGCTGTTGCTGATGCTTTAATTGCGCACCATCAAGCTGAGTTATTAAAAGGCCAGGACACGTAACAAAATGTCTCTTCGCGATTACTTTTTATTAAATCAAAAAAAATTAGAAGCTCAATATCCCGGTCTAACACTTCGTCGGCTTTCTGAAGAATTTGAGCTTTATAAGACTCTCAAAAAAGATGAAGCTCAATTTTTTAAATTAATAAATGAGGGGATTCCTCTTGCTTATATAACAGAGATGGCTCCCTTTTATAAAAATGATTTTATTGTGAATCCTCACGTTCTCATTCCAAGATTTGAGACGGAAATTTTAGTAGAAATGGCCGTCAAAGAATTGCACGAATTACATAAAAATCACATCACTCCCACAGTGATTGATGTTGGAACGGGGTCTGGATGTATTATTTTGTCCCTTATGACTGAATGCCCTTTTCCTCTACGCGCGTTTGGAATTGATCTTTCTTTTGAAGCGTTAAAGATCGCAAACCAGAATAAAGAACGACTTGAAGAAAAAATAAATTCTCAAAGTGAACTTAAACTTATCGCGGGAGATCGCTTGCATGATTTTTCAGTCAAAGCGCATTTAATTGTAAGTAATCCCCCTTACATAAAACGCAGAGAAGATAGATCAAAAGTCCATTCTCAAGTTCTTCGTTTTGAACCAGAGTTGGCCCTTTTTATTGATGATATTTCTTATGATGATTGGTTTAGTACTTTCTTTAAGCAAGTTTATTTAACTTTAGAAGAAGGGGGAATTTTTATTATGGAAGGCCATGAAGATCATCTTGTGAGTCTTCTGCCTCTGGCAAGCGAAGCTGGATTAGTTGCTCCTTCAGTTCATAAAGATTATACTGGCCGCAATAGATTTCTTACGGCAAAAAAATAATGAAACTGCTCGCCTTTTCGGCATATTTTGAGCTATTTCCCTCTGATCTCCTTGCGGCTTGCCTTAGCAAGCCTCAGTCGCTCCTCGGGAACTATCTTAAAATCTGCTCGAAAAATCGAGCAGTTTAAGAAATAGTGTGAGTAAAATAATGGAAAATTTATGGATAAATTAATGATCACAGGCCCCGCGCAATTAAGTGGGACTGTGAAAGTCTCAAGTGCGAAAAATGCCTACCTTCCCATTTTGGCCGCAGTCCTTCTTTCAGAAAAACCTATTCATCTTCGTCATCTTCCTAAACTTCGCGATATAAATACGATGATTCGTTTGCTTGAAAAATTAGGAGTCAAAGTTACAAGGAAAGACGATCTTACAACTTTTGATTCAAGTCAAATTACCTCTCTTGAAGCAACTTATGATTTAGTGAAAACGATGAGGGCCTCAATCCTTGTTCTCGGGCCACTTCTTGCACGCTTTAAAATGGCCAAAGTTTCGCTTCCAGGCGGTTGTGCGATAGGAGCTCGTCCTATCGATATTCATCTTTCAAATTTTGAAAAGATGGAAGCTAAAATTAATTTGGAAGGGGGTTATGTCGAGGCCACAACTTCCAAACTTAAGGGAACTGTTTTAAATTTAAAATTTCCTTCTGTTGGAGCGACTGAAAATTTAATGATGGCCGCCTCTTTAGCAGAGGGAAAAACGACAATTAAAAATGCGGCCTTAGAACCTGAGATTGATGATTTGGCCAATTTTTTAGTAAAAATGGGAGTTCACATTGAAGGGATAGGAACTTCGACAATAATCATTGAAGGTTTAAAAGATGCTTCAGAATTTAAAGAAATTGAGTACGTGGCTATTGGTGATAGGATCGAGGCCGCGACTTATTTAATAGCGGCCTTAGCGACAAATTCTGAAATTAAAATTGAAGGCATTAATCCAACTCATCTTGAATCTGTCATTGAAACATTAAAAGAGATGGGGGCCAATATACAAATCGCTGATCAAAGTATGACGACCAAAAAAGGAACACTCAAGGCCTGTAAAATAGATACAGCTCCTTATCCTGGATTTCCGACGGATGTTCAAGCGCAAATGATCGCCCTTGCCACACAGGCGGAAGGCGCGTCGATTGTGACCGAGCATATTTTTGAAAATCGTTTTATGCATGTTCCAGAACTCATTCGTCTTGGTTCAAAAATAGAATTAAAAGGAAATTCTGCCATCGTCACAGGGAAAACTGAACTAAAAGGGGCGCCTGTCATGTGTACTGACTTGAGGGCCTCTGCGGCCTTGATTATTGCAGCTCTCGCGGCCCACGGGACCACAGAAATTCAACGTGTCTATCATCTTGATCGTGGTTATGAAATGCTTGATCAAAAACTAAAGCTTCTTGGTGTGAATATTGAAAGAGTGAACGAAGGAGATTAATCATGACGACTTGTCTTTTTTGTAAAATATTTAAAGGTGAAATTCCAAGTGAGCGCGTTTTTGAAAATGAAACGGTCATTGGGTTTAAAGATCTTCATCCTCAGGCCAAAACACATTTACTTTTTATTCATAAAAATCACAGTGTCGATTTTAATGAATTTGTACAAAATGATCCTCAGGCCTTGATGGAACTCATGCAAGCGATAGGGGAATATACACAAAAAAGTGGTCTTTCTAGGGTCGGTTATCGGCTTGTGACTAACATAGGAAAAAGTGCAGGGCAGAGCGTTTTTCATACTCATTTTCATCTTCTCTCCTCTGTTCAACTCGGAACTTTTGGAGAGTGATTTTTTTCTAAAAAAAAACGGAAGCCAAAGCTTCCGTTTGCATGATCATTTTGTATCGAAAGAAGGATTAGCCTTCAGTTCCAAACTTTGCAAAAACTTTTACTTTGATAGAGTTTTCAATACTCTTTAAAACATCTTTTTGAAGGTTACGTGAAGTGGCCATTGTTTCTGCTTTCTTTTGACTTTCAACACTATTTTCTTCTTTTTTATCTTCAACTTTTTCAGTTGCGGCACTCACTCTGACAACTGTTGGAGACTCTGGATCGTCTAGTAGCAGTGCTTTTCCTGATTTTAAATCCGCCGAAAAAATTTGATTAAGTTGGTCTGTTCGTAGGGCCAAGTCAGCGTTGCCTTCTAAACGATTAATTGAAATACTTTTTTGGAAATTTAGTCCGTAGGTCTGCGCTAGTTTTTCAACTTTGGCCATGTCGTTTTTTTCCATGGCAGTTAAAACTTCCACTTTAATATCAGCAATAAGTTTTTTGACTTCGGCCGTCTTTAGAAGTTGTAAACTTTCTTTGGCGATAGAAGTTTTATGATCTTCAAATTTGGCAATTTTTGCTTCTTTTTTTTCTTCGACATAAATTAAATGATAACCGAAACTCGTTTTGATAGGAGCAGAAATGGTTCCCACTTTTAAATTAAAGGCCGCTTCATCAAATTCAGGGACCATTCTTCCTTTGGCAAAGAAACCGAGATCCCCACCTTTAACTTTACTTTCTGGATCTTGTGAATTCTTTTTTGCTAATTCCGCAAAGTTTTTAGGAGTGACTTTTGTAGCGAGATCTTCGATTTGGGCCTTTATTTTTGCATCCTCTTCTGGGGCGCCTCTTAAAAGGATGTGACGGGCCTTAATGAGTTCAGCTTGACCGAGAGAGACTTTGCGTTCATTAAAAAGAGCTTCAACTCTTTTCATATTATCAGGAGAAGAAAGATAAGCTTCAATTTCAGTATTTGAAATAGGGAGTTTTTGAACGATGTTTTTTCTTTCAATCTTTAAAGCGGCAGCATTTGCTTTTTGGGCACGATATTTTTGCATATCTGCTAAGTAGTTTTTAGAGAGTGGTGGAGTTTCAAAAAGGCTTTGAACTTTTTTTAATTTAAGGTCAGTTCTAATTTCTTCTTCAAAATCATTTGGAGAAAAACGATTTTGGGCCAGAAGAACTTTGTATTTTTCAATATCAAATTGCTCATTCGTTTTAAAATAAGGAAGTTCTTTAATCGTATTTTTAATTTCCTCATCACTTGGTTGTGTCCCTACCTTATCTCCTAAAATAAGGGCCAGCTTTTTACTAACAAGGTTTTGTAGTGAACTTTCTTGAATACGAAATTGAGCAATTTGTTGGTTATTAAGGGCGTTCCCACCATTCATATACTGGGAAAAAAATTGGAGTTGGCGTTCGTACTCCTGACTAAATTCTCTCGACTTTATGGGATAAGGCCCAACTTTTGCCACCGTATCAGAACTCGATTTTCCATAAATTGATTCATAACCGCTAAACATGAAGGATACGACGATGAGACCAATGAGGAGAGTGAGAATGATTCCCGAAGTCTTTTTTTGGAATTTTTCTGGTTCTTGATGATCTTTGTTTGTTACTTTGTCCATTTTAATAAACTCCGAATAAAATATGAAAAATTACTACCCAAGGCTAACATTTCTATTTCGTCTTCGTAAAGGATATTGGCAATATCAAAGATCTTGGTTAAGCTATTACTGAATCTTCATGCGAGGGCCAATTGAGAATTGTCGAACAAAAAAGTCCGAGACTTCGCCTTATTATTAATATTACCGTTATGTGTGTAGCGCTCTACGCTGTTTCACGTCGCGAAATTGCTTACGATCAAACTTCGCCTTTTGAAAAGTTTATGATTGAGGTGATGGCCCCCGTACAGCGTTCTATTGTTTTTATGAAAACCAAAGTGAGTACAACAATTGATGATTATTTATTCAATGTTGATGCCAGTTACGACAATCGAATGTTGCGTAAAAAACTTTTTGAATATGAAAGTAAGATTTTCGGTTACGGAGAAATGGAGCAAGAAAATAAACGCCTGAGAGGGCTTTTGGCCGCGAATCCCGAAGTAAAAGGTAAACGAGTCATGGCGCAAATTGTGGCCTGGGATGCTTCAAGTGATTTTAAAGTTATAAGGATTAATAGAGGATCTAATGACGGACTCAAGCTCCTTTCGCCAGTAATCACAGACGAAGGACTTGTTGGGTACATTTATCGTCTTAGTTACAATTATTCCGACGTTCTTACTATCTTGGACGCCAATAACCGTGTCGATGGTATTGTTGAGCGCAGTAGAACTCATGGCATCGTTGAAGGGTATTCCAAAAATCGTTGTATGATGAAATATGTTGCTCGAACTTCTCCAATCATATTAGGAGATATTTCTCTCACTTCTGGTTTAGGAAATATCTATCCAAAAGGAATCAAAATTGGGACTGTCAGTCGTATCGAGCGTGACAGTTACGGTATAACTCAGCATATAGAGCTTGTTCCGGCAGTCGAGTTTGGAAAATTAGAAGAAGTTATCGTGCTCCTATGGGATGGTGACCAAGAGAAAAGAAAAGATTGGGATGAACTTGATGGTGTAACCCATTCAGGGGGGGATCGCTAATGGTTAACGTACGGATTAAAGACTTACTTATTGGGTTGATCGTCACGACTTTATTGTTGGTTTTTTTTCAAATCCTTTCGACGGCGATTTTGCCCATTTTTGAACTTACAAAATATCGCTTGCCCTTTAATATCCTTATAATTCTTTTTTTGGCCTTCAAACTTGAGAGTCCTTTTTTGGCCATTTTTATTTTGTTGTTTCAATATATTTATTCTTTTTTTTCTGTCGAAGGTTGGGCGCTTGGAACGTTTGCAGGGATTATTGTGGCGATGATTGTGGGATATTTAAAAGATATTATCCATTTTTCATCCGCTTTTCTGACTATTTTAGTCACCGAGATTTTTCAAGTCGTTTGGTTTTTTGTTGTTTCAATGCTCATTTATTTGCAGGTCGGAAATTGGAATTATATTTTTGAAAAGATGTCACGTTTTATTCCTGAAAGTCTCGTTATCTCTTTGATTGCTCCTGCTGTTTTTGCTTTTCTTGATCGTGTGTGGAAAATTGATGATCAAGATGGGGCCAATTCATTTAGAGGTGGTCGTTAATGTTTGGTGAAGATGATCTTGTACGGACTCATAAACCACGCGCTGATTTGATTGCAAATTTGGTCGTTGTATCTTTTGCCATTGTGCTTTCGCGCTTATGGTTTTTGCAAATTTATAATGGGAAACAACTTTATACTTATTCGCAGGAAAACCGTCTTCGAAAAGAAATAGTTCGGGCCCCTCGGGGCTTAATTTTTAGTCGTAATAACGACCTTCTCGTTTACAATGCTCCTCGTTTCGATTGCATAGTCACCCCTCAGTATATAAAAAATAAAAAAATTGTTTTACCTAAATTGGCCGGCCTGATTGATATGCCGCTTGAAAAGATCGAAGAAATTCTTCTTAAAAATTCCCTGCAGGCCCGTTACATCCCCATCATTATAAAAAAAGATCTTTCACGCAAAGAAGTGGCTCTTATTGAAACAGAAAGTGCGAAAATGCCTGGGGTCGCTGTTGATACTTTTATTACACGTGAATACACTGATCAATTTGTGGGAAGCCATCTTCTCGGTTATATTTCCGAAATTTCGCAGGACCAACTTCCGAAATATCGTAAGCGGGACAAATTTAATTATAAATTAGGTGATTTTATTGGGCAGGCCGGTGTTGAGGAACAATTAGATCTCGATTTGCGTGGCAATGACGGTTATGAATTTATGGAAGTGGATGCTCGAGGGCGAATGAAACGCTATGTTCGTTCTGATAATTTTTTTAAAGGAATTGAAAATCAACCATCTCGTCCAGGAAATAATATTCGCCTCACCGTAGATAAGGATATGCAGCTTGCGGCCTATAAGGGATTAGAAGGAAAAGTAGGCGCTGTTGTTGCCGTTGATGTGAATACGGGTGAAGTTTTGACAATGGTTTCTCGGCCTTCATTTGATTCGGGCCGTTTTAGTACAAACTTAACATCTGATTATTGGCGCAGTCTTGTTCAAGATGAAATGAATCCTTTACGAGATCGCTCCATTCAAGAGCACTTCTCTCCTGGTTCTACATTTAAGCCTATCACTGCGGCCGCAGGGTTAGAAGAAGGCCTTATTGATGATCGTACTGAAATTAATTGCCCAGGTTATTTTCATATGGGAAGTCGTGTTTATCACTGTTGGAAAAAACATGGCCATGGTCTCGTTGATGTTTATAAAGCCATTCGAGAATCTTGTGACGTTTTCTTTTACAAGTTAGGAATGAAACTCGATATTGATATTCTTGCAAAATACGCCAAGAATTTAGGACTGGGAAGTAAACTTGGGATTCCTCTTTCAAGAGAAACTTCAGGCCTCATCCCAACAAAAGAATGGAAAAAAACCAGACGAGGCCAAGAGTGGCAATTAGGTGAAACAATATCGTGCGTGATTGGTCAATCCTATGTTCTTCTTACTCCTTTACAATTGGCGGTTTCTTACAGCGTTTTGGCCAATGGTGGAAAACTTTTTAAGCCTTTTGTCGTGAAAGAAATTTTTTCAAATTCAGGTGAATTGGTGAAAAAAAACAAACCTGAATTACTTGCAGATATACATTTCTCGCAAAAGACAACGGCCATTGTGAGAGATGGACTTTTCCAAGTCGTAAACGACCCTCGAGGAACTGCTTATGCTAGTCGTGGAGAGGGTATTATGATGGCCGGAAAAACAGGTACTGCTCAGGTTGTTAAACTTTCCAAAGAAAAACTTTTTAGCGCTTGTGAAAAATATGAGTATAAACATAGAAACCACGGACTTTTTGCGGCCTATGCGCCTGCGAACGCTCCTAAAATTGCGATTGGCATTGTTATCGAACATGGTTGTCATGGGGCAAGTGCCGCTGCTCCAATAGCGAAAGCGATAGCGACTGTTTATATGCAAAAATATTTTCCAAATGAATTTAAGGCCAATAAAGAGTTTATCCAAAAAGAAATGAAGACGAAAGGAAAGTTGATTGCTCCTGTTCGTACAAATGATGAAGAAGATGCTCTTCCAGCTCCAGAGGAACGCTAATTATGATGCGAATACTCAATAAAAATTTTCTTGCTGAACTTTTTAAACGCTACGACTTTAGTTTTTTTGGTGCGGCCTGTGCCATCTTTATTATTGGCATCCTCAATCTTTATTCTGCCACTCACTCAAATAGTGACACTTCAACGGAAGGGCTTTATCGCACTCAGCTTGTTTGGTTTTGTATTTCGATGTTTGTAGGATTTTGCATTAGTTTTATTAAAACTAAAACGATTATTCGCTATTCCTATTTTGTCTATTTAGCAGGGATTATTTTTCTTATTCTTGTTCACTTCTTAGGAGATAAAGGAATGGGCGCTCAACGGTGGCTTGCTTTAGGGCCTATTCGTTTTCAGCCTTCCGAAGTGATGAAGTTAGGCTTAGTTTTGGCCCTTGCGCGTTGGTTTTCAAAATCAGATCTTTTAAATCCTTTAGGTTTTAAGGAACTTTTTGTTCCCGGACTTATTGCTGGTGTTCCTGCTTTGTTAGTCATTATGCAACCGGATCTTGGGACAGGATTACTGATTTCTTTTATCACTTTTTCGATGTGTTTTTATCGTAATTTAAAGTGGAAAGTTCTTATCATCATTGGAGTCGTCGGTATCGGAGCAAGTTATATTGGTTATAATTATGTTCTTCACGACTATCAAAAAAAACGGATTACAAACTTTGTTGATCCCGGTGCTGATGCAAAAGGATCTGGTTATAATGCAATTCAATCAAAAATTGCTATTGGCTCAGGGCAATTTATTGGGAAAGGTTTTAAAAAATCTTCTCAGGCCTCTTTAAATTACTTGCCAGAAAATCATACTGACTTTGTTTTTGCTATTTTTAACGAAGAACATGGTTTTTTTGGTGCCTTAGTTTTAATTAGTCTTTACCTTGTTTTATTTTATCGTTTAATTTGGTTGGCCACCTCGGTTGGAAAAATTTTTGATTCACTTGTTGTGATGGGAGTGATGTTTATCTTTTTTTGGCACACGTTTATTAATATGAGTATGGTGACTGGACTCATGCCTATCGTTGGTATTCCCTTGCCTCTTATGAGTTATGGAGGAACAAGTTTACTGACTTTTGGCATAGGCTGTGGAATTGCAACTTCTATAAGTAACTCACGCAATTTATTTTGAAATTTTTTTCACTATAGTTTTGTCCAAACATAGGACTTGTTTCTTTTTTTAAAGCCTGCTATAAGTCTTAAAGAAGGACTATTCTTATGAAAAAAATTTCAAGCATCGGAACGCTTCTTAAAAAAATATATCGCACCTACAGTGGTGAACTGCTTATTTTATTGGGCCAAAGAGGTTTTACAGATTTGCGGCCTAGCTTTTTAGAAGTTTTACTTTTTATTTGCGAAAATGAAGGGCCATCAATCAAGGCCATCGGGATTGGCTGTGGGCTTAAAAAACAAACAATGACGAGCCATCTTAATGAACTTGAAAAACGTGGGTACATCAAAAGAAAAATAAATGATCAAGACAAACGTGAGCAGAATATTTTTTTAACGGAATACGGTGAGCGTTTTAAATTAAATCTTTTTGAAAGTTTAAATGATGTTGAAAAAAATTATACAGAACTGGTTGGAGATGTTGAACTTGATCGAATGAATCTTATTTTGAAAAATTTCTTTAAGCAGATTACAAAAGGGCGTGACATTATGGATACGCTTAGGGATTAAGTGCCCCTTTATCTGGCCAAAAAAGATAGCCTCCTGAAACATTGTTGACGTTATAAAATCCTTTTTTAATAAGCAGTTCACAAGCTTGAATAGAACGTAGCCCATCTTCTGAAATAATCAGAATGGGCGTCGTGCGGTTCAGAGTTTGAGGAGCTTTTAAAGCAAGTTCTTCTAAAGGAATGTGAAGAATTTTTTCAGGTCTTTTTGAGCAAGAATAATCAACTAAGCTCACATCTAGAAAATGAAAATCAATATTTTTATTTTGATAAATACTATAGGCCTTGGCCGGTGATAGATCATTGTAGGGGCATCCCATTAAGTTTAATTCTTCATCAAGAACTTCATCTTTTTTCATTCGTATGAGATGGTTGCGTGAAATTGCTAGTGACATTTCTACTTTTTCATCAAGGGATTTTATATTTTTTTCAATATTACTTAGACGAGTACTTATGTAATCTAAAAGTTGAAGCGTCTTGATATCCATTTCTCCTCCAAAAAAATAAAACTAGAAGATCGGATAAAAGGTACCAAAATGAATGTGCCCGATGATGAGGGAGGTAAGAAGACAGGCCGTCAAATAGCTCGCTCCTTCATAAAAGCCAAAAACGAATTCATTTTCATTTTCCCTATTGTTAGGTGCTTCAGAATTTTTTTCACCAAAGTCATGATCTACTTTAAATACTCTCTCTAAGCCTCTTCTAAAAAGAGGATAGATAATGAGGGCCAAAAGCATCTGTAAGACGACGGTGATGGCATACCAGCGAAAACTTTTTGATTCAGTTTCAAGAGAGGTGGCCACAATAACGGCCCAGCCTAAAATAAATCCTGAATAGGAAAAAGCAATCCCCATATTTTTTTGGATAATATTTTTATTAAAAGAAAGAAGAGTAATCCATGAATAGGCCTTTGCCGCAATTCCTATCGCAATAATAGAAAGGAGCCAAAGAAAAATCAGAGCGATAAATGATCCGTGCGAAACTTGAAGGACGATTTTTATAAGATAAGCTAAGGCCAAAACATTGGCCGCTGCCACTGTCGAATAAGCCAGATTTCGTCTTTTATGTACTTCATCACTATAATCAAAATTGTAAAGAGAGATGCTATCCATAATCCAGATTGAAATGAGAAAAAGACAATAGCCGCTTAAGGAGTGGGCAATAAATTCGAGGATAGCAAAAAGAACACCATCCGAGAGAAAAAATTGAAACTCAGAAAAAACGATACCAAACCCAAGAAGACGTGAATAAAGGTGAATCGTATCAGCAGGATTTTTGAGAGGGTAAAATGTCCCTTTTATTTGTTCTTTTGCGATGGGATACAATACGCCATGGAGATATTTATAGAGCCAAAGTAAGAAGCAAATAAAAAAAGTAAGAAAAACTCTAAGAATGAGTTTATCAAATAATTCGTTCATTTTTGTTTTTCCTCATCTTGCCAAGGAGTGGATAGAAAGCGGTCTATAAGTTCATTAAAATGTATTTTCGTGATAGGAAGAAAGGCGCGAGTTTTCGGATACATTTTTTTTGTGAGATCGCTGTTTGTTCCAAATTCATTATTTGAACCAAAAAAAACTTTTTCTTGTCCAATCGAATTGACGAGCAATTTGTAAAATTCATGGTCAGGCACAAAATCGTCCCATGAAAAGTATTCAGGAAAATGTTTGTAAGCTCGGTGAAAAATCCAAAAATGCTTGCTTGATTTTCCATTTTCTTCCCAATAACCAAAAGAAGGGTCGCCTACAAATAAAGACCCTGGAGGGAGAGGGATCGTGCTTTCAGCATTGTCAATTTCTCGTCGCCTAAAAAGGGACATTCCTATATGATGTTTATTTTTATTCCAAAATTTTTTTGAAACGCGGACAGTGACGAAATCTGGATTTTTAAAACCATGAACAATCTTATAGCGGTGAAAGTAAGTTTTAATAAGGAAGCCGGCCTTAAAGTAATCAGTGAGAATAACTTCTATAGGCGCGCCTTTAAAAAATGTAGAATAGACGTGTTCATTTTCCACATATAAAATTCGTTGCTCTGAAGGAGAGAAACTTTTAGACAGTCCTAAAAAGACAAGGACGAGGAGTATGTAAATTGAAAATTTATTCATAAAAAAGGCCCTACCTCAGGGCCCTTTATTTATAACTCTTTGCTGAGACTTTTAATAGTCTTCTTCTTCATCTTCTTCATCATCTTTAGAATCTTTCCCACGAGCATAAGCTTCGTCTTCGTCTTCTAATTCTTCTTCGGCCTCTTCCTCTGGATCATCAAAGGCGTCATTATATTCCCAAGCATAGCCAAATTTTTCTTCATCCTCTTCGGCAGCTTCGTCGGGATCAAATTCATCAGAAAGTCTATTTTTGCGTTCAGTTTGCTGTTTTTCAAAACCTTCGTCGTCTTCACTTAAATCATCTAGGGCAACATCTTCGCGGTTATCTCCATCAAGATCGAAAGTATCAAATTCATCTGTTTCTGGTTTACCAAAAAACTCATTTGTATAACTTTCTTTTTTCGGAAGAATTTCTGCTGTTTTTGCTTCTTTTTTCTTAGAAGTAGGAAGTTTAACAATTTCTTTTTTTTCTTTTTTGACAGGGAGGACTTTTAGGGGAGCAGCGACTTTTTTAGTCGTAGGTTTCGTTACTTTTTTTGTAACTTTCTTTTCAATCTTCGCTGGCGTTTTTTTTAGTTTATTTTCTTTCTTTTGTACTTTCTTTTTATTTTTAGGAGGAGAAAGAATTTTTTTGGCAGGTTTTACTGGCTTTTTTTGAGCTACTTTTTTTGTTGGTTTTGCCACTTTCTTTGCGCTAGCTTTTTTAGCTGGTTTTACAATTTTCTTTTTTTGAACGATTTTTTTTTTGGCCACGGGACGGTCCTTGTTGTTGAGTCAAATGGTCTCTATCGCTGAAAATTATATACTAAACACAATTGAGTTTTCAAGTGCTAGTCTCTATAGTCTTTCATCTTAGTCATTTTCATCTTAGTGATCTAAGGGGCCAAACTCACTTAAGTCCGTTGGAGTGAGAGTATTTAAAAGAGGTTCTTCTGGCATGTCAGAGGGGGAGACGCCTAGATCGGCTTGTTCCTTATAAGTTCCGTGTGTACCAAAGGAAGCTAACTCACTAAAAGAAGGTGAAGTAAGGAGCTTGCTTACGGCCACGAATTTTGTAGAGTACGAATTGCGGCGAGCAAATAAAGTCCCGCTTCCAATAAGTGGGTTCGTCGTTAAAACGTTGGCGTCGTCTTCTTCAGCGCCTTGGCGACTTCCTGGCATAAATCCTGTGAGGAAATTTTTCATCTCAACTCCCTCTTTCGGGGCCGTAAAAGTGCCACTAAAATAAAGAGAAAAAGCAGGTTCATTTTGAGCACGATCTGACCAGTATTCTTCTACAGCATCTTTGAGAGGGATGATTTGGCACGTGGCCCCACTTCCTTTAAAAAAGATATGAAAACGGGCGGCCATACTTAAACCTGCGGCCGTTGAGACCGTTGTTCCATTACACTCATTTTCAGGATTTAAAGTCGCAATGGTATTGGCCGCTGGTTCAGAAAGACTTTGTCCCCCTGGGTTTGTGGCATTCAGAGCGCGAATTCCCTGGGCCGTCTCTTTTAAAGCACTAATAAAATCGCTGATGGCCTGATCACTATTGGTAATATAATTCATAACGGTAGCTTTTGCTTCCGCTGCTGTTTGAAAAAGAAGATTGTCTCCAAATAAGGGAGCAAAAATTTGGTAGCTTACCGATTTGTCCGTCGTTGTACAATTTTCAAGAACATTAGGAACAGGTTCTAAATCATAGTTATCGCTAACCCCTGTTGGGTGACAAAAGGGAATAAGATAATTAAAGGCCTCATATTTTGTTGGCCTTCGCGCGCGATTAATTGATTCTTGTATTGTGGCCGAATCGATGAGACTTCCTGGAGCTGATTCTGGAATGTTTTTTGCGAAGGCAATAAATTGTTTACTATCATAAAGGCCAACATCTTCTTTGTTATTTTGTATTCCATCAAAATAACTTATGGCCTTATTTAATTCGACAAAAGGAGACGCTGAAGCCCCGGCCCCCGTCGAATCTTTGTTAATTTCTGTAAGATTTGTGTCGAAATCGTAGATCATATTAGGAATTCCAAAAGCAGCTTGTGCTCCCGCTTCAGGTACTCCTCCGATGCGATCACCTCCGCCAGTTAGCCAGAAACCTTGTAGAGGAATAGGAAAGCCAGGTAAAAAATTGGCACCAACAGGAATATTACTAAGAGTGCCTATGTAAGAGAGTGAGCGGTTATTTCCAGTGCGAACCATAAGGCCTTGATCACTTGAATCAGGTTTAAAAAGGTACGGGCCAATTCTTCCTCCGAAAGGTTTTGCTGCTGCATAGGCTTTAAGCAAAATGCCATTATTGGCCGCGAAGGGAAAAAAGAGTCCACCAAAATAAGCTTCACCTTTTACTGCATAGTAAGTAAGCATGGCCGGATTTTTGGCGAAGCCTGTAACATAACCGGGTACAGGCAGGGCCGTCTTTGAACTATCACATTGGGCCGTACTGCTAACCCCGCCAGAATAAGATCCTTGGGTCGTGACGAACGTCGTGTAAAACATAATATAATTTACGGGAAGTATTTTTAGATCGAGATAATACTTCTCCGGGTCGCTTGGGTAGAGACTTCCACTAAGAGTGTTTGTTCCAAAAACTTTAGGAGTAGGGGAGAGTTCATAGAGTGCAAAAGTACTTTGCATTTCTTCGCCCAAATTTCGTATGCCACTTTCATAGGCGCGTATTGATCTTTCAAAATAGGGCGTGCGGCCGGTATTGGCGAGATTTGTGGGATTGGTACAACCACCTGCTCCGCCGTTACAAATCTTTGGAATAGGCGGACTATTTACAAGATGTTCCATGTTTCGAACTCGAAGGGCCAATTCCATTGATTGTACCCAAGCACCAGGCCTATCAATCGCAATTGTGCTTCCACCGGGAATGTCTTTTTCTGTCCCATAAGTCCACATAAGAGCAGTCATAAAATTGAGATTAGATCTTACTGAACAGTCTTTACTTTTTTCTTGATCGAGGACGTTTACGAAAGCTTCATGGTGCTCACTAATTCCTGGAAGGCCAACAGGATCAAAGCGCGGGATACCGGGAACTCTATAGATCTGGCAGATATCATCATTTCCAAAGTGAATGCAAACAGAAGGAGCGTTATAGGGGTCGGTGTCTTGTCCCCCTGAAGTCATAAGCCCTGTCGTACTAAAGGGGTCTTGTCTAAAATTCATTTTCCCATTAACAAATTGCCGGTGCTTGCCTGTTGTCGGAAGTACTCCGCCCGCGAGTTTTGTTTTATTAAGGGAAAGTTGTCCTAAAATATAATATTTAAAAAGCCATTCTTTATAGGTGTTTCTTAATTCCCAATTAAGGTGAGCAATTGTTGTGAGCTGACGGGCCTGAACGGCCGCTCCTGAAAAAGCGGCGGCATCCACAGAATTTTGAAGATTGATTTTTGCCTTAACGAATAGGCCAACGTTAATAATGAAAGCCAAGAGGGTGATCATAATAAGCATGACGAGGGCCAAAAAAATAGTGAGCTGGCCTTTTTGGCAGCTTCTACTTTTAAACTTGTTTTCCTTAGTCATCTTGTTTACTAGGGCCAAGTCCCCTCCTAAAATTTAAAAATTTGGTTTCCTCTTGCGCCTAGTGCCAATTTGAGTGAGAAAAACCTAGTCTAATACTCTGAAATAACAAAATACATCATTGGCCTAAGATTTGAAAATTAAAAAGTGTCCATGAGGGGCCGGGCCATGGAGGGCGGCACGTTTGCTGACCGGCAATCCTTTCAAGATCAATCCCACCTTAGTTGGCCTACCTTGTTTTTTTCAAAACCCTAGACCTCGAAGGAGGTCTAGAGGCCTTTCTTGAGCTTAAAGTTTTTTTTCGAAACAATGTGGATGATTCTTGCACCTATACAATATCTCCCTTGATTCAAATACAAGGCGCACTGGTTTCTAGCTAAGAAAGGATGAAATGTTATGAGTGAAAAAAATGTAACCCAAAGTATTCTCTCTTTGATTGGAAATACTCCTTTGTTGGAAGTTACCAAAATGGACACGGGACTTTGCAAACTTTTTTTAAAGCTTGAAAGTAGCAATCCTGGTGGCTCAATTAAAGATCGAGTTGGTCTATCGATGATTATTGAAGCTGAAAAAGAAGGCAAATTAAAAAAAGGTTCAACAATTATTGAAGCGACAGCAGGAAATACGGGCTTAGGTCTTGCTCTTGTGGCCGCTCAGCGTGGATACTCCCTTATTCTCGTTATCCCAGATAAAATGAGCCAAGAAAAAATAAATCACCTTCGGGCCCTAGGTGCAAAAATTGTGATGACGAGATCTGATGTTGAAAAGGGGCACCCTGAGTATTATCAAGATCTCGCTGAAAAAATTGCAAGAGAAACGCCCAATAGTTTTTATGCGAATCAATTTAATAATTCGGCCAATCCTTTGGCCCATGAAAGGGCAACTGCCCCTGAGATTTGGGAACAAATGAATCATCAAGTTGATGCTATTGTTTGTGGAGTTGGGTCAGGAGGGACGATCACAGGAATGAGTCACTATTTTTCAAAAGTTTCACCGCAAACAGAGTTTGTCTTGGCCGATCCTCGAGGTTCTATTCTGGCCGATTATGTGAGTAAAGGAAGTTTTGGCGCTGCTGGTTCATGGTTTGTGGAAGGGATAGGAGAAGATTTTATTCCCCCTATTGTTGATCTTTCAAGGACGAAAAAAGCTTACTCGATAACTGATGAGGAGAGTTTCTCGACCTGTCGTGAGCTTTTATCAAAAGAAGGTATACTTGCTGGGTCTTCATCGGGAACACTTCTTACGGCGGCCCTTCGTTATTGTAAAGAAAGTAAAACGCCCAAGAGAGTTGTAACGTTTGTTTGCGATACTGGAAATAAATATCTTTCAAAGATGTATAATGATTTTTGGCTACTTGATCATGGATTAGCTGAGGTCGAAAAATTTCATGATCTTCGTGATCTCGTGACAAGAAGATATAATGCTAATGCAGTGACTTCAATTCATTTAGAAGACAGTCTTTTTATCGCTCACTCCCGAATGAGAATTTATGAATACTCTCAGTTACCCGTTGTCGAAAAAAATGAGGTGGTGGGTATTATTGATGAGTCTGATATTCTTGCTAGCATTCAAAACGGAAAAGGATTTCATGAAAAAGTAGGAAATGTGATGTCCAAAAATATTATAAAATTAAATTCAAAGGCCCTCTTAAAAGATGCGTTGGATATTTTAAGTAAGGGAATGGTTGCTCTTGTTTACCATGAGAACGTCTTTTTTGGGGTCATTACAAAAAGTGATCTTTTAAATTATTTAAGGAAAAATCCCAATGAAAAAATCTAACTACGGTTTTTCAACAATGGCCATTCATGCAGGTCACGGCCCTGAAGAAAGCACTGGCGCCGTGATGTATCCTATCTTTCAGACAAGCACTTACGCGCAAGAAGCGCCGGGAGTCCATAAAGGTTACGAATACTCAAGGACAGGAAATCCTACTCGTACTGTTTTAGAAAAACTTCTTGCTGAGCTTGAAGGGGGAACATTTGCTTTTTCTTTTTCATCGGGGCTCGCGGCCCTTGGGACTTTTTTACATTTGTTTTCTGAAGGCGATCATATTATTTGTTCCGATGATTGTTATGGAGGAACTTTTAGGCTCATTGATAAAGTTTTTTCTAAAAATGGTCTTACGGCGAGTTTTGTCGATTTAAATGATGAAAAAAAATTAGAAGCAAGTCTTACAACTAAGACAAAAGTGGTGATTGTTGAAACTCCAACCAATCCCTTACTTAAAATTATTGATTTAAAAAAACTGATAGCGTGGGCCCACTCACATTCTCTTCTTGTGATTGTTGATAATACTTTTATGACCCCTATTCTTCAAAGGCCCCTTGATTTAGGAGCTGACGTTGTTCTTCATAGTACAACCAAATATATCAATGGCCATTCTGATGTCATCGGTGGAGCGCTTGTTACGAGGAATGAAGAATTGGCAGAGAGAATAGGATTTCTTCAAAATGCTTTTGGGGCCATTCCTGGGCCTATGGATGTCTGGCTTACTATTCGTGGGATAAAAACGCTTCCCCTTAGGATGGAGGCCCATTTTAAAAATGCTATGAGGATTGCCCTTTTTCTTGAAAAACATCCTCGAGTAGAAAAAGTTATTTATCCTGGACTTTCAACACATGCCGGACATGAGCTTGCCAAAAAGCAAATGAAAAACTTTGGAGGGATGATTTCTTTTTATTTAAAAAAAGGCGATCTAAATACTCAAGTTTTTTTCAAGCGTTTAAAACTAATCACTCTTGCTGAAAGTCTTGGGGGCGTAGAATCTCTTTGTGAGCATCCAGCAACGATGACTCATGCTTCTTTACCTCTTGAACAGCGTCTTTCCCTTGGGATTTCTGACGAACTTATTCGACTTTCTGTTGGGATTGAAGATGCCAAAGATCTTGAGGAGGATTTGGCCTTTGCCCTAGGGGGATAAAAATACCAACTAGCAAGATTTCGGCATTGTTTTGTATAATAAAAGCGGAGGCATCATGAAGGCCAAAGCTATTGAAACTCGCCATTATAAGTATCGTAATCCCGCAATGACTTTTTATTGCCCGCTTTGTAGTACCCCTCGGGTGATTACAATTACGCCAGGGTTAAAACCTCTGCACTATGTTCAAATTGTTTTTGTCACGCTTCTTTTAGTTTGGATGTTTTGGTCTTTAATGGGCCTTGGTTCTCTTGTTTGGTTTTTCGTTGTGTGGGGTATTTTCGAAGGGACTTTACGAACGAGTTTTAGAAAGGAAGTTCCTTGTCCTCATTGTGGTTTCGATGCCTCTTGGTACAAACGTGACGTAAAAGTCGCAAAAAGGTTAGTTTCTGAGTTTTGGGCAGACAAAAAATGAGCCCCCCGTTTTTCAAGCTCTTTAAAATCATAGCTTTATAAATCCTCAACCGCGCCAGCTCTTTGCATGATGAAAAAGCACTTTCAAAAGGGCGAGCTTCATACTATCGTTCGTCCATTCATTTAAGGAGTTTTTCATGAGTGTTAACAAAGTTATTATCTTAGGTCGATTGGGGCAAAATCCGGAATTAAAGTACACACCATCAGGCTCGGCTGTCTGCCAGTTTTCATTGGCAACAAGTGAAAATTGGACTGATAAGTCTGGACAGAAGCAAGAAAAAACAGAATGGCATCGCATTGTGGTTTGGGGAAAATTGGCCGAACTTTGCAATCAGTATTTAATCAAAGGCCGCCAAGTTTACTTAGAAGGGAAACTTCAAACTCGTTCTTGGGACGATAAAACAAGTGGCCAAAAACGTTACACCACTGAAATCAACGCACAAACGATACAGTTCATCGGTGAGAAGGGTGCTGGCGCTGGTGCAGGAATGGGCAGAGATGATCAAGCTGGTCGTCCAATGAATAATAGTATGAATAATAATTCAAATAGTAATATGAGTGGTGATCCTATGGATCAGGAATTCAATATCTCAACAGATGCGAATTTTACTTCAGACGATGTTCCTTTTTAGTTCATTTTTTTTAATAAATTAAAAATTTTATTGGAGCGGGGATCTTGATGGTCCCCGCAACTATTTTATGCGAATATTTTATTTGAATATTTTATGAAAGTAATTCTCACTGAAAAACCCTCTGTGGCTCGCGACATTGCTAAATGTTTAAATATTAATCATAAACACGATGGTTATTTTGAAGGGAGTGCTTATCAAATTACCTGGGCCTTTGGCCATTTGGTTGAACTCAAAGAACCTCATGAATATGATCCTGAATGGAAACGCTGGTCTTTAGATTCCTTGCCCATTATTCCACAAAAATTTGCCCTTAAAGCACGCGCTGATGAGTTGGCAAAGAAACAATTAAATGTCATTAAGCGTTTGTTTAAATCGGCCGATGAGATTATCTGTGCGACCGATGCGGGACGAGAAGGCGAACTTATTTTTCGCTATATCTTAGCATGGACACAATCCCTTAAAAAACCCTTTAAACGTTTGTGGATTAGTTCATTAACGGATGAATCCATTCAAAAAGGTTTTGAAAAGTTACAAGACGGCAAAGTCTATGATGGCCTTTTTCGTGCGGCCAAATGTCGTAGTGAAGCGGATTGGATTGTAGGTTTAAATGCGACACGACTGTATACTCTTAAGTTTGGTCAGCAGGGTGTCCTCTGGACAATAGGCCGTGTGCAGACACCTGTGCTTGCGCTTATCGTGCAAAAAGATTTGGAGATTGCTAAATTTATTCCCAAAGATTTTTGGGAACTACGCACCCGTTATAGGTCGACTGATTTTCACTATCTCGGTGGGCGCTTTAATGAAAAAGTTGCTGCAGAAAAATTATTAAATCAGATAGAAGGGCATGATTTTGAGATTACTTCTGTTAAAGGAAAGCGTGAATTACTTGACCCGCCCTTACTCTACGATCTCACAGAACTTCAAAAAGACATGAGCATTCGCTACGGTATGACGGCCGATCAAACTTTAGCGTGCGCTCAACAATTATACGAAAAAAAACATATCACCTATCCGCGTACTGATAGTCGCTATTTGACGAGCGATATGAAAGCAAACTTAAAATCTTTGCTTCAAAAGTTGCGTCTGCGTTTTGAGTCTCAAATTGAAGCACTTGATTTTGACAATTTACTTTTAGGAAACCGTTATTTTAATGATGCCAAAGTCAACGATCACCATGCCATCATCCCCACTACAACTGTTCCGAAGGGACTTACGAGTGATGAGGCCAAAGTTTATCAAGCAATTGCTCTTCGTTTTATAGCGGCCTTTTATCCCCCTTGCGCTCAAAACATCACAACGGTGTTAGCTGCTGTTAAGGAAATAAAATTTAAAACGACGGGCACGGTTATCGAAGATCTTGGGTGGCAGCGTTTGTATAAAAGTGAGTCATCAGAGCAATCCACAAAAAGCGATGTGATAAAAATTCTTCCAAACTTTATCGAGGGAGAAAGAGGGCCACATCTTCCTACATGTCATAACGGTAAAACATTGCCGCCCAAACCCTATACGGAAGCCACTTTGCTCGGCATGATGGAATCTGCTGGGAAAACTTGTGATACTGAAGAACTGAAAGAGGCCCTCAAAGAAAAAGGACTGGGGACACCAGCGACCCGCGCCTCTATTATTGAAGTCCTCATCAAACGAAAATATATTCAGCGGGAAAAAAAGCTCCTTCTAAGTACTGAGTCAGGTCGCTATCTTATTTCTCTTATCACTGATGCTCATTTAAAATCAGCGTCAATGACTGGAGAGTGGGAGGGCAAGCTTAAAAAAATAGAGCAAGGCAGTTATAGTGCTGATCAATTTATGGCCGAAATTATTCAGTTTACGAGGCAATTAAAAGAGGAATCGACGAAACCACTTTATGATGAAAGTAAGCTTGGAGACTGTCCACTTTGTAAGAAACCAATGATTGAAGGCAAGCAAGGCTATGGCTGTAGTGAGTGGAAATCCGGTTGTAAATTTGTCTTATGGAAACAGGCCTTTTCATTGATGATTGATAGGCCGATGGCCTGTCAACTTCTTCAACATGGCAGAACCATAAATGCTTACCCACTTAAAATAAATGATGATGTCGTTCAAGCTCAACTTACACTGAATGCCCTGGGCGAATTGGGCCATCATCAATTGCAAAAAAATCCAGTTCAAAATGTCACGGATGGACTTGCTGATTGTCCGCTTTGTCACGGAAAAATTATTGAAACAAGCAAGGCCTATAGTTGTAGTGAGTGGCGAAATGGTTGTAAGGCCGTTATTTGGAAAACTATTGCTAAGAAAGCTATAACAAAAGCTATGGCAAAAAAATTATTAAGCGAAGGTGAGACTGGGCTTTTAAAAAACTTTAAATCGACGAAAGGAAAAGAGTTTGAAGCGAATTTAAAATTTGTTAATGGCAAAGTTGAAATGGTCTTTTAGATAATTTTTTTCAAAAGTTGTGCGCCTCACTTCAGAGCTTGTAACATTTTTATAGTTTTCATCGTATTTCGAAGAATGAATTCGTTGGAAGACTTACTTTTAATTAAGACTTCAAGCTCGCTTAACGAATTCTCAAGAACCTGTGACAGTATCGGAGAATAATCTGAAGTGGCGAGGGCCCTTAGCGATTGTATATAGTGAAGAAGGTCTTCCTGGTCAATTTTATTAAAAACAAAAAGTGTGTTTGGAATTTGTTGTAAGCAAAGAATAAAGTATTCAAGAAAATACTGGCTACTTATTTGATCATTGTTGGCCGTAGCGTATGAAGCAAATTTGTCAGCGACCGAGTTCACATTTTTTAAATTACGATTAACTTCTCTGAAAACTGAGAGCAACTTTTTTTGATTGCCATTACTTTTTGATTGACGAGAATCAAGAGCAAGTGCGAATTCAATGTAAACAGTAATGAGCTCAGAGTATATTAATTGATTTTTATCTTTTAAATCAAGAAAACTGTCCCTAAAAGAATCCAGCTCTGAATTTGTATTTTCTGCATTAAAAGAATTGCTTAACGCTGAAGTAATAATTGCATCATTTTCTTTACTCCAAACAAAATTGTAAGTTTCATTAAAAATTCTGCCTTGGTTTTTTAGAACAATGTTAGTGAAGACAAAATTGTCATCATTAATTTCAAAGGCCCGAAGAAGTTCGTGTAAAACAATGCGTTCACTTTTTCCTTTGTTCAGCATGAGCGAATTCCAGCTTAAGGCAGGCAAATCATTTCCAACATAAAGAGTAATCGATCCTTTTTTTCCAAGGGCAGACACCGCTGATCCCTTGTTATCATAAAGAGGGGCAAGTGACGTATGGACAGTGTCTATGTTGAGGGCCGTTTCTAATTGTCTATAGTCGCTAATTCCTTTTTTCTTTAATTCATCATTTATCGAAAGAAGGCCATCGCTATAATTTTGAATGATGTTTTTTCCAATAAGAAAGAAGTAATCACGCACTGGATCTCCCCCGTTACCAACACCCGAGCTTCCCGTGCTAGCGCTAGCAAAAGAATTAAGAATGAAAATAAGACTAAAGAGGAATAATAAGTTTTTCATTTTGAATCTCGCTTTTTAGTAACAGCAAAAAAGTTCATATTAAATTGGTAAGTGCTTTTATTTTTTTGAGGAGTTTGACTTAGTTCGCTCATGAATTTTTCTCGAAATTCTCTTATGAGCTCTTTGGCCCGAGGAAGATCGGCCGGGTCAATGTTAAAAGTTGTTGCATTAAATTCTCTCTCGCTAACATCTTGCGTATCAATTGCAATTTTTGAGAGATTGGCCATTTCTTTATGGTGTTCACGTATGGCCATAGAGGGGATGTCATTTTTAGTGTAAAAATGATTTTCAGTTTTTTGATATTTTCCTGGTGAAAATTCTGTAATAAGACCTAAACGCATCAACGTTTCAAGTGCACGCTTTATTTCGGCCAAAGAATAGGGAAAACAGAGTTGCTCTTTAATCTTTTCGATCGGCAAAATCTGATTTTCAAGTTCTATCATTTCAAGCAAGAAAAAGTGTAAGGGATTTTTGATCATTTCGTAATGTTCAATTTCCTCAAAAACAATTTTATCTTTTCTTGGGATCGCTTTTATTTTGTCGAGATGAAAACTTTTTTCTTCATTTGTTTTCGCCTGCTGAATATCGAGGAGTAGTTCAAAATAATCAGATTCTTTTTTAGTTAACGCCAAATTTTTAATAAGGCAGGGAATGTATTTTTTGGGGATCGATCTTTTGGCGTAAAGCATTTGATGTAATTGGCTATGAGATTTGATCCCCAAATTAAAGGCCCAAGCCCGAATAGAAAAATTTCCATTTTTCTTTTTCTTTAAAAGCCACTGATCCCTCAAGTATAAAGAAGGATCAGTGTAGCTAAAAATATCGATTTGTCTTAACGTGTTCATTTGTCGTATTTGATTATTAATTTTTAATTGGATTAGCGGCTTTAAGAGAAAGAACAGTATTGTTTAAAGTCCACTCGCATGCGTATTGGTCTTCAAATTCATGAATAATTGTAAGAGTTAAAGTATTCGACTCAATTGTCGCTGTTCCAGCTGTATTTGCGGCCATCCAGTCTTCTTTGCTTTGATAGAGCGAATATCCTCCAAATCCATCTTCTTCAGCGTAATAGCGTCGTCCAAAACCTTGACAACCTTTTACACCACCTTTGATAGAAAGATTGATCATGGCCCGGCCATTATCTGTTTGTACGACGAGAGCATCAACATCACTTGCGATAGGGCTTCGTCCTGATCCAAACACGCTAGTGCTGCGCCATAGGTCAAATGTTCCAGATCCAGAAAATTTTGTTGTTGTTCCTGCAGAAGCCTGCGCCATCGCGCCTAAAAGTGTAAGGGTCATAAGTGATTTAATCATTAGTTTTTTCATAAAATTCTCCTTTTAAAAAACTCATTAATAACACACGGCGTTATTAATGAGTCTTGATATTATTATTCTTTGTAAAAAATACAGCTTAGTTTCTGCAGAAAAAGCGTCCATCAAGATAGCTAATGGCCTCACGTAAAAGACCGCGTTTAACTTCTAAGCTCCTTATTTCTAAAGAATTTTTCAGAACGACTTTAGCGCATGAATAGCTGCGGGTAAAACTGCTGTCGTTAAGGGCCACTAAAGAGACTCTTGCTGCATGATTAAGAGCAAACTCTTCTTGTTTATCTGTTGCTGTTGAGGCGCCTTCAAGTATTCCGCGTTGTAAAACACTCTCTACGTATTCAGCGTTATTGCCTTCGCAAAGAGGACAGCTAAAGCGTCGATCAATATATCTTAGGTCTGCAAGAGCGTAGCGGACTTGGGCCCGTAAATAATAGACTTTTGATTTACTGGACTCATAATTTATTAGGCCAACAGGAATCTCTTTTAAAGTCATGAGAAAGTGTTCGTTGTTTTTTTCTGGTGTGTTTCTAGCTGAGATCTCAACAGCTTGCGTAAGTAGTTGCTCTTCTTCTTCGTAAGTTTCTGTGCTCGGTGAATTGAAAATCGCTGTTTGAAGCGTTCTTCCCACATCTTTACACCAGCCAGTTTGAAATACTGCACTAAAAAAATCCTCTTCATAAGCTTGAGTGCTCATGCTCATGATTGTAATGACCGCTGCCAAAAGTAGTTTTGTTTTCATTTTTTTCTCCTTTGCTAACTTTTGTTGTTTTCGTTAAAGGAGGTTTAATAAAAAAAGGGCGTAGGGGCAATCAAGCATGTAAACAATCCGGTTTTTAAATGTGAACAAAATGAAATGCTTTTCTACTCTATTTTTTGTTAGATTTTTTTTTCAAGCTCTTCCTCAAGCTCCTCAGCTAAAAAACCGAAGAGCAGGGATGAGAGGTTTATATGGATAAGCAAATAGAAGAAAGTTTTTTTTCAGTAGGAACGAATCTGATTTTAATAGGTCGTGAGCTTCCTTATGCACTTTATATAAATTCTTCGGCCCTAGCTGAGAAAGAGCATTTTGTGCGAATTTTTCCTCAAGGAGGAATTCTTTCTGAAGAAGAACTTTCTCGTTACAAAAAAAAATATCACCAACTTTATATTTTAGAAAAACATCGTGATGCTTATCTTAAAAGTTTGCTGACAATTCAAGGAGCAACTGATGTTCAAAAAGTTGATGTGATTAAAACAACTGCGATTAAATATCTTGGAGATATTTTTCAATTTGGCCATGAATTTAATACGGAACTGTTAACAGAGACTCTTAACAATTGTTCAGAGGCCGTTGGTATTATGGTTGATGTTGTGAAAGATTATAATATTAATCAAATTCAAGAATTGATAGGAAGTATGAGTTTTCATGATTTTTATACTTACGATCATTCTATCAATGTTTCCATGTATTGTATTTCAATGCTTAAGACAATGGACCCGCTTGTGAGTCGGGAGGAACTGGTTCTCATTGGCTTTGGTGGGCTTTTGCATGACATGGGAAAAATAAAAATTCCAACTACGATTTTAAATAATCCAGATAAGCTTACTGATGAGGAATATTCGATTATTAAAACGCATCCGGGAATGGGGCAAACTCTTCTTGATGATGTTACAAATTTTCCTCCTAATATTGATAAAGAAATTGTTCGCAGAATTATTTTTGAACACCATGAAAATCATAATGGGACTGGTTATCCAAAGGGTATTAAAGGCGAAGACATTCATCTTTATGCTCGAATTTGTGCTATTGCCGATTTTTTCGATGCGCTTACGACAAAACGTTCTTATCACCAGGCCATGACGACTGATGAGGCGATGGCCGTTATTTTACAGGCCTGCGGGAAAAAAGTTGATCCAGAAGTTTTTGAAGTGCTCGCACAAAATGTGAAAAAACTTGTTCGTCAAGGTGGGCCTGTTCTTGAGCTTGAAGAAACTTTTGATCCAGGAAAGCCTTATAACGTTCTTCCTTTTAAAAAATTTGAAGCGAAGAAAAAAGATATCGATATTTTTGGAAAAGAAAATACTCCAAGTTTTGGTAAGGTCAGCAAAAATAAAACGACTGATAAAAAAAAGGGGGCGGGGTAAACTTATCTTTTTACAGGCCAATCGTTAATATTAATAATTTGCTCAAAATATTCGGATAAAAGCAGTTTTTTATGAGGATGACTTAGTGTTACAAGGGCCTTTTGTATAGAATACTCTGGATAAAGTTCTTTAATTGCTTCAACTTTTTTTTCTATTTCAATAATGATTTCTGTCCCAATTTGATCTTGTTTGAATTTTATTTCGATAAGGTGGATCGTTTTATCATTTCTAAAAAAGAGTAAATCAATTTGGGCCTTATTTTTAATTGTCATCGGGCCAAAAGATTCGACTTTATCATCTATTTTTAGTTTCTCTGCAATCTCTAAGGCATTGATGAGACAATAATTTTCAAAGGCAAATCCCATAAAAGTATCTAACTTTTTCGCACAAATTTTGTTCATGATGAGTATTGAGTTTTTAGATGAAAAAATGAGAGTCTTATGAGGATAGATAAAGGAAAAATAAAATCTTAAAAAAGGGTCAATAAGGCGAAAGTGCGTCGTTTTAGATTTTTCTTTTTGTGGGTCAGGAAAATATCCTTTGATAAATTGTGCGTCTTCTAAGTTTTTTAAATAGGATCTTAACCCCCCACCTGATTTCATTTGAATGTGCTCTGAAATCATAATAAGGTTTTTAGGTCCACTGGAAAGGAAATTTATTATTTTTTCATAAATTCGATGTTCTTTAAATTGAGAATAAAAAACTTTTTCAAACTCATTTACGTATCCAAAATGTTTATCAAAAAAGAGATTTGCAATATTTTGATCAAAGGATAAGTTTTGCTTTATATCCGCAAGATATTTTGGTGTTCCGCCAAACACAAGAAGATATTTTAGTATTTCTTGACTCGATTTGTTTTTATTAAAAAAGAGAATACTTTCTCTTGAGGGTAAGAAATCTATCTTTAACTCGAGGCCAATACGTCCATAAAGTGCTTTTGATTTGATGACTTTATTAATCATATAGCTTGAAACAGAACCACATAAGATTAATTGGACCTTTTTATTTTTCCAATCATTGTCCCAGAATTTTTTTATAAGGGCAGGGAGTAAGGATCGTCCAGAGGTCATCCATTGAAATTCATCAAAGAAAATAATGTATTTTTTTGATGAGTTTGGAATATTTTGAGTTAAGAGAGTGAGGGCCTCTTCCCAGTTTTTGATGGATTTAGCTTTGAGTGATGTTAATTTGAAGTTTTCGATGATTCGTTTTACAAATGATTGAATTTGTATTGATGAATTTTGAGCTTCCAAACCTTCAAATTTAAAATGATTGATTTTTTTTGTGTAGGAGTCTAAAAGAAAACTTTTTCCGATACGTCTGCGCCCATAACAGACAATGAGTGTCGACTTTGAAGATTCATAATCGTTTTTAAGAACCTCTAATTCCTCGAATCGGCCAAACATAATGATTTCCTTTTTCGTTAGCGGATAATTTTGATTATATCACTATCCGCTAACAAAAACAACTTCATTAGCGGATAGCAATTTTTGAAAATTATCCGCTAACGAAGTTGATAAAAGACTTTTAGTCTAAGATTTCTTTTTTCGCCTGAATAAATTTTTCAATGGCCATTTTTAAGTCATCTCTAGAGTGAGCTGCTGAGATTTGAGTTCTGATTCTTGCTTTCCCTTGAGGGACAACAGGATAGAAAAAGCCAACAACGTAAATACCAAGCTCAAGCATACGGGCGGCCATTTTTTGTGCAAGGGGAGCATCACCTAACATGATAGGCACGATAGGGTGAGTTCCTGGAAGAATATTAAAGCCAGCTTTGCTCATTTCATCGCGGAAAAATTTTGTATTTTCTCTAAGCTTTGCACGAAGATCATCGCCTTTTTCTAAAAGTTCAATGACTTTAATCGAGGCAGCAGTGATAGAAGGAGCGAGAGTATTGGAAAATAAATAGGGGCGTGAACGTTGACGAAGAAGATCGATAATTTCTTTGCGTCCGCTCGTGTAACCACCACTTGCGCCTCCGAGGGCCTTTCCAAGAGTTCCGGTGATGATGTCAACTCTTCCCATCACATCATTGTACTCATGAGTTCCACGGCCTTTTTCACCAATGAAACCGACGGCGTGAGAATCATCAACCATGACCATCGCACCATATTTTTCAGCGAGATCACAAACGCCTTTGAGGTTGGCGATGTAACCGTCCATAGAAAAAACACCATCAGTAGCGATGAGCTTAAAGCGTGCTTTAGAAGTGGCCTTAAGTTGAGCCTCAAGATCAGACATATCATTATTTTTATAACGAAAGCGTTCTGCCTTGCAAAGACGTACACCATCAATAATAGAAGCGTGATTGAGCTCATCGCTGATGATAGCATCTTGATCATTAAGGAGAGTTTCAAAAAGGCCACCATTGGCATCGAAGCATGAAGAATAAAGAATCGTATCTTCTGTGCCTAAAAAATTTGAAATTTTCCCCTCAAGTTTTTTGTGAATTTCTTGAGTGCCACAAATGAAACGAACAGAAGAAAGTCCATAGCCCCAATTCTTATAACTTTGTTCAGCGGCCTGAATTATTTCTGGGTGATTGGCAAGACCTAGATAATTATTCGCACAAAAATTGAGAACTTTTTTTTCATGATTCACTTCAATGTTGGCCGATTGAGCTGAAGTGATCACACGCTCATTTTTAAAAAGGCCAGCGGCTTTGATATTTTCAATTTCTTTTGCAAGATGTTCTTTCATCGAATACATAGGACTCCCTTTTTTGAAATTTGAAGAATTTTAGCTATAATGGAAGACGTTCGTCAAAAAAACGATTGAGAATTTATATCGTAAAAACGGCAAGTTATCTTTAATTTGCTAAAAAGAAAGCTCGGGTTATTCAAATGTATATCTCCGGTTTCTTTTTGATGGACCTTGCGTTGTTTTAAAAAAACTCAACAACGCCTTTGTGTTGGTTTGCGCCTCAATAAAGATATTGCCAATTGAGGGTGATCGTAGTTCATTGTAGACGAACTACACACAAAGGAAAAACTGATGAGTTACGATTCACCAAATCTAGATCCCAAACAAGTTTTTAAATTAGGAACTTCATTGGCCACTGTTCTTTTTACTTTAGTCATTGGATATTCAGCTTTCACAGTCGTTAATCCAGGAAATGTAGGTGTTATTTTTAATCAAATTACAGGACAACTTCGAACGGCACCACAGGGAATTGTTTTTCGTATTCCTTTTGTGACGACTGTTCAAAGTTATCCCGTTGCTTTACGTACATATACAATGGTTAAAAATGCGCGTGAAGGTTCAAGTGAAGGTGATGATTCAATCGATCTTCCCACAAAAGAAGGGCAGCACATCAGACAAGATATGTCGGTAACTTATAATACTTCTGAAATAAAAGCGGCGGATGTTTTTAAAAGTTTTAAGGGCGCTGATATTGAAGTTATCGAAGGGACTTTTATTCGAAGAACAATTATTACGGCCGCACAAAATATTGCAGGCCAAATGTCACTCACTGAAATTATTTCTTCTTCTCGTGGGCAATTACAAAAAAACATTGAAGACGCTCTTTCAAAAGAATTAAGAAAAATGGGCTTTGAATTGGATAAAGTGAATTTGGGGGCCAGTCATCTTCCTCAGGCCATCGAACAACAAATGCAACAAAAAATGGCCGCCCAACAAGAATCCCTTAAGGCAGAGTATGAACTTCAAAAACAACTCAGTCTTGCTAAAGCGCGTATCGCGGAAGCGGAAGGGATTGCAAAATCTAATAAGCTCATGCAAGAAACACTCACAACGACTATTCTTGAAAAAATGAAAATTGAAAAATGGGACGGAAAACTTCCACAGGTGACTGGGGCCGTAACTCCTATTATTCAATTTAAATAAATTATTTATTTGTGATTGTCATGATGGGGATCAATTCACTTGGCGCATTAATAATAAATTGCGCCCCTTCTTTTTTTAATTCTTCGAAAGAACGAAAGCCCCAAGTGACACCGAGAGGAATCATTCCTGCATTTTTTGCTGTCTGGATGTCGACAGTACTATCACCAATAAAAAGGATGTTTGCAGGGGCAAGATTTAATTGAGAGGCCAATTCTAAAGCGGCCTGCGGATGCGGCTTTTTAGGGACATGAGGAAGCGAGCCGCAAATAAATGAAAAATTAATTTCTGGGAAAAATTCTTTCACCATAAGTTTCGTAAAAGAATCTGTTTTATTTGAAAGGACGGCCAAGGGGAGATCGAGGGCCATGAGGTTCTTAAGAACTTCATTTAATCCGCCGTAGGGGAGAGTTTTTTTGTTGTAGCGGCGATGATATTCAACATTAAAAAATTCGACACAACGAAGAATTGTTTTTTCATCACGGGCCTTTTCTGGAAGCGCTCGCGAGGCAAAAATTTCAATTCCGTTTCCAATAAATGATTTGTGTCTTAGGCGGTCATGCGTGGGGAAATTCATCTGTTGCAGGGCCAAGTTCATGGAGTCTGAGAGGTCGTCTAGGGTGTCTAGAAGAGTTCCGTCAAGATCAAAAATTAGTGCTTTAATCATCATCTGTGGCCTTTGGGGGGGAAGAGGTAGGGGGGGATTGTCGCAACATAATCTTTTTTTGAGAAGTCTTTATTTTTTTCCCTAAAGCAGGCCCTTTTAATTTTAGAAAGGATTCGCTATACTGCGCCAATAAATTACTTGGTTCCATAGTTAAAATGGATATAACGGGTCTTTCCTAAAGATCTATTAGAGGTTCAATTCCTCTTGGGACCACCAGTTAATTCTCAATAATGATCGAAGGAGAGTTATGAACTCACCACAAGATATTCGATGGAAGCAGAGGCTAAAAAACTTTGCGAAGGCCTTTGATCAATTAAAAAGATTCATCTCACAAAATGAGTTGAATGAGTTAGAGAAACAAGGGCTTATTCAGTGCTTTGAGTATAATTACGAGCTTTCGTGGAATGTGATTAAAGATTTTTATGAATCACAAGGTGAAGTCAGTATTCAGGGGAGTCGTGATGCTTTTCGTCTGGCCTTCAATCGAGGCTTAGTTGCTGATGGAGAGTTATGGATGGAGATGATAAAAAGTCGCACTTTAACAGCTCATACATATAACGAAGAGACAATGATACAGATTTTAAATGCCATTAAATTAAAATATTTTGGGGCCTTTCAAAAACTGGTCGATAAGTTAAATGAATTGGCAAAATAATGTACGGCCTAAGTGAAAAAACGATCTCTGCTCTCAACGAAGTTTTTTCAAAATACTCAGAAATTAATGAAGTCATTCTCTATGGGTCAAGGGCCAAAGGTAATTTTAAAAATGGGTCTGATATTGATCTTTCAGTGAAGGGCAAAGATATTAATTTGTCACTTCTCAGTAAAATTTCAAGTGAGATTGATGATCTTCTTCTACCTTACATGATTGATCTTTCTATTTATCATGAAATTAAAAACAATGATCTTCTTGAACATATAAACAGAGTTGGAGTCAGTTTTTATTTCAAATCCTAAAATCGGGGGGCGAGTGAGTGTTGAAGGAATTCCACTTGGGACTACAACTTTCTGAATTTTAATTCATCAATGTGTCATTGATCGGATTTAGGGAATATACTTCGTTAAGCCGCTTGGGAACTTCATTCAGCTTATTGGGCGTACCGTTAGTTTGAAATACGCGTAATTTTATGGAAAATCCCTGGTAATAAAATGGAAAATTCTTGTCTCGATGACCGATGAATGTTACAAAAAAGCAAGACAACATACTGGAGGAATCATATGGGACAAGCTGCTGCTCTATTCGACAACATTCCTGATCAAGATATATGCGGACTCTATGATGCCCATGGTGGCATCAACTATCGTAAGGTTGTTGATGTCATGCATTTCAAAAATGAAGATGTGTCTTTGGCGACTGGACTCCCAAAAACTTCAGTTCGCTACGATGTTAAAATGCCTCAAGAATTGAAAGACAGGCTGATCGAGTGGGCAACTGCCATCAACCTTGTCGCTGGTCACTTCAACGATTTGAATAAAACCATGATGTGGTTTCAGGCCCCCAACCCAATGCTTGGAAGTATCGCCCCAAGAGACATGATCCGCCTTGGAAGGTTCAAAAAACTTATGAAGTATATCCAATCGGCCCTAGATGCTAATAACCAAGAATAGCTGATGGACAAGAAGAGAAACTTTCGCCTCATCAAAAATATGGATTGGCAAGATCCCATTTCGGCAGTCAAAGGGATGAAGCGAATCAACTACGTCCTTGA
>Ga0247844_1000967_pt1 | contig 56884 bp, 60 predicted proteins | sample LaCtaG_FD_192421 | JGI IMG/M metagenome (GOLD analysis project Ga0247844, IMG submission 192421) | Freshwater microbial communities from meromictic Lake La Cruz, Castile-La Mancha, Spain - LaCruzMarch201714.5m_1 | ecosystem: Environmental > Aquatic > Freshwater > Lake | place: Spain: Castile-La... | reverse complement strand
TTCGGCCTGACGAGCCGCGTTCGCAAGTCGTGTTAAGGACTTGATTAGATCATCAGCATTGTCAGTTGCTGACTTCATAGCGCGACGGCGAGCTGCATGCTCTGAAGCTGCAGATTGCAACATCGCGTTAAATACTCGAGCCTGGATGTAACGAGGTAGAAGTGCATTAAGCACAACCTCGGAACTTGGTTCGAATTCATACATTGGTAGCAATCCAGCTGGTGCTGGTGCTTCGCTTTCAACAACTTCTAGAGGAAGCATGCGCTTTGCCATCGCATTTTGCGTAAGCATTGACTTGAACTCTGTAAAGACGATGTGAATCTCATCGACTCCATTGACATCAACCTGAGCATCAAGAATAAATGCCTCGATAAGTGCATCGGCAACCTTGCGAGCATCCTCGTAGGTTGGGTTATCTGAAAAACCTGTCCACTGTCCAGCGATCTCACGATTGCGGAACTTGTAATAGCTAACCGCTTTACGGCCGACCAAATATGACTTTGTCTCTAGACCGCGCTCACGAAGAAGGGCAGCAAGCTGCTCCCCTTCCTTGATTGCATTGTTTGAGTACGCACCAGCCATACCTCTGTCTGCAGAAATGATCAAAATTGCTGCACGGATTGGTCGTTCAGAAGCTGTTGTCAAAGGGTGGTTTGTTGAAGAGAAAGTTGCAACTGCAGATACCGCACGGGTCAACTCATTTGCATAAGGAGTTGAAGCTGCGACTCGTTGCTGCGCCTTAACGATACGAGAAGCAGAGATTAACTCCATTGCTTTCGTAATCTTTTTGGTCGCTTTAACGGATCGCATCCGTCGGCGATAAACGCGAAGTTGGGCACCCATGGGTTACTTCTTCACCGCCGGTTGGACGTACTTAGTTACAGACTCTGCATCTTCGCCATCAAGTGCTTCTGCTGGTGCCTCGTTAAGAGCTGCTGCAACAGATGACTTGAAGATCTTCTTGAATGATGAAACCGCTTCTTCCATCTTTGCGATGGTGTCATCATCAAGCTGCTTACTCTCAGAGATAACTGCGTTGATCTCCTTGCGTTCGCGGCCAATAAAGTCGAGAAGCTCTGCTTCAAAGCGACGAATGTCAGCAACTGCAACATCGTCAAGCTTTCCAGTTGTTCCCGCCCAGATTGAAACGATCTGACGCTCTAGTGAGTACGGTGAGTACTGACCCTGCTTCAGAAGTTCAACCATGCGAGCACCGCGCTCAAGCTGTGCCTTTGATGCAGCATCAAGATCTGAACCAAAGGCTGCGAAAGCTTCAAGTTCACGGTACTGAGCAAGGTCAAGACGTAGACGTCCAGCGATCTTCTTCATCGCCTTTGTCTGCGCAGAGCTACCTACACGAGAAACAGAAACACCTACGTTGATCGCTGGGCGAACACCGGCGTTGAAAAGATCTGTTTCGAAGAAGCACTGACCATCAGTAATAGAAATTACGTTGGTAGGAATGAACGCAGAAACGTCATTTCCCTTAGTTTCGATGATTGGCAAACCGGTCATTGAACCGCCACCTAACTCATCTGAAAGCTTTGCGCAACGCTCTAGCAAACGTGAGTGTAAGTAGAAAACATCGCCTGGGTACGCTTCGCGGCCTGGTGGACGACGAAGTAGAAGTGAGACAGAACGGTACGCCTCAGCTTGCTTTGATAAATCATCAAACACGATAAGAACATGCTCGCCCTTGTACATCCAGTGCTGACCAATTGCAGAACCGGTGTAAGGAGCTAAGTACTTGAAACCTGCTGGATCTGATGCAGGTGAAGCAACGATTGTTGTGTACTCCATTGCGCCAGCTTCCTCGAGTGCGCCCTTAACGGCTGCAATCGTTGAACCCTTCTGACCAATAGCTACATAAATACACTTAACCTGCTTCTTCTTATCGCCAGATTTCCAGTTTTCCTTCTGGTTAATAATTGTGTCTACAGCAACCGCTGTCTTACCTGTCTGACGGTCACCGATGATGAGCTGGCGCTGTCCGCGACCAATCGCTGTCATCGCATCGATCGCCTTGATACCAGTTGCGAGTGGCTCCTTAACAGGTTGGCGCTGAACTACAGAGGGAGCCTGTAGTTCGAGTGCACGACGTGCTTCAGATTTGATCTCGCCCTTGCCATCAATTGGATTTCCAAGTGCATCAACGACGCGACCTAGGAAACCATCGCCCACTGGTACAGAGAGAATCTCACCAGTACGACGAACAGATGTTCCTTCTTCAATTCCTGTTGTGCTACCCAAAATAACGGTACCGATTTCACGGACGTCAAGGTTGAGTGCGAGGCCGAGTGTGCCGTTTGCAAATTGCAACAACTCATTTGCCATTGTTGATGGCAACCCTTCAACACGTGCGATTCCGTCACCTGCCTGGCTAACGGTTCCCACTTCGTCGCGAGCTGCAACGCCTGGATCGTATGACTTAACGAAGTTCGCTAAGGCACCCTGAATCTCTTCAGGATTGATCTTTAGGTCTGCCATGTGTTTCTCCCTTTATTTGCTTCCAGCAAGAGCGCGTGCGGCTCCAGCCAAACGATTTGAAACTGATCCATCAACGATTTCATCAGCAAACTTCACTGAAACTCCACCCAAAACCGCTGGATCGACTTCAATGTTCATGCGAACTGGCTGTCCTACCTGCTTATTAAGCGCTTCAGCCAAACGATCTTGCTGTGCTTGGCTAATTGGCGCTGCGATACGAACAAGTGCAATCACACGGTTACGACGCGCAGCCAAAGCCCATTGGTAATCAGCGAAAGCTGATTCGATGCTTCGTCCGCGCCATGAGTTCACCATTTGTGACACTAACTTTGTTGTTGAAGAGGATGCATTCTTGAGAAGGTCTGCAGCAAGCTGCGCCTTAGCTGTCGGTGCATCTGACTTAAACGCCTTGCGAAGCTCTGATGAGTTTGAGATCGTGTTTGAAACAACGAACATCTCATTTTCTACACGATCTAGCTCTCCAGAGATGTTAGCTGCTGTCGCCTCCGCTTCAATAGCCAACTGCTCAATAACTTGTACTAAATCCTTAGCTCCAGACCAACGGAGTGCAGATAGTTCGGTTAGTAAACCAACCGCTGCTGTTCCCACCTTTGAAGCTAATAGATCCTTAATTAATGTGCCCTTTGCCGCGCCATCGCGAGATGTATCGGTAAGTGCACGACGTACAGAGATATTGGAACCCAAAACATCTGCAGCGAAGAAAAGTTCAGCGCTCAAGGTCGACGCAGCTTGTGCATCGACACCCTTAACAGCAGCATCAAGTGCTGTGCGTGCAGCCAAGAGTGACTGACGACTACTGCCTCCGAGTTGAGCTCTCATTTAACTTTTCTCTCTTCTTTCTTTACTTTGACTTTTCTAGATCATCAAGGAAACGATCAACGATGCGTGATTGACGCGCCTGATCATCAAGTGCTTCTCCAACAATCTTTGAAGCGAGTTCAACTGCGAGCGCACCAACTTCATTGCGAAGTGAGGTAACCGCTTGTTGACGCTCTGCTTCGATTGAGGCGTGAGCAGAAGCTGTAATACGTGCAGCCTCTTCCTGTGCCTTTGTGCGAAGCTCTTCAAGAATTGCTGCTCCCTGTGCACGTGCTTCTTCGCGGATTGATTGCGATTCAGCCTGTGCCTTTGAAAGTTGCTCTGTGTACTGAACCAAAGCTTCGGCAGCTTCTGCCTGAGCCTTTTCAGCACGTTCGATTCCGCCTTGGATTGCCTCAGTGCGAGCGGTAAACGCCTTCTCGAACATTGGAACCACTCTGCGGCGCATTACAAAGTAAAGCAATCCGAAAGCGACGAAGCCGACAACAATTTCAGCTGTTGCAGGTAGGAGCGGATTAGGCGCACCTGCTGCTGCGAGCAATGAGAATGACATCTGTATTCCTCTAGCTAGTTATCGAATATGAATTAGAGAACGAATGCGAGTACGAGGCCGAATAGCGCTAGAGCTTCAGCCATAGCGAAGCCTAAGAATGCGATTGGCTGTAGAACGCTGCGCGCTTCTGGCTGGCGTGCTACGCCATTGATGTACGCAGAGAAGATCATTCCAACTGCAAGTCCTGGTCCAATTGCTGCAAGACCGTAACCGACGAGGTTGAGTGTGCCTGTCATTTTTCTTACCTTTCCGTTGGTATTTCTAGTAGGTGGTGCTTTTGTTTACTGCTGTGGAACTTTGATTAGTGCTCGTCGGCGATCGCGCCGCCGATGTATAGCGCTGTCAACAGGGTAAAGATGTACGCCTGTAGACATTGAACTAGGAACTCGAAGAAGGTCAATGCGACTCCAAATGCGAAAGCAAATGGGCTAACCAACTTCAAGCCAATTGCGCCCTGAAGTAGATGTTCTCCACCCAGGATAAAGATCATAAGAAGCAAGTGACCAGCAAACATGTTTGCGAACAAACGAAGTGAGATAGTCAAAGGACGAACGATTAAATAAGTCGCAACTTCAATTGGTGTTAAAAGAATATAAACAGGCTTTGGAACGCCCGGCATAAACAGGATGTCCTTCATGTACTTGAAGATTCCGTGGTGACGGATACCTACATAGTGGAACACGACAAATGTGATGATTCCGAGTACATATGCAAAGCTGATTCGAGACATTGTTGGGAACTGCAAGAGCGGAACAATTCCGAACCAGTTGTTCACCAAAATGAAGGTAAATAGCGTGAATAGGTATGGCACGAAGCGCATGAATTCATGACCGATGATCTCTTTACCAAGGTCATTGCGCACATATGCATATACAGATTCGCCAGCGAATTGAAGCTTTGAAGGAACAATCGATGCCTTACGAGATGCCATCACAAAGAAAATTGAGAGAACCAGTACAGATAAGAAAACTAAGAAAATTGGTTTTGTTGTGTATGGGTTATCCCCAAAAATCGGAGGTAAAACGAAGTCTTTACTACTTGGGGGAACGAACTCGTCGCCTTCTGCAAGAAAGCTATACATCGAGCGCACGCGTACTCCTCATGAGGTTAAGGGCTTGTTCTTCGGGCATACCCTATGCGTAAATGCGGCTTTGGGCGAAATCGAAAATCTGTGGATTAGGACTCTTTTTAACGTCCGAAACGGAGCCATACGAGGTACAGGGCGGCGCCCATTCCCAGCAAAAGCCCAGAGGCTAGGAAGTAGCCGGTACCTAGCCAGGCATCCAGCCCATACCCCACGCCACCCCAAAAGAGTGGTCCGGAGAGCAGATACCCCAAGATGGTCCAGGCGGCGCCTTCATTGTTACGGCTCATTACTTCTCCTTGCTCGAATCTGAGTTGCTCGAATCTGAGTTGCTCGAATCTGAGGAACTGTCGGGCAGGGGTAAATGTATGCGCAGCTTCATGTAACTGGCAATCTCCCCGCCTAACCAGCTCAGAGTCAACAGGATCGCTGCAACACCAAAGCTGGTGCGATTGATGGTTTCGCGCTCAGTGAAGTTGGTGATCGCCCACAAGAACAGTCCGACAAAGAGCAGCTTGGTCGTATAAGAAAAAAGAGCAAGGCCCATCGTCGACAGTGGATCAAGATCCTTCGAGATCTTTGAAACTCCCAAAGTGACGGTAAAGAAGATAACCACAATGAACTGTGCAAGAAGCGCTCCGTAGAAACCAGGAAGGCCAGCAAAGATTGCAGAGATGATGATCGTTAACAAACCTGTAATCGCAGTTGGCTTGACCGCGCCTTTCAACAACTGCGCTTCATTACTTGGGTAATTTGGTTTTGCTGAATTACTCATGCCGTAACCCTCTTCTTACTCTTCATAACACCGACACTCATTCCGAAAAGAATCAAAGCTGTAATCAGCGCGACCCACCAAGGTGCAAAGGCAAGAACAGTTACAGGAAATGCGATTGTTGCTGTCCAGAGATACAAAATCACTGCGGTTCTATTTGTTGAATTACCTGCGCTCAGCAAACGGTGATGTAGATGTTGATTGTCTGGTGCAAAGGGAGAACGTCCAGCTTTAACGCGGCGACCAACTGCGAGCAGTAAATCCAAAAATGGAATTGCAAGAACTGCGAAGGGAAGTAACAGCGGAAGCAAAGTTGGCCCTAGTGATTCAGCAGATATCGCGTTGGGATCTACTTGGCCGGTCAAGGTAATTGCAGCAGCAGAAAGAAGTAAGCCCAGCAACATCGATCCGCTATCGCCCATAAAGATCTTGGCTGGGTTGATGTTATGAGGCAAGAAACCTAGGCAAATACCCACTAAAACCGCGGTTGTTAGTGATGGTGCACCTGCTCGGCTAAAGCCGTAATCAACCGCTAATAAGTAAGCAAAGGCAAAGAATGCGATACCTGAAATAGCCACAATTCCAGCTGCTAACCCATCCATTCCATCAATAAAGTTAACTGCGTTAATAACAACCAAGACGATCAATACTGTTACTAACTGACCGATACTTGGTGGCAAGGTGATCACACCGTTGATCGGCAGCCACAAAATTTGAATTCCGTAAATGAGCAAGATGCCTGCAACAAAAACCTGACCCGCAAGTTTTGTCAGCGCATCTAACTGAAAACGATCATCTGCCATTCCGAGCAAAACAATTGCCGTGGATGCTAAAAAGATTCCTTGTGCTTCATGCCCAAATGATTTTCCAACAAGGGGTAGGTGATTAACAATGGCAAAGGTCAGCGCCATCGATGCCCACATCGCAACCCCACCCCAACGCGCAGTTGGAACGCTATGGATATCGCGATCTCGAATTGCTGCAACGGCTCCAAAGCGAATCGCTTGTGTGCGCACCAAGGGGGTAATCAAATAGCAAAGCGCCGCTGAAATCAGCAGGGTTATCAGGTACTCGCGCATTAAATCGCTCTACGCCTGGTAGATAGGAAAACGTGCGGTCAATGCATGTACCTCAGATTTAATCGCAGCATGTGCAGCTGCATCATCGGTTTTGATTGCGCGAGAAATCAGAGATGCAATCTGCTTCATCTCTTCAACGCCCATTCCCTGGGTAGTTGTTGCAGGTGAACCAACGCGAATACCACTTGTAATTCCTGGCTTTTCTGGATCATAAGGAATTGAGTTCTTATTCATAACGATTCCTGCAGCTCCACAACGCTCATCTGCAATCTTGCCGTTAATACCGGTGCTGCGAATATCCATTAACGCTAGGTGGGTTTCGGTACCGCCAGATACCGCTCGCATGCCCTCTGCTTCAAGTGCAGCAGCCAGGGCCTTTGCATTAACAATTACATCCTTGGCGTACTTTTGGTAAGCAGGTGTTGCACACTCTGCAAGTGCAATCGCCTTGCCAGCAACAGCTGACATGATTGGACCACCCTGCATTCCTGGGAACACCGCTTTATCAATCGCTGCAGCATGTTCTGCTTTCGCCAAAATCATTCCACCACGTGGTCCACGCAAAACCTTGTGTGTTGTAAAAGAAACTACATCTGCAAATGGAACAGGTGAAGGAATCGCCTTTCCAGCAACAAGACCGATGAAGTGCGCTGCATCTACCCACATGATTGCGCCAACTTCGTCGCAAATTTCGCGAATCTTTGCAAAATCAACGAGTGATGGATAAGCGGTTGCTCCTGAACAAATCATCTTTGGCTTTGTTCGGATCGCTTGTTCGCGTAGTTCGTCATAATCAATTAGCTCATTGTCTTGGCGAACACCATAAGACTCGATGTTGAACCACTTTCCAGAAAAGTTAACTGGGGATCCATGGGTTAAGTGACCACCATGTGCCAACGACATCGCAAGAACTGTGTCTCCTGGCTTTGTAAAGGCTTGATACACCGCAACATTTGCAGATGCACCTGAATGTGGCTGAACATTTGCATGCTCTGCGCCAAATAAAGATTTTGCACGATCGATCGCCAGGTATTCCGCCTTATCAACCTCTTCGCAACCACCGTAGTAACGCTTGCCTGGATAACCTTCGGCATATTTATTAGACAAGGTCGAACCAAGGGCCGCTAAAACTGCACGGGATGTGAAGTTTTCAGATGCGATTAACTGCAGATTGGTCTGTTGACGCTTGAGTTCAGATAAGAGAACCGCGGCGATCTCAGGATCCTGCGAGGATAAAAGGTTGAAATCTGGGCCATAGAAGGTTTCGGACATGGCTAAACCCTATCGGCAAGGTGGCCCAAAAGTATGGTGGCTAGATGCCTGTTGCTCCGGGCACGATGGCTTGAATCTCTTCAAGTGAGATTGCACCCTCGCGTAGGTATCGCACACCAGTTTCATCCGCCTCAATGACCGTTGAGATTGGGCCCTTGCGCAGATTTCCATTATCAAACTTCAACGCTACATCTGATTCAAGCACCCACACATCACCCAGTGATTTTGGTGGCGCCATTCCTTTGCGTGCAGCACTTGCAATCGCCAAAGGACCAGTTTGCGAAACTAACGCCTTAGCAAACTTCGCCTTTGGAATTCTTATACTGACGCGATCTAGTTGATTTCCATCTCCAAGATCCCAGCTCAGTCCAAGTTGCGGACGTAAATTTAAGGACAACATTCCTGGCCAGAACTTTTTCATTAACGCTTTAATCTCTGGAGTTGTTTCACGAACAATTCCATCTGTTGTCTTAACGCTTCCGACAATTACTTGGGCGGCGGTAAATAATGGATCCCCGCGCAAAACATGCATTGCTCTTACAGCATCTTGCCTAAATGCATCACATGCAAATGCGTAACTGTGTTCCATTGGAATAACGATGATGAAACCATCTGCAATAGCTTTGGCAGCCTTGCTCACATGACGAGAAAGTTCACCTTTCTTCAAATCAATTTCCTTAGCCATGGCTACCTCCTCACCGCACTTGTCCAACGTGGTCGACCTACTAGGTCATCATGCAGGGCTACCTCTGAAAAATCTACTGACAGCGCGGATGCAATTGATGGGCCTTGCTCTTCAGTATGTTCAATAACTAAAACTCCCCCAGGCTTTAACAGACGAGCTGCTGCAGTGATGAACTGCTGGGGAATCTCCATCCCGGTAGGCCCACCAAACAAGGCAATATGTGGCTCAAACCCTGCAACATCTCTGGGCAGCTCTTGTGAATCCGGCACATACGGTGGGTTTGCAATAACTATGTCGCACTTAATTCCCTGAAGTACATCAACTACATCGCCTTCTACAACTCGTACATTTTCCGCAATAACCGAGACATTTTTCTTAAGCCAGACCAAAGCCTCTGGACTCTTTTCTACAGCAATTACTCGCGTACTTGGTGCTTCTGTTGCGATCGCCAAAGAAAGTGCACCTGAACCCGCACCTAGATCGATCACACTGACCGGTGCCGGAAGGTTTTCAATGTGCTGTAAAACAGCTTCGACCAATAACTCAGATTCTGGTCGGGGTACTAAAACACCTGGGCCAACTTCAATATTTAAGTATCTAAATCCTGCAACACCGGTTAGATACTGCAGAGGCTCAAAGTTCAAACGGCGATCCAACAAATCGTAGAACTGTTCCTCCAAGACATCTTTGTCCTCAATTCCCAACAAGGTTGATTCAACCAAGACTGGGTTATGAAGATCCATACGAGAAAGTCCTAGAACATGTGCAAGCAGATGCTCTGCATCAACTTCAGCAATACCGGATTCAGCCAACTGCAATTTAGCAGCGCGAAGAATCTCTTTGACGAGCATTTTAGTTAGCGTTAGCCAAACGGGCCGCTTTGTCAGCATCTAACAAGGTTTGAATCATGTCATCCAAGTCGCCATTTAAGACAGCATCTAAGTTGTTTGCCTTGTAATTAACACGGTGATCGCTGATACGGTTTTCAGGAAAGTTATAGGTGCGGATTCGCTCTGAGCGATCCACTGTGCGAACCTGGCTTTTGCGTTCTGCCGATGCGATCGCTTCAGCTTTTTCTTGAGCATCGGCGAGCAAACGTGCACGCAAAATACGAAGTGCTGATTCCTTGTTCTGTAACTGACTCTTCTCGTTCTGACATGAAACAACGATGCCGGTTGGAACGTGGGTTAAACGAACCGCAGAGTCAGTCGTGTTAACTGATTGTCCACCAGGACCTGATGAGCGGTACACATCCACGCGTACATCATTCATATTGAGCTCAACATCAACCTCTTCTGCCTCAGGCAGGATTAAAACGCCCGCCGCAGATGTGTGAATTCTTCCTTGGCTTTCCGTTTCTGGAACTCGTTGTACGCGGTGAACTCCACCCTCAAACTTCAGGCGAGCATATGGTGATTCTCCAGGTGCTGCAGTTCCCTTTGATTTAACCGCAACAGAAATATCTTTGTACCCACCCATTTCACTTTCAGTGGCATCAATGATTTCAACTTTCCAGTTGTGTTTTTCGGCGTATCGCATGTACATGCGTAACAGATCGCCAGCAAACAACGCTGACTCATCTCCACCAGCCCCTGCCTTAACCTCCAAAATAACATCACGATCATCGTTGGGGTCGCGTGGCAATAACAACTCTTCTAGCTTTTCCGCTGCAGCATCACGTGCCGCTTCTAGCGCTGGAATCTCAGCTGCAAAATCTGGATCAACATCTGCAAGTTCGGCAGCGGCTAACAAATCATCCTCTGAAGATTTCCACGCCTTGAACCCTGCAACAACTGGACCCAACTGCGCGTAACGGCGGCCAAGCTTTCGAGCATTTGCTTGATCTTCATGAATAGATGGATCAGCCATCTTTGCTTCAAGTTCTGCATACTCACGCACCATTTCATGTGCTGATGCAAAGCGATCATTGCTCATCGACTGCTCCTTTCTATTTGATGATCAAAACTGAATTTAACCTTAAGAAATAAAAAAACCGCGACCGCAACCCGACAAGGGCTGCGATGCGGTTTCTTTAGAAAGCTAGTTCTTCTTACCGAAGCGCTCTTCGAACTTAGCCACGCGACCACCAGTATCAAGGATGCGCTGCTTACCTGTGTAGAACGGGTGGCAGACTGAGCAAACTTCAACATAGATTGAACCGCTTGCAACTGTTGAACGAGTTACGAACTTCTCGCCGCAACCACAAGTAACTTGGGTATCTTTGTACTCTGGGTGGATCTCTGGCTTCATGGTTATTCCTTATATTCGTGTTTGGGTCTCACACCTTGTGAAAGATGCTGAGTGAACCAAACGGACGGTTAACAGACCCCAAGGGTAGGCGATAAGCCCACAATTGAGAAATTTACGCTTACTTTGAGTCGTCAGGACCCGCTGTTGTCTTCTGAATCTGCATCAAGAACTCGACGTTGGACTTAGTGCCCTTCATCTTCTCCAGCAGCAGTTCTAACGCCGCCTGTGGCTCTAGTGCGTGCAATACGCGACGTAGCTTCCAGACAATGTTGAGCTCTTCTGAACCCATAAGGATTTCTTCCTTACGTGTACCCGAAGCAACCACGTTAACGGCAGGGAAGATGCGCTTGTCAGCCATACGGCGATCAAGAATCAACTCCATGTTTCCGGTTCCCTTGAACTCTTCGAAGATAACTTCATCCATACGAGAACCTGTATCAACAAGTGCTGTTGCAAGAATTGTTAGAGATCCACCATCTTCAATATTACGAGCAGCACCGAAGAACTTCTTTGGTGGATATAGAGCAGCTGAATCAACACCACCAGAAAGGATGCGGCCTGACGCAGGTGCTGCAATGTTGTAAGCCCGACCAAGACGTGTAATTGAGTCAAGTAGAACAACTACATCGTGACCAAGTTCTACCAACCGCTTAGCGCGCTCAATTGCAAGCTCTGCGATTGTTGTGTGGTCATCGGCAGGGCGATCAAAGGTTGAAGCAATAACCTCACCCTTAACGCTGCGCTGCATATCTGTAACTTCTTCTGGGCGCTCATCAACAAGAACTACCATCAAGTGACACTCTGGGTTGTTTGTTGTAATCGCGTTAGCAATTGATTGAAGAACCATTGTCTTACCAGCCTTTGGAGGCGAAACGATAAGACCACGTTGACCCTTACCAATTGGTGCAATCAAATCGATAACACGAGTTGTAAGAACATTTGGCTCAGTCTCAAGGCGCAAACGCTCCTGAGGGTAAAGCGGAGTTAACTTTCCGAACTCAACACGATTACGTGCTTCCTCAGGGCTCATGCCGTTAACAGTCTCTAAAGTAATCAAAGCGTTGAACTTCTGCTTTGTCTCACCTTCGCGAGGTTGACGAACCTGACCTGTAACAACATCTCCCTTACGCAGACCATTCTTACGAACCTGCTGCAGTGAAACATAAACATCGTTAGGTCCTGGCAGGTAACCACCTGTGCGGATAAATGCATAGCTTTCGAGAATATCGAGCAAGCCACCTACTGGGACGAGCACATCATCTTCGCCAATAACTGGTTCACGTTCTTCGCGTGGCGCACGATCACGGTTGCGATCGCGGTTACGGTCACGCCCACGAGTACGGTCGTTGCGATCAAAGCGACCACCACGGTCGTTGCGATCATTGCCGCCACGGTCGTTGTTTGATTGCGGCGCTGAATCATCATCGCCATCATCATCTGAATCTTGTGAGTTGTTTGAAGGCTTTGACTCCTTCTTGCGGTTGTTGCGCGCTTCGCGACGTGCTTCGCGTTCAGCCTTTGCGGCTTCGCGGTTCTTCGCCTGTAAATCAGCGATCGCTTCTACTAGCGCGTCCTTTTTCATCTTTGCTGCGCCTTCAACACCAAGTTGTGTAGCAACTGTCTTTAACTTTGGAAGGGTCATTGCAGCAAGCTCTGGACTCTGTGAGCGAACTGGTTCAATTTCTGTTGTCATGTATATCTTTTCGCTATCGGTTCTGGGTTTTATACCCTAAGGAACCTGGGATTTTGTTTTTTGAGACTTACCTGATGTGTTACTGGCTACTAGATGAGCCGTTCAGATGTATGAAGGTTAGCAGGATTGAGGGAGAAATCGCAAAATGAGCGCAGTTAAGCGGTGACGACCGCGACTCCTGTGCGTGAAACACCCAAAGGAATCATCTGGAACTTCTCCCCTGCTGCACGCTCCAACTCAGCAGCCTCGGCATCTGATCCTGTGTGAAGAACCAAAACTGTAGGACCAGCACCTGAAATAAATGCTGCTACCCCAGCTTTACGAAGCTTTGTCATCAAAGCAAAGCTCTGTGGCATCGCATCGCTGCGGTAGCTCTGGTGCAAGTAATCCTCGGTTGCACTTAACAATAGATCTGGGCGGTGCTGTAAAGCTTGCACTAAAACCGCTGTATTAATTGAGTTTCGAACCGCATCCTGATGTGGAATTGATTCAGGAAGCATCTTGCGTGCCTTTGATGTTGAAAGTTCAGTTGATGGAACAAATGCAAGTGCGCTGATTCGTGGATCAACTTGAATGTTTAGTGACTGTGCAATCACATGGCCACGTTGAGATTCTTGCCATGCAACATTTGCACCACCATAAATCGCAGCGGCAACATTGTCTGGATGGCCTTCCATCTCATTTGCAATATTCAACATATCTTCATGTGACATCCGCTCATTGCCGCCAAGGACTAAGGCGCGTGCAAGTGCTAATCCACCGACAATCGCTGCAGCTGAAGATCCAAGTCCACGACCATGTGGAATGACATTGAGTTGACGTAAAGCGATTCCGCGGGGACGTCCACCTAAGAAATCAAAACCTTTATACATCGCTTTGATTACTAAGTTCTTCTCAGTAGTTGGAACATCATCTGCACCTTCACCAGTGACATCAACATCAACGCCAGCTTCGTCCATAACCTGCGCCATGTAACGATCATGCATATTCAACGCTAAACCAAGGCAGTCAAAGCCAGGGCCCAAGTTTGCACTTGTTGCAGGGACTTGAACCTGCATTGGCTGAGCTTTAAAGGTTGGCTTCATTTTTATGCAAGCCCCAAAGCTTTAGCTGCGATCTTTGCATTAACTGGAACAACAACAGGCTTCTTGGCAGCTTCAAGTGCGTAAGGGATGTCCTTTAATCCATGACCTGTAACAGTGATAACAATTGTCTTGTCCTTAGGCAGCTTGCCCGCCTTCTTGTACTTGATCAAACCTGCAAGACCTGCGGCAGATGATGGCTCAACAAAGATTCCTTCTTTAGCCGCAATTAAGCGGTAAGCAGCCAGGATTTCGCGGTCGGTGACTGAATCAATAACGCCACCTGAAGTATCGCGCGCTTCGACCGCCTGTTGCCAAGAGGCCGGATTTCCAATGCGAATAGCTGTTGCGATTGTCTCTGGGTTCTTAACAACCTTCCCCTTAACGATGGGAGCAGCTCCGGCTGCTTGGAATCCGTACATCATCGGTAGCTTTGTTGTTAGGCCATCCTTGTTGTACTCCTTGTAGCCCTTCCAGTACGCCGTAATATTTCCTGCGTTTCCAACTGGAAGTGCGTGAATATCTGGAGCGTCGCCCAACATATCTACAACTTCAAAGCTTGCGGTCTTTTGGCCTTCGATGCGGAATGGGTTCACGGAGTTAACAAGTGCTACTGGATAATTCTCTGAAAGTTCACGGGCAAGAGTTAAGCAATCATCAAAGTTTCCATTGACCTGCAAAATTGTTGAATCATGGATAACAGCTTGTGCGAGCTTTCCCATTGCGATTTTGCCTTTAGGGATAAGAACCGCCGGTCGCATTCCAGCTTTAACCGCATAAGCTGCAGCTGATGCCGATGTATTTCCAGTTGATGCGCATATTACAGCCTTCGCTCCATCTTCTGCCGCCTTAGAAATCGCCATGGTCATTCCGCGATCTTTAAAGGAACCAGTTGGATTTAAACCTTCATACTTAATCCAGACATTGTTGCCAAGGAGTTCTGAAAGGTTGCATGCATAAATTAATGGTGTGCCACCTTCGCGCAATGAAACGATCGGTGTCTTGGAACTTACTGGAAGACGGTGACGGTACTCCTCGATAACTCCGCGCCATTGGTGCGCGCCGGTTTCCTTCTTTTTGGGAAACAAAGCCATTAGTTTTGTGCTCCTTCAACGCGAATCACGCTTTCAACTTTGCTAACGATGTCCATCTTCTTTAGCTTCTCAATACATGCATCAAGAGCGTCTTCAGATGCTGCGTGAGTTACGACCACCAGTTCTGCATCTTCACCTAAACCTGCTTGGCGAACTGTCTGGATAGATACATTTTCGCTCGCAAAGGTTTGAGCAATTGAGGCTAAAACACCTGATTTATCAGCTACATGCAGACGCACAAAGAACTGTGATTTCACCGCGCCAATAGGTGCGATATCTAGGTCGGCGTAATCAGATTCGCCATATCCAACAGTTGAATATGCAGCATGGCGCGCCACCGCAACTAGATCGCCAAGGATTGCTGATGCGGTTGGTGCACCACCTGCTCCGCGACCGTAGAACATCAACTGACCTGCAGCCTCTGCTTCGACATAAACAGCGTTAAATGCGTTACGGACAGATGCCAAGGGATGTGCCGCCGGCAAAATAACAGGATGGACACGTACCGAGATCTCATCTTTAACTGTTAGTTCGGCGATTGCGAGCAGTTTGATCACACTGTTCATGGATTTTGCGGCTGCAACATCATCAGATGAAATCTTTGAAATACCCTCGCAATAAACCTCATCAATAACCACTGTGCTGTGGAAAGCAAGACTTGCAAGCAAGGCTGCCTTTGCCGCTGCATCATGGCCTTCAACATCAGCGGTTGGATCTGCTTCGGCATAACCTAGAGATTGTGCTTCCTTGAGAACTTCATCAAAGGCACGACCTTCTTCATGCATCTTTGTCAGAATGTAATTTGTTGTGCCGTTAACAATTCCCATAACTCGGGTAATTTGATCCCCCGCAAGTGATTCGCGCATCGAACGAATAATTGGAATCGCACCAGCGACGGCTGCTTCGTAATACAAATCTACTTTGGCAGCATCTGCTGCGTTAAAGAGTTCATGTCCATGAGTTGCAAGCAATGCTTTATTTGCGGTGATCACAGATTTACCATTTTTGATCGCTTCTAGAATCAAACTCTTTGCGGGCTCAATTCCACCCATTACTTCAATGACGATATTGATGCTTGGATCAGAAACAATTGAGTGAAGATCAGTTGTGATGAGAGATGGATCTATGCCTTCACGAGGAGCAGCGGTGCGAACACCTACCTTTGAGAGTTTAAGAACTGCACCTGAGCGCTCTGACAGCTCCTGCTCATCATCCTGAAGCAGGCGGGCAACCTGGCTGCCTACGACGCCGCAGCCGAGCATGCCAATTGATAGTTGCTTAGCGCCCGAGTTCATGGGTCTATTCTTTCACAGATGGGTTGATCGGCGTTAAATATCCAACGCTAAAAGATCTTCAATACTCTCTCGGCGAACAATTACGCGAGCTTTTCCATCTTTAACAGCAACAACTGATGGACGAGGGACGTGGTTGTAGTTGCTAGCCATGCTGCGTCCATAAGCACCTGTTGCTGGAACAGCTAATAAGTCCCCCGGCACAATGTCGTCAGGCAAATCAATTTCGCGAATGATGATGTCTCCAGTTTCGCAATGCTTTCCAACCAATCGACTAGATGTCTTTGCAGCGATGCTGGTGCGGTTAGCAAGAATAGTTGTGTACTCGGCTCCGTACAGTGAAGGGCGAATGTTGTCGCTCATGCCACCATCAACTGAAATATAGCGACGGTGTGTGCCATTTTCTAAGGTCACATCTTTAACAGTTCCAACCTCGTACAAGGTGAACATTGTTGGTCCAACAATTGCTCGACCTGGTTCGATTGAAACCGTTGGAATTTGCAAATTAAATGCTGCGCAGTGCTTCTTTACTGCATTTGCTAATGCTTGCATCGCATCACGTGGACTGACGGTTACATCACCTTCAAGATAAGCGATTCCGTATCCACCACCAAGATCTAACTCTGGTAACTCTTTCTTAAACTCATCACGATACTTGGCCAAAAAGGTAATAAAACGTTCTGCCAGGATTTCAAAGGATTCGAAGCCAAAGATTTGTGAACCAATATGTGCGTGGAAACCACGAAGCTCCAACGATGGTTGGTTGTGCACCGCGGTAATCGCAGCCCAAGCCGCTCCGCTTGCGATTGAGAAACCAAACTTCACATCTTCATGGGCGGTAGCAATTGATTCGTGGGTATGGGCTTCGATGCCAGGTGTCAGACGCAATAAAACGCGCTGCACCTTTCCAGCTTTGGCTGCAGCCGCTGCAACACGATCGATTTCATACATAGAGTCAATAACAATGGTTTCTACGCCAACGCTGATTGCTTTTTCGATTTCGGCGATGGATTTGTTATTGCCATGAACTTCGATCTTCTTCGGATCAATGCCGCCAGCAAGTGCAACCGCCATCTCGCCACCTGTGCTTACATCGATTCCGATCCCTAAATCTTTAATCCAGCGTGCAACCTCGGTGCAGGAAAAAGCTTTTGATGCGTAATACACAGTGCCGGCTTTGTCCCCGAAGGCCTCTTTCAGCGCTTCATTCCAAGCTAAAGCACGTGCTCGAAAATCAACTTCATCAATAAAAAATGTCGGGGTTCCAAACTCTTTAGCTAAATCTCTAGCTGATATTCCCGCAATAGAAAGTTCTGCACCAGTTGTTACAGAGGATGACCACATCTTTACATCCTCTCCGGTGCGCTCACACCTAAAAGATCAAGGCCGTTGCTGATGACCTGCTTAGTTGCAGTACAGAGTAATAGACGAGCGATGTGGAGCGTAGTTAATTCCTCTTCTCCCATCGGAAGCACACGGCAATCGTTGTAGAAGCCGTGGTATGTACCAGCCAACTCTTCAAGATAACGAGCAATGCGATGAGGTTCGCGCAGTTGTGCTGCCGTAGCTACTACGCGTGGGAACTCAGCAAGTGCGCCAAGCAATTCATTTTCGCGGTCATGTATCAACTGCGATGGATCAAAACTATTGAGATCTAATGTAGCGCCAAGTTCTTGGGCGTTTCGTAAAACCGCAGCGATTCGAGCGTGAGCATATTGAACGTAGTACACCGGATTCTCATTGGTGTTTCGCTTCAATACATCTAGATCCATCACCATTGGTGTATCTACTGGGTAGCGAATCAAGGTGTAGCGTGCAGCATCAACGCCAACTTTTTCAACCAACTCTTCAAGGGTAATAATCGTGCCGGCACGCTTGGAAAGCTTTACCTCTTCGCCACCTTCCATGATCTTTACCAACTGGCCGATCAATACATGGATGTTGTACTCAGGATCATCTCCGGCACAGGCCGCAGTCGCCTTTAACCGACCAATATAACCATGGTGATCTGCACCTAACATGTAGATGCAGATATCAAAGCCACGTTCACGCTTATTGATGTAATAAGCGGTGTCTGAAGCAAAGTATGTGAGTGAGCCATCGCTCTTTGTCATTACGCGATCTTTGTCATCGCCGAAATCGGTGGTTCGAAGCCAGACCGCCCCATCAACCTCAAACACATGGCCCTGTGCGCGAAGTTTTTCCATTCCATGTTCAACTGCGCCTTGTTCATGCAGCGAACGCTCTGAAAACCACACATCAAAATGTGTATTGAAAGTGTCTAATACTCGCTGTTGATCCTTAAGTTGTAATTGGTAAGCAGCTTCTCGGAAAGCAAGCACTCGTTCTGTTTCAGGCAAATCTTTAATGCAAGCGTTATCCGCAATTACTTCGGCAGCTAAATCTTTGATGTACTCGCCTTGATATCCATTTTCAGGAACCGGGTTACCAAGTGCAACCGCCTCAACTGATTGACCAAAGTAATCCATCTGGTTACCACGATCATTAATGTAAAACTCGCGAGTTACTTGTGCACCGGCTGCAGTTAGAACACGTCCTAGTGCATCACCCACCGCCGCCCACCGAGTATGACCAAGGTGTAATGGTCCAGTTGGGTTTGCGCTTATAAATTCAAGGTTGATCTTTACACCTGCGAGCGCAGTACCTTTTCCATACTCCTTGGTTGCAGTCAGAATCGTTTCGACAAGTGCTGCTTGGCTGGCGCGGTTCAAGGTGATATTGATAAATCCAGGTCCTGCGATATCTACTTGTGAAATTCCATCAACACCATGTAATTGATCAGCAATTATCTGTGCCACTTCGCGGGGGTTCATACCTGCAGGCTTGGCCAATTGAAGGGCGATAGAAGTTGCGTAATCGCCATGTGAGCGATCCTTGGGGCGTTCTAGCTTGAGTGCCTCAGGGACAGCGCCGGTTAATGAGCCCGATTCCACAGCGCGAGAGATGGCCGCCTTGATGGCCGCCTCGAGCTGTTCTACCTGTGTGGACATTGGGAAAGGTTATCGCTCAGCCTGTATCCAATGGGCCGTTTTGGAACATTCCTGACTTACCTCTAATCTTGACCCCTATCCATACATAGGTGGCAACACATTTGTACGGGTTTGCGGGAGTGGTGAAATGGCAGACACGCAGGTCTTAGGAACCTGTGTCTTCGGACGTGCGGGTTCAAGTCCCGCCTCCCGCACACATCTATCAGTAAGTCTTTATTCAAGTAAGTATTTAACTAAGTAAGAGTTTGCATAAGTAAGAAGTACAGTTCACATATGGCAAAGAAATCACCAGCCAAAATCAAAAAAGAGGCCGCTGAAATTAAGCGCGCAGCTGCGGCACGCCGTGAAGAAAAGAAGCTGCAACGAATGAATGAGCAATCTCAAGCCGCAACCACTAATTCAGAGGTCGATCTCGAGTATTACGCCTCGGTTGATCACGTGTGGCAAGAGTTAGGACTAGCAGCCCCTGCTCGTAGGGCTTTGATCGATGATGGCTTGTTTAAGTTATCAGATCTACGTAAAACCTCACTGGCGGCCGTTAAGGAGCTGCACGGTATGGGTCCCAACGCTATTCACATCTTGACTACAGAGATGAAGAAGGCAGACCTATCCTTTAGAAAGTAGCTGGGAAGTTAACTATTTAGCAGGAGGAAGTAAAGAATCTTAATTGCTAAAGGCGAATGCGATTATTGCAACTCCAGCTATTGCCACAAGTGCTTTGACTTCACGGCGGGCCAAGAAAGTAAGTAAAGATGGGACGAAGGTTGCACCAAGTATTGCTGCCCCTGGTCCAAAGATTAATGCGCTGCGAGATACAACATCTGACTCACCCCATTGGTATCTGAGGTTAATCAATCCGCATGCAAACAATAGGTATCCGCCCATGCGGTAGTTGTTGATCCAGTACTTGTCTAGCTTCTCGTTTTTTTCTGAGCTCATGCGATAAGTCTATGAATGCAAACAGGAGTGCCGCTTTCGCGACACTCCTGTTTTAAGGATTCTTACTTAAAAGAGATCCACTAATCGATGATTAGTGATCGTCCTTCATTCCTTCTGCGATTGACTTCATACGTGCAATCTTCAGGATTGTTAGACCGAATACGCACTTCGCTAGAACGTCAGCGACTGTGTATCCAACCTGAACTGTTACGAATGATGATGATGAAGCGTCACCAACGATGTTGAAGATGTAAGCGATTGGGTATACGCCCCATGTTGCGATAAGAAGTAGGCGCAAACGGCTTACTGTCTCTGCAACACCAGCTGGCTGGCGATCCAATGACTTGCTTAGCTCTACGAATAGTACGTAAAGGATGTATAGGAATGGGATTGTTGATAGAACACCGTATAGAACCTGTGTGTTCTGATCATTTGAAATCTCACCTGGGTAACCAAGCGCGATCATCGCAGCTGAAGCTGGGACCAAACGCATGATCAATGAACGTGAAACTTCGCGAGTTAGAGCTAGTACAGCAATTACCTCTACTAGTAGTAGTGGCACAGTAAGTAGCCAGTCTACGTAGCGGTATGCCTCGTTGAATGCATCCTGAGATCCGTCAAGCTTGACCATTCCACCTTCTGATGCATGCTTGAATGAATCAAAGATGCGTAGGTAGTGGTAACCAGCAATGAATGTAACCATTGATGACATTACTAGGGCATTACGGTACTTAGGCAATACACGGCTCTGTGAAACAAGTGTGTAAATTGTTGTAGCGAGCATCGAAATTAGTCCAAACGAGAATACGTTATAGACCAAGTTCCATTGGTTGCTATCTAGTTGCATTTAATTAGCCTCCGTGAGGATAAGTGGAGGGATCCTTATGATCCCTCTCAAACCGTCGACCCTGGGAGACCTCGAGGAGCTCCCTTGACCTTCGATGGCTCTAGTGTGAACCTGTTGCAATGCTTTTGCACCTATATAGGGGTTCTTTTTTCATAATTTTTTGAGGAAGTTTTTCCCCAACACGCATAAAAAATGGGGCGATACCGGCACATTCACCCGTACCGCCCCACTCATTTAACTACTACTTAGTAACTTATTGACCGTTCCATAACTTCATTTCCGCAGCAAATGGATCAAGACCCATAGGTCCTAACTTCAATGCATAGCTGTGGAACTTCTTCATAACGAACTTATCCCCCAAACGAGATTTTGCATCCTCTCGTGCGCTCATCCATACACGTTCTCCAACCTTGTATGAGATCGCTTGTCCGGGCCATCCTAAGTAACGATCAGTTTCGCTACGTGAATGATCCTCATCTAACAAGGCTTGCTCATTGAGCAGTTTGCGCGAGCTTTCCGCGTTCCACACATTGCCATCGAAATCCTTGTACCCAAGGTGCATTCCGATATCTACAACAATACGTGCAGCACGTAATGCCTGAGCAGATAGATATCCCATTTCAATTCCTGGTTCATCAAATGCACCAAGTTCATTCATGAAACGTTCTGCATACAGCGCCCAACCTTCACCATAACCACTGACCCATGCAGCTGTTCTTTGGTATCTCGTGAGGCGATCCTTTTCAACTGTTGCAGTTCCAATTTGAAGATGGTGACCAGGAACAGCTTCGTGATACCAAGTAGAAACTAAGTGCCAGTTACTGACTTCATTTTTACCCAACATAGGGATCCATGTTGTACCTGGACGTGAAAGATCCTCTGAAGGTGGGTTGTAATAAGGAGCTGATGCGCTGCCCTCTGGAGCAAGTCGTGCTTCGCAGATAGCGATTCGCGGATCAATCTCAAAGAACTCACCATTCATGCGCTTCATCGCTGCATCTGTGAAATCCTGAAGATACTTCACTACATTTTCAGGCCCAACGACCTTGTACTTTGGATCGTTATCCAAGGTATCTGCAACTTCGCGAAGCGTCTTTGCCTGAGGGTTGATTACCTTTGCAAGCTCCCACATTCGATCATTGATCGCCTTGAGCTCTTGCTTACCCCATTCATATGTTGCTGGAAGATCAAGTTGTGCACCAGTGAAGTAGCGAGCCCAGACCGCATAACGCTCTGCACCAACAGCATCATGTGGTGTTGCCAATGGCAGGTATTGAGTACGCAAGAAATCTGCAGTTGCAGCTGAAGCCTTTTCAGCCAACTTGGCAGCTTCATGAATCGCTGGATACTTTCCGTCAGCATCGAAGTTTTTACACATGGCGCTGTAGCCACCATTTGCATAGCTATCAAGTTGTGCGATAACTCCATGTACCTGACGTTGCGCAGTTGTCTTTCCAGATTGAGCTACCGTCAAAATTGTTTCGCACCAGGATTTGTATGCACTATCTACCGCAGCTAATCGCTTGGCAATATTGTCGAAATCCTGCGCGGTGTTCTTAGGCATTAACTCAAAGATTGAACGGACATTTGATGGTGGAGAGGTGAGAACATTCCACAAAACAAAGGACTCTTGGCTATCGTGAAGGGCAAGACCTGACTCAAGGCGCTCAGTCATTACCGCCTTCGCGATGCGGTCGATCTCATCGATTGGCTCGAGAGCAGCCAGCTTCTTCAAAGTCTCGCGAGTTAAATTCGCACTCACTTCGGCTGCTGCAATTGAGAAGTCATCTAGCTTGTCCTGGTTTAATCCATTTCCAAGATAGGTACAGCCCATTGGGCTTAAGGCTGCTTCTTGATCGATGTAAACATCGCTGATTTCAAATATGGGTGATCTATGTGTCATGGCGCAAGTTTGGCAGTGGTCGTGGCCTTTGTCCACGGCGAGATTGGAGTTATTGCCCTACCCTTACTTTCATGAGCCAGCTGCCGATCATTCCCCCTAAGTTGCGAGGCTGGTTCCATCTCGGTGCAACACCTGCTGTCATCATCGCATCATTAGTGCTCTTCATATTAAGTAAGGAATCACTTAAATTCGCTGTCGCAATTTACTCTATTACAGCGATTATGCTTTTTAGTGTTTCAGCGATTTACCATCGGGTCCCATGGGTTCCATCCAAGAAGAAGATTTGGCGACGTTGGGATCACGCAAATATCAATCTGCTGATTGCTGGCTCGTACACTCCATTTGCTGTCGCCTTGCTGGAAGGTCGCGATAGAACAATTCTGCTCACCGTAGTTTGGATAGGTGCGGCGTTGGGAGTAGGGTTAAGAGTCTTTTGGATCAACGCCCCACGTTGGTTGTATGTGGCAAATTACTTGCTCTTGGGATGGGTTGCAGTCTTCTACACACCTGCTCTATATCGGGCGGGTGGTCTATGGGTGTTACTTCCTATCGCAATCGGAGGTCTCTTCTATTCAGTAGGCGCTATTTTTTACGCACTTAAGCGTCCTGGCCGTGAGGCAAAGTACTTCGGTTTTCATGAGCTCTTCCACATCTTTGTACTAGCTGCCTGGATCTCTCAATACATAGCCATTTCAGTGGCGATTTACAGTAAATAGGCCCTTGCTCTAACCTAAGCCCACATCTATACATATGTAATTGAGGCGGGGTGGCAGCATGGCGGGAAAGAAGAGCTTCCTGAACTGGGTGGGCTTTACTGGCGAGGATGAAACTCCAAACCAACCATCATCTGTTGACCGTATCCGCGAACTCGAAGCACAGATCGCCGACTTAAAATCTCGTCGCGATATCACCGGGTTAACTAAAGAAGAGTTTGAAATTCTTGCGACAGAGACAGCGATGTCCATGATTAAGTCGGCGCAGGCCCGTGAAAGCAAAGCGCAAGCAGCTGCTTCACGTTTGGTTGCAGAGACAACACGAGCAACCAAAGAGGAGTTAGAGGCAGCTGATGCAAAGGCCCGTTCAATTCTCTCTGGCGCTGAATCTCGTGGTCGAAAGTACATCCAAGCCGCTGAAACAGAAGCTGAAGATAAGTTAGCTCAAGCAGAAGCAGATGCCGAGAGCTTGATAGAGAGCAAGAAGCGCGAGATTTCAGCTCTTTCAACCGCTGCTCGCCGCGAAGGTGAAAGAATAATCACCGAAGCGACCAGTGAGGTTTCTGGTTATCGCCAATGGCTTGCTGGGGTTATTTCAGAGGCAGAGCGTTTATACAGAATTCAAAAGCAATCTCTCGATGCTGCAGAGTCTGCAATTCAGCAATCACGTAATCGTCTTGATGGTGCATTTGCACGACTTGAAGAGCTCCAAAAGAATGTCTTAGATAATCTCAACGCTGATGACACCTTAATTAATCCTGGCCCACTCAAGGTTTCAAGTCAGCGCACACGGCCAGCACTTGATGCCCCTAGAAAAAGTGTGAAAAAAACCGCAAAAAAGGCGGCTAAGAAAGCTCCAGCTAAGAAGAGCGCAGCAAAGAAATCTGCAACGCGCTAATTTCCATTAGCTCATAACTGCCATGTCTACTCCCCGCGGCATCCGTTACGTACCTGCAATCGATGGTTTGCGTGCCGTCGCGGTTATAGCGGTGATGCTGTACCACCTTGGTTTTGACTGGATTCCCGGTGGATTTTTAGGTGTAGACCTATTTTTTGTCATATCTGGCTACGTCATCACTCGATTGCTACTTGACTCAATCCAACGAAGTGGTGGATTAGATCTGCGCGCTTTTTACATCGCGCGAATTCGCAGATTACTTCCTCCGCTTCTATTCATGATCGTCGTGACAACTATTTTTGTCGGCGCATGGGCCCCTGACACGATGCGCAGATTTTTAGCGGACACTCCCTTTGCTTTGTTTGGTGGCATGAACTGGTGGCTGGTGTTTCGTGAAACAGATTACTTCGAGGCTATCGGCCGACCGCCGCTGCTACAGCACACATGGTCACTAGGTGTCGAGGCTCAGTTCTATTTAGTGTGGCCATTGATTCTCTTGTTAGTGCTCCGCTATTTTGGTAAAAACAAGATCTCTGGTGCCGCACTGATAATTGCCGCTTTTTCAGGAATCTCTCTCCTGGTTGTTTCTCTGCAGATAGATGCTGCTAATGACTCGCAAGTCAGCCATGTGTACTTTGGAACGGACACGCACAGTATTGGTCTATTCCTTGGGGCAGCCTTAGCCGTTAGATGGATTCCACAAAACTTAAATGAAACTGTTTCTAGAAAAGCCCAAGATTTTATCGACGGCATCGGAGTATTCGGATTGCTCGGAATTATTGCCGCCTTCCTCTTTGTCGATGAGAGTGATCCGACTCTTTACAAGATTGCATTTCCATTAGCTGGATTGTTTGGGTGCGCCATCATTACATCGATTGTGCACCCTGCTTCACGTTTTGCTCCGATTCTGAGTAGCAGACCCTTTGTGTGGATCGGTGAACGTTCATATGCAATCTATCTGTGGCACTGGGTTGTATTCCAAGTAACCCGTCCTGATTACGATCTTGAAGGCTCAACTTGGGCGCTGTATGCATTGCGCATCTTGATAGTTTTTGCTTTAGCTGACATCTCCTTGCGACTTGTTGAATTGCCAGTTAGAACCGGACTAATTGATTATTGGTTCAAAGGTATGAAGTACCGGACTAAGCGAGTCCAACTGCGACAAAAATTTGCGGTGCTTCTGATTGTGATTTCAACTATTGGTGTGACTTCGACCTCAGCAATCTCTGCCATCACACAGGGAGATCGACAACTAAATGAACTTAAGCAACAGTTAACACCTCCCGCTGTCACTCCACCGGTTACAGAAGGCGGACTTTGGGTAACTGGTGATTCAGTAATTCTCGGAATTCGATTTGAGTTAGATGCTCGTGAAGATATTGGATTGATTAATGCTCGTGTTGGACGACAGGCTCCTGAGCTTCTTGAGGTCATTAAGAACGATAAGGTCAACATGGCTGATTCAACAATCATCATGAACCTAGGTAACAACAATAAATTAAGTGAAGAGCAGGTCGCTGCCATCTTTGCCGAACTTGTAGATCAGCCACGAATCATCGTTGTAAACACCGCCGTTCCTCGCCCTTGGAAAGATGAGAACAACGCTTTAATCGCTCAATACGCCACCCAATATGGTGCTCGATTAATTGATTGGGCCGCAATTTCAATGGGACATCCTGAATACTTTGGTTCAGATGGAGTTCACCTTGTTCCTGCAGGTGTTCGGGCTTATGTCGATGCGATTACTGCGCAGCTTCCAACCGCTACAGAAGTAATAAGCGGGCAATAAAAAATCCCCCACTGTTAAGTGAGGGATTTTTTAGTAAGAGTGTTTTTACTTGAACTCTCCTGGGATACCAAAAGCTGTTGCTGATGCAGTTTGTCCATCTGAGTAAACAGAGGAAACACGGAACTGAGTCCATCCTGAATCACTAGCCTTTGTAACATTCTGAGTGAGTTGATCTGCTGGAACCGTTGCAATAACAGTCCAATCGCCGGCTCCATTTGCACGAATTTCGACGTTGTAGCCAGTTAATCCTTCAACTGCCATTGGTGCCAACCAGCGAAGCTTTAATCCACCTTCGCTATTGAGTGCAACAAACTTTGTTGGAGCTTCTACAACAGCTACTGCTGCACCTGGTTCTTCAGACTCAGATGGTGTTGCAGATGCTGATGGCTCAGCGGTTTGTGACATTGAAGGCGTAGGAGCTGCATCATCGCTATCTTTGTTTGAAGATTGTGACCAAACAATAATTGCGAGTACTGCAATTCCGACAAATACCAAGGCCGCAGTGCGATCTTTAGATGTTGATTGCTTTGGAGCAGCAACTGGCTTTGCAGGTGCTGCTACAGCAACTGGCTTTGCAGGTGCTGGTGCAGGTGCTGCTGGACGTGGTGCAGAAGTAACCGCTACTGCAGCTTTCTTAACCGCGCGCTTTGCAGGTGCCTTCTTTGCTACCTTCTTCTTAGCAACAGCTTTCTTAGCTACCGCCTTCTTTGCAGTCTTCTTGACCGCTGACTTCTTTGCGGTTTTCTTAACCGCTGACTTTTTTGCTACAGCTTTTTTAGCAACAGCCTTCTTAGCGACCTTCTTCTTCGCTACAGCTTTCTTTGCTACCGACTTCTTTGCCACTGCTTTCTTGGCTGGTGATTTCTTTGCAGCTGTCTTCTTCGCAGGAGACTTCTTTGCTGCTTTCTTTGCGGTCTTCTTAACGGCCACGTGGAACTCCTTGGGTTGCGGTACGCACGCTTTTAACGCACTTGTATGGGTTAAGGCTACCCCAGGCTCCCAAGCATTTGGATGACATGAGGCGCGATAGTTCGCAGTGATTTTCCACGGTGACTCATCGCATCCTTGTGCTCTGCGCTCATTTGTGCGGAGGAAATACTCAACCCCAGCGGCTGGAATATCGGGTCATACCCAAAACCATTCTCGCCAACCGGTTGGTGAAGGATTTGACCTTCAAACCGTCCTTCTGCAACCTGGTGACGGCCATCGGGCAATACCAATGAAGCTACGCAGATGAAATATGCGGTGCGCTTCTCATCTGGAACAGCTTTGAGTTGACCCAACACCTTTTCAAGATTGGCGCGATCATCTCCATGAACACCTGCCCAACGTGCTGAAAAAATACCTGGATCTCCATTGAGGGCATCTACACACAGCCCAGAATCATCTGCAATCGCAGGAAGACCCGTTGCTTGGCTCGTGTACCGCGCCTTCAACAAAGAGTTCTCTTCGAAGGTAGCACCGGTTTCTTCAACATCGACAAGATCTGGAAATTGATCAACACCAACCAACACAATCTGACCAGGAGCAAGTTCTTCAAGAATTCTTCGAAACTCAGTGATCTTTCCTTGATTACGTGTTGCAAGAACAAGTTTGTGGGACATTATTTGGAAAGTGCATCTTTCTGCAGCTGATTCAATGTTGAACAGCCAGCAACTGCTAAATCAAGCAACTGGTTGAGAAGTTCGCGATCAAATGGTTCGCCTTCAGCGGTTCCTTGCACCTCGATGAAACGTCCATCCCCTGCAACAACAACATTCATATCTGTGCCTGCGCGCACATCTTCCTCATAACAAAGATCTAACATCGGAATACCATCGATGATTCCAACACTTACCGCGGCTACCGAATCATTAAGCGGCTTTGAACTTTCCTTGATGTGACCTTGTGACTTTGCCCAAGCGATTGCATCAGCCAATGCGACATATGCACCAGTAATTGCTGCGGTACGTGTTCCACCATCTGCCTGAAGCACATCGCAATCGATCACGATTGTGTTCTCACCAAGTTCTTTCATATTGACTACCGCGCGCAAAGAACGACCGACCAGACGTGAGATCTCTTGGGTGCGACCACCTAACTTGCCCTTAACGCTTTCGCGATCAGAACGTGTGTGCGTTGCACGAGGAAGCATTGAATACTCTGAAGTTACCCAGCCATTTCCCGTGTCCTTTAACCAGCGTGGCACGCCAGGTGTAAATGAAGCAACACACAAAACACGGGTCTTTCCAAACTCAACTAACACGGAGCCTTCTGCATGATCTAGCCATCCGCGGGTGAATTTAATGTCGCGTAGATCCTTCTCGGAACGTCCATCATTGCGTGGCATTTTTACTCCTATGTGGTGAGGTTACGTTGTGGTGAGTTACAGAACTTGGTGTTCGACCTTAGTTACTTCAGGACCTAGAAAACGTCGAGCCAAGGTTTCAAAGGCCTTTGCATCACCGGTTGCTAAGAATCTATGTGTAGCTGGAGTAGTTGATTGAGCTCGCAGTAAACCATTCTCAACCAAGGTACGGTACAAATCTTTAGCAGTTTCCTCTGCACTTGACACTAATGTCACACCTTCGCCCATTACATAAGAGATAACTCCTGTTAGCAATGGATAGTGCGTGCAACCCAGAACTAAGGTGTCAACCTTTGCTTCCATCACAGGAGCAAGGTAATCACGTGCGATCTGTGTTATCTCTGTCCCGGAAGTTTCTCCTCGCTCAACAAACTCAACAAAGAGAGGGCATGCGATAGATGTAATCTTTAATTGTGGGGCTGCGGCAAATGCATCCACATACGCCTTTGAATCTATCGTTGCGCGAGTACCAATGACGCCAACATTTCCAGTACGGGTTGCTGCAACTGCTCTGCGAACCGCAGGTTGAATTACCTCAATCACGGGAATTGAATACCGCTCACGTGCATCACGCAGCATCGCTGCAGATGCTGTGTTACAGGCAATAACAATTGCTTTCACGCCTTGATCAACAAGGTAATCCATTGTTTCGAGAGCAAACTCGCGAACTTCAGCCAGTGGACGAGGACCATAAGGCCCGCGTGCTGTGTCGCCTATGTACAGAGTGGATTCATTAGGGAGTTGATCAAGAATTGCACGTGCAACGGTTAATCCGCCTACACCTGAATCAAAGATTCCAATTGGGGCATCACTCACAGGGTTAGCCTACCTTGCACTTCTCGCGTTACTGGCAGATGGACTATTCAGACTCATCCATCAGCGCATCAATCAAACTCTCTTGAAGCCAGCCTAGCCAGCTATAAACAGCGTAAACGCCTCGCATTGGGTCATCGGGAGCTAAGAGCTCTAACTCTTGATGAGTGTTTTCTTCCACCTTTAAACGCACACCCAAAGCTAGACGTACATCATTCATCGCACCTAACCATGCATTTGCGGAGTCATGATCTAACTCAACTATTCCATCCACTGCGGTTTTGATGTGCATGCGCATCGCCATTGCATGTGCTTGCTTCTTTTGACGCAGTGTTGATTCGGTGTAACGACGAAATTCAGATGCATCAACTTGATCTGCATATGCGTTTGGCAAAAGACGTAGTAACACCTCATCTTCAGGAGGTGTGTCATGAACTGTGATTCCAACCATTGCTGCCAGCGGATCTTCATTGTGGTGATCTACGCGTTCTGCTAACAGTTCAATAATCTGCTCTGCAAGATTGAGCAGGACTTCCCTTTCAGCTTCAGTGAAGTTAGCTAAATATGAGTTGTCTCCGTGTCGAAAAAAACCATGCTGAATTTCTGTCATAGCGCTTGATCACCGCGTTGAAGAGTTGCCCACAGACCATACTCATGTAGTCGTGCAACATCGTGTTCCATCTCTTCACGACTTCCAGTAGAGACAACCGCTTTACCTTCTGTATGTACCTTCATCATCAATTCATGAGCTCGTTCTTTGCTGTACCCAAAAAGCTCCATCAACACATAAGTCACATATGTCATCAAATTAACTGGGTCATCCCAGACAATCGTTACCCAGGGAATATCGCCATTAAAAATTGCTTTGAGCTCTTCATCTAGCTTTTCATTTACCTCAATTTTGCTTTTTACTTTTGGCATCTTTATCGGATAACAATGGCAAATTGTTCAGAGGCGATATCGCCCACAATCTGAACTCGCATTGTTACTACCCCTCGCTTTAACTCAACTGTATTAATGGTGATAAGCCCATTGTCATCTGAAAGTTGAGTTGTACCTATATTTTGCCACTTTCCATTGATGATTTTCTGCAATTGAGCAGACTTGCCATTCAACCGTGGCAGGAGCTGCGCCTTAATAACAATCGGTACACCCTTTGATACCGATGCTGGGCGATCAAGTTGAATACTTGTTGTGACAGAGATTTTTGCCTCTTGGGAGACAGACTCTGCTCGTTCCCATGTTCCAGTAGTAGTCAAACGTAAAGATGCGGTTGACCCTAATGTCATTAGCGTTGAGATGCTTCCATCTGAGCCTGTTACAAGTTCTGCGACCTTGCTCCATTCCAATTCAGTTGCTCGTTTGATTTCAAGTGAAACCGGTAATCCGGCTATTGGTGATTTATCTTTAAGTGTCACCGAGCCTTTCACCGTAAACAACCCTGCATAGTCAATTGTGTTCTGAGGTGCACCTTCAATAGAGATGGTGTTCACAACTGGATCTGGCGCGATTGCAAGCGCAGCGTTACGCATCTCTATTGTTGCAGCTGGATCTTCCATTGCTAGAGTCCATAACGCTGCACCACCTAAACGATACTTAGCAACCAACGCCATTCTTTCTGCATAGCTACGTGGATTTTGATACCAGACGGTTCTATTAACTGTGCATTCAGTCGATGCCCCTGCTGAAGTAAGTCCATTAAATTTTTGAGTGTACGAGTAGGTTGCCTCGCTGGTCTTTTCGTCAAAAACAGGCGTTGCCTTATCAATGGCAGCTTTTGCATTGGCGTAATTCATTTTGAATACAGCAGCCTTTGCGCCGCCCTTTAAGCCAGGTGGTGCAGATACAGGACACTTTCCATAGACAGATGTAATCCAATCGCGACCATAACCAGGTAATCCGATATACACCTTTGATGGGGGCATGATGCTGACAGCGTATTTCAGTGTTCTTTCAACCCAAGAGATTGGACCAATAGGCCCTGGTTTTGCAACAGAATAGTCATAGGTCATGATTCGTAAACGATCAATGCTGCTAGCAACATCAGCCCATGCATACACGTAGTAACCCTTTTGTTTTTCCTTCGGGTCATAGACGTATGGGGTAGAAATAGAAAGCAGCTTGTTGTGGGATCGTAAAGCGAGGCTGAGTTCCTTAACTAATGCGACCCATCGTGGCGCAGTTTTTGTCCAAGTGTTGTTTCCATCAACAAAAGCAAATCCTTCGTAATCAAGGTCAATGCCATCAAAGTTATTAGTTAGGACTAAATCAACAATGGTTTTAACAATAGTTGCCCGGGTTGCCGAATTTGCTAAGTAATTAGAGAGTTCCAGCTTTCCAGTACCATCGGTCATTGTTGGAATAACTTGTAACCCAGCGCGACGAAGTAAGCACACCGTATCTGCCATCGGCCATGAAGGATTACCAGTTACATAATCATTACGAATAACCGTTGGTGATTTAATGGAGAACCAAAAGGGCATAATCTCTTTCATCAAATCTTTGTTTTTAAACAGATAAGAAGTTTCGATTGCCTGATTTTCTGCAGGACCATACTGGGATGCATCACATACAGCTGGTTTGCCTGGAGCTGCTGGTTGGGCCGACGGTAATTTCTTAACCAAAGGCACAATTGTTCTTACCGAATAATAGGGAAGCCATCCAGTAACAACTTTGCGGGGCTCTTTATCTGCTGCGTTAGCAAATTGTGCTGATGTGATGTGCGTTGTAAGTGTTGCAAGTGTGATGAGTGACAGTGCTAAAGCGATAATGCGCTTCATAATTACTTTTCTTCGGGATCTGGCTTCAACCCAGCATGAATCTCTTTGCAGGTAGCACAGATTGGATACTTCTCGGGATCGCGAGATGGAATCCATTTCTTCCCACAGAGAGCCTTCACCGCTTTTCCTGTTACCGCAGATTCAACAATCTTCTCTTTTTTCACATAATGTGAGAAACGATCATGGCCACCATCATCTTCTTGAAGGTTTTCATCGAGGGATGGGCGGGTCAAGAGATCGGTATCAGACTCCGACTCAATTCCAATTTTTCTGAAGATACCCATGAGGTGGATAAGAATACCTATGTGAGCCCCAAAACTACGGGTAGAATTCGCAAATGAAGGACTTACTGCGAACCGAGCATTTGAGCCGTGCCGATGTCGAATTATTGCTATCGACCGCCGCTGAATTTGCTGAGAATCCACTGCGTTCACACACAGCTTTGGCCAATAAAACTGTAGCGATCTACATGACAAAACCTTCGACCCGGACACGTCTTTCATCGGAGACAGCTGTTGCCCACTTGGGTGGAACACCAATCTTCATCCGTGGAGATGAGTTACAACTTGGTCGCGGAGAAACAATTGAAGATACCGCCAAAATCATCAGCGGATATTGCAGCGCATTAATCATTCGTACCTTTGCCCAAGCAGATGTTGATCAACTGGGTGCTTATGCATCTATTCCTGTTATAAACGCTTTAACAGATGTTGATCATCCAACGCAGTTGCTGGCGGATTGGTTAACAATTAGAGAAAATTTTGGAACAGATATTGCAGGTCGTAAATTTGTTTATCTAGGCGATGGAAACAATATGTCTCATGCCTGGTTGATCATGGGCGCGATCATGGGTGCACATGTAGTTGCAGCAACCCCTAGTGGTAAGTGGGCGCCAGATCCTGTTGTTGTTGCAGTTGCAAAAAACATTGCAGCTAACAGCGGTGGAAAAGTTGAGGTCACGCACGACCCAGAGGCTGCTGCAAAAGATGCATCAGTTCTTTACACAGATGTCTGGATGTCCATGGGTGATTCAGAGAGTGATCGTGCCGAAAAGGTGCAGGCACTCTCAGCTTTTGCAGTGACAGAAAATCTGATGAAGATGACCAGCAAGGATTCTTTGTTCATGCATTGTTTACCCGCCCACCGTGGTGAAGAGGTTGAGGCCTCAGTGATCGATGGGCCCCGCTCAGTTATTTGGCGAGAGGCGTATCACCGCAGAACTACCATTCAATCCATCCTGTATCACCTCGTTCGTGGTGACTTAAAGGGCTATACGCACTAACATTTCAGGCATGCGCGTAGCCGTCCCACGGGAAATCAAAGAGGGAGAAAAGCGCGTTGCGCTTGTCCCAGACATCATCAACAAATTAACTCGCTTAGGTCTTGAAGTAACGATCGAAGCTAGTGCGGGAGTTCATTCTCAAGCCACCGATGCTGATTTCACAGCAGCGGGTGCAACGGTAAAGAGTGGCAATGTTCTCTCTGATGCAGATGTTGTCTTATCTGTTCAACCATTAACGCCACAACAGATGTCTACTTTGAAAAAAGGCGCGATCACTATCTCTTTCTTATCCCCTGTCACCGCTGTTGATTCAATTGATGCGGCAGCAACGGCCGGGGTCACAGCCTTCTCACTTGAACTAGTTCCACGTATTTCTCGTGCGCAATCGATGGATGCATTAACTTCACAAGCATTGTGTGCCGGATATCGCGCAGCAGTTGTAGGTGCAGAGTTGTCACCACGATTCTTCCCAATGTTGATGACAGCGGCTGGAACAGTTACACCTGCACAAGTTTTAGTTCTCGGGGCTGGTGTTGCAGGTTTGCAAGCGATTGCAACTGCGCGCCGTTTAGGTGCGGTTGTTTCTGCCTACGATGTTCGTCCAGCATCTGCTGATGAGGTTCGATCAATGGGTGCAGCATTCATTGAATTAGAACTTGAAGCACTCGAAGGTGCCGGCGGTTATGCACGCGAGATGACTGAAGAGCGCGCAGCAAAGCAACGCGAACTGTTGACGCCTTACATCGCGAAATCACATGTTGTGATTACAACAGCGGCGGTTCCAGGTCGCCAAGCACCACGATTGATGACACAAGCAATGGTGGATTCAATGGCACCAGGCACAATCATCGTCGACTTGGCCGCTGAAACTGGTGGCAATGTTGAAGGTTCTAAGCCTGGAGAAATCATTGAAACAGCAGGTGGAGTTCGCATTTGGGGCGGCAAAGATGTGCCCAGCCAACTTCCTTTCCACGCTTCCTTCTTATATTCACGTAACGTGGTCAATCTTTTGTCACTCTTTACGACCCCTGCAAAGGATGATCAAAAGGTGGCCTTCAACCTTGATTTTGAGGATGAAATCATTAATGGTGCTGCGGTAACGCATGCTGGTTCACGAAGAGGAGCTAAGTAATGGAACCGATGGCGATTGTTTCGATCTTCGTGCTTTCTATCTTTGTAGGATTTGAGGTTGTTTCAAAGGTCTCATCTACATTGCATACACCGTTGATGTCCGGTGCAAATGCGATTCACGGTGTAATTCTGGTGGGAGCGATTATTGTCGCCGACCACAGCACAACAAATTTAGAACTTGGTTTATCGGTTGCGGCAATTATCTTGGCAACGATCAACATGGTTGGTGGCTTTGTTGTTACAGACCGAATGCTTGAGATGTTCAAAGGAAATAAGAAATGAGCCGCACCGTGTATGACCTGATTGGTCTTGCTGCAGGTATCGCCTTCATCCTTGCTTTGAAGGGTCTTTCACATCCCAAGACCGCCCGTCGAGGAAACTTGATCGGTGCATTTGGTGCAGGGCTTGCAACTTTAGTTGTCTTCTTCTACTCCAATGAGGGTTCATCACTTCCTTTGAACAACCTTGGATGGATTCTTGGGGCGATCGCTGTTGGTCTGATTATTGGAGTCCCGGCCGCACGCAAGGTTCAGATGACTCAGATGCCACAACTTGTTGCACTGTTTAATGGTGTTGGTGGTGGCGCAGCAGCGTTGGTTGCAATCGTTGAGTACTTGAACTTGGGTGATCAAGCAACCACGGCGGTTGTTATCTTCACCGTCTTTACGGTAATCGTTGGCTGCGTTTCCTTTAGCGGATCCATCATTACCTTTATGAAGCTCCAAGAGCTGATGACTACTCGCCCAGTAATTTTCCCAGCGGGCCGCTTTATTATCGCCGCTACCTTGGTATCGGTACTAGGCGTCGGTGGCTGGGTCGTTAACTCTCTTGGAACTACCCCGCTTTTGATTCTTGCTGGTCTTTCACTGCTTTTTGGTATTTTGTTTGTGCTTCCAGTCGGTGGCGCCGACGTTCCAATCGTTATCTCTTTGCTCAATGCATTTACTGGTCTAACAGTGGCGGCAAGCGGATATGTTCTTGATTCAACCCTGTTGATTATTGCCGGAACACTTGTTGGTGCATCCGGAACTATCTTGACCCGTTTGATGGCAGAGGCGATGGGCCGTTCGCTATTTGGGACTTTGTTTGGTGCATTTACCGCAAAGCCTCAAGATGTTGCAGCAGCTGGCGAGGAACGTCCAGTGCGTTCAGGTTCACCGGATGATGTTGCGATCTTACTGAACTATGCACGTCGCGTTGTTATCGTTCCAGGCTTTGGTCTTGCAGTTGCACAAGCGCAACACACAGTTCGCGAATTAGCTGACTTAATGATTTCAAAGGGCATCGATGTTGCTTATGGAATCCATCCTGTCGCAGGCCGCATGCCAGGACATATGAACGTACTTCTTGCAGAAGCAAATGTTCCTTACGATCAATTAGCGGAAATGGATGAAGTAAATCCAACATTTGGTCAAACAGATGTTGCGATCGTTATTGGTGCGAACGATGTTGTGAACCCTGCGGCGCAGACAACACCAGGTTGCCCAATCTACGGAATGCCAATTCTTGAAGTTAACAACGCAGCCAACATCATCTTCCTAAAGCGTTCAATGCGTCCAGGTTTTGCAGGAATCGAAAATGAACTTCTGTACGATCCAAAGACAATGTTGCTCTTCGGCGACGCCAAAGCTTCATTGACCAAGGTCGTATCAGCGCTCAAAGCTCTGTAAAAAGTTTTCGAAGTAAAGAGTTCGTAGAAATCGTATCTTTGTCTCGAGCGACCACGAGTGTGAACGTCAACCGATTGCATCAAGGCCCTGGATTTCGAAGAACTGCTTTGCGAGAAAACTGGGCCAATGCCCTGGATTTCAAGGATCTGCTTTACAAGGAAAGCGCTCAGGTTGCAGGTAGTTGAAAGTTCAATTAATCTGAGGCTCTGAACTAAGGAGCTTGAAATGCCTGCAGTAACCGTCAGCGACATCACTGTATTGCCTCGCGTCAGCGAACTTCCTGGTGCACGTGCACGCAAGGTAAAGAGCATTACGACCGCTCCGCAAGGTTTCGAAGGTGAAGGCTTTCCAGTTCGTCGCGCATTTGCAGGTGTAGATCTTGCAGAGCTTGATCCATTTATTCATTTAGATGAGATGGGCGAGGTTGAGTACGCACCAGGTGAGCCAAAAGGAACTCCATGGCACCCACACCGCGGCTTTGAAACCGTTACATACATTATTGATGGAATCTTTGATCACCAAGATAACAATGGTGGTGGTGGAACAATTTCAAATGGCGATACACAATGGATGACAGCTGGTGCAGGAATTCTGCACATTGAAACTCCACCAGAGAGTTTGGTGATGTCCGGTGGTTTGTTCCACGGTTTTCAGTTATGGGTTAACTTGCCAGCCGCAAAGAAGTGGTCGCCTCCTGCTTATCAAGATGTTCGTGCAAAGGATGTCGCGCTGTTAACGACACCAGATGGTGGAACTTTGTTGCGCGTTATCGCCGGTGAAGTTGATGGACATTTTGGCCCAGGATCAACGCAAACTCCAATCACTTTGTTGCATGCAACTGTTGCAGCTGGTGCGGAGTTACGTTTGCCATGGCGCAAGGATTACAACGCACTTGTGTACACAATGAGTGGTTACGGTTTTGTTGGCGATGAAGCACGTCCGGTTCAGGCTGGTCAGTTAGCGGTTTTTGCTGATGGCGATTCAATTGTTATACGTGCAGCAAATCAGCAGGAATCACGTTCTCCAGAGTTAGAGCTATTTATTCTTGGTGGTGCGCCTATTAAAGAGCCTGTTGCATGGATGGGGCCCTTTGTTATGAATACAAAGCGCGAAGTTTTGCAGGCATTTGAGGATTTCCAAAAGGGTTTATTGGGCTCAATTCCAGCGATTTACAAGGAGGATGCCAAGCCAAAGGCTCCGCTGAATCGCAGTGGTGAGGGTGCAAAGTTGGGCGGGGATTCCAAGCCTGCTGCACAGGAAATTCTTGATGTGCATGGTGCGCCAACGGAGATGCAAGAGGGTTAATCGCGCTTTTCCCTTCAGATCGAAGCTCAATCGAAGTAAAGAGTTCTAAGAAATCGTATCTTTGTCTTAATCGTCCACCTTTGCCAGTGTGAATTGAAAACAAAAAGGCCCTGGATTTCGAGGAACTGCTTTACAAGATTGAGCGGTACAAGATGGGTGTGAATAACTTTTAAATCTGTCGGTGGGAGGATCAATAGTTCGGTGCATGACAACCGCACTACGCATTCCGCGAGAGATCCTCGATATTGAGGTCGCTGAATTACTGCGCGCTACACCTGGATACAAAATTTTGGGTGAGTTGATTGCAATTAATCCCCGCTCACTAGGTGAGGCGGGAAAGTTGGATTATTTGGCGGCGTTGGATCGTCAAGAATCCTGGATATGTGCGTTGAAGCAAGAGGCGTTAGTGGCGATTGCAGGCGAAGTTGCTGATGAGACTGGTGGAATTTTCGGAGCGGTTGATGATGAAGAGCGCGAGGATGTTGCAACAGCTTTAAGACTCTCCCCTACCGCTGCACAAAATCGAATTGATGTTGCACGTGTTTTGGTCGGACATCTGCCCAACACAATTTCAGCGCTGGCAACTGGTGAAATTTCAGCGGCGCATGCAACGGTGATTGCAAAGGAAACCGCAACTGCGATTCGAAATGGATTGAGTGAGGACGCTGTTTTTCGCGTCGAGCAAACCGCCTTGGCACATGCCGAGTTTCATACTCCAGGACAGGTGGCGACAAAGGTCAAAACAACCATTGCAAAACTTGCACCTGAAGAGTTTGAAGAGATTGTTGATCGTGCGCGAGATTCACGTCGAGTTTCCTGCTACCCCGAGGCTGATGGAATGGCAACGGTGGTGGCGATTTTGCCAGCCGAGGATGCTCAAACAGTGATGAAATCAATCGAGGCTTACATTCTCAAGAGAAATCAGGAAGATGAGGTCGATGCGGAGTGGTCGATGCTTTCTGCAGATATGAAGCGTGCAGATGCACTTACATTTATTGCATCTCAAGCCTTGGCTTCAATGGCAGATGATGTTCGTCCTCATCGTCGCCCAATCACAGTTAGTGTTGCCGTTGATCTTCCAACCTTGTTGGGATTAGCGGAAAATCCAGGTCAACTTGCCGGATATGGTGCGATTCCCGCATCTGTTGCACGAAGGTTAGCGGCAGATGGAACGTGGCAAAGATTTGTCAGTGATCCAACCACTGGAAACCTTTTAGATTTTGGTAGAGAAAAATACATTCCTCCACAAGAGCTAGTTGATTACTTACTAGCTCGCGATCGAACCTGTCGATTCCCTGGATGTCGAAGGTCGGGACACCTTGCAGATATTGATCATGCCCACAGTTGGGAAAGTGGTGGAGAGACAAATCCAGCAAATCTTGGATTGCTATGTCGTCGGCACCATCGAATGAAAACTCATGGTGGTTGGAAGCTAAAGAGCAATGCCGATGGATCATGCACATGGGAATCTCCAGTTGGAAAGCAATTCTTCGTGCCAGCGCGGCCAATACTTGATGCGGTGTGAGAATTGAATTGATGGCTTGAGTGTTCTCTTTGCGCTCTGAATAAGGCCGGAACTCAAATCAAATCTATGAATAAGTGAGATACTTTAGCAATGATCTGGTGGCCTACCGAAGTACCAACCTTGCAGTATGGGTTGATTACTCTTCGCAAGCCTGAAGAGCTGGACATCATTCCTTTGTATGAGGGTGTTCAGGATCCAATAATTCCTAAGTTCACTCGCATTCCTGCCAACTATCAGATGGCCAATGCCGAACATTATGTTCGTGAGCGCTCACCTAATGGCTTCACTATGCGCACAGAGCTGCAGCTGGCTCTTGAATACGATAGAAAGTTTGCTGGAGCTTTATCTTTTCACACTTTAGATCTTGATGATGCTAAGGCCGAGATCGGATATTGGATAACCGCAGATGTGCGGGGCAAAGGCGTTGCAACTGCGGCAACACGATTAATGACTGAGTATGGTTTTGAAACGATCGGCTTTCACCGAATTGAAGCATTGGTTGTTGAATCTAATGTTCCATCACTTAAGGTGTTGAAGAATGCTGGCTACATGCAAGAGGGAATCATGCGCGATAAGTGTTTACAAGATGATGGCACCCGCGAAGATATGATCTTGTTTGCAGCGATTAGAACTGATTGGGGCCGGTAAATGACACAGCTTAATCCCAATTTACTCTGGGCTAAAACTCTAAATTTATGAGAAAAATCGGAGATAATTAGACATGGAGTCATTAGCAATCGTTGTCGTAATTCTCTTTTTGATTGCGCTTTTAGCGGGACCACTTTCAATCACTTTATCTTCTCGCTTTTTTCATACGCGACTCAATACAGGCTCATCGATCTGGATCTCAATCCTCAATGTATTACGCAGAATAATTCACTTACTACTTGTGGCCTTTGGAACCTTGATCGGCGTGCAGTTCTTGTTGATTGCTGGCTTGCCATTTATTCCAAGAGTAATCGGGCTCTTCTCAATCGTCACCTGTTACATCGGTTTGCGACGCGAGTACTTCCCAGAGTTCTTCTTCGCTAAGGATTTATTCGCAAAACTTGGATTTTCACGCAAGAACGGTCGCTCATCCGGAGATGATGGAAACGGACCAGCGGGCCAGCACTAAATACCAAAACGAGACTTATTTCCGTTTCGTAAGTATAGGAACCATTTTGTTGAAGGATTCGATTGGGCGCAGACTGGTTCCTACGAAAATGCCATATCCAATTAAAGCTACCCACGCATTAATCAGAGAAAGTGGAACTAGTACAAGACCTATCACTACCGCAACTGAAAGAAAAATCATTGTCGCGCGTCGCATCTCTTCGGGCGTCACGGGCAAATCCTCTGTGTATTCGATTGGCGCATTGAACTTCACGCACGCAAAAAATATCCAATTAGTCCACACCGTTCCGAATAGGCAGATCCCAAATTAGAACACCGCCCAATCTCTTTCCGCAGTATTCAAATTTTGGGCAAGCATTGCTACTCCAAAAGGAAGCAAAGCAACCCAAGCCAACGAAAGGCCATGGTTCCAAACTACCCATGCATTCGTATTCTTGGTGTACTGACCAATCACGTGATACTGGTACCAAAAGGAGAATAAAACTACGAAGCCCAGGGCATAAGAAAAGAAAGTTGGCCAGTGTTCACGTAACGCTGCATTAATGCCTTCACTATGACTAATTTCTGGCACAAGTTCAACCACACTTAATCCCAATAAAGTAAGAGCGATTGAATAAACGCCATCACTGAGTGAATCGATTAACTTGTGGCTAATGTTCTTAAACTTCCGGTCCATGTGGGTCTCCGCTTCTACTTTATTTCAGAGAAAAGTACAGAAAATGAGTGAAAATTCCTATGACTCGCCCAAACCATAATCGTTTGTTCACTTGGGATCTGCGTTTAGATCGACTGCAAGCGGGCGGGCATGAAAATTTCCCGCATACCCCTCTTCCAATTATGTATTAAACCTGTTTGGCTTACTCATCTAACCAGAGGGAGAGTCATTGGAAAGCGTTATTCAAGAGAATCAGCGAAGAACCTAAACAAGTCTTTGAACGTGTTGGCGCTGATTTGATATATGAGCAATAGTAAATAGAGCCGCAAAGTTCTATTTTTTACACAGTGGAGGTTTTGCTCTAAAGCGCTCAACCACCACGCCTCAATCGGATATATGAAAATGCAAGCACTTTCATACTCCTCATTCGTTGTGGAGGTGCCGGGAATCGAACCCGGGTCCTTCGGTATTAAAACAGGGCTTCTACGGGCGTAGTGTGATTAACGCTTTCTCAGTCCCGAAGTTTTTACACACATTCCTTCGACAGACTCAGTTGCAAAACTGTTCTCCTTCATCGTCTGCAACACCAATGAAGTGAAAAGCCCCCTAGTCGACGCTAGATTCCAGGTCGAGAGCGGCACCTGGGCTAACGGAATCACAGTAGCTTATGCAGCTAGTGTGTATTCAGACTTTTTAAGGTCTGCAGTTATTTTTTGCACGGATTATTGGTTTACGAGATCATTCCGGCTTCCTCGGCCCGCTTCCCCTGTCTCAACATCCAAAGTCGAGACCGTTCACCCCCAAGATTTAAAGTGCTTTCACACTTACAACTTGGAGAAAAAGAAACGTATTTCTTATCCCCTATTTAATTGTCAATTCTTCTAAAACATTACTCTTTGAATTAAACAAAAGGCAAGGGATCAATTTCTTACCTTTTGCGCCGTCGCGACTGTGCCTCAAAAATTGAGGTATCGAAGCGGCGGTGGGTAAAGTGTAAATCAGGGAAGAGAGAAGGTGTTAATCCTCGTATTTGGAGGCAGCCCTCGACGCCTTGCCGCTCAAAGTGCGAGAGACAACACGAGAAACTTCGCGATCGGCCTCGCGCTCCTTTATCGCCTCGCGCTTGTCATGGCCTTTCTTGCCCTTAGCAACTGCGATCTCGACCTTGGCTTTCCCATCCTTGAAGTACAGCTGGAGTGGAACCAATGTCGTGCCAGAGTCCTTTAGTTTTCCCATTAACTTCCGAAGCTCTTGTTTATGAACAAGAAGTTTGCGATCACGACGGGGCGTGTGATTAGTCCATGTTCCTTCGGTGTATTCCGGAATGTGAACACCCATCAACCACAGCTCACCATCATTAACCATGGCAAAACCATCGATGAGAGAGGCACGGCCAGCACGAAGTGATTTAACTTCAGTACCGGTCAACACCAATCCGCACTCAAGTACATCTGAGATTGAATAATCGTGTCGAGCCTTCTTATTTTGAGCAATGAGCTTGCGGCCTACCTCTTTAACCATGCCGCATCACCACCCAGTGTTTATGGCGATTCAGATATTGAATCGCAGGAGTCAATTCTCTCACCCAGAGCCGTTGAGAAGGACCAGATACCCAAAAAGATAGGGCCCCGAACTTGTCGGGAGCCCTTCTTGTAAGAATTAAGGGAATCAGACCTTCAGGTAACGGCGAAGGGTAATCACTGAGGCCAGGGTTGAAACTACTAAACCAGTGGCTAGTAAGTACCCCGATGCAACCCATACCTCTCCCCACCCAAAGAAATTGGTAAAGGAGAGAAGCGGCGCAACTTGTGAATCGACAACGCTCTTCAACCCGGCAAGCAAGCCAGTTGCTAGTCCCCAACCGATGACAGCTGAGATAACACCTTCAAGCAGGAATGGAAGTTGGATAGACCAAGATGATGCACCAACAAGTTTCATTACACCTGTTTCGCGACGTCTATTAAACGCGGCGATACGTAAGGTGTTAGAAATCAAAAGTGCTGCGGTAAGTACCGATGCCAAACCAACCGCCAACGCAGCATTTCGAAGTACCGCCAATAACTGGAAGAACTTTTCAAGAATTGCTCGCTGATCCTGCACTACATCCACACCAGGGCGTCCGCTAAATGCGCTAACGATCATTGAGAACTGCTCTGGATCCTTAAGCTTTACTCGGAATGACTCTGGAAGCTGATCTGCTGTCACATTTTGTGCGATCGCTGAATCCTTAAAACGCTCCTGGAAGCGCGTAAATGCTTGTGTTTGTGACTCATAGAAAACGCTATCAACGACTGTCATCCCTTTAAGATCCTGTTGGATCGACAAACGTTGTTCTGCGGTAACAGAGCCTGCTGCACAGGATGGAGAATCGGAAAGATTTCCACACAAGAAAACCGATACTTCAATCTTGTCGTACCAATAATCCTTCATAGCGCCAACTTGAGCGTTAGAAAGAAGACCAATGCCAAGAAGTGACAATGAGATAGCTGTTGTAACAACAACAGCAAAGGTCATAGTTAAGTTACGACGAAGGCCAATTCGGACTTCACTGAGAAGAAACCGTGCGCGCATTTAAGCAACCATCCCGTCGTTACGAACTGAAAGAGTAAGTGTTGAATCCTGCAATAGATTTAATGGCGAGCCGTTCAGAGAGATCTTCATTATTCTCATCCCACCCTTAACCTGTGTACCCATAAACACCACGAACCTGATCGCGGATTACATGTCCGCCATCTAGTTCGATAACACGCTTACGCATCTGATCCACGATGCCTGCATCGTGTGTAGCCATCAAAACCGTTGTGCCCTCGCGGTTAATGCGATCGAGTAACTTCATAATTCCGACGGAAGTGGCTGGGTCTAGGTTTCCCGTTGGCTCATCTGCGATAAGAATTGGTGGGCGGCTGACATATGCGCGAGCAATCGCTACACGCTGCTGCTCTCCACCTGAAATCTCTGATGGCAATCGATCGCCCTTATCCTCCAAACCAACAAGCTCCAACACCTCTGGAACCTCGCGGTTAATCTCTTTTTGTGAGTACCCCAGGACGTGCAAGGTAAATGCAACATTTTCTGTAATTGTCTTGTTTGGTAGCAATCGGAAATCCTGGAACACGGTTCCTACGGAACGGCGAAGCTCGGGGACTTTGTACTTTGAAAGGGTTCCAAGATCTTTTCCGGCAACGTGGATGGAGCCAGAGGTTGGGCGCTCTTCACGAAGGATCAAACGAAGGAAGGTTGATTTACCGGAACCTGAAAGTCCAACAAGGAAGACAAACTCACCCTTCACGATTTCAAGATTTACAGAGTCGAGAGCTGGGCGCTCCTGACCTGGATAAATCTTGGTGACATTCTCAAAGCGAATCATTCGATCTCCCATTGCATCTGCGGGGTGGATATCGGGGAACCACCTTCGACCTGCGCTTAGTTTAAGGAAGTCAGGCGGAATTCCTTGGATGTCGCGGGGTCGTGAGCGTAAGAAAAGTGTGAGATTGCTCGAATCCCAAGCAAATGCAATTTTCTAGCTCAAGAACTCTGAGAATCTAGTCAGAGTGCTGGTGCACCAAATTGATGGTTAAGAAGGATTTTTGAAGGTAAGAATTCCAAGAAATCGTATCTTTGTCCTGGCTGTTCGATTCCGCGGGGGTGCGTGGCAATAGTCAGAGCCAGGATTTTGAGGAGTTGCTTACCAAGAAAATTATGGGGAGGAGATGTGCTTATGAACTACGGCGCCAGCGAATTCCGGCTTCGATGAAATCATCGATTTCACCGTTCAATACCGCAGATGTATTTCCTGTTTCATGATCGGTGCGTAAATCCTTCACCATTTGATATGGCGCTAACACATAGGAGCGCATCTGATTTCCCCATGAACCGGAGTTGTCGCCCTTCAATGCATTGATCTTTGCTTGCTCTTCTTGGCGGCGACGTTCCAACAGCTTTGACTGCAGAACCGCCATTGCAGTTGCCTTGTTTTGAATCTGAGAACGTTCATTTTGGCAAGAGACCACAATGCCAGTTGGAATGTGTGTCAATCGCACCGCAGAGTCAGTGGTGTTAACGCCTTGGCCGCCAGGACCAGAGGAGCGGTACACATCAACGCGAATCTCTTTTTCATCAATCTCAATGTGATCGCTTTGTTCAACCACTGGAACAACTTCAACGCCAGCAAATGAGGTGTGACGTCGGCTCTGGCTATCAAATGGAGAGATGCGAACTAAACGATGTGTTCCTTGTTCAACTGACAAAGTTCCATATGCATACGGTGCTGAAACTTTAAATGTTGTTGATTTGATTCCCGCTTCTTCTGCATAGGAAGTTTCCAGGACATCGACTTTAAATGAGTGACGCTCGCAGTAGCGCAGATACATGCGCATGATCATTTCTGCCCAGTCAGCAGCTTCTACTCCACCAGCTTCAGAGCGAATAGTGATCAAGGCATCGCGATCGTCATACTCGCCGTTCAACAGTGTTTGAACTTCTAGCTCGCTGACAGATTTCTTTACCGCATCCAACTCTTTTTCAGCATCATCAATGCCACCGGGCTCACCTGCGGCTAATTCAAAGAGGATTGGTAGATCTTCAACACGTTGGCGCAGGCCAGATAACTTTGCAATCTCTGATTGCACACGAGACAACCGGCTTGTGATCTTTTGTGCAGCTTCCGGGTCATCCCACAGATTAGGGACTCCGGCCTCAACCTCTAGCTCATCTGCCTGCTTGCGAAGTTTGGGTAAATCTAAAACCTTTTCAATTGAAACAAGGGTCGCGTCAATCACATCGATCTCTAATTGATACTCGCGCGCGGCCATGGGGTAAGGATAGCCAACTCAGGAAGGGCAGGCGAACGCATGATTACTTAGGCGTTGGGTAAGGAGGAAGAGTTTGAGGGTTCCTTGATTAATGAGTTTGTGCTTTTGCTTATTGGTAACTATCAATCAATATTTAGTGAATTCTGAAGCCAAATAGGTAGAAACCCTCTTGAACTTTGTTGGTAGTGCCGACTGTTGCGGTAAGGAAAACTGAATCTGTAGTTGTGAATGGAACTTTGAAAGGAAGTTTCATCTCTGATCGTGTGCTGATTTCTAGCGATGAACCATCGCAGGAAAAGTTTGTAAGTTGAATTCCCTTAAGCTGCTGCCACTTCATATCGCTCTCATCATTACTCCAAGAGTTAAGTTCCAAGAGAACCTCTACCCCGCCTCGATTGCAATCTATAGGAATTACGGGATGTGCTCTTTGAGTAGCAATCGCCATCGGAGCAGTAAACATATTTGCTTCACCTTGGTAGTACTTGCTCTTATCCAAAGTTTGAACACCACGCTGTGCCGCTGCTTCAGTAGCCTGAACTAAAGATCTCTTCGCAACAATCAACGCGGAAACATCTGTCATCACCATGAGGGAAGCAACGGTGATTACGAAGAGCCCGATTACGACTACAGATATTGATCCATCTTCTGAGCCAAGGGTGGTGCGTCGACTTCTTGATGTGATGCGTGGCGTTCTTAACTTTCTCGCTAAATAGCCAGGAGGAAGCATTGCCAAATTGCCGCTTAAGAGTGAGATGTTCTTGCGCACTGGTCTAGAGCCAAGGGCTGAGATGCTCTTGCGCACTGGCTGAAACCTTTCGTTGAGTCTCCTCATCAATAAAGGAGAGCGTTAACTTGATTCGACCATTTGCTGTCAGACATGGGAAATGGGAGCAATCCATTCTGGTTCGTAATGAAGCTACCTCTGCTTCACTTAACTTCCACTGTCTTGCTAACAGCTGCGCCGCTCTGCCAGAAATATTTTGTGCCGCCCCATCATTTTCACTGATTACATAAACCCTGAGCACCTCTCGAGCCATAGAACGCGCAATGCTTTCATTAGCGCTGATGGATGAAAAGCTATTTAAATAGATAAATATAGGTATGAACAATGGGATGGCCAGCGCCACAAACTCAACTATTGCTCCCCCATCCTCCCGCGATATGCGCTCCTTTATTCGCGAGAGAATCCACTTAAGATAATTCTGCATCGCTTCTTCCTTCGCTTTCATAACTTTTCCCTCTTTGGTTGCTTACCTTTTGATTTATACTCGCTTAAGTTGCCAACTAACCTCACCTAAGATGCTAACTAGCCTCACCTAAATTGATAACTCGCCCTGGGATTCATTCCCCATTGGGCTCAATAACGGCAACACCAACGACATCGGTAACTGGTGAACCACCCATTAGTTCAATCAAACCTGGAACCAATCGCGGAACGGTGTGAGAGCGATGAGTTACCAAAACGCGGATCTTTTCAACTCTGCCACCGATCTCAACAATTTCATCATCAGGGTGAAACTCTTGGGAAATCGCACGCGCTGCAGCATCACCTTGAGCCATCGCTAAATCGGCATTGCGCAGATTGGTAGCAGCAATAACTTGAGCGCCAATCAAGAAGAGTATTAACAGTGGAATGATCACGAGTGCGCTTTCTACATTTCCATCCTCGCGCGCAACATGTGCACGGAGACGGTTCGAAAATTGATGGCTACGGATCATTTAGTGGTTGGGTTTCAACGAGTGGTTGGGTTTCAACGAGTGGTTGGGATCCATTCAGCGAATGCCATTCATTGAATCCAGAGAGTTCTTGAGAATTGCGGTTAAACGAGGTGCTGCAATAGTCCAAATAGCGGTTACTAATCCAGTCGTCATCAATACAACCAGCACCCATCCAGGTACATCTCCGCGATCATCCTTAAGTCGAGCAAAGAATGAATCTTGCATTGTGATTAGTTTTTGACGAAGAGCAATCTCAGCTGAAAATGCTCGTTCCATTATTTGTTTCATATTTCCTCTTTCTGTTATTGGGTATAAAACTAGATTGATTTGTAAAACTACTTTTATCAAATGAAGTTGCTAGATCCGCTTACTTTGTTACTTATTGAAGGCTCTTGATGTGAAAACTAACCCTCAACCTTCCAATTAATTGCTCCTTTTATGGCCTTGTGGATACTGCACATTCACATCCATTGACATGAACACTTGGGGTGGCGGGCATAACGAGTGACTCCCCCTCGAACCGGAGATTGATAATCAAATGTCAGTTGTGAACCGATGAACTCGCTTGCTCCTGTATCAATGAATTGAAGGACGGCATGTGTTGCAACTCCAGCAACTTGAAACCCAACAGAAACCGGAAGTTCATCGCAGTCTCCAAGAAGAGGTTGCAGCTGATCAATTCCAAACCGCTCAGAGGTTCCAAGTTCCACACAACCTTTACAAGGAGATTTCACTGGAATTACTAATGGACCACACATGGCCGCCCCGCCAACTATTTGTCCAACAAAGAGATGAACAATCCCATCACGCATTAATTGATCAACAAGTTCAGAGGGGTATCGACCAACAACGATTCGCAAATTCCGCTCGGGAATTACTGCCTTAATGCTGCCCTTCACATTCTTCGAAGGAGTTGGAAACAGCGACCATTCTCGCGAAAGTTCCTCTAAACGTGAGACATAGTTCAATCCATAATCAGTTGTGCGTAAAACTCCTGTACCTAAATCCGAATCCCCTATTGGAGCATTTCCTCTGCGAGAGGTCAGCGAAAATCTGGTATTTGTCACTCCGCTTGCCAATAAAGCATTGTAAATAAGGGTTGCTACACGGTTGCTTCCGTAGATCTCAACGCCAAAATTCTGACGAGATGACAGCAGCTCCACGCCACCATCGACAACTCCCTCGACCCAGGTTGTCTGACTTAACTCTGAAACCATTCGCTGCTGAAGCTGTCGATAAGAGGCGTCATTGCTCTGATCCTCAGTATGTGCCGCCCTTTCAGCAATTGGCGAGTGAAAGCGATTGTGTAAGCGCACCTTGGACTTACTGACATCAATCAGTTGCGCGTTCAATAATTGGGCAATTACATTCTCGACTACTTCAACTGGTGCATGAATTTCTTCACTAATTTCATCCGCGCTGTGTTCTCCATCAAACTTAGCGATTATCGCCCGAGCACCAGGATGATGAATTGTGATTGCTCGATGTGCTGTTGCAATGATTAAGGATTTCTCAACTTCAGCGATAGGAGGACTCAGCAGCACACCACTCTTTAGCCGTGGCCTGACTGACTCAATTGAATCCTCTTGAGAGTGTTCGATCGATATTCTTGTTACTCGCGCAGGTCTAGAACCACGAACATATTTTCTTCTGGTTCTTTGTGTTTGTTGTTCTGCTCCATCAGTATTGAAAGGGTCTTGATCTGTAACCGCCTTCTGGGAGATCTCTTCCTTTGAACTTGGGTTGCTGGAGTTTGAGTTGCTGGTGCAGGTTTCATTCAATGGTGCCTCTGTAAATGTGCTCATGTCCGAACAATGGAGATTGCGAGCACTACCGATCAGACAGGAGCTGAATACTGTGGAGAGGTTGGGGATTCAGTTACTGGGAGAGTTTTTCCATCTACCCAAAGGAGTGTTGATCTAGAACATAACTAGCTTGGGCGGCCTTCTGTTCAAATCTGTTGGGACGGTACGTGCCCTTCTGTTCAAATCTGTTGGGACGGTACGTGCTGTTCTGTTCAAATCTGTTGGGACGGTACGTGCTGTTCTGTTCAAATCTGATAGAGGGTAAGTGCGGCTCTAATAGGTAGTGCGGCTCTAATAGGTAGTGCGGCTCTAATAGGTAGTGCTGCTCTAATAGGTAGTGCTGAAATGGGAAAGCAAAAGACCCACGCACCGGATAGTGCGAGGGCCTTTTTAACGCTAGACGTTCGCAAGTGAACGAGAGCTCACCTACGCGAAACGAAATTTAATTACTGAGCTTTGCCAAGGATGCGATTGACCTTGGTGCCACACACTGGGCAGATGCCTTGTGCCATGCGACGACCAGAGTCAGAAACCTTTACAGTTCCTTCGAATTCACGCTTCTCTTTGCACTTAACGCAGTAAGCGTCACCTTTGTATGTCTCTGCAGTCATTCTTTTCCTCCTATCGACGCTTGCGATCCCGTCGGGATGCTCCCCGTGTGGGGCAGGCGTTCGTGTATGAGATTACTCGCCAATACGCTCAAATGAGCCTAACTACACCCCTTTATTTAGGAGTTTTTTTAGAGCCTCAGGGGCGGTCAGAGCGTTCTCGGCCGCCTCATACCCGCTCAAATAGGCCTCAGCCTGCTCCTCAAGGGGGAATCTCGACAGGATTGCCTTGAATTCAGGGCCATGATCGAAAAACTGCAGGTGGATCGCCTCATGGAACAGGACATAATCCAGAACATAGTCGGGGGCGCCCTTCAATCGGTCGGAGATCCGAATGGTGCGGTCGGTTCCAGTGCAGGAGCCCCAGCGCTCGCGCATTCCCCTCCAGTTAATAGAGGAGGGCCGTAGGGAGATTTCAGGGGCAAGCTCACTCAGCAGCTGATCAACTTTGGCGGCTAGCTTCTCCTCACTCATTGTTGCGGCGGCCTCCTGTGCCCGGATCTTGGCAACCATTTCAGGGACCATGGCGCGCTCATCAGCCTTACTCATGCGAGCAGGGATGGAGACCACGATGCGACCGCCTTGGCGGTAGGCGGAGATGTTTTTCTTTCGACGGGTGGATCGGATGACGATGATCTCGCCCTCTGAGATTCCGGGCAAGGTTTCCCCATCCAAGGTCTGTTCAACAAAGGCTGGAGCGTGATCAGGGCTGTCGGAATCTTCGGAGTTTGTGAAGATACTCATCTGCCTCAACTCCCTTCACATCCTGGATTGGCGAAGCCCGCCTTTGAGAATAGGGAACTTTACCTTTGAGAAAAGCGAAGCTCGCCTTTGAGAAAAATAGTAGGTCATCTCTCAACTTAACCTTAAGAGATTGAGAGATCCTTGGCGCGATTTCTTTTTCTTGCTGCACAGATCATCATCGACGCCTCCATTGATGGGATCTTCAACCCTTTCACTTCAATCGAGTAGCTCGAAAAATTCTCCACTATCGGAGAAAAATGCCCTTTGTCAACGTGGTTCTCATTTGATAAACCGCCCCGAAAGACTTACTTTACGACTACGAACTCCTCGGATAACAGTTCTACGTCAGCAAGGGGAAGGCTGACTTAGAGCAAGTGACCGGGGAGTTCGCTTTTCTATTGAGAGCAACCCCGACAAAACATCGGGGAGTTCGCTTTTCTATTTAGAGCAACCCCGACAAATCATCGGGCACTTCGAGGCTCTTCATGAAACTCTCAGGTGTTAATAAGTCATCTGCAGTAGGAAGAATTCCACTCCACACACGATCTCGTGATTCAACATCCTTTAACTCACGTATCTGCTTCCAAAAAGCAGCCGCCTCTCGAGCTAACCGCGGTGAAACCTGCAAACCTAAAAGTGAAGAAAAGAGTTGCTGTGCTGGTGCAGATGTTGCACGACGACGACGCAAAGTTTCTTGAAGCGCTGCGATGTTAGGAAGGCGCTCACCTGCAGCTAACGCGACAACCTCTTCGCTCCATCCATCAATCAATGCAAGCACTGTCTCCAACTTTGTTAGCGCTGCGCGTTGTGCAGGAGTCTCTTGCGGAGTGAAAATTCCATCGTTAAGGGCAATGGTTAAACTCTCTGGATTTGATGGATCTAATCCATCTCCAGATTCAAAAGCACGCTGTGCCTGATCTTGAATCGCTTCCATATCAATATTGATGCCCTTGCCGTATTCGGTAATCGCGGTGCGAATGTAAGAAACCAACCATGGACTGTGTGCAAACAAACGCGCGATCGCCGCTTCTCGTAAAGCATGAAAGATTCGAACCTCTTCCATCGGAATATCTAAATCATTTGCCCATTCCTTAATATTTTGCGGCACTAAACTCGGATAAGCGGCATCAATAAGGGGTAAACCAACATCATGCGCTCCTGTCACCTTTCCCGCAAGGCCACCAACTGCTTGACCAAGTTGGGTAGCAATCAGAGAGCCAATAAATGAGTTGAGCAGTGAAGAGATCATTCCAATTGGAAGTTGCATCTGCTCTTGGCCAAATGGATTCTCTTCGCCGAGAGGATTTGCCTCACCCTGTGCTTGCTTGAGTAAATCGCCAATTGCTGATGACAATCCAATAGCTAGTGGCTCTACCGTTGTTTGCCACCCTGCCAGTGTTGCATCCACCCAATCGGTACGCGCCAATGCAACATTTCCGGTGTTAGGTGACTGCGAGAAAAAAGTTGCATCGTTGAGCCATAACTCTGCGATAGAAAATGCTTGCTCGACATCGGCTACATCATTAGCCCCAATTGGCGCAGAACCCTGAGCGGTTGAAAACTTTTTAGCGGTGTCCCTGACAATGTTTTTTGGGAGCGGTTCAGTTGAACCAGTGAAACCTGGACCGTTGATTCCAAGCTTTGAAAACTGCTCTTGAATCTGTTCCTGCATCTGTTGCATCATGGCAGCAAAATCAATCGGTTCATTAGAACCATCTGAGTTATCTGGTGTGAAGCCAAAAGGTGTCATGGATCAATCCTCCCAGTGTTGGAACAACTTCGCACACCGTTCTATTCCTGTTTTTACTCTAAAGCTTTTCTAATCTCTCGAGGATCTCCGGGTAGGTGGCGCTCTTCCGACACCGGTCAGCGCTCAACTCCATCAACTAGTAGGCTGGGCTCATGTCCAACGCATTCGCAGCATTAATCTGGTGGGTAGTCCCAGCTTTTGGACTTATTGGTGCGCTCGGCTATGTCGTATGGGTGACAAAGTTTCAAGGAAAGTTTCAACAAGAGACTCAGCGTTCTGTCGGACAGTTCCAACGTTTTCAGGACTCACTAAGAGATTCCCAAGCGCGTGATGTTGCAAGTGGTGGAACCATTATCACCACAGCAGCGGTTGCGGGTGGAGCTGATGCAAATGGAAAGGGATCACAGAGTACGAATAATTCTGATTCCGGCGCATCATCATTTGATAGCGGCTTTGATGCTGGGTCATTTGATACTGGGTCATTTGATACTGGGTCATTCGATAGCGGCTTTGATGCTGGGTCTTCTAACTAGGTCACTCCCAAACTAATCGCGAGAACAGATAACTCCCAGCCAATGAGATTCTCACGCCTGCCACGATTAGTCACGGCAACCTTAGGAATCTTCTTCGCATTAGCAGCCCTTGCTCCACTTCCATATGCAATTGTCTTGCCAGGAGAAGCGCAAAACATTTTCAAAGGTGTCATCACCTTCAAAGGGCTAGTCAATTACCCTGCTAATGGACGCATCGATTTGATGTCAATCAGAGTGACAAACCCAGATACATGGATTTTTGGTCCAGAGCTTGTGTACTCATGGATTAGCGGAGAACGTAGCGTCTATCCAAAGTCGTCAATCTATCCACCTGGCACAACCAGCGAGGAAGAGAAGAAGCAATCCACAGCCGACATGGTCAAATCTCAAGATAAGGCGATTACCGCCGCAGTTAACTACTTGCAATCCCACCCAGAGATTATGGCTACCTCCAAGTCGCAGGGTGTAGAGCGCGCAAGCCAATTGGATGGAGAAAAAATCTTATTTAAAGTTGGTGAAACTGGTGGCCCTAGCGGTGGGCTAGTTTTTTCAATCGGTCTAGTTGAGTTGTTGACGGAAAAGGATCTACTGCAGGGTCGCCACATTGCAGGAACCGGCACAATTTCAGAACGTGGAGTTGTTGGTCCGATCGGTGGAATTAATGAAAAAATTATTTCCGCTCACAAGGTGGGGGCGACACTGTTTTTTGCACCAGTCGATAACGCCGAAGAGATTGGCCAAATCCCAGATGGCATAAAGGTGATCACTGTTGCCACATTGGCACAGGCAATCAACTATTTAGAGCGTTCTAGCAAGTAGTTTTGACCTTAAAGCCTGCTTAGAGCCCTTGAATTGGTGGCGCAATTCCCCTTGCGATACTTTTGGCCCATGACGAATAACCCTCAGTTTCAACGCCCATCCTTCCAAATCAAAGGTCGCAAGAGTCCACTGGCATTAACAATTGGAATTCTTGTAATTACTGCGGCCCTATTTACCGCGCTTAGTGGTTTTTACGCCGATTGGTTGTGGTTCAAATCTGTTGACTTCACAAGCACCTGGTCAACGATTCTGACAACAAAGGCAACGCTCTTTATTGTTGCGGGATTAGTAACTGCGCTCATCGTTATGTTCAACGTTTTGTTGGCATACAAGCGTCGTCCGCTCTATGTACCGATGACTGTTGAGGCCGATAACCTCGAGCGTTACCGTTCACAGGTAGAACCAATTCGTCGCCCATTGTTTATTGGTTTGAGCATTGCGCTCTTCTACTTTGCAGGATCTGCAGGATCGCAAATGTGGAGCACCTGGTTGCTCTTTAAAAACTCAACTCCTTTTGGTGTGAAAGATCCACAATTCAATATGGATATTTCATTTTTCGCATTCCGCCTTCCTTTCTGGCAAACACTAATCTCGTGGGGAATTTCAACCGCAATTCTTGCGATTCTCGCCTCGGTAGCGGTGCATTATCTTTACGGTGGAATTCGTTTACAGGTGCAGGAAGATCGCACAACTGTTGCTGCACGAGTTCAACTCTCTGTTTTGCTTGGTCTAGTTGTTTTGCTAAAGGCGGTTGCTTACTGGTTTGATCGCTACGCCCTTGCGCTCAAGGAAAGTCGTCTGATTACGGGACTTACCTACACAGATGTAAATGCCGTACTACCAGCTAAAGCGATTCTCGCTGGAATTGCAATCGTCTGTGCGCTTCTATTCTTTGCCAATATTGTTCGCCGTTCATGGGTTCTCCCTGCAGCAGGCACAGCGCTATTGGTTGTCTCATCGGTTCTAATTGCAGGTTTATATCCAGGAGCAATCCAGCAGTTCCAGGTCAAACCAAGTGAGTCATCAAAGGAAGCTCCATTTATTCAACGCAACATTGATGCAACCCGCGCTGCATATGGCTTAGACAACGTCACAGTAAGTGACTATCAGGCAACAGATTCAACTAACACAGGCCAGCTCGCAGATGATGCAGCAACTATCGCCAATATTCGCTTGATGGATCCCAATGTCTTGTCTGCAACCTTTAGACAACTTCAGCAAATTCGTCCGTACTACAGCTTCCCAGAGTCACTTGATATCGATCGCTACACCGTCAATGGTGTTAAGCGCGATGTTGTTGTTGCTGTTCGTGAATTAAATATCGCTGGAAACCCTTCACGTAACTGGATCAACGACCACCTTGTCTACACACATGGTTTTGGTTTTGTTGCAGCATACGGAAATGAGCGCGATGCTGACGGAAAGCCATCCTTTACAGTAGGAAACCTTCCACCAACTGGTGCACTTGGTGAGTTTGAGCCACGTGTGTACTTCGGTGAGAATGTTCCGGATTACTCAATCATTGGTGGAGTCAAGACTGATTCACCAGTTGAGTTTGATTACCCTGATGACACATCAGCAAATGGTCAGAGAAACTACACATACAGCGGTTCTGGTGGTGTGCCGGTTGGTTCCCTGCTGAACAAGGTTGTATTTGCATTGAAGTATCAGGAGCAGAGAATTCTTCTCTCCAACTTGATCAACAAGGACTCAAAGATTCTCTTCGAACGTAACCCTCGTGAGCGTGTTGCAAAGGTTGCTCCATGGTTAACCCTTGATGGGGATCCATATCCAGCGTTAGTTGATGGAAAGATCATGTGGATCATTGATGGGTACACAACAAGCTCTGGTTACCCATACGCACGTCAAACAGTGCTTTCAAACGCGACAGCGGATGCACTTACTACCAACTCTGCATCAATAGCTTCACAGCGCAATCAGAGTGTGAACTACATCCGTAACTCTGTTAAAGCAACTGTTGATGCATACAACGGAACTGTGACCTTGTATCAGTGGGATGAGAAGGATCCAGTTCTAAAGACTTGGTCTAAAGCCTTCCCAAACACTGTGAAGCCAAAGAGCGAGATCTCTGCCCAGCTTCTAGAGCACATCCGCTACCCAGAAGATCTCTTCCGCGTTCAGCGTGACATCCTCAGCTCGTATCACGTTAAGACAGCTGAAGCCTTCTATGGTGGACAGGATTTCTGGCGCGTACCTCGTGATCCTTCAACATTTGGAGCTAACGCATCAGCGCAACCTCCTTACTACTTAACACTTCAAATGCCAGGTACAAAGAAGCCTGTCTTCTCGCTTACTACTCCATTTGTTCCACGTGGTGGTCGTGAAAACCTTTCAGCGTTTGCTGTTGTGAACTCAGATCCAGGCCCTGACTACGGAAAGATGACTGTTCTGCAGTTACCTCGTAACACAAACGTGGCCGGTCCATCACAGGTAGCTTCTAACTTTGAAGCAAAACCTGAAGTGGCAAACTCATTGTCACTACTTCGTCGTGGTGGCTCTGATGTTGTGCTCGGAAACTTGCTCACACTTCCAGTTGGTGGCGGCCTCTTGTATGTACAACCTGTATATGTAAAGGCGACATCAAACACCGCTGCATATCCATTGCTTCAGAAGGTTCTTGTTTCCTTCGGAGATCAAATTGGATATGACGACACATTAAAGGGTGCACTTGATCAGGTATTCGGTGGAAACTCCGGCACCGCTGCAGGTGGAACAACTGGTGGTTCAACAACTGGTGGAACAACTAACTCTTCACTTGCAAACTCATTAGCTAGCGCAAAGCAAGCCTATGCAGATGGTCTTGCCGCTCTTGCAAAGGGAGATTTTGCAGCCTATGACAGAGCACAAAAGCGATTGAAATCTGCTCTTGATGCAGCGATCAATGCGCAGAACAAGAAGTAGAAGGAAGAAGTAAAAGAAAAACCAGTAATTAAATCTTCGTAGAAATTATGAAGATTGGGTTATTGATAGCTTCAGATAAGGGCCAGATTCATGCGAGCAATTGCATGGATTTGGTCATTATCTATGTGTGGACATAAGATTGCTTCTACCGACGCGGGGTGGAGCAGCTCGGTAGCTCGCTGGGCTCATAACCCAGAGGTCGTAGGTTCAAATCCTGCCCCCGCTACTAGTAACAACAGCACAAAAGGGTCCTCATAGAGGGCCCT